>Ga0114129_10007685_pt1 | contig 15342 bp, 13 predicted proteins | sample RhiMetdeltSRZDD1_FD_80071 | JGI IMG/M metagenome (GOLD analysis project Ga0114129, IMG submission 80071) | Populus rhizosphere microbial communities from Tennessee, USA - Rhizosphere MetaG P. deltoides SRZDD1 (version 2) (version 2) | ecosystem: Host-associated > Plants > Roots > Rhizosphere >...
AAATGCATTGACGATTGACGACGGACCATTGACGGATTGAAGCGCATCAATGCGTCGATAAGATTCCGTCAATCGCACATCGTCAATCGTCAATCCACAGACACTCACTTCGGACCGTAATCTAGCAGGTCTTTACAGAAACCGGGCAGGGACGTACGATTTTGCCTACTACTTCGGAGGTATCTGATGAAAGTCAGCCTGAGTGTTCTCACGGCTCTCGTCGGCTTGATGCTTTCTGCGGGCACGGCGCTGGCACATCATTCGTTTGCGGCGGAATACGACGCGAACAAGCCGATCACGCTCAAGGGCACGGTCTCGAAGGTCGAGTGGATGAACCCGCATGCGCGCTTCTACGTCGATGTCCGCGACGAGAAGGGGACGGTCACCAACTGGAACCTCGAGCTCGCGAGTCCCAACGTGCTCGTGCGCAACGGCTGGACGCGGAAATCACTGAACGTCGGCGACGAGGTCGTCGTCGAGGGATCGCTCGCCAAAGACGGCTCGAAGATGGCGAACGCGCGTGTCGTGAAGCTCGCCGACGGTCGCCGCGTGTTTGCCGGATCGTCGGGCGGAGACGCAGCGCCGCCAGCGCAACCTCAGAAATAAGGGGGAGGGTGCGATGCGGCGTGTCTCTCTGTTCTTCGCGGCTCTCGGCTGCGCGTTCATCGTGACGGGCTCGCTGATGGCGCAGCAGACGCCGCCTGCCACGACCTCTCCAGCCGGATCTGGAGGGCTCAACCGCGGCCCTGCTGTGCCAACGGGTCCGGCCCTACGTCTTCCGAATGGCACGATCGATTTGTCCGGCGTGTGGCAAGGCGGTGGCCCGGTCGGCAACATCGCCGACGGACTGGCGAAGGGTGAGACGCTCCCGATCCGTCCAGAGTGGAAGAAGACCATGGATGGTCGGAAGGCGATGCAGGATCCCGAGGCCAACTGCCTGCCAACCGGTGTGCCGCGTCGCGATCCGTATCCCTGGCGGATTCTGCAGACGCCGACGCATACATTCCTTCTCTTCGAGGGGAACATCCACAGCTATCGCCAGATCTTCATGGACGGCCGCAAGCACCCGGCGGATCTCGATCCCACGTGGTACGGTCATTCCGTCGGCAGGTGGGAGGGAGACACATTGGTCGTTGATACCGTTGGCTTCAACGACAAATTCTGGTTCGACTTCATCGGAACGCCGCACACCGAACAGCTGCATACGGTGGAGCGCTATACGCGAACGAACATGGGGTCGCTCGTCATCGAGACGACGATTGATGACCTCGGTGCCTACACCAAGCCGTTCACGATCACGTTCACCGCGCGCCTGCGGCCGGGCGAAGAGTTGATGGAGTACATCTGCAACGAGAACAACGAGTGGGTGAAGCACATCGTTGGATCCGCGAAAGAGTTTTGATGGAGGGGCGAGGCATGCCTCGCCCCTACCGCTGGACCCGCCCTGAGGTATCACCGCGCGCGAGGCGATCGACTTCGTCGACGGTGACGCGATTGAAGTCTCCCGGAATGGTGTGCTTGAGCGCGCTGGCGGCGACGGCGAATTGTAATGCGTCGTCGGCCGCGCGGCCGCTCATGAGTCCATAGATCAAGCCGGCGGCAAAGGCATCTCCGCCGCCAATCCGATCGACGATGCGGATCTCGTACCGCTGGCTGGCGATCATCGTTTGCGAGTCGGCATCCCACAGAAGCGCGCTCCAGCCGTTGTCGCTCGCCGACAGGCTCTCTCGCTGCGTGATCGCAACCGTGCGCGGACCGAACTCCGTCGTCACGCGCTCGGCAGCACGGCGAAATCCATCGACAGCAAGCCGACCAGCCGTGACATCGGTGTCTGGCACCTCGATGCCGAGCACGGATTGGAGGTCTTCTTCGTTCGCGATCATCACGTCGACGTCGCGCAACAGCGGACCGACGACCTGCTGCGCCTCGGCTTCGGTCCAGAGTTTCCTGCGATAGTTCAGATCGAAGCTGACCGTGACGCCTCCCGTGCGTGCCGCGCGAACCGCACGTCGAGTGGCCTCGGCAGCGTTGGATCCGAGCGCTGGAGTGATGCCGGTGAGATGCAGCCACGATACGCCTGCCAGGAGGTCATCCCAGGCCAACGCATCCGGCTTCAACTCGCTGATCGCTGAATGAGCGCGATCGTAGATGACAGTCGACGCCCGCTGACTCGCTCCCGTTTCCGCGAAATAGATCCCGACGCGCGACCCACCGCGGACGATGTGATCTGTGCGAACGCCTTCGGCGCGCAGCGCCCGAATGGCGGCCTCACCAATCGCGTGTGCGGGCAGCGCTGTTACATAGATGCTCTCGAGTCCGAAGTGCGCGAGGCTGACGGCAACATTGGCCTCACCGCCGCCAAACGTCGCACAGAGAAGCGGCGACTGGAGAAACCGCTCCACGCCAGGCGGGCTCATGCGGAGCATGATCTCCCCGAAGGTCACGACCTTCTTCATGCCAGACCTCTCGCCGCACGCACGTTCGAGATGATGCGCGTGGCATTGTCGCGAAGCACGGCGTAGTTGCCTGCTGCGATCGCGGCCGCGTCGAGAAGCGCGGTGCCGACGCCAACCGCGACAGCACCCGCCCGTATCCACTCCCCGGCGTTGTCGAGCGTGACTCCGCCCGTCGGCATGAGCTTCACGTGGGGCAAAGGGCCTCTCATGTCTTTGAAGAAGGTTGGGCCGAGCGCGGTTGCGGGGAATACTTTGACGATGTCAGCGCCCAAGTCCCAGGCACTGAGAATCTCTGTTGGCGTGAAGCATCCGGGCAGCCACGCGACGTCGTCACGATGACAGACATCCACGAGTTCCCGACGCAGCACGGGGCTTACGACAAATGTCGCCCCGGCATCGATGACGCGAGCCGCGGTGTCCGTGTCGAGAACGGTGCCGGCCCCGAGCAGAAAGCTGCTGGGCAGCGCCCGGGCCAGGCCTCGAATGAGATCGAGAGCCCCCGGCACGGTCATCGTGACCTCGAGCGCGCGCACGCCGCCTTCGATGAGCGCGTCGACGACGGCGCGCAGACGCTCAGGATCCTTCAGTCGGATCACGGCGACGACGCCGGCTTCTTCGATGGCCGAGGCAACACGTTCGCGTGTGACGGTCATCGCGCGAGCCATCCTCCGTCCACCGCGAGTATGTAGCCGTGCACGTAGTCGGAGGCGGACGAGGCCAGGAACACGACAGCTCCCGCCAAATCCTCAGGTTCCCCCCACCGTCCGGCGGGGATTCTTTCTGTGATGGCGGCGTATCGAGTCCTGTCGTCTCGGAGCGCCTGCGTGTTGTCGGTGCGCATGTAGCCCGGCGCAATTGCGTTGACGTTGACGCCGCGTGCGGCCCACTCGTTGGCGAGCGCCTTCGTCAGCTGCGCCACGCCGCCCTTGGCCGCCGCATAGGCCGGCACTCGCGTTCCACCTTGAAATGCGAGCATCGATGCGATGTTGATGATCTTTCCAGACCCGCGTTCGAGCATCGCCGTCCCGGCCGCACGACACAGACGAAAGACGCTCGACAGGTCGACCATCAGCACCTCGTCCCAGTCCGAGTCCGGATATTTGTCGGCATCGGCGCGGCGGATGATGCCCGCGTTGTTGACGAGGATGTCGACTCGACCGAGCACGCGGCTGGCATTCTCGATCAGCCGATCGGCAGCATCGCGTTCTGCAAGGTCTGCCGCCAGCGCGTGCGCACGAACGCCGCACTCGCGCGCCAGCGTCTGGGCGGCATCCTGGTCCGCGTGCTGGCTGGCGTGAAGGGCCACATCGGCGCCGGCCTCTGCGAGTGCTCGCGCCATGGCCGCCCCGAGCCCGCGCGAGGCGCCAGTCACGAGCGCCGCACGGCCATCGAGTCTGAAGCGATCGAGAACCGGCATGCCACTAGCGGGCGCGGCCTTGTTCGATACCGGAGCCGCCGCTGGCAAAGTCGGGGTGCACGTTGACCACGCCGAACAGGCGATCGTCCTGCTCGCGCTCCGCGGCCATCATCCAGAGAAAGTTGATCGGATGCCCCGGCGCCGCGACATTTGGATGGTAGCCCTGCGGCATCAGCACCACATCGCCCTCTCGCACGATCGTCGCGAGCTCGGGATTGACGTCATCGAGGTAGACGAGCTGAACACCGAAGGCCGGATGCGGCATATCGATGAAGAGGTACGCCTCTTCGGCCAGCACCGCATGTTCATGTGGCGGCCAGGACGTCCAGTTGCCAGGCTGGCTGAACGTGACGCCCGCCATCAGACGGCCGGCGGTGACGTTCTTGCCCAGCAGAATATTGAGCGTCCGTCGTGCGCCGCTGGTGCCGGTCTCGAAATGGAGGCCGGGATCGCGCTGGACTTGATCGAACGCGACAAACTGCACGGGATAGTGCCGAGCCACCGGCGCGGCCATCTCGGCGAGGTCGCAGCCCTCGGATCCTGGGCGCACCGTGAACGCGGCGTCGCGCGGGATGTATATCGAGTCGTACGGTCGCATCACGTGCGTGGCACCCTTGACGAGCACCGTTGCGAGACCCGACAGCGCGATGAGCCCCGTCTCGAGATTGCCAGTCTCGACCTCGACCGGAGCGGCCTCGGACGTCAAGACGATCCGTCCGTAACGCAGATGTTTCACGGCGGCCGTTCCCGGCTCGATCGAGCAGGTGCGTCCAGACGCCGAGCCGGTGTTTCGGATCACGCAGGTCTGATGGGAGATGGGCAGGATCGACATGCGACGGTCAGATCGACGTCGAATGGATCCACCGATGTGCGGGGTCCTCATGCAACGCCAGGTTGCGACGCTCGCCTGCGAGGCCCCACAGGTAATACAGCTGATAACCAGGCGGTGCCGAAACCGGATGGTATCCGTACGGCAGGAGCACAGCATCGCCGTCGCGAACGGTGTGGGTCACGCATTCGCCGTCTTCGGTGTAGAGCATCTGCTGTCCGAAGCCTTGCGGTGGATCGACCCGGTAGTAGTAGACCTCTTCGAGAACGGGTTCGCCGTCGCGGCCGTCATGCTTGTGAGGCGGGTAGCTGCTCCAATTGCCCGGCGGGTTGAACGTCTCACCGACCATCAATCGACGCGCATGCGGGTCGTCCACGCAGATGTTGTGGACCTCGCGGGTGTAATGGCCGCGCCCTCGATTGGCGACCTTGACGGCATCTGGCGAGATCAACGCGGGCGCCGCGCCGGTGTCTTGGACGTGCGCAGAAAAGATCAGAGCCTCGAGCGGCGAATCCGCGCTGACGGTCATCTCACTCCCAGGCGGGACATACATCGCTGTGGCGCGCTCTGAGAACACGTCGTTGCGACTGACCGGCCACCGTGCATCGCCAGCGCCGAACGTGCCGTGTCCTTCCAACAGCACGACGACGGCCTCTTCGTCAGGGATGGCGAACGAGGTCGTTGCCCCAACGCTCAAGCAGATACGTCGGGTCGTCAACTCGTGCGCGCCGGCATCGCCACGCTGCTGAAGAATCTGAACGCCTGTTTGTCTCGGTCGCCGAAATAGCGTGTCTTTCAACATGTCAATCCACTTTGGACCGCTATGCGGCTCGTTACGTGAATTCTGTACTGTTGTCCCCGCATAGCGGTCCTAGGCGTGCGAGCACGCCATAGAGACACTGGCAACCCGCCGAGGGTTCTGCCGGGATATCAAGGGCAGAGCCCTTGGTGGGTTGGACTGCAGCTTACCGTGTGAAAGAGAGCACTGGCAAGGGTACGGGCGCTTGACAACGGCAACTGACGCGGCGAATATTCGCGCGCTCTCGCAGGTACTCCGAGTCTGTCACTCTGTGAGGTCAGTCCACTATGCATCCGATCTCTCGCCGCGATTTCATCTCCAGTACCGCCGCCGCACTGCCCGCACTGGCATGGCCGTCGGCGCTCGACGCGCGACAGGGTGTCGGATCCGATCCGTGGGCGCGTGTCGATGCCATCGTCGGCGGCATCACGGTGCCACGGTTTCCGTCTCGCGCGTTCGAGATCACGAAATACGGCGCGGTCGGTGATGGCCTCGCGATCTGTACCGACGCGATCGGCAAGGCGATCGCGGCGTGCTCGGCGGCCGGAGGCGGCCACGTCGTGGTGCCGGCGGGGCGCTTCGTGACGGGTGCGATCCGGTTGCGCAGCGGAGTCGACCTTCATCTCGAGGACAACGCGACGCTCGCATTCAGCCAGAGCGCGCGCGACTTCCTGCCGCTGGTGCTCACCAGGTACGAGGGCGTCGAACTGATGAACTACTCGCCGTTCATCTATGCCTTCGATGTGGAGAACATCGCAGTCACGGGTCGGGGCACACTCGACGGCCAGGCGGGCGCCGATCATTGGTGGAATTGGCGAGGTACCGGGCCCGCGGCGGGCGCTCGACTGACCCCTGACCGCACCCGGCTTTTCGAGATGCAGGCACGCGGCGCGCCGGTCGCGGCACGTGTGTTTGGCGAGGGGCACTTCCTGCGCCCGAATTTCATCCAGCCCTATCGAAGTCGAAATATCCTCATCGACGGTGTGACCCTCATCAACTCGCCGATGTGGGAGATCCACCCCGTGCTCTGCCGGAGCGTGACGATCCGCAATGTTGCGATCAACAGTCACGGCCCGAACAATGACGGCTGCGACCCGGAGTCGTCGCGAGACGTGCTCATCGAGCGATGCACGTTCGATACAGGCGACGACTGCATTGCCCTCAAGTCGGGGCGAAACGACGATGGACGGCGAATCAACGTGCCAGTGGAGAACGTGGTGATCCGCGAGTGCTCCATGAAGGACGGCCACGGTGGGGTCGTGATCGGCAGCGAGATCTCCGGGGGCGCGCGCAACGTCTTTGCCGAGCGATGTCGCATGGACAGTCCGCGGCTCGATCGCGCGCTTCGGATGAAGACGAACTCGGTGAGGGGGGGCACGATCGAGGGCATCTACATGCGTGATGTCACGGTCGGCCAGGTTGCTGAGGCGGTCGTGACGATCGATTTCTTCTACGAGGAAGGCGACGCCGGCAAATACCCGCCCGTCGTGCGCGATGTCGACGTTCGCAACGTCACGAGCCAGAAAAGCCAGTACGCCCTGCTCCTTCGCGGCTATCGTCACGCGCCGATCAGTGGAGTGCGGCTCAGGGACTGTCGCTTCGACGGGGTCGCGAAAGCGGATGTGCTCGAGGCGGTTCGCGATCTCGAGCTGGCAAACGTGTCGATCAATGGCAAGGTCTTCAACGAACGGGTGACGCGCTGAGCCGCGCGCGCCAACGTTGATAGTCGACGTCGAGGAGGCGGGCCGGCCAGGTTCCGACCCACGCATATCCCGTTCGCCGCTCCACGTCGATCTCGGTGATGCTGTACCGCACGACGCCGTCGCGACCGGAATAGATCGGTTTGTTTGTGCCGATCTCGTAGAACCGAGCCCACAAGAGAGGCGCCGCCGCGTCTCGTCTGAGACGAAGATCGTGGCCGTGTGGCAGCGCAGGATCGGGCAGGCGCTCGATGCGGACGCCGCGCAGGGCGACGCGGCGAAGCCAATCAACGGCAGCATCGATGGCACGAACGAGGTCGGGCCGAGGGGGCCGTCGCATCAGAAAGCGAACGACCTCGACGCTTTCGCGGCCACTGAGTGAGATGTGCTCGTACGGGCGTGCCGGCCGTGGCTCCAGCGTGACCTCGTCGTGCTGCGCACACCAGGCCGTCAATCGTCCGACGACGCGCACCTGCGCGCGGAGGATCAGCGTCGTGGCAACGTCGATCGCGTGTCGCGCCTGGCGTCTCCGGGCATCCCCTGCAAAAGACAGCGCACGGTCATTGCCCATGTCTTCGAGCAATGACAGGACGTTGGTCATCGCATCATCGTTGAACGTGATCCGCCGGGAGTAGTCGTGACGAAGGGGATAGACCTGCGGCCATCCGCCATTGGGATACTGAGCGGCGAACAGATACTCGATGCCCCGCATGGCCGCGTCCTTGTAGCGCGGGTCAGCGGTCGCCCCGAACATGCGGTCGAGCAGCCTGATTTGCGTGACGGTCGCGCCGTTATCGATCGTGGAATCCGGCTCGACCGTCGCACCCGTCGCCCCTGGCGCGGGCGCGACGGTCATGTCGATGTCTTTCGGCCACCCACCGCTCGGGCGCTGCCACTGGAGCACGATGTCGGCGATAGCGACGGCGTCCTTCGTTCCGTACCAGCGGCGAGGCTGGTCGAGGACGTCGCTCCACGCGACCGTCCCGGGGGCATGAGCACTCGATGCCTGGAACGTCCCGATCATCAGAGAGAGGGCGAAAAGCAGGCACGGCGAAGACCTCGCTTGCGTTCCCATCGTAAAGTGGCTATACCAATATCGCGCCGCGCACGTGTTGCGCAAGGGAGAAGCGTCCGATGCGCCTGATCCAGGTCCATCTTCTGGCTATTGCCGCCGCGACGAGCGCGCTCGTGCTGACACTCGCGGCGCAGGCGCCGCCATCGCCGCAGGGACCGGGCAGGAGCGACCCCGGGTTCTCACAGCCGTCAATCGCGCCCGGTGTCGACTACACCGTTCCGACGGAAGCGGAGATCGTTCGGGCACTCACCCGCATTCGTGACTACTTCGTCCGCTCGACGCCCTATCGCGTGATCGACACCGCCACGGGGCAGCCGTTGGCCAACACAACGGTGCCGACACGGACCGCAGGCATCGACCTGGGGCCAGGCGAGTTCAACGATTGGACCTATTCGATGGGCGTGGCGTTGGCCGGCATGCTTCACGCGACGGACGTCACCGGCGATCGATCGTTCGAGGACTACACCCGCAAGAACTTTGCGTTCATCTTCGACCATCTGGAATTCTTCAGACGTCAAGCCAAGGAGTTCGGCCCCCAGCCGTACGGATATCGCCGGCTGCTCGACATGCACGAGCTCGATGATTGCGGCGCAATTGGGGCCGCCCTGATCAAGACGTACGCCCGAACGAAGGATCCGCGATTCCGGCCGGTCATCGATCTCGTGGCTGATTTCATTTCACACAAGATGTCGCGCATGCCCGACGGCACGCTGGCACGAACACGCCCGCATCCAGTTTCGGTCTGGGTCGACGACATGTACATGAGCATTCCGTTCCTGGCGCAGATGGGGACGCTCACGGGAGAGCGGGCGTATGTTGACGACGCCGCGAATCAGGTCGTGCAGTACGCCGCTCGCCTGATGAATCCCAACACGGGACTGTTCGATCATGCCTGGTTCGCGCACGAGCCAGCCGATCCAAAGTTTTATTGGGGAAGAGGGGCGGGTTGGGCAGTGATGGCCATGGCCGAACTCCTCGACGTGATGCCGGACGGGCATCCACAGCGCGCGAAGGTGCTCGACATCTTCAGGCGTGGAGCGCAGGGAGCGGCCGGAGTTCAGAGCGGCACGGGATTCTGGCATCAGATCCTGGATCGTCCCGATAGCTATCTCGAATCGTCCGCGACGGCCATGTTCACGTTTGCGATCGCGCGGGGCGTGAATCGCGGGTGGCTTCAGCCCGTCTACGCGCCGATCGCGCAGACGGGATGGCGTGCGCTCGAGCAGCGCATTCGTCCCGACGGCACGATTGAAGGGACCGTCGTGGCCACGACCGCCGCGTACGACGCCGTCTACTACTACAACCGCCCAACCGATCCGCGCGCAATGCAGGGCTTTGGTGCGGCGTTGATGGCGGGTGCGGAAGTCCTTGCGATGACGCGCAATTTCGAGATCGAGAAGACCCTCAACACCTATCACTACCGCCCGAAAAAGAGGTGAATTCGATGCGCGTGTGTCTCGCGATCATCACCGTATTCCTCGTAGGGCCCGTCCTTTCGGACGGGCCGCACGTGACGCACGCGCAAGCGGCAGCCACACGTCACGGTGAGCTGACCGTGTCGAACCCGAGGCTGATGCGCGGCCGTCCGAGACGATCACGGTGTCATCGGCGGACGTGCAGCGCGTGCTCGGCACGAGCAACCTGCAATCCCTCGGGAACATCCTTGGGGCTCGGTATCAAGAACAACGCGCGTTCGATCTCGCAGGCCGATGCGAAATCGGGCGTGCTCCGCGCGTGGGAGCCACTGCAGCAAGAGGGTTACCTTGCGTGCGCGGTCATCGCGGCGCCGGGCACATTCGTGGAGTCGCGCAGCGCCGATGGCAATTACCTGCTCCTTGCCACCCTTCCCCCGCACGGGGACCGGCCGTGTATTACGTGGGCTCCGCGTGGGACAAAGCTGGCGAGATCACCAACGCGGAGGCATGGGACGCCTATCTCGCGCGCGAAGCCTCGCGCCTGCGCACGCCGGCGACCGTTCGATTCGACTCACCATGACTGTTCTTGAATCGAGATCACGACACACCGAGCCTCCGAGGCACCGAGGTAAGAGCTAAGAGACTTGTCCTGTTGACACCTGAACAATCAAAGTGGTAATACCTCATCGCCGCAGGGAGCCTGCTTCGCCGACGTGGAAACGCGAGACGGCGAAAAAGCGAGCACGAAGGCGGGCAGCAGGAGGCGTTGATGGGTGCGCGTCAGAGGTTTGCCGCGTTGTTGCTCTCGGGCATGGTGGTGGCGGGCGCGGGCGTGGTCACTGCCCAGGAATTCCGCGGAGTCATCGAAGGGACGGTGTCCGATTCCACCGGCGGCGTGCTGCCCGGTGCCACCGTCACCGTGACGAACACGGCCACGGCCGTCGAACAGCATGTCGTGACCGATGAGAGCGGGCGCTACCGCGTTCTGTATCTGAACCCTGGCAGCTACACGGTGGCTGCCGAGCTCTCGGGCTTCAAGAAGTTCGTGCGCCTGGACAACCAGGTGCGCGTCGGGGACGTGATTCGCGTGGATGTCGTCCTCGAGACGGGTGGCATCTCCGAGACGGTCTCCGTGACGGCACAGCGATCGCTGCTGAACACGAGCTCACCAATCAGCGGCACGACTGTCGACAGCAAGCAGATCGCCGAGCTCCCGCTGGGTGATGGAACCGCGTACATGCTGACGCGCCTGGCGCCCGGCATCATGGACACCTCCGATCTGCATTTCGCCCGGCCAGCCGACAACGGCAACCTCGGCGGGATCGTGACCAACGGCGTGCAGGGCGGCAACGAATTCAGCATCGATGGCTCGCCGAACATGTCGAACGCCAAAGGCGTGGGCTTCTCACCGCCGTCGGATGCGATCGAAGAGTTCAAGGTCCAGACCAATGCGTTCGACGCCCAGACCGGCCACACTGCCGGCGCCGTCGTCAATCTCGCGGTCAAGAGCGGCACGAATGCACTGAAGCTGGCGACGGCGTATTTCAACCGCGGTGACAGTCGATCCGCCACACCGCTGCTCACGATCCGGGCCAATGGCACCAAGCCGACGCGCGAGTACAACCGCTACACGGGCACGCTGAGCGGTCCCGTTGTCCGCAATCGCACGTTCTTCATGGCGTCGTTCGAGCACCTGCGGGACGTGCAGCCCGAGCCGGCCACCTACACCGTGCCGACCGAGCGCATGCGCCGCGGCGACTTCAGCGAGTTCACCACGCAGATCTTCGATCCCGGCACCGTCTCGAGTGGGGGCGTGCGGCAGCCCTTCGAGAACAACCAGATTCCCAACGGTCGGATCGACCGCGTGGCCGCCGCGTACGCGGCGTTCTATCCGTTGCCCAACCGCTCGGGGACCGTGAGCAACTATTTCTCCAATCAGCTTCGCCCGTACGACTACAACGCCGGCATGGGTCGTGTGGATCACAACTTCACGGATGGGAACCGGCTGTACGTGACGACCTACTGGAACAAGCGACAGGAGGATCGGTACAACTGGGCTCAGGACGCGGCGAATGCCACAGACGGGGGCGTCATCAACGGGTTTGAAATCACGAAAGGGTTCGACTACCGCACGAATGCGGCGGTGACGAGCGGGTACACCTCGACGCTGTCGAGCAACCTGCTGCTCGATGTGCGCGGAGGCTGGTCACGCTTCGGCGAGTATCGCGATCCTTCCTCCGAGTTCGATCCCTCGACGCTTGGCTTTACCCCATCGGCGCTCCGTGCGATAGGTGACTACCGGTACTTGCCGTTCATGACGATCGGGACATTCAGTACCACGAACGACAACTCGACGATCGCGTCACTCGGGTCGCGACGGTCGGACTGGGGCGATGGGTTCGACCGGCCGCTCAATACGTACTCATTCGCGCCAACGGTCACCCGCGTGTGGGGCGCCCACACGCCTCGGGCCGGGTACGACTTTCGATTGCAGCAGTGGGCCATCACCAACAATGGCTTTCCTGGAGGCCGCTTCAAGTTCGATGGCTCGTACACGCGCGCGAACAATACCGCGGCGCTGAACGATCGCGCGCAGTCGTGGGCGCAGTTCCTGCTCGGGCTGCCGACAGCAACGACCGGCGCGGTGGCCGCTCCTAGTACAACGTCGAGCCAGTTCGAGATCGCCTCGCCGGGCACGTTCACACAGACCTACAACCATTTCTTCGTGCAGGACGATTGGCGAGTGACGTCGCGCCTCACCGCGAACCTGGGTCTGCGTCTCGAGATCAATCGGGGCATGGGCGAATCCTCCGATCGGAATCTCTCCGGGTTCGATGCCACGTCATCAAATCCCATTGAATCGGCGGCGATTGCCGCATATGCCTTGAGCCCCATCGCCGAGCTTCCGGTCTCAGCCTTCAAGGTGCGCGGCGGGCTGCTGTTTGCCGACGGTCCCGTCAATCGCACCAAGACGAAGTGGCTGCCGCGAGCGGCACTGGCCTATCTGATTGACGATCGCACGGTCGTGCGCGGCGGCATCGGGCTGTTCTCGTACGATTACTTCTTCGAGAACATCAATCAAACCGGCTTCTCGCAGGCGACGCCAGTGTTGACCACGCAGGACAACGGCATCACGTTCACCGGCGTGACGTTGACCGACCCCCTCCCGAGCGGACAACTGCTCCAGCCGACGGGGCGCTCGCTGGGGATGCGAACCGCGCTCGGTCAGAATCTCGGGACGCTCTATCAGGCGGACCGCACCACCCCGTACTACACCCGATGGGAAGCAAGCCTGCAGCGCGATCTTGGCGACGGTCTCGTCGCCTCGTTCACGTACGTGGGATCCCGCGGCACCGACCTGCCTGTGCCTCGGGCCATCAACAACGTTCCGCTGCAGTACTTCTCCACGTCGCGGAGCCGCGATGCCGCGGTCGAGTCGTTCTTGAGCGGTAACGTTCCCAGTCCGTTCACGGGGTTGCTGCCGGGCAGCACCATCAACGGCGCGACGGTCCAGCGGCAGCAATTGCTGCGACCGTTCCCTGAGTTCGGAACGATCACCGTCGAGGAGTACACCGGATCGGATCGCTACCACGCGGCGACGGTGCAGATCGAGAAACACTTCCGCGGCCTGAATTCACTGTCGGCGCAGTACACGCATTCGTCGCTGCACGACAAATTGAACTACCTCAACCCACAAGACGGCGTGCTGGAGGATCGTGTGTCCCCAAACGATCGTCCAGATCGGTTCTCGATGGCAGCGACCGTCGGCTTGCCGTTCGGCCGTGAGCAGAAATGGGGACGCAACTGGAACGATCTGATCGAGGCACTGGCAGGCGGCTGGCAAGTGAGTGGAACCTATCAGTACCAAAACGGAGCGCCGCTGGTCTTCACCAACAGCCTCTACTTCGACGCCTCGTGTGACATCGGAGGCCTGACGTCGAGTATCGGGAAACAGACTGGCGGATCTATTGCGGGCCTCGACGCGCCGGGATGGAATGTCTCCTGCTTCTATTTCCACGATGCCGCGGTGCAGACCAACGGGGTCGACGATCCGGCAAAGCAGCGAGCGGACCAGCGCATTCAGGTGGGCAACAACGTGCGGTACTTCCCATCCACGCTGCCGAATGTGAGAACTGATGACGTGCACCTGCTCGATCTCGGGGTCTCGAAGCGCTTCACGATGCCACGAGATATGACATTCCAGATCCGCATCGAGATCATCAACGCCTTGAACTACACAGTGCTGTGGAATCCGAATCTCGACCCGCGGCAGCCCACGTTTGGCATCGTCAACCAGGACCGCAACAACCCGCGCGACATCCAGGTTGGCGCGCGCTTCACATTCTGAGGGCCCTGACGTCCGAGTCTATAATTGGCTAGACCAATATGCGGAACACAGCCGTCCGGCGGCGGGAGGAGAGGACCAGCGAGGGCAGCACGGAACAAGTCGTCGCGCACGTCCGCAATCTGATCGAGCAGGGCGAGTTGCGGCCCGGAGATCGGCTCCCAGCCGAGCGCGACCTGGCGGCGCTCGTGGGGGTGAGTCGTCCAACCCTGCGCGCCGGTCTTCGAGCGCTCGCCGCGATTGGCGTCGTGCAGTCGCGGCACGGATCGGGCACGTATATTCCCGCCGGCCCCCCATCATTGGGCACCGATGCTCTGAGCTTTCTCGCCGCGCTCCATGGCTTCACGCGCGATGAAATGTACGAAGCCAGACGGATTCTCGAGGTGGGCGCGGCGGGTCTCGCCGCCGAGCGCGCGACGCCGGACCAGATCGCGACGATGGCCGAGGAAGTCGCAAGCCTGTTTGCAGCCATGGCCGATCCGCAGGTCTTCCTGGTGCACGACATCAACTTCCACCGCGCAGTTGCCGCGGCGTCAGGCAATCCCATCGTCGCGTCGCTCGTCGAAATGGTGTCGGCGCTCTATTACGAACGACGACGAGATACGGCAGCGCGGGCGAGCGACCGAGATATGCGCGATGCGGCGGAAATGCATCGGCGTATCTACCAGGCGATTCGAGCCCACGATCCTGACGGAGCCCGTCGCGCGATGCAGACGCATCTGATGCAGGCCAGTGCCCATCAAGCGCAGGAGTCTGAAGGCCCCGACACAGCCGTGAAAGGCAACGGGTCCGGCGCGAAAGGTCGACGGGCGAAAGGGCAGCCCTCGTCTCACTGATGGGTGCCTTCGATCTCTCCGGTCGCCGTGCCGTTGTCGTGGGCGGCACGAGCGGGATCGGCCGTACCCTCGCCCTCGGTCTGGCTGAAGCCGGCGCCGACGTTGCCGCGACGGGCCGCCGGGCGTCGCTCGTCGACACGGTCGCCGCGGAGATCGAACGGCTCGGGCGACGGACGGTGCGTGTGCCCGCGGATGTGGGTGATGCCGCATCACTCGAACGCGTGCGTGACGCGGTGATCGAAACGTTGGGTGGTCTCGACATCCTGGTCTGCGCGGCTGGCATCACAAAACGGGTTGCGACGCTCGAGATGGATGAGGGGGATTGGGCGCGCATCATCGACACGAACCTGACTGGCACACTACGCTCGTGCCAGGTATTCGGGCGACACATGGTGAAGCAAAGCTCGGGGCGCATCATCACGATTGCGTCGCTGTCGTCGTTTCTCGGCATGTTCGAAGTCGCCGCGTAC
>Ga0114129_10007686_pt1 | contig 15340 bp, 9 predicted proteins | sample RhiMetdeltSRZDD1_FD_80071 | JGI IMG/M metagenome (GOLD analysis project Ga0114129, IMG submission 80071) | Populus rhizosphere microbial communities from Tennessee, USA - Rhizosphere MetaG P. deltoides SRZDD1 (version 2) (version 2) | ecosystem: Host-associated > Plants > Roots > Rhizosphere >...
CGGTGGCGATGCTCTGGTACCTTCTGCGGCTGCATCGCGCGTTGCCGCGCGCGCTCGTGGGCGGCTCCGCGAGCGTGCTCTACGAGGGCATCGCCGCCGGCCTCATCGGCGCCAGCGTCGTCGCCTTGTGGTTTCTCGCCATCGATTGGATCCAGGGCGAGCCGCTACGGACGCCGCAGCTGCTCGGGGCCGCCGTCTTGCGCCAGAGCGATCCCCTGCTCGCCGTCGCGCTCTACAGCGTCGTTCACGGGATCGCGTTCATGATCTTCGGCATCGTGGGCGCGTCCGTGATCGCGGGCGCCGAGCGCCAGCCGCTCCTGGCCTTCGCGCTGGTGATCCTTTTCACCGCCTTCGAGGTCTTCGCGTTCGGCGCCATCGTGATCGTCGCGAGCTGGATCCTCGACGAGCTCGCGGGCTGGACGATCTTCGTGGGCAACCTCCTCGCGGCGACGGCCATGCTCGCGTACTACTTCCGCCGACACCGAACGCTCGCCCGGCGCATGACGGCCGCCTGGGCCGAGGAGGACTAGCGCCTCACCAGAGCGCCTCCGGCAGCGGCAACCCCGCGAACGCGAGAACCGGCAACGCGCCGGGCGGCGTCACACCGATACGCTCGGAGAGGACATAGAGCTGCCGCAGGTGCTGCGCCGCATGCCAGGTGGTCCGCTCCAGCAGCTCGTGGCCGGATTGCGGGCCGTAATAGACCTCGACGACCCGCGCGTACTCGTCGGCGTCGGTACCCTCGAACCAGCCCGACAGGCGCGCGCGCACGAGGGCGCCATAGCTGCCGACGGCGAGGCCGTCGCGCATGGCCTCGGGCGCGGTCTCGGTGAGGAACGCCTGGCCGAGCTTTCCCGCGTCCATCCCTTCGATGAAGGCGAGGCTGAGCCGGAAGATGTGATAGGCGAGATCGCGAATGCTGCGTTCCCGTTCCGGCGGCACGGAATCGAGCGCCGCCTCCGGGAAGCGCCGCACCAGGGCTTCGGCAGCGGCCAGGATCGTATCGAGCCGGGCCGCCAGCTCCACCGGCGGTAGCTTCGTCGCCGGCGCGTACTGCACGCCGAGAAGCGCGGCGTAGGCGGGAGGGTTCCAGCCGTGGGCAGCGCGGTCGCCGAGGGCGACGGCGGGCACGCGCGGCACTCCGAGCCGGCGAAGCTCCTGATCGGCGGCGGCATCCTCATCGACGTTGACGGGATCGAACTCGATCCCCCAAGACGCGAGCAGCTCCTTCGTCTTGGCGCAGGACGATCAGCCGGGGCGATAGAACAGGCGGGGACGTGTCATGTCGGCTCCTCCGGTGTCAGCGCCCGCGAGTCCAGCGCGCCTGACTCGAGCGCGCGTGACTCTCGACGCGGGTCAATCGTAGCGCGCGCGAGAGCTCAGCGCCCGTGAAACGTGGGCGTCTTCTTGTTGGCGAAGGCGGTGACGCCGTCTCGGAAATCCTGGGTGCGGCCGCTCGCCGCGATCGCCTGCGCCTCCAGCTCCATCTGCGTTTCGAGACTCTCCCAGGTCGATTGGTGGAAGAGCCGCTTGGCGCCCCCGAAGGCCCGCGTGGGTCCCTGCGCGAGCTCGCGCGCGAGCGTGCGCACGGCGGTGGTCAGCTCGGCGTCGGGAACCACCCGCGTCACCAATCCCCATTCGAGCGCCTCGCGCGCGGATAGGACACGGTTGGTGAAGTAGAGCTCCATGGCGCGACGCAGTCCCACCAGCCGTGGCAGGTAGTAGGACGACGAGCCGTCCGGGGTGGCCGCGATCTTGGAATACGCCATCGTGAACCTCGCCGACTCCGCCGCGACCACGAGATCGCCGCCGAGCGCGAAGCTCAGCCCGCCGCCGGCGGCGACGCCGTTCACGGCCATGATCACCGGCTTGTCGCTGCGTGCGAGCCGCGAGACCGCGCCGTGGAGGTACGTGGTCAGCTCCTTCACGAGCACGCCGATGCGTGGCAGGTTGTCGGCGAAGTCCTTGACGTCCCCGCCCGCGCAGAAGGCCCGTCCCGCGCCCGTGATCACCACGCATCGCACGTCGGGATCCTCGTCCACGTCGAGGACCGCGTGGAAGAGGTCACGCCCGAGCCCGAGGTTCAGAGCGTTGTAGGCGTCCGGCCGGTTCAGGGTGATGGTCGCCACCTGGTCGGCGCGGTCGAGGATCACGTGCTCGTAGGCCATGCCTCTCCCTCCGTGCGCCGCTCGCCCCGCTTGCGCGCGACGGCGTCGGCGGCGTCCAGCAGCTCCTGCATCTTCAACGGCTTCACGAGCACGGCGTCCACCCCGTGCGTGCGGCGCTCCTCCGCCGACAGCTCGACCCCGAACCCGGTGACGAGCACGACCGGCGTCGCCGGCGTCCGCGCCTTCACGGCGGCGGCGACCTGCCATCCGGTCACGCCGGGCATGGCGAGGTCGGTGAAGATCACGTCGAACGCCTCCGCTTCCGCGCGCGCGATCGCCTCCGCGCCGTCGTGCAGGACCACGGCTTCGTGCCCCCCGGTGCCGAGGATGTCCGCGATCACGCCCGCCACCGCCGGCTCGTCATCGACGACCAGGCAGTGGAGCGCGGGGACGCCGGCCTTGACGGCCACGGGCGCCGGCGGCGCCAGCGCGGGGACGTCCCCGGGACGGAACGTGAGACGGAACGTCGTCCCCCGCCCCTCCGCCGTCTCGACGTCGATGCGGGCGCCATGGCGGGAAAGGATACCGTACGTCATCGAGAGGCCGAGCCCCGTGCCCCGCGGTCCCTTGGTGGTGAAGAAGGGATCGAAGATCTTGTCGCGCACGCTCTCCGGAATGCCCATGCCGGTGTCGCTCACGGCCACCTCGACGTGACCGTTCACGAACGCGGTCGAGACTGTCAGGATCCCGCCGTGCGGCATGGCATCCACGGCATTGAGGATGAGGTTGGTGAGCGCCTCGCGCAACTCGGCCGGATCACCGGCCACCGGCGGCAGACCGGGCATGAGCAGCCGCTCCACGCTCACCGGCGCCCCCTGCCGCAAGGCATCGTCGCGCCAGCGTGACTGCGTGATGTCGAGCGCGCCCGTGACGACGTCGTTCAGGTCCACCGCGACGAGCGGCTCATCGCGCCGGATGCGCGTGAAGTCTTGCAGTCGCTTGACGGTCTGGGCGCCGTCGAGCGCCGAGCGCTCGATCACGTCCAGCCACTGACGTTGCTGCGGATCCTGGACGCGGTTCAGGAGGAGCTGGGCGCGCCCGAGGATGGACGCGAGCAGGTTGTTGAAGTCGTGCGCGACGCCCGACGCCATCTCGCCGAGCGCGCGCAGCTTCTCCGTGCGCACGAGCTGGTCCTGGGCCGCCGCCAGCTCCCCGTACGCCCGTGTCCGGTCCTCGAACAGGCGGGCACTGCGGAGGGCAAGCGTGGCGACGTCGGCGATGTTGGCGAGGAGCCGCTCGTCGGCATCGGTGAACGGCCGCTCGCTGCGGCTCACGTTGAGCACGCCGAGGACCGTGTCGCCGGTGGCGAGCGGCACGCCGAGCCAGTAGGGCGGCGAGATCAGATGTGCGAGGGGACTCACGCCGCGGCGCGCGCACTCGGCGGCGTAGTCGTCGGTCCGCAGGGGCCGCGCCTCGCCGAACACCGTGGACATCAGGCCCTGGCCGCGCGCGGGATAGCGCCGGGGGCCGACGTGATCGAGCAGGCCATCGCGCACGCGCAGCGCGACATCGAGCGTGTCCGTCGCGTCGTCGTAGAGGAGCATGGTGAGGCTGCGGGAGTCGAGCACGCGTGGCACGTGCACGCGGATCGTGTGGAGCACGGCCGTTTCATCGAGCTGCCCCGTCACCGCGCGGGACAGCTCGTTGAGGACGGAGAGCTCCTGCACGCGGCGGCGGTTCTCCTCGAAGAGCCGTGCGTTCTCGATGGCCACCCCGGCCTGGTTGGCGATGGCCTCCATGAGCGCGAGCTCGCTCGCCGAGAACTCGCGCTCCGCCTCCCACCACACGGCCGCGAAGCCGCCGAGGAGTTGCTCCTTGGCCACGACCGGCACGAAGAGCTGACTCTGATGCGGCAGCGCCTCCCGCATCTCGGGGGGAAAGCGCGGATCGACGCGGGCATCCGTGGAGAAGGCAGGCCGGCGCGTGCGCACCGCCTGCGCGTAGAACTCGTGCTTCACGACCGAGAGCCGATAGGTGCGGACTTGCTCGCGAATGGCGGGCGGAACACGGTAGCCGCTGAGCGGGGTCATCCACTCCCCGCTCTCGTCCAGCATCCAGAGACCCACGGTATCGGCGCCGAGCGTCTGCGCCACCCGCCGCAGGAAGTGGCGCATGAGCGTCTGGAGATCGAGCGTCGAGGTGAGGGCACGGCTCACCGCGAGCAGCGTCTCCGTCTCGTGCAGCTTCTCCTGTGTCTGGCGCGCGAGCTCGGCGTTCTCCATGGCGAGCCCGACCTGGCCGGAGATGCCCTCGAGGAGGCGCAGCTCCGCGGGTGCGAACGTCCGGCCGCGCCGCCACCACACGAGGAAGAGCGCGCCCACCGGCTCCCCGCGCACGACCGTGGGCGCGAACATCACCGAGAACGGCGGCATGGTCGCGGTCCACTCCTGATCGAGCCCGGAATCGCCGCGGGAGTCCGCCGTCCCGCGCACGGCGCGCGCCTGCCAGGCGTCGAGCAGCGCCGGGAAGCGGGCGAGGCGGATGGGGAAGGTGAAGAAGCGATCGCGCAACGCCTCCGGCACGTGGTACCCCGCGACCGGCGTCAGGAGATTCTGGCGGGCGTCGAGCGTGTACGCGCCCACGGTGTCCGCGCCGAACGCGCGTGCCACCGCCCGCGCCACCCGCCGCATGACTTCGTTGTTGCGGCCGCCCCGCGAAAGCGCATCCGCGACGTCGAGCAGCGCCGACGTCTCCTGCAGCCGCTCCTGGACCTCACCGTAGAGACGCGTGTTCTCCAGCGACAGGGCGAGGTGGCCGGCGATCGCGGTCGCGAGCTCCACCTGCCACCCCGCGAACGGCGTCACCCGCTCGCAATAGTCGAGGTTCATGACGCCGATGACCGTGTCCTGGTGCACGAGCGGCACGACGAGATAGGAACGGATCCCGAACGTCGTCACCCACGCGAGGGGGATCTGGTCGGTGTCGGTCGCATCGTCGATGACCACAGGGCGCCGGGTGGCGATGGCACGGGCGAGGGCGGGAAGACGGCGAGGGTCGTGCTCGCTCTCGGTGAACGCACGCCACTGGCGCTCGTCGCGATGGCCATCCGCGAACTGCGACATGAGCGGGATGACCTCGGCGCCGTCCCAGCGCTCGAGCGAACAGCGGTTCACGCGACATACCTGGGCGATCTTGATGGCGACGCGCTTCAGCAGTTCGCCCGACTCCAGTGTGGAGTTCAGGATCGTCGTGACTTCGAGGAGCGACCGGCTCTGCTCGAGCTGGCCCGTGGTCGCGGCGTGCAGCCGCGCGTTCTCGAGCGCCATCGCGGCCTGGTGCGCGAACGCGCCGAGCAGCTCGATCTCCGTCTCCGAGAAGCGCCGGCCCGCCTCGTCCGCCACCGAGAGCACGCCCGTGATCTCGCCCTTGGCGCGGAGGGGCACGGCCAGGAACGCACGGTCGCCCGACTCGAGGACGCGGCGCCGGAGGTCGTCGTCGAAGACGAGGCCGGGCTCGGCGAGCGTGTCCGATGACCACAGCGCCCGCCCCTCGCTGACGATGCGCCCGACGAGGCCGACGCCCGGGCGAATCACCGTGCCCGGCTCGAACTGGGCGCGCGAGGCGCCGGCGGCGGCGATGCCGATCAGCGACCCGTCCGGGCGGAGCAGCCGCAGTCCCGCCGACCGGACGTCGAAGAGCTGGAGCACGCTCTCCACCACGCGCTCGCCGACGTCACTGACGTCGAGGCTCTCGGTGAGGGTCTGGGCCACCCGCGCCAGCGCCTCCGCCTCGCGCCGACGCCGGTCGCCCTCGCGGAAGAGCCGTGCGTTCTCGAGCGCGATGGCGGCTTGATCGGCGAAGGCCTGCGCGAGCCGGACGTGCTCGTCGTCGAAGACGCGCCCCCGGGTGTCGCCCACCGCGAGCACGCCGAACAGCCGATCCTGGACGATGAGCGGCACCGCCAGCAACGCGCGATCCGTGGCGCGCCCGATCGCGATGCGCTGTTCCGGCGTGTAGTGCACGCGGGGGTCGCCGAGCACGTCCGCCGAAATCTGCGGGCGGCGCTCGCGCACCACGAGGCCGACCAGGCCCGTCCCCGGCGGCAGGACCAGCGTCCACTGGAAATCCGCGCCCGGCACCGTGGAGACGGTGACGACGACGAGGGAGCCCGACTCGGGATCGAGACGGTAGACGGCGGAGGAGCGCGCGCCGAGGAGCGTGCGAATGCTGTCCGCCACGCGCTGGCCCACCTTGTCGGGATCCAGCGTTTCCGAGAGCAGGCGGCCGAGATCCGCGAGCGCGGACATGCGCTCCGCCTGGTGCCGCGCTTCCCGGTACAGGCGCGAGTGCTCGATCGCGATCGCGGCCTGCCCCGCGAAGGCTTCCGCCAGCTCCTCGTCCCGGCGCGTGAAAGCGCGCCGGGAGCGGAAATTCAGCACGCCGATGATGCGATCGCCCACGCGGAGCGGCACGCCGAGAAAGCTCACGTAGCCGAGGCGCACGGACGCGGCGCGGTGCTCGGGAACGACGGCGACGTCGGACGTGCCGGTGATGTCGAGGACGAGCGTGCGCCCCGCCTGCACCACCTTGCCGCTCAAGCTCTCGCCCACCTTGAGGCGGCGCCGCAGCATCGTCTCCCGCGCCGCGCCCGCCACGCCGGCGAGCACCAGCTCATCCTCTTCGAGGAGGCGGAAGCCCGCGTTGTCCACGTCGAGCAGCCGCGCCGCTTCCTCCGCGATCGACGTCAGCAACGCATCCGCGGGCGCCATGGAGCCGATCTTCTTGTTGATGTCGAGAAGGGCGGTGAGATGGGCGCGCCGCGCGCGCTCGTCGGCGAAGCGCCGTGCGTTGTCCACCGCCACCGCGCCCTGGTTGGCAAGCGATTGGAGCAGCGAGACGTCGTCGTCGGTGTAGTCACGCCGCTCGCGGGAGCCGATGGTGAGCACGCCCAGCAGCCGATCCCCGAGCACCAGCGGCACCCCCGCAAACGACGCGAGCCCCTCGGTGGCGACGCCGTCCGCCTCCGCCGCGCGCGCATCGCGATCGGCGTCGGTCAGCGTGAGCGGCTGCCGGCTGTCGGCGATGGCTCCCGTCAGTCCTTCTCCGAGGGCGAGGCGTCGGTCCCCGACGATCGACCGCGCCGCCCCCGCACTGACCGCGAGCGCGAGATGGCCGCGATCGTCATCGAGGAGCCAGAGGCGCGCCACGCCGCCGCGGAACAGCTCCTCGGCCGCCTCCACCACGCGCTGGAGGACGTCGTCGGTGGCGAGCGAGGCCGTGAGCGTGTTCGTGAGACGGGCGAGCGCCTCCAGGCGGCGATTCTTCTCGGTGAGCGACGCTTCGGTGAGGCTGGGAGCGCGACGGAAGAGACTCGGGAGCGGGAGCGTGAGGCGGCGCCGCCGGCCTCCCCCTCCCGCTCCCGTCACCGGCGCTCGCCGACGCGGTGGAGCTTGAGGAGGTTCGTCGTGCCCGTCACCCACATCGGCGCGCCGGAGATGATCACGATCACGTCGTTGACACGCACGGAGCCGTCACCGAGCAAGGTGGCCTCGATCTCTTCGATCATCTCGTCGGTGGTCTCGACCTTCCGGATCAACCGCGAGGAGACGCCCCACGTGAGACCGAGCCGCCGCTGCACCGCCGCGAACGGCGTCAGCGCGATGATGGGAACCTCGGGACGCTCCTGGGAGATCAGCCGCGCCGAGAAGCCGGACTGGGTGAAGGCGACGATGGCGCGCGCTTTGAGCACGCGGGCCGCCGTTGCCGCCGCATCCGAGATCGCCTCCGGGAAGCCGACGCCGTCCTGCTTGCGGCGGCGGCGCTCCTCCAGCGTGCGCACGGCCGCCTGCTCCGCGCGCTCGGCGATGCGCGCCATGACTTCGACCGCTTCGGCGGGATAGCGTCCGGTGGCGGTCTCCGCGGAGAGCATGATGGCGTCGGCGCCGTCGTAGATGGCGGTGGCGACGTCGGAGACCTCGGCACGGGTCGGGCGCACGTGCGTGACCATCGACTCGAGCATCTGGGTGGCCACGATCACGGGCACCTTCGCCGCCCGCGCCTGACGAATCACCTCTTTCTGGATCTGCGGCACATCCTCGAGCGGCACGTCGAGGCCGAGATCGCCGCGCGCGACCATCACCGCGTCCACCATGGTGAGGATACCGGGGAGGTTCGCGATCACTTCCTGGCGCTCGAGCTTGGCCACGATCGGCACGTCGGCGCCCTGATCGCGCAGGAGCTTGCGCACGTCGGCGATGTCCGCCGCGGAGCGGACGAACGAGATCGCCACGAAGTCGATCCCCTGCTGGATGCCGAAGCGGAGGTCTTCGCGGTCCTTCGCGGTCAGGCACGACATCGGCAGCGCCACCCGCGGCAGTGCGATCCCCTTGTGATCGCTGATGCGGCCGCCCACGAGCACGCGGCACCGCACTTCGTCGGCCCCGGCGGCGTCCACGCGGAGCTGGATCATCCCGTCGTCCATCAGGATCTCGTCGCCGGCGTGGAGCTCCTTCAGATACTCGGGGTGGCTCAAGGTCGCGCGCTCGGCCGTCCCCGTCGTCGGCCGCGCGGTGAGCGTGAACGTGCGCCCGGGGACGAGATCGACGCGCTGACCACCACCTTCGCCGAACGTGCCGAGCCGGATCTTCGGCCCTTGCAAGTCTTGAAGGATGGCGATCGGACGTCCCCAGCGCTCCTCGCCCTCGCGGATACGCCGGATCACGTCCGCGTGCTCGGCGTGCGTGCCGTGCGAGAAGTTCAGGCGCGCGACGTCCATGCCGGCGGCGACGAGACGGTCGAGCTGCTCGGCCTCGCTGCTCGCCGGTCCGATGGTGCAGACGATCTTGGTGCGGCGCGTGTCCTTGCGCGTTGTCCGCTCTCCGTTCACCGCGTCACCCGCTCCCCTCTCATGACCGCAGCGCTCCGACCAGGAACTGGCCCGTGTAGGAGACGTCGCCGCGGCGCGTGACGTCTTCCGGTGTGCCGGCGGCGACCACGCGACCGCCCGCATCGCCGCCCTCGGGGCCGAGGTCGATCACCCAGTCCGCGGTTTTGATGACGTCCAGGTTGTGCTCGATGATCACGACCGTGTTCCCCTGGTCCACGAGCCGGTTGAGGACATCGAGCAGTCGCTGGATGTCGGCGAAGTGCAGGCCCGTCGTGGGCTCGTCGAGGATGTAGAGCGTGCGCCCGGTGGCGCGCCGGGAAAGCTCCGTCGCCAGTTTCACGCGCTGGGCTTCGCCGCCGGACAGCGTGGTGGCGGACTGGCCGAGCCGGATGTAGTCGAGCCCGACGTCGTCCAGCGTTTGCAGCTTGGTCTTGATCACGGGCACGGCCTCGAAGAACGTGAGCGCCTCGCGCACGGTCATGTCGAGGACGTCCGCGATGCTGCGCCCCTTGTAGTGGATCTCGAGCGTCTCCCGGTTGTAGCGCTTGCCCTTGCACACCTCGCACGTCACGTAGACGTCGGGCAGGAAGTGCATCTCGATCTTCACGAGGCCGTCGCCCTGGCATGCCTCGCAGCGGCCGCCCTTGACGTTGAAGGAGAAGCGCCCGGGCTGGTAGCCGCGCATGCGCGCATCCGGCGTCCGCGCGAACAGCGTGCGGATGAACGTGAAGACGCCGGTGTAGGTGGCGGGATTCGAGCGCGGCGTCCGCCCGATCGGCGACTGATCGATGTCGACGACCTTGTCGACATGCTGAGCGCCCTCGATGCGGTCGTGGGCGCCCGGACGGTCCTGCGCGCGATGGAGCATCTGCGCGAGCGCGCGGTACAGGATGTCGTTGACCAGCGTCGATTTCCCGGAGCCGGACACGCCGGTGACGCAGGTGAAGGTCGAGAGCGGGATCCGCACCGGCATCCCCTTGAGATTGTGCGCGCGCGGGTTGTGCACGGTGATGAACGCGCCGCTGCCCTTGCGCCGCTCGACCGGCACCGGGATGGCGAGCTCGCCCGAGAGGTAGCGGCCGGTGAGGGAGCGGGGGTTGGCGATGATCTCGTCGGGCGTCCCCACCGCGACGAGGTGGCCACCGAGCTCGCCGGCGCCGGGTCCGAGATCGACGACGTAGTCGGCGGCGCGGATCGTCTCTTCGTCGTGCTCGACCACGAGCACGGTGTTGCCGAGGTCGCGCAGCCGCTTGAGGGTGTCGAGGAGCCGGCGGTTGTCGCGCTGGTGAAGACCGATGGACGGCTCGTCGAGAATGTAGAGCACGCCCACGAGGCTGGAGCCGATCTGGGTCGCGAGCCGGATGCGCTGGCCTTCACCGCCGGACAGCGTGGCGGCGGGGCGGTCGAGCGTCAGGTATTCGAGGCCCACGTTGAGGAGGAAACCCAACCGCTCTCGGATCTCCTTGAGCACCCGGCGCGCGATGACGGTCTCGCGCTCGGTGAGGGTGAGCGCCTCGAAGAACGCGCCCGCTTCCTTCACCGACAGCGTGCCCACGTCGGCGATGGAGCGGCCCGCGATCTTGATGCCGAGCGACTCCGGTCGGAGCCGCGCGCCCCCGCACGCCGGGCACGGGCGCTCGGCCATGAAGTGCTCGATCTCCCGCCGCGTCTCCTCCGACTGCGTGTCCCGGTACTTGCGTTCCAGGGTCGCGACGACGCCCTCGAAGCCCTCGCGCTCGCCGTGGAGGATCAGATCCCGCACGGGCTTCTTGAGCTTCGCCCACGGCGTGTCCAGCGTGAACTTGTGGCGCCGGGCCAGGACCTCGAGCGTGCGGCGCAGGTACGACGTCTCGCGCCCCGCCCACGGCAGCAATGCCCCCGCCTCCAGCGAGCGGGTGGGGTTGACGATACGCTCGGGATCGATCTCGAACCGGGTGCCGATGCCGCTGCACTCCGGGCAGGCGCCGTACGGATTGTTGAACGAGAACATCCGCGGCGAGACCTCGGGGAACGAGATCCCGCACTCCGCGCACGCCAGCCGTTCCGAGAACACGAGCCGGAGCGATCCCTTGCCCTTGCCCTCCGCCGCGCCTTCCGTCCCTTCCACCGGTTCGACCTGCACGACGCCGTCGGCGAGGCGCAGCGCCGTCTCCAGCGAGTCGGCGAGACGGGCGGCGGCGTTGTCGCGGACGACGAGGCGATCGACCACGACCTCGATCGTGTGTTTCCGGTTACGGTCGAGGTCGATCTCCGCCGGAAGCTCGTGGAGCACGCCGTTCACGCGCACGCGCGTGAAGCCCTGGCGCGCGAAATCGTGGAACAGCTTCTTGTACTCGCCCTTGCGCCCGCGCACGACGGGGGCGAGCAGGAGCAGGCGCGTACCGGAGGGGAGGGCGAGGATGCGGTCCACCATCTGCTGCACGGTCTGGGCCGAGATGATGCGTCCGCAGTTGGGGCAATGCCCGACCCCGATACGCGCGAACAGCACGCGCAGATAGTCGTAGATCTCGGTGACCGTCCCCACCGTGGAGCGGGGATTCTTCGACGTGGTCTTCTGCTCGATCGAGATGGCGGGCGAGAGGCCCTCGATGGAATCGACCTCGGGCTTCTCCATCTGCTCGAGGAACTGGCGGGCGTATGCCGAGAGCGACTCCACGTAGCGCCGCTGTCCCTCGGCGTAGATCGTGTCGAAGGCGAGCGATGATTTCCCGGACCCTGACAAGCCCGTGATGACCACGAGCTGATCACGGGGGATCTCGATGTCGATATTCTTGAGGTTGTGCTCCCGAGCACCACGGACGACGATGCGATCACTGGCCATGACGGCCTATTCTACCGTCTGAGCGCTAGCGAGACCGTCGGATCGCGAGCGGCGCGGTCAGCCCGTGCGTGAGGCTAAGCCCGTGACTCATCGGTAGGACCGGGCGGCGGCCCCGAAGACGGTGCCGGCGGCGGCGGCGATCACGTGGGCGAACGGCACCGCGACCAGCGCCGGATAGGCGGCGAGCGCGGCGACGCCCCACGGCAGCATCGGCCGCGCCAGCGCCAACCCCACGAACAGCGCGGCGCCGCACGCCACGCCCACCCCCACCGCGCGCGGCCCGTAATTTTCGGCCGGACGCGCCGTCCACGCGCACGCCGCGAGACCACAGCCCGTCAGCATCACTTGCCAAGCGTCCGCGGGCCGGACGCTCGCGCACACGACGGCGCCCAGCATCGCAATCCAGAGCAGGTCGGGATGCAACCGCAGCAGCCGCGGCGGCTCGGCGGCGGCGACGGCGGCCACCACGCGTTCGCGCAGCGCCGCCGCCGTCCCCACGAAGAGCGCGAGCAACGCAAGGGCCGCGGTCACGGTGAGGGCCACGCTCGCGGGTGGAGTCAGCAGCAGCGCGGGCGCGCGCAGGAACGGCGCGCGCGCGGACGCGCCCAGGCCGAGCTCGGCACCGGCGTGGGCGGCGTAGATTCCGGCGGCGCCGGCGGCGAGGATCGCGACGACCAGCGACGCCGGCGCGGCGACGGCGCCGACGCGCGAAAGGCGGTGACGGGGGCGCAGGAGCACGAGCGCACCGCCGATGAGCGTGAGGACGGTGCCGACGAAATTGACGGCGGCGGCGATCCCGCGATCCGGATCGGCCCATGCCACCCCCGACGGCAGCGCCCCCGGCACGCGCTTGCCGGACTCGAACCGCACACGCGCGCGGGCGTCGAGCGCGAGCCGATCGCCGGGGCGCATGGTGAGGGCGTCGCCCGGCGAGAGCTTCCACTCCCGGGTCGTGGTCTCGGCGCCCTCGCGCTCCGTCACACGCCAGGTCGCCGCGCTCTCCGCGGTCACGCGGTGACTTTCCGCGAACGTCAGCGTGGCAGCTTCGCCGAGCGCGCGGCCCTCGGTCACCCATTCGCTGTTGTCGGCGAAGTCGAGCGCGAGCTGGGCGCTCGTCTCACGCCACGCCGCCCACGGGGCGACGCTCGTCACCCCGCCGAGCCCGGCCACGGCGCCGATCGCGAACACGATCCCGAGCACCACCGCCCCCACCGCGCGGGCGGCGAGCGCACGCCAGAGCGCGACGATGAGCGCGCAGGCGCCGGCGACGGCCACGCCGCGCCACCGATCCACGCCGAGGGCGGCGGCCGCATCACCGATGGCGAGGACGTTCGCCCACAGCAAGACCGCCGCGCTTCCACACAGCACCACCGCGGTCATCGGCGCGAGGTCGTCGTCGTCGGCCGGGGACTGGAGGAGCGCGGCCAGAGGCGCCACGAGGGCGGCGAGCAGCAGCAGGGGCGCGTTGGGCGCGCCCGCGAAGACGCGCGCGGCCACCGTGATGAAGAGCACGGGGCCGGTCCACACCGCGACGGCGCGGAGGGCGGCGCTCGGCGGGCGGTTCAACTCCGCAGCGCGAGCGCGACGATGGTGACGGCGACGGCCGCGAGCGGCGCCGCGACGCCGGCGTACCACCAGAGGAGACTCACGCCGGCCACGCGCACGCCACCGAGATGGAGCGGATCGGCGGCGAGGACGATGGCCACGGCGAGCAGGGTGCACAGCGTGACAACGGCGGCCCGTTGGGAAACGGCCTTCAGCACGGCGACATCATAGCAGCGGTGTATCCTGACCCGGAACGAAACGCGACAGAGGAGAGGGAATGGCCCACCGCATCGAGCGCGTGATGGTGATCACCGCGCATCCGGACGACGCCGAGTTCGGCGCCGGGGGCACGGTGGCGAAGTTCGTCAAGGAGGGGCGCGAGGTCACGTACGTGATCGTCACCAACGGCAACAAGGGCTCCGGCGATCGCGCCATGACGCCCGATCGCTTGGCCGTCATCCGGGAGACCGAACAGCGAAACGCCGCCCGCATGCTGGGCGTCGAGCGCGTGGAGTTCCTCGGCTACGAGGACGGCGAGGTCGAGGACACGCGCGCGCTCCGGCGCGACGTGACGCGGCAGATCCGCCGCTTCCGCCCGGACCTGATCATCGCTCAGAACCCGCATCGCACGTACAATCTCTACGCCTCCCACCGTGATCACCGCATCACCGCCGGCGTCGTGCTCGACTGCGTGTATCCGCTCGCGCGCGATCACATGGCCTTTCCGGAGCTCATGCCCGAGTACGAGCCGCACAAGGTGCGCGAGTTGTATCTGATGCAGTGGCAGAAGCCGCACGTCGTGGTGGACATCACGGCCACGATGGATCTGAAACTCAAGGCCCTCGCCTGTCACGCGAGCCAGCTCCCGAACTTCCCGGCGGTGGAAGCGCGCGTGCGCGAGCGCGGGGCGCTCCTCGGCAAGCGCAAGGGCTACGCCTACGCGGAGACGTTCGACCGCATCGTGCTCGAGCGCTGACTGCCGCCGATGCCGCGGAGCCCCAGCGTGCAGAAGGTAGAGGATGCGCTCGTCGCCCTCGGTCTCCCTCACGACATCGTGGAGCTCGCGCGGCCGGCGCGCACGGCGGTGGAAGCGGCGGCGGCGGTGAAATGCAACGTGGGCCAGATCGCGAAATCGCTGGTCTTCCGGGGCGCCGAGAGCGGACGGCCCATCCTCGTCATCGCCTCCGGCGCCAACCGCGTGAACGAGCAGACGCTCTCGGCGCTGGTAGCGGAGCCCATCGCGAAGGCCGACGCCGACTTCGTGCGTGAGCGCACCGGCTTCGCCATCGGCGGCGTACCGCCGCTCGCCCACGCGCACCCGGTGGAGGCGCTCATCGACGAGGACCTCGTCGCTCACGCCGAGATCTGGGCGGCCGCCGGTCACCCCAACACCGTCTTCAAGGTCTCGTCCGCGGATCTGCTCACCATGACGGGTGGCCGGATCGTACGGATCACCTGAGCGCGTGCGCTAAGATACGGGCGATGCGGCGCACTCCGTCGGTGGTCCTCGCGCTGGCGCTCGCGCTCACCACGGCTTCCGTCTCCGCGCGGCCGGCGCTGGTGGCGCCGGCGCCGGCGGCGCTCCTGGACCGCGTGCAGCGACTGGCGGCGCCGGAGATGGAAGGGCGCGCCTCCGGCACCAGCGGCAACGAAGCGGCGGCGCAATACCTGGCCGACGCGCTGGCGGCGGCGGGGCTGCGACCGGGCGGTGACGGCGGCACCTTCTTCCAGTCGTTCGTGATCGGCGCCGCCGTGAAGCTCTCGCCGGCCGCCACGCTCACGTCGATCTCGCCGGCCCCGCGGACGTTCGTCCTCGATCGCGACTGGCGCCCGCACGGCGGCTCCCGCGAGGGCGACGTGACCGGCGAGCTCGTCTTCGCCGGCTACGGCTTTGCCGCCGCCGACGGCGCCTACGACGATTACGCGGGCCTCGACGTCACGGGCAAGGTCGTGATGATCCTCGACGGCGCGCCGCCGCAC
>Ga0114129_10007687_pt1 | contig 15339 bp, 10 predicted proteins | sample RhiMetdeltSRZDD1_FD_80071 | JGI IMG/M metagenome (GOLD analysis project Ga0114129, IMG submission 80071) | Populus rhizosphere microbial communities from Tennessee, USA - Rhizosphere MetaG P. deltoides SRZDD1 (version 2) (version 2) | ecosystem: Host-associated > Plants > Roots > Rhizosphere >...
AATCGGAGCGCTGTTGCTGGTCTCGATGGGTCTCTTTGGCATGATTTCCGGATCCGTTTCACGCCGGCGCGGCGAGCTTGCGATACGCCTGGCGCTCGGCGCGACACATCAACGGGTGATCCGGCTTGTCGTCGGCGAGGGCGCCCGGCTTGTCATCATTGGCTTGCTGGCCGGCATTCCTGGAATCTATATGGCCGGGAAGGCGCTCGAGGGCCTGCTCATCGGCGTCTCGCCGTTCGATACACCCACACTCGGTGGAGTCGCGGGCGGCTTACTCGCCATTGCCTTGCTCGCTTGTTATCTGGCAGCTAGACGCGTGACGAAAATCGATCCGGACCGCTTGCTTCGCGAGGGGGGATAACAAAGGATAGAATTGACGTTTCATCATCTGCCGCGCGTCTCGCTCAGGTCTTTCTACGCAATTCTCGTTCACGAATAGTCGTAAAGATCACCGGCGTCACGATCAGGACGTGAAGCAGGGAACTAACCATACCTCCTAAAACGGGTGTTGCTAGGGGCTTCATCACTTCCGCACCGGTGCGAGTAGACCACATGATCGGTAAAAGGCCGGCGACGACAGTTGCCACGGTCATCACTTTTGGCCGCAATCGAAGGAGGGCACCTTCCATGACCGCTTCATGAAGGTTCTGAATTGTGAGATCTCCTTTCGCGCCAGTCTTGCGTCGAACGGCATCTTCGAGATAGATGACCATTACGACGCCTGTTTGCACGGCTGTCCCAAAAAGCGCGATGAAACCAACCCACACGGCAACCGAGAAGTTATATCCCAGAAGTTTCAGTAAGAAGATCCCGCCGGTCAGGGCAAATGGCACGGCGAGCAGAACGTGCGCGGCTTCTATCGCGGAGTGATAGGTCATATAGAGCAAAACGAAAATGACGATAAGGACGATCGGTATGACGATTTGCAGTCGCTGTTTCGCGCGAACCTGGTTTTCATATTGACCGCTCCACTCAATGTAATAACCGGCCGGCATGCTGACGCGTTCAGCGACAACTCGCTTTGCTTCATCCACAAATCCACCAACGTCACGACCGCGGACATTCATCAGTACAGTCCCCCGCAGCAAGCCATTTTCGCTGGTAATCATTGATGGACCCATCACGACTCCGATATGGGCGATGTCGCGGAGCGGGATTTGCGTTCCGTTTGGTCCCGCAACGAGGACATTTGCCAGTGCATCTACATCTTCACGGAAATCTCTGGCGTATCGCACCCGAACGGGAAAACGTTGGCGCCCTTCGATCGTAAATGTGACATTCTTTCCACCGATCGCCGATTCAATCACGTCTTGCGCATCCCCGACATTGATTCCATATCGAGCGGCAGCTGTTCTGTCGATGCGAATCTCAAGATATGGAGCTCCAGTGATCCGCTCAGCGTAGAGATCTGCCGCTCCCGGCACATCGCGCAAAACACGTTCGAGCTCGACGGATTTCTTTTCGATCGTTTGCAAGTCCGAGCCGAACACTTTCACGCCTACTTGCGTGCGGATGCCCGTGGATAGCATGTCAATGCGGTTGCGAATCGGTTGTGTCCAGATATTCGTGACGCCAGGCATCCGCAGTTTGTCATCTAGGCGTTGCATAATGGCGTCCTTCGTCAGCCCTTCAGGCCATTGGTCTTTAGGCTTGAATGTGAGGATTGTCTCGGTCATGTTGATGGGTGCCGGATCGGTGGAGGTTTCGGCTCGCCCAATCTTCCCAACAACAGAAGCGACAACCGGATCTTCAGCGATGATTCGGTCCTGCTCCCGCAACAATTCCGTTGCTTTCGATAACGATATGCTCGGGTCAGTGACGGGCATCCACATCGCGGTTTCCTCGTCGAGGGGCGGCATGAATTCCGATCCAATACCGCTGGCGAGAAATATGGCAAAGCCGAACAACACCGCCGCACTCGCAAGAGTGAATATTCGATGTCGCAAGGCAAAACGAAGGACGGGCGCGTAAATGGCACGAAGGAGCCGCATTACCGGATTGCTTTCCTCACGATGCAGTCGGCCTCGAATCAAGAACGTGCAAAGGACCGGCACCAGACTGACAGCAATGATGGTCGAGCCGACCATGGCGAACGTTTTAGTAAACGCTAACGGGTGAAACAGCTTTCCTTCCATGCCGGTCAAGGCGAAGACAGGAACGAACGCGAGAATAATGATGGTCATTGCAAAAAAGATCGGTCGCCCGACAAGTCGCGCCGCATTCAGCGTGATGTCGCCAATCTTTGAACGATACTCTCCATGTTCCTGGTCGTAGTTTTCAGCGTGGCGAAGAACGTTCTCCGTCATGACGATTCCGGCATCCACGAGAACTCCGATCGCAATAGCGATACCCCCAAGCGACATGATGTTCGAGGAGATCCCGAAATAATGCATGAAGAGGAACGATGTAAGAACCGCCAGCGGGAGCGGAATGGTGACAATGAGAATGCTGCGAAAATGCCACAGGAAAACGATGTGAGCCAATGTCACGAGGATGATTTCTTCGATTAATGCCGATCGCAAGGTGTCTACTGCGTTACGGATGAGGGAGCTTCGGTCATAGAAGGAATTGATGCGGACGCCCTTCGGAATGCCGGGCTGCATAGCCTTAATTTTTGCTTTTACTGAATCGATAACATCGAGAGCATTCGCACCATAGCGAATAACCACAACACCACCGACCGCATCGGTGCCGCCTTTGTCGAGGACACCTCGTCGGAAGTCCGGTCCGAGCTGGACTGCCGCCACATTGCGGATGTAAACCGGTGTCCCGTTTATTGATGTCAGGACGATGTTTTCAATGTCTTTTATCGACTCAATAAGTCCTACTCCTCGCACTACGTACTCCATGTCGTTCGCTTCAATAACTTTTGCGCCGACATTGTTGTTGCTGCGCTGTATTGCGGCGAAAACCGTACTCATTGGCATGTTGAAGGCACGCAGCTTTACTGGATCGACATCAATTTGGTACTGGCGGACGAAGCCGCCGATGCTCGCAACCTCTGCGACTCCTGGAACGGAGTTGAGCTGATAACGAATGAACCAATCCTGAAGTGAGCGAAGTGTACCGGGATCGTAAGGTCCTTCCACCGTGTACCAGAAAACCTGACCTACGCCAGTGGCATCCGGTCCAAGGGTTGGGATGACGCCGGGAGGTAGAAAGCCCGATGCAAGATTCAGTCGCTCAAGTACTCGCGTCCGCGCGAAGTACACATCTACTTCGTCATCGAAGATGATATTGATCATCGAGAAGCCGAAGGCAGATGAGGAGCGCACTGTCTTCACGCTAGGCAAACCTTGCAGATTAACGGTGAGCGGGTAGGTAATTTGGTCCTCGACTTCCTGAGGACTTCTGCCGGGCCAGTCGGTAAAGACGATGACCTGGTTCTCACTCAAGTCGGGAATGGCGTCAATGGGAGTCTTCGATAACGCCCAATATCCCCAACCTGCAAGAAGCGCATACGCGATTAAAAGGACGAAACGGTTCTTCAGCGAGAATTCAATTAGCCGGTTGATCATCGCATTTCCTGATGGCTGCGCCCTGCCTCGAGGCTGCGCGCTATCGCGCTTGCGCTTCGCGTCGGGCTTGCATTCGTTCTGCTCATGCTCACTTCGCGTCGAAACGCGTTCTGTAGATGCCGAGAAGTTGACCGTTGCGACGCGCCTCAACCGTGACGTTCCACGCACCGGCCATGGCGACGTTTCCTTTGCCGACGTATTCCGAACCATTCCACGCAAGATCGACTGCTGAGCGCATTTCGCCCATTCCCATCGACGGCATTGCCGGCATAACCAGCGTCATCCGAACCTGAGCGTCGCTAACTGGTTTTCCATCGTGGCCGGTTACCTTCACATGGAACGTACCCTCCGAACCACCCTTCGGTGGTGCAGGCACGGACTGAAGTGTCACCGTGTACTTCGAATTGTTTGGCTGAGACGAAGCGTCGTCGCCGCCATAAGCTTTGGATCCTCCGAACATTCCAGTAATGGTGCCCGTCAGGCGCGTCTGTGAATCGATGAGGAAATTTCCATGCGTAACGACACGTTCGCCCGTTTGAATCCCTCGAGTGACGGCGTAGTAGTCGTCGCCTGCCAATGACGCTTCAACAGAACGCTTCTCGAATACGCCATTTCCTTTGGCGACATAGACGACTCTTTCTTTGCCTGTGTCCAGTAGAGCGGAACGCGGAAGCGCAAGAACCTCGGGTCCGACCGGTGTTTCAAGTGAAACCTGCACGAACATTCCAGGCCGTAACCGCATCTGCGGATTCGCCACTTGGATACGCGCTATCATTGTTCGGTTTTGTGGATCGATAGCGGGCTGAAGGAAATTGACGGTGCCCTGGAGGGATCCGCCGGCAAGAGTGGGCGCGCTAATCTTTACTTTCTGCCCAGTCCTGATCAAAGGAATGTCAGATTCAAAGATACTGGCCTGCACCCACACGGTACTCAGATCCGCGAGTTCGAATAGGACGTCACCCTCTTTGACATACTGCCCTTCGGCGACATTTCGTTTGGTGACGATCCCGGAAGCAGGTGAATATGTCGTTATCTGAACGGCCCTCTCGGCAGACGACGCAATTTCTTCAATCTGTTGCGTGCTGACTCCCCACAGTTCAAGCCGCCTTCGACTCGCGCGAACCAGTTCGTCTGCGTCGCTGATCGCTTGTGGTTCCCCACTGGAGCTGAGGCGCCGACGATTCTCTAAGGCCAGCCTGTACTCCTCACTCGCAGTAAACACTGCTGGACTGTAGATCAGAGCGACGGCTTGGGCGCGGTTAACGGTTTCGCCCGTGACATTGATGAGTAACTTTTCAATGCGACCGCCGATCCGAGCGCTGATTGTGCCAATACCCGTTTCCGGTTCCGCCACCTTCCCGGGAGCTGTGATCTCTCTTCGGATCGTTTGCGGTTTGACCTCAGCAGTCTCGACGCCGATGGCCTTTTGTTCCTCTTCAGTCAGTTCCACCGAAGCTGCAGAGCCCTGAGTCGACGCGATATCAGTCGCTGATGCGTTTCGATCCACCGGTGGTTCGGCGGCAGCTGCCCTGGACTCCTCGCGGAAAACCACGTACTGGCGGCCGACAAAAATGGAGGCAACGACTATCGAGCCGATGAGGAGTCCCGTGACAAGCCAAGTTTTCTCACGTCGCGTCATTGCTGCCTCCTGTTGTTGCTCGCGTGTAGATCCCTTGCAACGGGGGCGCCAACGGCGCGCTCGATATCGACAACACGGGAATCGAAATCCGCAAGGGCCCGGTAATAGGAATACTCGACGTCGAGTGCAGTGTTCTGACTGTCGATCAGATTCAAGAAATCGGTCTGATCCGTTTGGTATGCAGCGGAGGCAGCCTGCAGTGTTGCCTGGGCTTGGGGCCGGAGTGTATCGCGATAAATCTGAACCAGTCGTGCGGCAGTGTTGGCGCGGATGAGAGCCTCTTGGATTTCTTGAAACACGATTGCCTGTTGTGCGGCAAGCTCTGCGCGTTGGACATTTACTCGCGACTGCGCTTCACGAATTTCGGAATCATGTTTAGACCGATTGAGCCAAGGCAAGTTGAACGAGAGTTCCGCCATGTACCCGTTGCGATTCATCGAACCCGAAGGCATGAGCATGTAGCCGGCACCGACGGAAATATCCGGTTTGTAATTCTTTTCCGACAGTCGAACTTGCGTTTCCAGTTTGCGGGTCGCAGCTTCGATAGCCTTTAACTCTGGCCGATGGTCCAAGGCGATTTGTTTAAGTTCGGCGACGCTTGGGAGGGCGCTTGGCGGCGTATATTGTCCTGCCACTTCTAAGGGATCGGCCGGATCGCGCCCGGTAAGCGTGTTCAGGCGAACACGTGCGAGATCTCCATCTTGAAGAAACATTGCCAGGTGATCCGCCAGTTTAGTTACCGCGATCTGTGCCTTGAGAACATCCTGCTGAGGCACGCGGCCTACGGTGTATTTGATTCGTGCTGCAGCGACGGCCTGCCGTGCCAGCGCGATTTGTTCATCATGTAACCGCAACTCGTCTTGATTGCGAAGCAGGTCGTAAAAAGCAGCTCGTACACTTGCAATCACATCGAGCTTTCTCGCTTCGAGTTCAGCTTCTGCAATATCGATGGCCTGAGTCGCCGCCACATACCGCAGCTCACGTTTTCCGGCCGCGGGGAATGTTTGACTAAACATAAACATGTTTTGAGTCTGATTGAGGTTCCATGGCGCCAGAAGCGGCGTGCCCCAGGCTCTATACATAAACGACGGATCATCGACGGACGTGGCGGGTGTGATGCCTGCTTTCGCCAAACTCACCCGTTCTGTCATTAATCGGATCTCGCGATTGTTTTCGAGTGCTAAAGACTCGATTTCAGCGAGTGTCAGCGGCGCTACATCGGAGCGACGGTGCTGGTGCTCTTGAAGGAGAACACGATCGCTTAGCGGCTCAGCTGATTGAAAAAGTAAAAAAAGAAAAAGTATTCGCATCTGTTGCTCCTGACGAGAAATGGATATGCGGGCGCACAAAGACCCGCGCTGCGGCAGGGCGGATGCGAAATCAGATACGAAGGATTACGGAAGAGACCAAGGCGTCGCTAGGCGGTGCGTGACTATTGTGGATGGACAGTTCCCGAGAGACTCTGAGCGGAAGTGCGATTGAAATATAGGCTGCTGTCTCCGCCGCATCGAATGTTGGTATGAGATTGCGTACGACTTTAGCTGCGATTCCGACATCCGTCCGTACCACTGTCTGGCAACACGCATGAGACATATTTGCGGAACTACAATCACTGGCCATTCCTTCGCAGCAGTCCATCTCGGATTCGGTGAGCGCCTGGTCGGGCATAAAGCAAGCGAGCTGTGGTGCAAGTCCCCAAGCCAGCACGACGGCTAAAACCAACGCTCGAAACGGCCACGACATGTGCAGAGTATACATCAGCGTATCCAAAATAAAGGCTTCGGCCGGCAACTTCAAGGACACGTCGATGCATATGGGTATATTCGCGAGGAGTTCATCGGAGCAGTCCAGCACTGTATTGAAGAGCTGCGTTCTGCGTCTGGTAATCGTACTTGGCGCTGAGATTCTCGATTTCGGCTTGCGTTACGTTCAACTGCGCTTGTGTCAGTTCCACGATAGAGGCGAGGCCAAGATTGTACCGTCCCTGCGCCAAATCTAATGCAAGAGTGGCTTGGCGGAGAAACTGCGCTGTGACGTCGATACGTTGAAAGGCGTTCATTGAGCTGGCCCACGCAACGCGTACGTCTCGCGCGATTCGCTCCTGCACATCACGAAGCCGTTGTGCGGCTTCATTAGCTTTATAGCGGGCGGCCTCACGGCGTGCTGAAAACAGGTGTCCATTGAATATCGGAACGCTCATATTTACAGCAACGCCTGCATATTCGTTTGGAATATGGCTTCCCCCTTCATTGATGAAAGGTAGGAGACCCACAGTGCCGATCATACCTACCGTCGGCCGCGCGAGATCTTTTTCTGCGTCTGCAAATCGCAGTGCTGCCTCTCTGGCAGACTTCAAGCTGCCAATCTCGGGACGATTATTGAGCGCTTCCATCACGAATTGATCAGGACGATCCGGCGGACCTGAGGGTAGCGGCTCATCGATCAATTGATAACTCATCGGCTGATCGGTCCCAAGCGCTCGAGTCAAGTCGGCGCCGGACGATTGAACCGCGTCCTGGGCTCGCAGCAGCAAAAGCTTTGCCTCAGATACATTGACGTCAGCGAAACTGACGTCGAGTTGCGACTTGAGATTGTTCTTCGCAAGTGTCGTTACCTGATCCAATAACAACTGCCGCGCAGCGACGGTTGCTTCTGCGACCTTAACAACACCTTGCGCATGCAATACTGCGAAATATGCACGGCTCACTTCAAGGAGCACGTCGTAACGTGTCGCTTGGTAGGTTTGAGCGCTGGCTTCCGATTGCAATCGGGAGCTCGAGACCAGATTTTTTGTTCGTCCAGAATCTGTGACGATCTGAGAGAAGATCACGCCTTGCCCGAACCTATTGAAGAGGCGTGTCGCCGATAAGGCTCCTGCCCCCACGCGCGCTAGCGAATTACCCTGTGTCCCAGTGATGTCCACCTCGAATGTCGGGAAATAAGGAGCGCGCGACACAACGACTTGTTGATTTGTGTAAGCGGTCTCGTTTTGAGCCGCCAAAACCTGCGGATGATTGTTGAGCGCGACTGTTTTCGCGTCATCCAAAGTCAGCCGGATGGGAGCCTGGCCGAGCAACTCCGACGCGGAAATAGTTATCAATACCAAGAGAACGCCGGTCGTTATCATCTGTCGCCGCGACATAACTAACTTTCTTGTATAGTGGCGGTTCTCCTGCCGTAAACAAGCAAATATCCCGCCGGAACTAGGAAAACGGTAAGCGTGACCGAGAATGTCAGTCCGCCCAAAAGAGCCCGTGCGAGCGGGGCGTAACTCTCGCTCCCTTCACCTAATTTGAGTGCCATCGGAAGAAGTCCAATAATAGTGGCTAGCGACGTCAGCAGCACGGGCCGCAAACGAACACGACAGCCCATTGCGACTGCATCACGGACCTGCATTCCCTGCCGGCATAATTCACGAGTGAATTCGACGATGAGGATGCTGTTGGAAACGGCGATTCCAGTCAGCATGACGACTCCCATTAAGGACATGACATTAAGTGTTGTTCCGGTGAGCCAGAGCGTAATGAGCACGCCTGTCAAACCAGGAGGAACGGCCAACAGGATCAAAAGGGGATCCACAAAGCTGTGGAACTGAGCGACGAGGATCAGATACAGCAACACGACCGCGAGTGTCAGCCCGATCGCGAAGCTGCGGAAGGACGCTCGCATGCCCTGCACCATGCCGCGTAATGTGATGGTCAGTCCCTCGGGTACCTTCGTCTTCGCAATGATCCCGTCAATGTTGTCCGCGATACTCCCCAATTCTTCTCCCAAAGGACGCACATAGATATCCATGACACGCCGGATCTGGTAGTGATCCACCTCGGTGGGCGCTTTCACTCGTTTTATGGAACTGATTGCATCGAGGCGTATGGGCATCGGATTTGCTGGGCCTCGCACGGGAATAGCTCTCAAATCAGCAAGCGACTTGATCTGACCTTCGGTGTACTGGACCGTCAGCATGTAATCCTGACCGGACTTGGGATCAACCCAGTAGCTCGGAGCAATCATCTGGTTACTCGTGAGAGCGGTGATGACGTTACCAACAACCTCCTGCTGGTCCAGCCCTAGTTGGCCCGCCCGTGTGCGATCGACATCGAGCTTGAGTGCGGGGTAGTCGATATCTTGCGGGATGTAAACGTCTGCCACACCCGGAATCCGCTGGATTTGCGATGCAAGAGCCGCTGCAGTTTCATGCGACCGCTCCAGATTCGAGCCCGCGACATGAACATCGATAGGTGCGGGAAGCCCAAGATTGAGCACCGCATCCACCATCCCGCCCGATTGGAAATAGGTGCTGAGTTCCGGCATCTGCTCCGCAATTTGCTTCTTAATCCTGGCCATGTATTGGTAACTGTCGACTTTGTGTTTGTCCTTCAGGTTTACCTGAACGAACGCGGTATGTGTGGCCGAGTTGCTGGTATAGATCGAAGAGAATCCGGGTGTGACTCCAATGTTGGACAGAATCACAGTCAGATCGTCAGGAGAAACGACCTGACGGATTAGCGCCTCTACCTTTGCTACTTCGGCTTCCATCACGGAAATGCGGGTCCCTGACGGTGCCTTGATATTGATCACAAACATGCCGGCATCGGTGCGCGGAAAAACAGACAGACCTAACATGGGGTACAAGGTAAGACTCGCGGCGAAGAGGACGCCGCCAACGGCAAGTGTCAGCCCTGGGCGCTGCAGAGTATATGCGACGAGACGATCATAAAGGCGTAAGAACCCTTCAAACCGATCATTGAACCAGATATTGAAGCGCTGGCCGAAGGTCAAATGATTACCTTTGACTTCGACTTCGACCGGTACTTCTGAGGCCGGTGTTCCATGATGGGCAGCTTTGATGAATCGTGCGCAGTACAGAGGCACAACCGTCATCGCGACGGCGTACGAAGCGAACAACGCCAACACCACGGCAAGCGCCAACGCGGAGAATAAGAACTGGCTCATTCCGTACAGAAACGTGACGGGGAAGAACACCACAGCCGTCGTCAACGTGGCAGCCAACACTGGGACCGCGACTTCCCGGCCACCGTTCTCGGCGGCGACCGCCGGTGTTTCACCCAATTCGAGATGCCGATAGATATTCTCGAGCACCACAACGGAGTTATCGATCAGCCGTGATAATGCGAGCGCGAGTCCACCCAGTACCATGCTGTTGACAGTGCCGCCGCCCCACGAGAGCGCCATGAAGGTGGCTAAGGCAGACAGTGGGATCGAAAAGAAAACTGCCACGGTAGCGCGCATACTGCCGAGAAAAACCAGAATCATTACCGATGTGAGGAACAATCCGATTGCGCCCTCATCCAGCAAAGTCCGAATCGCCGTTTTCACGAAGCGTGACTGATCAAACAGGACATTCGTCGTCAAGCTCTTCGGAACGTCGACCAAATGCTCGACTACGTTGCGTATACCATCCACGACGGCAATAGTGTTCGTGTCTCCGCCTTGCTTCAGCACGGGAGTGTAAACAGAACGCTTGCCATTCACCCGAACGACGCTGGTCTGGATCTGATGTGCGTCCTTTGCATAACCAATGTCTCCAACACGTACAATGGATTCACCGGCAATTTTCAAAGGCAACTGATCGATTTCGGTAATACTCGGCAGTTGGCTGTTCGTATAGATGTTGTAATCCAGTGGACCCAGCGGAAGATCTCCGGCGGGCAGGATCAGATTCGAACGGTTGACCGTACGAACCACATCCATCAGGCTGAGCTGATATGCTTCGAGTTTGTACGGGTCCGCGTACAACATGATTTGGCGATAACCGCCGCCAAAAGGTTGTGGAACACTCGCCCCCGGAACACTCGCCATCTGATTGCGGACAGTGAACTGCGCCAGATCCCGCAACTGCGTTTCATTGAATTCTTCTCCGCCTACTGTAACCAGACAAACCGGAAGGCTTGAAGCGTCGAACTTCAAAACGACCGGTGGCAGAGTACCTGGAGGTAGACGCCGCAACTGTGCCATAGCCAAATTCGAGATCGTAGCGACGGCAGAATCGGCGTTTGTGCCAGGCTGAAAGTAGACGCGGATCACGCTTGCGCCCGGCAGTGACCGTGACTCAATGTGTTCGATTCCGCTTGCGAGAGTAAACTGCCGTTCGAAGCGGCTAGTGATGTCTGTCTCGATCTGTTCCGGTGGCATTCCATTGTAAAAAGTGGCGACGACCACCATCGGAATGTTGATGTTCGGAAACAAGTCCACGGGCATGCGCACAAGCGCTGAACCACCGAGCACAGCGATGATCAACGCGACTACAACAATGAAGTATGGAGTTTGAATGGCAAATCTGGACATTGATCAAGAGCCGGATGACGTGCCGGCGTTGGTCACTTTGGGGCGAACTCCTTGGCCGGATCGTAAAGCTGACCGATTACTGGTCACAACGAGGTCGCCTTCTCGTAAACCGGATCGCACTTCAACTTTCGTTTCAGTTTGCGCGCCAAGTTGAACCTTGCGAATCTCAATACGATTTTCTGGGGTTACAACCGCAACTTGGCCCGATGTTTCATCACTGCCCAAGTCAACTCCAAGGATTGGAATAGACAGAACGTTTGTACGGCGATCGAGGGTGAGGTTTGCCTCGGCAAACATTCCAGGAATGAGCACCAAATTCGGATTGGGAACGTCTACTTCGGTGTCCATCGTCCGCGTAGTGGACGATACTCTTTCCGCAAAACGGGCGACTCGCCCACGGAATGAACGGCTCAATGTCCGGACGCGGACATCGACCTCCTGGCCAACATGCACTGTAGGAACGGCTGACTCGGGAACGGGAAGAATCAAACGCAGCAGGCTGTTTTGCGACAACTTGATGAGTGGCATTGCCTGAGTGCTGGAAGATATTCCTGCTTGAATCATCGAACCCGTATCGGCGTAACGCTTCGTGACCAAGCCGGCAAATGGCGCCGTAACCCGAGTGTAGTCGAGCAGAGTTTTGGTTTTCTGGACTTCCGCCAAACTGACCTGTACCTGTTGCTCGGCAGCAGATACGTTGGACTTTGCGGCATTCACCTGCGCTTCGGCTACGAGATCCTTGCTTTGCACGTCGTCGATCTCTTGTTGCGCCACAAGTCCCTGCTTTTGTTTCGCAACGTCCGATAGACGAGTGTAGGAAAGATGTGCAATCTGGTGCGCGGATTCTGCACGTTGCAATTCATCCTTGGATCTGGCCAGTTCCGCCTGACTGCGGCTCAAAAGCGATTTCGCGCGTGCCTGGTCATCGGCCATTTCCGGTACTTCGATCAACGCGAGAATTTGTCCCTCCTGGACCCGGTCACCGACATCGACGTTGATCTTTTTTACGTAACCCGCGATCTTGGCCATAACATCGATCTCTTGGAATGGCCTGAATTCCGCCGTCAGCACTATCCGGCGCGACATGTCTTCCAGTGTGGCCTTAGCAACGACAACTGCGGTGGTCTCGGAGGCCTTCAGATCTTCGGCCTCGGCATTTTGCGCTTTGGAGCACGAACAGCCGAGAAGACTGGACAGTCCCGCAATGAACACGGTTAAAACCCGTCCGAAATATCGTCGACTCAATTCGGTCATTCCTGGTCACTCCGAATTACGTTTGCGCCACCACACCCGACGGTAAATGGTTTCCGCAGGCACCCATATACCGGACGGTTGGTATTTTTGAGACAATCGGCCAGTAGGGGCGTACGTCTGATGTTTTCCTAAGTTAGTCTTGACACCGATCGCGTGTAGCGGCTCAACCTGGGAAATATCAGTAATGCAAGCAACGTCACATCCGCTGGAGCAGCGCTCAACTGAGTACGGTATGCGCTTTAATCCCAGATTCGACCGCCTGATATCGAGTACACGATTTGCCCTTTTAGCGGGTTTTGGCGGCCTCCTTCTCGTCACGACACTTGCAGGGATGGATACTCTGCGGGTGCTGCGACAAATCCGCGCTAACGGCGATCAAATTCGACAGGACTTCCTGTTCCGCAATCACGTATTGAACAACATACGATCCGACCTGTACCTGTCCGGAACGTTTGTTCGGGACTATTTGCTTGAGCCTGATTTTGAACATGCGGAATCCTATCGATCTTCACTTGAACAAGTGAGGACTGAAATGGATGCAGCACTGCAATCCTACGGAAGCAAGCTGGGTCCTGAGGAGAGCAAGGACTTTGCCGCGCTGACGATGGAGTTGGCGCGGTATTGGGAGATTCTCGGTCCCGTCCTCCAACTGAATCACCAGGAACGGCAAGGTAAAGGCTACGCGTTCTTGAGAGACGAAGTATTTCCAAGACGTATGGCGATGCTTGATATCGCCAACCGCATCGCAGCCATTAACGAACAGCAATTAAATGCAGGCAACGATCGCGACGCGGCTCTCCTGTCGAGTTTTCAAAGTCGCCTCGCCGTCACGTTACTGATAACAGTTTTGCTAGGGATTGGGATGGCCGTGTTCAGCACCCGGAAAATTCTGAAGCTGGAAGGCCGTGCACATACGCAATACAGGGACGTCGTTGAAGCCCGTACACAACTGGAAAACCTTTCGGCTCGTCTTGTCGATGCGCAAGAAATAGAACGGAAGGCGCTCGCTCGGGAGTTGCATGACGAAGTCGGGCAAAGTCTATCAGCCGTCCTTGTGGAATTGCGGAATTTGTCCACAAGGGTTCCGCTTAAGTCGGAGGGGCTGCTGCTCAGGCATGTCGAAACAATCAAGGGCTTAGTAGAAAACACAGTTCGGACGATTAGGAACATGTCTCTGCTTTTGCGCCCATCTATGCTGGATGACCTCGGCTTGATTCCCGCTCTAAGATGGCAAGCTCGAGAAGTGTCCCGGCAGACAGCCATGGACGTCACGGTATCAACAGACCTTGTTGCGGATGACCTGCCGGATGACTACAAGACCTGTATCTATCGCGTCGTGCAAGAAGCACTACACAACTGTTCGCGCCACTCCAACGCAACTGCGGTGCGAATTCAGGTGTTGCAGGAACCGCAGCGGTTGACACTATCGATCCGCGATAACGGCAAAGGTTTTGAGGTGAAGCAGTCAAAAGGATTGGGTCTGCTTGGTGTCGAGGAGAGAGTGGCGCGCTTACGCGGTAAATGCGAGATACATTCGGAACCGGGAAGTGGAACGGTGCTAGCCATAGAACTTCCGTTTACAGAAGAACAAAGTGCAAAAACCGATAAAAGAAATACGCATTCTGTTGGCGGATGATCACAATGTGATGCGTGCCGGTCTGAAACTCCTGCTCGAAAACCACTCCGGATTCAAAGTCGTAAGCGAGGCCTCCGAAGGAAATCAAGCAGTCGAAAACGCTATCGCCACCAGACCCGACGTTGTCGTTTTAGACATTGCTATGCCCAAATTGACGGGCATCGAAGCAGCTCAGAAAATAAAAGGCCATCTTCCCCAGACAGGAATCATCATTCTCAGCATGCACTCCGACGAGGGTTACGTCCTGCGCGCGCTCAAAGCTGGCGCCAGGGGGTATCTTCTCAAGGATTCGGCGGAGAACGATTTAATCGAAGCCATCAAAGCCCTGAATGAGGGAAAAGCATTTTTTAGTCCGGAAATCAGCAAGGTTCTCGCTGAGGATTATGTACGTGAGATCACGGTCCGCGGTGTTGAAGACACCTATGAACTCCTCACACCACGAGAGAAAGAGATTTTGCATTTCTTGGTCGAGGGCAAATCCAACAAAGAGATTGCAGCTTCGTTGAGTTTGAGTCTTTATACGGTCGAGACACATCGGAGAAACCTGCAAGCCAAGTTGAATCTCCACAGTTTTGCCGAATTGATCCTATACGCCGTACGCAAGGGAATCATTGCGTAGACGACACGCGAGTTCAATTGCCCGGATTGACCTATGACGCAATATGCGCAGACAGTCGTTTACGACGCGGAAGGCAGGAGAACCATCTGCGTCAACGTCCGTAAAGGAAGGGTCCTGTTCTGGCAGAGAATCGTCATAGAGCCTACCGGTGCTTGAGTAGTTTCCGGCACGAATCGTCGATCACCCGAAAGCTGATGGATGGGCGATCCGGCAGTTCCGTGCAATCGATAGATTCTTCAGCGTTCGATGAGGATCATATCTTTGGCAACCTATTACGTTACGATTCCGCCGCGACAGCTGCGATCAGCGCCTTGATGTAACCAAACGCGAAGGCGAAACCCTGGTAACTGTTCGCGTCGCCTTCGAT
>Ga0114129_10007688_pt1 | contig 15338 bp, 11 predicted proteins | sample RhiMetdeltSRZDD1_FD_80071 | JGI IMG/M metagenome (GOLD analysis project Ga0114129, IMG submission 80071) | Populus rhizosphere microbial communities from Tennessee, USA - Rhizosphere MetaG P. deltoides SRZDD1 (version 2) (version 2) | ecosystem: Host-associated > Plants > Roots > Rhizosphere >...
GTGACACGCAGCGAGGCGGCGTCTTGACGCAGGCGGGCATCCTGACGCTCTCTTCTTACGCAACGCGCACGTCACCGGTGCTGCGCGGCAAGTGGATTCTGGAAAAGATCCTGAACGCTCCGCCGCCCCCGCCGCTGCCCGACGTGGCTAACCTGGACGAGTCCAAGATCGGCTCGGCGGCTTCGCTGCGCCAGCAGTTGGAGGCGCATCGACAGAACGCGACGTGTGCTTCTTGTCACGCGCGAATGGACCCGCTAGGATTCGGGCTGGAAAACTTTGATGCAATCGGCGCCTGGAGGATGCAAGACGGGAAGTTTCCGATCGATGCTTCGGGCATGCTTCCGGATGGCAGAACGTTTAAGGGACCAGCCGAGTTAAAAGTCATTCTGAAAGCTGACCGCCACGCGTTCGCGGAAGGCGTAACGGAGAAGCTGCTTATTTATGCTCTGGGCCGCGGATTGGAAAGCTACGACAAACCGGCAGTGAAACAGATTGTCGCCCGACTGGCCGCCGAGGATTACCGCTTCTCGAGATTGGTGACGGAGATCGTGAGCAGCTTGCCGTTTCAGACGAGGAGAGGAGAGGCCACGCCGCTTGGCAACAACTCCGTGAAGCGATGAAGGGTTCGTAGGACTGCGAGCTCATAGGAGATCTAGCCATATGATTGCGACAGGAAAACACCTACCGCGCCGGACTTTTGTCAAAGGGATGGGCGTTGCAATCGGGCTACCTTTGCTGGACGCGATGACTCCCGCCTTTGCAACAGCAAGCCGCGCTGCAACCCCACCTGTCCGTCTCGCTTTTGTATATGTGCCGAACGGAATAGTCATGAAAGACTGGAGGCCGAAAACTGTCGGCAAGGCCTTCGAGTTCACGCGCATCCTGAAGCCCTTGGAGGCGCTCCGTGAAGACCTGTTTGTGCTTTCGGGCCTCGATGAGCGCAACGGAAACGCGCTGGGCGATGGGCCGGGTGATCATGCCAGGGCGGGCGCAGCTTTTCTGACCGGCGTTCACTGCAAGAAGACCGAAGGCGCAGATATTCAGAACGGTATCTCCGCCGACCAGATTGCGGCCCAGGCGCTGACTTCGAAGACGCGCTTTCCGTCGATCGAACTTGGCTGCGAAGACTCTCGCACGGTCGGCAATTGTGATTCGGGCTATAGCTGCGCTTACACCAACAGCATTTCCTGGCGTGGAGTCGCAACGCCGATGCCGCCTGAGCTCAACCCTCGGATGGTTTTCGAGCGCCTGTTTGGCACGACCGATTTCAGCCTTGATCCGGACACTCGCGCGCGGCGTGTTCAATATCGCAAGAGCATTTTGGATTTTGTCCGTGACGATACTCAGCAACTCGCCGGAAGGCTTGGCGCGCCTGATCGCAGAAAGCTCGACGAGTACCTGTCAGCGGTGCGGGAGATCGAACGGAGGATCCAGACCGCAGAAAAAGACAACCGCACAGTGACGCCCGGCCTCGAAAAGCCCGCGGGCATACCCATCACTCTTCCGGATTACGCGAAGCTGATGTACGACCTTCAGGTCGTCGCGTTTCAAGCCGACCTCACCCGCGTTACCAGCCTGATGCTCGGCCGCGAAGGGAGTATGCGCGTCTATCCTGAGATCGGGATCCCCGATCCGCATCACCCACTCACTCATCACCGCGACAATCCGGATTGGATCGAGAAGGTCACCCAGATCAATTGTCTTCACGCGGAGTTGTTCGCCTACTTTTTGAAGAAGCTAAAATCGACGCCCGACGGCGATGGGAGCTTACTCGATCATTCAATGATCGTATACGGAAGCGGGCTAAGCGACGGCAATCGACATACTCACGAAGACCTTCCGGTGCTGCTTGCGGGCCGCGGCGATGGTAGCCTGAAACCTGGGCGGCACATCGTGTATCCGCCAGGCACGCCGATCACCGATCTGTACCTTACTCTGCTTGACCGCATTGGTGTGCACCCTGAGAAGATCGGCGACAGCACCGGGAAAGTCGAGCATCTCTCGGAACTGTGAAGAGAGAACCAGCATAACCCAAGGCTCTGCGACCTCAGCGTCCTCTGCGGTTATATTCTATCCGGATTCTAACCGCAGAGGCCGCAGGGGTTCGCAGGGCTTTTCAGAGACTACAACTCCCATGAAATCAACTCGGATATTCCTCCCACTTCTTCCTTTCTTTTTTGCCGCCGTGGTTGCTCTGGGCCAGACTACGGAAGACTACCCAGTCACTCCCGACTCTAAGCCTCAGCCCGGCGTGCCGAAAGGCGAAGTGCTCAAGTTCACCTTTGAGAACTCGAAGATCTTTCCCGGTACCTGGCGCGAGTACTGGGTATACGTTCCGGCGCAATACACGCCCGACAAGCCGGCGTGCGTGTATGTGAATCAGGACGGCATTCAGTATGAGGCGCCGACGGTCTTCGACAATCTCATCCACAAGAAGGAAATGCCCGTGACCATCGGCGTGTTCGTCATGCACGGGCGGGTGAAGGCTGCTGACAGCAATACCGCGCTCGATCGCTTCAATCGCAGTTACGAATACGACGGGCTCGGCGACAATTATGTTCGCTTCCTGCTCGAAGAACTGCTGCCCGATGTCGAGACTAGGAAGACTTCAGACGGGCGGGCCATCCGCCTCTCGAAGAACGGCAACGACCGCGCGATTGGAGGCGCATCGAGCGGAGCGATCTGCGCATTCACCGCAGCCTGGGAGCGACCCGCGGAGTTCAGCCGCGTCTTCAGCTCGATCGGCACTTACGTCGGGTTGCGCGGTGGTGATCGCTACTCGACTCTCATCCGCAAGTTCGAACCGAAGCCGATTCGAATCTTTATGCAGGACGGCTCAAGCGATCTAAACATCTACGGGGGAGATTGGTGGATGGCTAACCAGACCCTGGAGCGTGCGCTCTCGTTTGCAGGCTACGAGGTGCAGCACGTATGGGGAGAGGGCGCGCACAATCAGAAGCACGCAACGGCCATCTTTCCCGACGCGATGCGATGGCTCTGGAAGGACTGGCCTCGGCCGCCGAAAGCAGGTCAATCGAAGAACCAGGTGCTGACGGACATTCTCATCCCCGGTCGAGACTGGCAACTGGTGAGCGAAGGCTACCGCTTCACAGAAGGACCGGCGGCAAACGCGAAGGGCGAAGTGTTCTTTTCCGACATTCCTGCAAGCAAGGCTTACAAGATCGGGCTTGATGGCAAGGTCAGCGTATTCGTCGAGGACTCGAAGAGAAGCAATGGTCAAGCCTTTGGTCCGGACGGCCGGCTTTACGCAGTCGCGACGGGCGAGCCGAAGGTGGTCGCTTACGACGCTGGCGGGAAAGCCGTGACCATCGCCGAGGGCTTCGTTGGCAACGACATCGTAGTTGCTCACAACGGGAACATCTACGTCACCAATCCTCCGGCTTCCGGCAGCACTGACCAAAGCAAGGTCTGGCTGATCAAACAGAACGGCGAAAAGAAGGTGGTGGACACCGGATTGAGTTACGCCAACGGAGTTACACTTTCGCCTGACCAGACGCTGCTCTACGTTGCCGACTACCGTTCGCATTGGGTCTACAGCTATCAGATTCAGCCGGATGGTTCGCTCGGGTTCAAGCAACGTTACTACTGGTTGCACGAATCTGACGCGACCGATGGAAGCGGCGCCGACGGAATTCGCGTAGACCGCGACGGCCGGCTGTACGTTGCGACGCGATTGGGAATTCAGGTTTGCGATCAAGCGGGACGAGTCAACGCAATCATTCCAACGCCGAATGGAAGGGTGTCTAACCTAACCTTCGGAGGCGAGAGTTTCGACATGCTGTTCGCCACGTGCGGCGACAAGGTCTATAAAAGAAAGTTGAAGGTAAAAGGCGTTCAGGCTTGGGACGCGCCCAACAAACCCGCAGCCCCGAGGTTATGAAACAAATATTCGGCGGTGGGTGTCGTGCAGGGTGGTCTCGAAGCTTCCTCTTGAAGCGCATGGTTTCACTCCGTAGGAGTGACCTGTTCCTAGGGGCCGCGCGCGATTAGTCGTATGCGAAATCCCGCAAAGGCTAATGCAGAGGTAGCTCCTCCGGAGTTGTGACGATTCAACGTGCTGGCATCTATAGACAGGCAACTCCTCCGGAGTTGGTACTCCAACTGGGCGGCGGAATCTGGGCACGGCTCTCATTCTGTTACGTGGTGATCTAAGTCCGGACTTCCTTTGATCCCGTCGCTCATCACCTTCGAACTCCGTCGTTATCGATTCCTGAATAAGCGCCTGCGGGCCGCAAGCCCAGCCACGCGTCCCAACTCGGAGTCAGAAACAACTCGGCGTAGATCTTCTCATTCAAGCTCGCAACGTCCGAACTCACGGCGCTGCTCGCGAGCCACCGGTGAATCCGAGCGCGATACACGTACTCGTTGCGAACCGTGTCCTCGGCAACCGCGCGCTCAAGAGAGATAGCCGCAACTTGCAACGAACCGCGCGTCAGAGACGGATCTTTGAACGACATCAACGCGCGCGTTGCTTGATCGAGAGTCGCGTCCTGAGCGTGCAACCGGGCGATCATTGACCATCCGGCGTCGCTTGCAATCGAGTCGAGCAGCTTCGGATTTTCGGACATGCCGCGGAGTATCGGCCGCTCGACCGTAGCCGCTTTTGCGATCGCAGCCGGCGCGGCCCTCTGAGCAGTCGGTGGTGGTCCGCCGGCGCTCGCAGGAATTGGAATCTCGCGTGACGGCGCTGCTGGGAGCCCGGCTCGCTTCACGTCGTCGAGCCACGAATTCTCGAGCTCGCTGAGGAGCGACCTGTGATAGCGACTAAGCACGGCGTTGCGTTCTTCGTCGGTTCGGAACGGAGTCAGATTCGCCGCCGCTGATGCTGTGCGCTCCAGCTCACGCAGGAACGCGCCCGGGCCATACAATCCAGGCAGCGCATCGATCAGCCTGCCTTCGGAATCAAGCACGTAATGAATGCTGTTTCCGGTAAGCGTCCGCTCCATCTTGCGCCCGTCGCCAAAATCGATTGTCAGCTTTGGAACCGGCCGCACCGATTGCCAATGTAGAACGAAGCGCTCACGCAAGAACTTCGAGACCTGTTCGTTTGCATAGAGCGTAATTCGAAACAGCCGGCTGTTGGCGCAACTGAGATCCTCGTCCAATCGACCGAGCAGTCTCAGCGACAGAATCGGCTTGCCTTGCGCTCGCGCAGCCGCCTTAGCTTGCTCCAGATCTGTGTACCAGTAGAGCCGCGACGCGTAGCAATCCTTCTGTTGGCAAATCGAGTCAAGCGCCGACAGCACTTGATTGTCTTGCGCCACCTGATTGTCTTGCGCCGACTTTGCGAGATCGCGCGAGTCACCAGGGCGCAACCCGCCTGCGGACGCGTCACCATTGCGCAAGCCGCCGGAGAACGCGTCGCCATTGCCAGCGTTATTTGGTGTTTTCAGCGCGACTTCGATCTCAACGCGATTCGCTTCAAGAAAGGCGCGCAAGCCTGCGGGTCCAATCGATCGCAGCTCGGCAATGGCCTTCGCTGATTCGGCTTTGGCGTTCGAGGATTCGTCTTTGTGTGCGGCCAGCGCGCGTCGCGCCAGTGATTCGGTGGAGTGGTGGGTTGGTGAATCAACCAGTGCGATTGATGGACCTGCCATCGCGGAACTCGATATCGAAAACGCGAGGGCCATCGCCAACAGGCATCTGGGAAAACAGTGTCTTGGCAAACAATGTCTCGGCAAACATTGTCTCGGCAAACAGCGACTCGGCGAGGTGTGTCTTGTCATAAGCTCTCTCCTGTTGCCGATTGAATCACGGGCAGGCAGTCGAACCTGCAAACGCTAGCGCGTCACGCTTGTTCCGCTTTGATGTTCAGAGGCTCAGATGAAAGTTGTAGCGGCTGCGAGTGCTGATGTTATCGAGCAAAGCTCAAGGAATTGATTGGCACTCTTATGTAAGCCGAAACTCATCAGGCCGTGGCCGACCAGCGCGGATCTTAGCGGTGATCACCGAGAAGTCCCGGTCAGTTGGCATAACAAAAATGCATCTCCCGTCGCTGCGAGATTCCCAAGCCTGGCCGATCAGCCGCTTTTCCTCGGCGTCAGGTGTGTCATACAAGTACTTACCCTTATACTCCACGACGAGCAATCGCTCATCGTCCAGTTTGCACACGAAGTCAGGGTAGAACCAATCCCTCGACGTCTGAAGACGGAAAGATGTCGCCTTTCTTTGAAGGTTTCGCACCCAAAACGTTACCTCGGGCAAACCGTCGATTACTTGTGCGCACTGGCCCTCTTCCCCATCACGCAGTTCGCCGGGCTTTGGGCCAAAGTAATGTTTCTTGAATTGAAACGCACCCTCGTAGCGCCAGCTTGGTTCATACACCATTTTTCGAAAGTCGACGCCTCGTGAATTGTCGAGTGTCAGCAGTGAACTTGGCAAAAGGAAGGATTGGAACGCGGCCAGCCTTTCACCTTTACGATGCTCATCGATTCGCTCAGACACAGCGTCACGCAGCCTGAAGCGGTCCGACACAAATATTCCTACGTCGGTTACGCCAAGCGTCCCCATCATTCCGCGCACCGCTTTCCGAATGAACTCCGATGACTCCTCAGGCGTGATATCGGAATGCTCAATCTGCCGATCGAGCCAAACCACGAGGTCCTCGAATGACCAGTCTCCCGTCACAACGAAACTGAGAACGTGTTGATGTAGGGTGGCGATGAAATCAGGTGTCTGCTCAAGTACGCTTGTTTCCACTTCTCCCCTGGTACTTACATCCAGTTCCCCGGCTCTGCCGCTCGGACGTTCCAAAGGATTGTAAGTGCCCAGTGAGGCGTCCTTCTCGCTCAATCTCCATTGGTGTTCGAGGAGGAACGTGCCGTCGAACGGCAAGACCGCTTGTTCCTCTCGCACCGATAACAGCGGTACGAAGAACTCCAAGCTCAGTTCGAAGGGCGAGGCCTCCCGCAGGCCAGAGTCACCAAATGCCGCTTCAGCCTCCCTTACCAACGATGCAGTCTCGGCGATCTTCTCTCGCGCTTCCTCCGTCTTCGCACAGGATTTCAACGTTTCTTCTTCATCCGCGGTCAGTGTCACGAGCACTGTGATCTCGCACTTCTCTCCATCGAACTGCACTTTCCCCGTCAACGCAGCGGCATATGCCTGTGCGAGTACACAGTCGATCTCAGTGGTCGTATCAAGGCGCACTGTCCTCGGCTGTACGGTGAGAGGAAGCCGTTGGGGAACCGGTAAGAGAATCCGCTCTGCTTCGGCCCTCGTGAAGCCGTTGCCTTTCAGCGCGTCCCGCAGTTCCGCAAGAACCTCGTTGATTGAGTTCGATACCGAAAACACATATGCGCAGTCGAGTTCGGAATGCTGTTTCCTGCGAGCGCTTGGCAGGCGGAGAATGCGTCCGACAATCTGCTCAATCGCTGTAGCGGAGCGCGTCTCTTTCAAGCTGCATAACACATAAGCGAACGGGCAATCCCATCCCTCGCGCAGTTTCTCGACTGTGATGATGAAACGCACCGGGCAGTCGACTGCGCCAATGTCCTCGATATTCTTCAGCTCATCAAGTCTTCCGGTAGAGATCCTGATCTGCTCTCGCGCGATATTGAAATCTCGTACCATGCGGTCGCGCAGGGGTTCGCATGCGTCTACACGCTCAGCCTGAATCAACAAGATCGGCCTGAGGTATTCGCTGGTCGCCTGAGCCTCCGAAAGCGCGATCTTTTCCAGATCGCCGCGCAACAGGATTGCATCTGCCAATAACTGATCTTTCTGCCCGACGCCTTGAGTGACAACCCGTAGTGGCAACTTGATCATTTGCGCGGCCTTCAATTCTGCCGCCGAAACGCGATGCAAGACATTCGATCGATTGTGCGTTGTTGCTGGTGTTGCAGTGAATTCTACGACACAAGCGGGAGAGACGCTTGCGAGCGTCGCAAACGACAGATCAGTGCGCGCGTTGTGCGCTTCATCGACGATGACGATAGGCCGACGTAGCCTCAGCGCATTAGCGAGCGACGGAACCGGGCTGCCATCTATCCGTTTGTCTAATTCAGCCAGCCTATTCTGCGGCACGTCCACGAAGTGCTCCAGCAGCGAACCGTTCTCTGCGTAGACTCTGCGACCAGTCTTGTCTTCGACTCGAAAACTCTGAATCGTCGAAACAATTACGATGGCTTCACCATCCACCGCGGCGCGCGACAGGTTTAGCGCCTCTTCAATTGTAAGGACCTCAACGGTTCCACAGCCCAGTTCAAGCGCTCGGCGGTAAGGATGACGGGAATCGCGCAAGGCCCCGGCGGTCTGATCCAGGATCGTGTTGCTCGGCACGAGCCATAGAACTACCGACCGATCGGCGTGCAGCAACTCCTTCATCGCTATTCCGGCAGCGTAACAAGCCAGCAGGGTTTTCCCCCCACCGGTGGGCACCCGGAGACATACGTAAGGAAGCCGTGATAAGCCTGCGAGATTGACGGGCGCATACGGCACGGGCGCTCCTGCATCTTCGTCAGTTGTCACTTCGCGAAAGGCAGTCTCGGCGTTGCCAGTTTGCGAGCAGCGCCGAAGAAACGCCCGTAGCGAGTCGAGCACCCGGACCTGATATTCTTTGAGAGTGATCATGCTTTGTCGTCCTGCCCAAAACAACGTAGCCGGCCTTGCAACGCGACGAGGAACGCTTTACGACACCTTTATCTCGTATGGCGTTTGCCGAAACATGATTCGTTCGGCCTGCAATCGCTCCTTGCCCAATAAACAACCCGATGCATAAATCACTTTCAGGCCATCAAACTTCGGCAGACTTGCCAACACCGCGCGCGTGAGGATGTTGCCGCCGTTCGCTCGCTTGTCACCAAGGATGCCGTTGAAAAGCAGATAGACTGCGACCTTGCGGCAAATGCCAAGCAGTGGCGACGTGGTCACGCGTTCGCGCGGTAGCGGTTCGCCCGTTTCAGTGAAATACACATGTCGGGCGAGATCTGAGTACGAGACACTATCGCGAATGCGACCTTCAGCATCAAACAGCGGCTGACCAAGTTCGCAATAGCGAACGCCACCGCCCAATCCACCCACCCGTTCGCCTTTCTCGTTGGTGTACCCTTGCGCTACGCGACGCACGCGCTCGGCGGTGACCTCACGGGCAATTCTGGACTCAAGTTCCACGAGAATGAACCGACGATTGCCGCCGTCGTCTCGATTCAATTGAAGAACTGCATGGCCCGTGGTGCCCGAGCCAGCAAATGAGTCGAGGATCAGGTCGCCAGGTTTTGTGACGTAACGAACGAGCCGCATTATGACCTCATGATCCTTTGGGTTTTCAAACGCTTTTTGCCCAGCAAAGATCTCGCGCAATAGCTTTACAGAGACCTGGGCCTGCTTGTGGAGGATGCTCGGCATTACCTGAGCACCTAGGATTTCAGCATCTTCGTCAGTGGTTTCATCTGTGTCGGGATTATCTGCGCCGAGGTCCAGATTGCCAAGATACGATTTTCGAAACGGTGGCTGTGTGTGATCCTCGCGAAACAAGACCAGGCCACGGGCAATTTGCTCGTTCATGCTTTCGATTGTAGCGAACCGCCAACCGGGTTCGGGCACCTTACAGGGCAGGTTGGTTATAGGATGAATAACGTCGTAACGAGGTCCGCCGCCACCAGGCCAGGAAATGTCACGGTCACGCCAAACCCCTCTCGCGTCCACGTGTTTGTGCCGACTGAGTTTTTTAGCTGGATGACCCTTCGGCAAGTTTCTGAACCACTGTCGCAAGTCGTTCTCGATCTTGTCGAAGGCCTCGCCGTGCTCATTCCGTAGTTCAGCCACACGGGCAACGACCGCGTCGGCACCAGGCTTTTCTTCTCTCCAGAGAGTATTCCTAGCTCGGAGCGTCGCGAGCGACCGGGCATACACCATCAAGTATTCATGCCCAACCGAAAAGAACTTGGCGTCATTCTTTCGCGTCTTGTCCCAGACCAGTTGCGCGATGAAATCTTGGGGTTGAAAAATCTCGTCGAGTAATAACCGTAGGTGATGCGCTTCAAAGTCATCGATACTTATGATGATAACACCATCTTTGCGCAAAAACTGGCGAAGCAGTACCAGTCGCGGATACATCATGCAGAGCCACTTGTCATGGCGAGATAGGTCTTCCGCTTCCTTGCCCACCGTTCTGCCAAGCCACTCTCGTATCAGCGGGCTGTTAACATTGTCGTTATATACCCAGCCTTCGTTCCCAGTGTTATATGGCGGATCGATGTAGATGCACTTGACCTGCCCGGCGTAGTAGGGCAACAGCGCCTTGAGTGCCACGAGGTTGTCGCCTTCGACGATGAGGTTGCCGCTACCGGGATCGCCCACTGAGAGTTCTGGGACATCACGCAAAAGCCGGAAAGGAACGGTATGGTGGTGATTCCTCACCGCTTCTTTTCCCATCCAGTTAAGCGTCGGCATGTGTGATGTTTTCTACCTGCAGGACCTAACAAATGTTCAAACCAAGAAAGAATACTAACACGACCTACTGACCGCCTAGCCAGCCTTAACCTCAAGAAGAAGTTCATCCAGATAGTTCTCAATCTCTTCTGCATCTGACTTCATTCTCAGTGACAGGAGGGCCTCGAAGTCCCTGTCACCCAATGGGACAATTGCCTTCTCATCATTGTCAAAGATCGCCCGACATCTATCAAAGACCGTTTTGCGCTTCGCGGCGGTTCGGTATGCTAGTAAACCAAAACGGCCAAGTCTCTTCCCCAAACGGCTTCCAAGTTGATCGAACTCGGGGTTGTTCAAGGCATGGCCATAATTCTTGCACTCGATCACGATAGTCGGGCAGATGATCTTGTGGCGGGCCGTTAATGAATGAAAGAAGCCTGAATCACTCCTGTTGAATGCAATTATATCGAGGCGCTTCAGACCAGAAAACACAGTGCGTTCCAGGCGCAGGCCGCGCAGTTCTTTGGGGAAGAGTAGTTCAAGCATCTCCTTCACGCACCTTTGATACTCCGCAGCAGCACGTGCACCAACCGGTATGCTTTGTAGTTTTCGTATATAGAGGCTCTCTACTTTCAACTTGTCGGGATTCGGGTCGCCCTTTTTCTTGGGACGAGAGGTCACTTCTTTTGGCGCGACCTTGGTCGGAGCCTTTATCTTTTCATCTACGACGCCAGCGGAACTAATCTCCTTTGCAGTAAGTACCATTGCGAGTGGAGCCTTCTCAAGTCTGCGATATAGACGCGCTTGATTACGCCAGGTCGCTTCAATTGGACGGCTAAGCTCAAAGCCGGCTGTGGCTAATAGTCTATCAATGTCAGCGACGGTGAACTCCCGGTAGAACGTCTTATACTTAGTCTTGCGACCTATATAGTGACCATCCCCGATTTGATATTCCGGAACAAGCCGTTGATGATAGTCGGCGTCCCCGCGCTGAGTGTACCAAAGCAAATGTCCTCCTGGTCGCAGTCGCTTATGGCAGTTTTGAAGTACCAGCAGCCTCTCAGCAGGAATCGGCATGATCGTGATCACGTTGATCAGAAGTACAAGATCGAACTGATCGGCGCATGTCTCGAACTGATGCGGGTAGATCAAAGTGGAAAAGCGCTTTTTGTAACGCTGACATGAGTGCCAATTCGAACTTGCCTGTCTTGAGCCGACAAATAGACTTTCATATTCGACCGCGCAAACATTATAACCCTGCTTTAATAGGTAGAGAGCGTTGCGCAACTTGCCGCTGCCGAAGTCCAGGATGTTTCCGGACTTGTGCACATCGGCGAGATCAATTGCTACGTTGATCGCGCCCTTGAGGGCTTTTTGAGGAGCGGAGAACGACGGAGCCGACCTCGTCACATCAACGACGATCTCCTTGTAAATCTGATTGCCATCGTTGTCGGCTCCTACGGGTTGATTGAGCTTATAGATCGGTGACTCCCACATAGTCTACCTCCGAGGGAACAGCGGGGCGTAGTTGGCCGCTCGGTACGAGTCTTCTGCAATTGGGTAGATTCCCGGGCCAGTCGGGAACGTCACAAGCTTACGCCCCACTTTTACTGTAAGCAAGTTGACGGAAGCTAACTCAAGAATCTGAGACTGCGAATTGCGAACTTCTATTATCGGATTAAAAAAACCAATCTTAGATAGTAACGAGCTTCCGGCGTTCGTTCTTAAAACCTTGCGCATTCAGTTACCTTCGATTCAGTTGTTGAACCAAACCTATGGCCGAGAGAGAGAGAGAGTTACGATTTCAGATCGCGGATTGCGGATTCCGAATTCTTCATTCCAGAAGAACGGAGCGTTTTTTTACCGGCGCTTTCAACGCATCATTGGCCAAGACGCAGCACTAGTGTCTGGGACGGTTGAATTTGACGCGACGCCTCAAACGAGATTATTTTCATCGTATGTCATCAACAACGGATAAACTCGAACAAGAGATAAAGTCACTCCCTGATGTCGAGAAGCTGCGGCTCGTCGATGCCATCCTGGCTGATCTGGACAGACCTGATCCCGAGATTGATCGCGTCTGGGCTGAGGAGGCGCGAAAGCGCTGGGATGCTTACAAGGCTGGTCGCCTCCAGACAGTTTCGTATGAAGAGGTGATGTCCAAGTACCGAGACCAATGAGAATACGTTCCCTCGAGGCTGCCCAACGTGAAGTTGATGACGCTGTTGCATGGTACAACGACCGAGAGGAAGAGCTAGGCTACGAATTCCTTGATGAGCTAGACCGGACCATTCGACGCATTAAGTCTTTCCACTCGCGTCCACTGAAATCGAGCCAGAAATCAGACGATGTTTGTTAGCCCGTTTTCCGTACGGAGTGATCTACGGGATCGACGAAGAGCTGATCATTGTCATAGCCGTCGCCCATCTTCACAGAGAGCCGCGATATTGGCTTGATCGACTCTCGTAGACTTCTCTTCTAAAGCTAGAGCTAGCCGGCACTTGCAGCGAGCGAGCCCTTGATTCACAATCACGAGCGACAGCACGTTAAGCAAGTGCTATCGTTCACCCGCGAACAACGGATAAGGGAGGCCAGAGATGTTGGAATCAGGAACCATGGTTGGCTTCGTGGTGACCACGGATTACGACAGTGCGAGAGCTTTCTACGAAAGCAAACTCGGGTTTCAATTCGTGAGCCTGGATCAGTATGCACTCGTTATGAACACCGGCAAGAACATGATTCGGATTGTTAAAGTCAAAGACTTCACTCCAGCCCGGTACACCGTCCTCGGCTGGGAGGTGAGCGACATCGAAGCGATCGTCGCCTGGCTCAGGGAACGGGGCGTCGCCCTCGAAGACTACCCCTTCATCCAGGATCGCGAGCTCCTGATTTGGACCGCGCCCACCGGCGACAAGATCGCGTGGTTCAAAGACCCGCATGGGAATGTTCTTTCCGTCAGTCAACACAAGTAAGATTGCGGATTGCGAATTGCGAATTGCGGATTGCGGATTGCAAACCGACTATCTCTTATCAAACCGCATGTTCCGCACACGCCCGCCCGTCAGTCTAAAGCCGGTGATGTGCCCGTCTTTGTTGCGCGTGAAGCGCAACCGCTGAAAGAACCACTGCGCGCCTGAAAAGTTTTCTGCATCGACGGGCGTCAGCTTGATGTCTTCATGCCGGCGATGCTGCGCGATGAGCCCGCCGTTCTGCAGGACGATTGTGTAGGTCGTGCCGAGCTCGTCGCTGTAATAATCTCCTGCGTATTCCTGCAGCTTCTCCGCGGTGAAGCTTACGGCTTCGACGCGCTTGAAGACGGTGTCTTGTCCGTTCTGGTGCAGAGTCATCTGCGTGACCGCACCTTTCTCGTTTCGCTGAAAGGTCACTTGCGCATCGACGACTTTGGCAAAGAATTTCGTTTCCGACTCTGGGAACAATTCCGCTTTCTGCCCTCCGGCGGGCTGTCCCCACAGGCGATTGTTTTCCTTCGTAATCGTGATCGTGCGCCCGTCTTCAAACAGAAACCTGCCGGCGTATGCGTCATAAACGGCCGGATCAACCTTCGCTTCCGGACGATCGACCGGCGAGGCCTTGGGTGTGGCCGGGGGGAACTTGTCCGCGAGATAGATGTCCGAAACCTGGAAAGCGAGCGCGCCCGGGTTGAAGTTGCCCAGATTACCCAACACTGCCACGGCGAATCTCTGCTCGGGGAACCGGATAATGTAGGTGCGATATCCCGCGTCTCCTCCGCCGTGCGCGACGGTTGTCAACCCCTTGTACTCACCGACATCGAGGCCGAGCGCATAACTAATCGTCTTTCCGTTGTTGAGAACACCCTGCTTCTGCATCTGTTCAATGACCGCCGGGCCTCCGACTCTCATATCTTCGAAATTCAGAGCCCACTTCGCCAGATCTTCGACCGTGGTGAAAAGGCTGGTCGCTCCGACGTTGGCGTAATTGAGCGCGCTGAGCTTGAAGCCGTTTCCATCCGGGCTATACGAGTAGGCGCGATTCTTGACGATCATCTGGTGATCGTCGTGAAAGTGCGTGCTGGTCATACCAAGCGGTTTGAAAATGTTTTCTTCGGTGAATTGACGAAACGATTGGCCTGAGACTCGCTCGACGATAACGGCGAGCAGCGTGAAGCCGGTGTTACAGTACAGGAATTCCGCTCCCGGCTCGAAGTTGAGTTCTTTTTCGTGGCGGACCATTTTCAGGATGTGCTCTTTTGTGATGACGTCGTCCAGTCGCCAGCCAGCCATCGCAAGCAGTTCCCATTGATCGCGCAGGCCGCTGATGTGATGAAGCAGATGTCGAATAGTGATCGGCTTGCCGAAACCGGGAACTTCGGGCAGGTGCTTTCGGATGTCGTCATCGAGCGAGAGCTTGCCGCGGCTGGACAGCAGCGTGATGGCGAATGCAGTGAATTGCTTGGAAACAGAGGCGACATGAAAGACGGTCGCGGGCGTGATCGGGATGCCGTATTCGAGATTCGCACAGCCGTAGCCATGCTTGTAGACGACTGCGCCGTCTTTGACGACAATCACCGACGCGCCCGGTGAATCGGGCTTGTCCCACTTCGCGAAGAGTTGATCGATTCTGCTTGCAAGCGGCCCCTCGGCGGACTGTTTGTTGGACGCTGGAGAATTTGCTTGTGCAAGTGCGACGATGCTCACCAGCAAGAGCATCACGATAGTCAAAGCGAGTCTTTTCATCGTCTCTCCTCGGATCCCCTTTTTTGAGCCAGGCCACTTTAGAAGTTTGCATGTGAATGCTTGCCGTCAAAATACGATTGATACATCAAGCCTCCGCAAGCGATTCCCCGATGACCGAGCATCGTGGGTCGATCAGCATCCACATCACCATCCCGAGCGCCAAGACACCCGCGGTCGCGTAAAAGGGTATGTCCCACGAACCTCGTTTCTCGACCGCGTATCCCACGACCA
>Ga0114129_10007690_pt1 | contig 15337 bp, 8 predicted proteins | sample RhiMetdeltSRZDD1_FD_80071 | JGI IMG/M metagenome (GOLD analysis project Ga0114129, IMG submission 80071) | Populus rhizosphere microbial communities from Tennessee, USA - Rhizosphere MetaG P. deltoides SRZDD1 (version 2) (version 2) | ecosystem: Host-associated > Plants > Roots > Rhizosphere >...
AAGGCAACCGTCACCTGCCCAGCAGGCGGACTTGCCCCAGGTGCTTCGATGACCTGCACCGCTTCCTACACCATCACCCAGGCTGACCTCGACAGTGGCTCAGTCACCAACACTGCTCAGGCACATGCCAACGGCACCGACTCCAATGAAGATGACGAGACCGTCACCGCTGATCAGAACCCGGCTCTCTCGCTTGAGAAAACCGGCACCTTCGATGCTGGTGCAGATGGCGTTGCAGACCCGGGTGAACTCATTACCTACACCTTCGTTGTCACCAACACCGGCAATGTCACCCTCACTAATGTGACTGTGACCGATCCCCTGCCTGGTCTGTCTGCGATCACCTGCGATGGCACCACGATCCAGGTGGGAGGTTTCATCACCTGCTCTGCCACCTATGCCGTCACGCAGGCCGACATCGATGCAGGCTCCGTCTACAACCTGGCTACCGCTGACTCCGATGAGTCCGGACCCGATGACGACGACAACACCGAAGACCTGCCTCAGAACCCAGCGTTGACGCTGGTCAAGACCGGCACGTTCGGTGCAGGTGCGAATGGCTATGCGGATGTGGGCGAACTGATCTCCTATGAGTTCGTTGTCACCAACACCGGCAATGTGACCCTGACTGGCATCACCGTCAGCGACCCGAAGGTCAGCCCAATCTCTTGCCCGGCCACCACACTGGCAGTCGGTGCGAACATGACCTGCACTGGCTCCTATGCAGTGACCCAGGCCGACATCGATGCAGGCTCCGTCTACAACCTGGCTACCGCTGACTCCGATGAGTCCGGACCCGATGACGACGACAACACCGAAGATCTACCTCAGAACCCGTCGATCAGCATCAACAAAACCACCAATGGCAGCGATGGATCGGTCATCCCGGTAGGTTCGCCGATCACCTGGACCTATGTGGTCACCAACGCCGGTAACGTGTCGTTGAGCAACATTATCGTCATAGACGATAGCGGCACGCCTGCAAACCCGGCAGATGACTTCCACCCAACCTGTCCGAACGTCAACACAGTGGGCGACCACGATGGCTTCCTCGATCCCGGTGAATCCATTACGTGCACTGCAAGCAGCACAGCGGTCGCCGGACATTACATCAACACCGGCACCACGACCGGCAATCCACCGACTGGAAATCCTGTGACAGATACAGATGAGAGTGACTACTTCTCCACTCCTAGATTGATCGTCATCAAGCATGTAGTCAACAACAATGGTGGCTCAGCGACAGCAGCTAACTTCACATTAGACTCCGGTGGCGCCAACGATACACCTGATGACTTCGCGGGTTCAGAATCTGGCACAACCGTTACGCTAGATGCTGGCGCTTCCAACGCCACCGAGACCGGACCCTCAGGCTACACCAGGTCCGACTCAGCCGATTGCGCGGGCACGATCGCCAATGGCGAGACCAAGACCTGTACCGTCACCAACGACGATCAGGCCGCACATCTGATCATCATCAAGCACGTCATCAACAACAACGGCGGCACTGCTGTTGCAGGCGACTTCACCCTCGACTCCGGTGGCACAAACGACACACCCGACGACTTCGTAGGTAGTGAGGCAGGCACGAATGTCACACTCGACGCCGGATCTTACAGTGTCACCGAGAGTGGACCCTCGGGCTACACCAGGTCCGACTCGGCCGACTGCTCCGGCACTATAGCTAACGGCCAGACAAAGACCTGCACTGTCACCAACGATGACCAGCCTGCACATCTGATCATTATCAAGCACGTCATCAATGACAACGGTGGCACAGCGTTGGCCTCGGCCTTCACGCTGGACTCGGGTGGCACGAACGACACTCCCAGCAACTTCGCAGGTAGCGAGGCTGGTACAAATGTCACGCTCAATGCTGGCTCCTACGCCGTCACTGAGACCGGACCCTCGGGCTACGCTCGCTCTGACTCGGCTGACTGTGCTGGCACGATTGCCAATGGCGAGACCAAGACCTGCACCGTCACTAACAACGACATCGCACCCCAGCTCATCGTGATCAAGCACGTGGTCGGCGGACCTCTCACGGCGGCCAACTTCACCCTCGACTCGGGAGGCGCTAACGACTCCCCAGACAACTTCGCGGGTAGCGAGACTGGCACGACAGTAACGCTTAATGCAGGCGCTTACAACGTCACTGAAGCAAACACATTCGGCTATAGTGTTACGTACTCGGCTGGCTGCTCCGGCTCGATCGCGGTGGGTCAGACCAAGACCTGCACCGTCACCAACACGTTCATAGATTACGGCCAGATCACTCCAACTGGGACGACCTGCCAGCAGTACGTCAACGGGACGGCGGTGGACTTCGACGTCTACTACGCCTCGCAAGGCGGAGTCATCCAATACGGCGTCCAGTCCAACAAGATCAACAGCACCAACCCGGGCGTGTTCTTCTACTACACAGGGCGTTCCCAAACCATCGCAGGTTCTGGCACCAGGACCGTGTACATTGACCAGAGCGACAACAGTTCTGTGGTCGGTGCCTTCAGCACAACGAAGCTCGATGTCAAGCTGTGGCTGGTGACCGGTACCTCCTGCACGCAGATTCAACTGCAGAACAACCAGATCACGCTGGGTAGCGGACCAAATGCGGGCGATGTCACGGTCACTTTCACGGCCGCGGCTCCGGCTGGTTCCTATTACGTAATCTCGGTGAAGTATGACACAGCGGCAGTGGTAGGCACGAATCTCGGCACTGCCCGGCCCACAGTGGACTACACGTTCACAACAAATCTAGGCGGTGGTCCGATCGAGGAAACGGATATCAAAGGCATCAGACTGGCACCTAAACCCTAAGTGAGCCCGAAAGCGAAGTAGTAAACCGTAAGGAGGGATTCTGAGCTAGCAACAAATAAGAGGGAGGCCCAATTGTGGGTCTCCCTCTTATTTGTGACGATGCGTGGCTGGTGTACTCTAACTCATTTGACACACCGGCGCGGCGGACTATGGTTCCCCGACCACTCTTGCCACCCTCCACATCAAGAGGGTAAGTTAAGCTTTGATTAAGATTTGTCTAAACACTTGACTTTGTCTTTGTTCTTTCTATAATAGAGTTATCGGCGCTGACCCAGGAACCTCGTCATTAGTCGCTTATGGCGCTTAGGCACCACGGGCAACTATCGAAACCGGGCTGGGATTGATTTCGCCTTGTTTTTAAAAACCCACTGATCGCCTCATAGAAAACAAATATTTCAAAGCTGCCTTTCCAAGAATAAGGATAGGAAAGTATTCGTTCTTGTCTGGCTGCCATCCCTTCTTTATTTTTTGATTCTGAAGGGAAGGTCTTGCATTCAGAACATGTGATCTCTGTAGAGGAAAAGGAGGCGAAGGTTTACAGATTAATACCAACAAAAGGTCTTTTGATCGTGATATCTGGTCTATCGCGCTGTGTCGCGTGGTTACCCTGAATCTGGACCGGTCTACAATGCCTGCAAGTTCGATTACATGCTTTCTTCTCACGAAGAAAGGAGACACTCTATGTTTCCATCATTCTCTGAACGTTTAAACAGATCTTTCGGTGCGTTCACCAAAGCCCACTCTCGATTCGTACTGGCGATCCTGGTTGCATCGCTCCTGTCGCTTGGCATCGCTATGTTTGCGTCGTCTTCCGTGCTGGCAGCCCTGGTCTGCACCAACGATACGGCCGGGCCAAACGATGAGCCGGGTCAGAAGGATTTGACGCAGCTCTGTGTGGACGACTCTGGTTTGCCGCTCACTCTCCAGGTCACCTGGAACTGGGACGAAATTAGTGTAAGCGGCAATAATACCCTCGACGCCTGTAGCCTGTATGACACAGACGGCGACGGAAATGTGAACTTCGCACTCTGCGTTACTGACCCTACAGATGACCCCATTACGGTAACACTCTATACTTGCGGTGACGATGCGAATGATCGTTGTACCCAACCTCTTAACAAGGTACCATCGTTCTCATCCACCTGCTCGACGAGTACTCAAAATACAGACCCATTCTCGACTGGAGATGAGTTCCCCCAGGATCGCGTGGCTTCCTGTAACGTTGTGCTTGCCGATGTCGGCGCGGCCGATGCCGAACTGTTGGACGTATGCTCTTATCCTTCCCAACAGCCAAACTCCGACCCATCGGATTGTGTTGTCATCCAGAACAATCCTACACCGACCCCCACCAACACGCTCACGAACACCCCAACAAACACCCCAACCAATACACCCACAAATACTGCCACGAACACGCCAACAAATACAGCGACGAATACACCGACCGACACGCCGACCAATACGCCCACGAATACACCGACTAACACCCCAACCAATACCCCTACCAATACTCCCACGAATACGCCCACCGACACACCGACAAATACACCTACTAATACCCCCACGAATACACCGACTAACACCCCAACCAATACTCCCACCAATACTCCCACGAATACACCGACTAACACCCCAACCAATACTCCCACTAGTACCCCGACCAATACGCCAACCAGTACCCCAACCCCGGAAAGGTTCCAGGGCTGCACTCCCGGCTATTGGAAACAATCTCAGCACCTGGATTCGTGGGTCGCGACTGGCTTCTCACCAAACCAGACTCTGGAGAGCGTGTTCGACGTACCAAATAGCTTCGGTCTCGATAACCGAACATTGCTTCAGGCACTGAGCTTCAAGGGCGGTTCGGGTAACACCGCGGCGGCGCGCATCCTGCTCCGAGCCGCTGTCGCCGCGCTGCTCAACTCCGCCCATCCCGACATTGATTACCCGCGCACCACGGCAGAGGTCATTGCCGATGTCAACGCTGCACTGGCAAGCAATGACCGCAGCACTATTCTCGCTCTCGCAAAAGAACTGGATGCCGATAACAACTTCGGCTGCCCGCTGAACTAGACAGTCTGCAACAGGTCCAATCCAAAACGGAGATCTGCTAGCCTACGTAGAAAGATCAGGGCGATGAGTTAACTCATCGCCCTGATTGGTTTTCGTCCGGATTCCACAAAATATGCATTTGTCATGCAAAATCCTGTAACCACTTGACATTCCGCCCGTCTTGTTGACCGGTGCAAAAATTTTTCGTTCTAGCGAGGAGATCATGCATAAAAAATCCACTATTTTTCTCTCTGTAATTCTCTTTTTGGGTCTGTTGCTTGCGCCAACTGGCAGCGTCGCGGCACAGGCTCCCGAGCTCTCGGTTGAAGGGGTAAAGAGCCTGCCCCTGGTGGCTCCCAACCTCATCCAGGACCCCGGCATGGAAGCGTCCTATCACGTCACCACAATTTGGCAGCAATCCTCTAGCAACGCCGATTGGACCGTCTGTACTACATCCAATATAGACTGTTTACTCGCCGGGGTGGCCGGGCCGCGCACTGGCACAAAATGGGGCATGTTCGGGATACCAGACTGGGGAGACCCGGAATCGATCAATCCTGAGGTCGCCAGCCTTTCTCAGACGGTTACGTTCCCAAGCTGTGGCGCCTCCCTTCAGTTCTATCTTTGGATCGGTCAGGCAGCTGCTGGAAGTGATGCAAACGATGTGCTCAACGTGAAGATCGATGGCACGACGGTCTTTTCGGCAAATGCAACCCAGGCCGGTTCCTATGCCGCCTACACCCTGGTGACGGTCAACGTCAGCGCGTTTGCCAATGGCCTCTCACACACACTCCAGTTCCACAGCGTGACGTCGGGTCAGGCGGTTATCTTTAACGTGGACGACATCTCCCTGACACGTACCTGTGTCACCATCTCCGGTAACGCGGGGATTGCCGGAGCCACCCTGAATTACGCAGGCACTACGAACGGTTCGGCAACCGCCAATGGCAGCGGCGACTACTCCTTCTCCGTACCTTTTGACTGGTCCGGCACCGTCACCCCCTCCAAGCTTGGGTACACGTTCTCTCCCGTGAATAAAACCTATGCCAATCTGGGTAGCGATCAAACCGGTCAGAACTACGTGGCAACAGGTCCCACCATTTCCGGCAATGTAGGTGTGGCCGGCGTAGTCTTAAGTTATACGGATGGCACGCCCAAAACAGCTACCTCGCAACCCAATGGGGACTATTCCTTCACTGTCACAGGCAATTGGAGCGGAACCGTGACGCCTTCGCACCCATGTTTCAACTTTACTCCAGCAAATCGAGTCTATACGAATGTGATTGCCAGTCAGACAGCCCAGGACTATACCCCAACACCCATCCCCGCTTCCGGCTGTGCAGATATCAACGTAACGATCGCGGGCGTCAATCGAGGCACCTTCTCGATCGCAGAACAGGGTACGCTGACACAGACACCTTTTGTGGGAATCAATCAGGGCCCGGTAAAGCTTGACAGCACTGTATCGATCCTGGGCGGCGAGAGAGTGATCTACAGGGTGAACGGTGTCAACACCAGCTTCACCGAGATGCTGGGCCTGCCCGACAGCCAGCTCGATACCACATACTGGCTGCCCTGGTACAACAACGTGGAGCTGGATACACAGTTGCGCTTTGCGAACGTCACCAACTCCACTGCCTCTGTGCATGTGTTCATCGGCGGTTCCGAGATGACGGGCAGTCCCTTCACCCTGCTGGCAGGCGAGAGCACCCGCAAGAGCTTCGCCGGGATCAACGCCGGACCGGTGAAGATCGTCAGCGATCAAAACATCGTGGCGGCAGAGCGATTGATCTATAAAGTCAACGGCGTCAACGCCAGCTTCACCGAGATGATGGCGCAGCCAAACAGCCAGCTCGATAGCACCTACTGGCTGCCCTGGTATAACAACCTTGAGCTGGATACGCAGTTGCGCTTTGCAAACGTCAGTGATTCGCAGCAAGCCACGGTACATGTGTTCATCGGCGGCGCCGAGATGACAGGCAGTCCCTTCACACTGCTGGCCGGCCAGAGCACCCGAAAGAGCTTCCCGGGGATCAACGCCGGACCGGTAAAGATCGAGAGCAATATTCCCATCGTAGCAGCCGAGCGCTTGATCTACAAGGTCAATAATGTCGCCACGAGCTTCACCGAGATGATGGGCTTGCCAAACGCACAACTGGACACCGTCTACTGGCTGCCCCGCTATAACAATGTGGATCTGGATACACAACTGCGGCTTGCCAACGTCAGCAGTTCGCAGCAGGCCACGGTGCACGTCTCCATCGCCGGCGTGGAAATCACCGGCAGTCCCTTCACCATCAATGCAGGGATGAGCATTCGCAAGAGCTTCCCGGGCATCAACGGCGGACTGGTAAAGATCGAGAGCAACATCCCGATCGTGGTCGCGGAACGCGTGATCTACAAGGTCCAGAACGTCAATACCAGTTTCACAGAGATGATGGCAATGCCCAATACCCAATTGGACAACATCTACTGGCTGCCCTGGTACAACAACGTCGACCTGGATACGCACCTGCGCTTTGGTGTGCCCTAAAGAAGGCGTCCCTGGAAGACTGCCCGGCTATTGGCCGGGCAGTCTCTTCCTGGATCACATGGGTTTTTAGTGCCAAGCACTGAACGATTGTCGTAAAAAGATTAAGCAGAAAGCAGCCGGTCTTGTAGGCATGGCTGCTTTTTTGATGATGTAAAGCAGTGTAGCGGCCGCAACAATATTCTTCATTCCCTCCAAATGCGATATACTCTTAATATGTCCGATAAACTGCTGCATGAGCGTGTCGGTCTGTTTGGCGGGACCTTCGATCCTCCCCATGTGGGCCATTTGATTTTAGCTTCTGAGGCAAAATCTCAGCTGGAGCTGACACGGGTACTCTGGACGGTGACACCCGATCCCCCTCATAAACAGGATCAGCCCATTACAGCGCTCGAGCACCGGCTGGCGATGGTAAGACTCGCCATCCAGGATGAACCAGCCTTTGAGATTTCGGATGTCGAGTTAAACCGACCGGGTCCCCATTACACGGTGGATACGATCAAACTGCTTGCGCAGGAAAACCCCAATGCAGAGATCGTGCCGATTATCGGCGGCGATTCATTGAACGATCTCCCCACCTGGCATCAGCCCAGGGAGTTTTTGTATGCTGCCCACTGGGTTGGCGTGATGCGCCGTCCCGGTGAGGAAACCAACCTCGATGCTCTCGAGCAGGAGCTGCCCGGTATCCGCTCCAAGATCCATTATGTGGATGCGCCGCTGCTCGAGATCGCCTCGCGCGAGATACGAGAGCGAGCCGCAACCGGCAAACCTTATCGATATTACATTCCCGCGTCAGTTTACAAATACATAGAGGGACATCATCTTTATCAGCCATCCGAAATCCTCCATCGCCAACACCAGCACCGAACGTGAATTGCAGCGCAATTCATAGGGTGTCCTACTTGAAAGTCGTCCATCCACTATGGCATTACTTTTCGACTCGCTTTTTTCCTCCGTCGCGTTCAGTCATTTGATCGTGGATGTTTTCAACAGCAGCCGTCCTGTGTTGTTAACCTATTTAGGTTTGAAAGAAACACAGATCGCATTGATCTCCACGATCTACATCTGGGCCTCAGCGCTGACCCAACCCTTCTTCGGCTGGATCTCAGACCGCGTGGGACCGCGCTGGCTCGCGGCGGGCGGGGTGCTATGGATGACGGTCTTCTTTTCGGGCGCGGTCTTCCTTCCGGGCGCATCCGGACTCCTCTGCCTGATCATTGCCGCCCTCGGCTCGTCCTCCTTTCATCCCGTAGGAACCGTCCAGGCGACGCTGCAGGGACGCAATCATCTCGCCGGACGCGAAACCACGGCAACCTCCCTGTTCTTTATGGCGGGCCAGTTAGGGCACTTCGTCGGGCCGATCCTCACGGGTTTGATCCTCGCCAGGTTGGGATTGCCAGCCATGGTGATCCTGCCGATCGTTTCGATCCCCATTGGGCTGGCGCTGGCGTACCAGTTGCGACTCAACCATCCCCACCCCAGGCCGGAACAGGGAGACGACCGGATTCGCCTGCAGGCAGGCGTGGGATTTGTGATCCTGCTCGCCATTGTCGCCACACTGCAGTCATGGTCACAGGCGAACATGATCAATTTTGTACCGAAGTACATCAAGGATCTGGGTTTGGGCGCGGCTACGTACGGGAACATGGCAGGCTTGTTCATGGGCGGCTCGGCACTGGGAAATGTGATCGGGGGTCATTTTGGAGATTTGTACACAAAACGAAAAGTTGCCTCCACGGCGTTGTTCTTTGCGGCTTTCCCCATCTATATTATGAGCCGGATCGGGTGGTCGCCATGGTTATATGTACTGATCCCGCTGGCCGGGGCCTGCACAGGCGCCGTGCACAGCATCATGGTTGTGCTCGCACAACGAATGATTTCCGGCGGAATGGCATTGGCATCTGGCTTGATCCTTGGTTTTATCTTTTCCTCCGGAGCCCTGGGTATGCTGCTGACAGGGCCGTTGGCAGAAAATTACGGTTTCCCCACGGTCCTTGTGATGACAACCGGGCTGGTGCTCCTGGCTTCTCCGCTGGCGTGGATGTTAAGAGAAAAGCCGCTGAGCGGTCCCGCATAGCGTCCTTAGGCCTTGCGAAGATCGGTTGGAGAGGTCTGAAACTACAGGTAGACCTGCGCAGCGCCCATTACCGTCCAAACAAGGGATGATTGTCATCCTGGCTCAGCACGAAATTTCCTACCCTAAAAATTATATATAATATATAATAACAGGCAGCTGAGGTGTTGAATGCTTGTTAATTCCCATTCAGAAGAAACTGAACTCATCCAAAAGAGGCCTCTCAAAGAGGATATTTTCGATGTGCTGCACGAGAAGATCCTGGCAGGCATCTACAAACCCGGTGACTGGCTCCGGCAGGAGGATATTGCCACGCAGCTAGGCGTGAGCATGACGCCGGTCCGCGAGGGACTGGATTTGCTTGTCTCTGCCGGGCTGGCGGAGCGCGTCCCCTATCGCGGGGTACGGGTGCGCGAGATGTCCACCAAGGATGTGGTCGAAGCTTACGGGATGCGCCTGATCCTCGAAGCGATCATCGCCCGGGAGGCAGCCAGGAACATTACCCCGGACCAGGTGGCGACACTCGAAAGCATGCTGGACGAAATGAAAAAACACGACACCCTGAAAGAGGTGTCCTTCGAACGAAAATCGAGTCGCGAATTCCATTCCGCCATTGCCGAAGCCACGAAAAACGATCTGCTGATCAAGCTCTACGCCGTGGTCGCGAATGCCTTCCCCGACTGGCTCCTGTATGAGGCATTGTTCCGCTACCCGGAATTGATTGCGGATAGCATGGCGAGCACCTATAGGGAACATGTCGCCATTGTAGATGCCCTCAAGCAAGGCGACGCCGAGGGGTCCGTGCAGAAGTCGCTCGAACACCTGATGGAATCCGGCAAATGGCTCGAGGAATACCTCGACATTCCCGCCGGTCTGCTGCGTGAAAAAGAAGAACAGGTTTCATCCCTGATGAAAAAATGAGACAAAGGAGATTGCACTATGATCGAAAACGTACAAATCGAAGAATTATACAAACAAATGGCGCAGAGCATCATCGAGGGCGAAGCGGAGCTGGCTGTCGAACTTGCGACGAAATCCATTGAACTGCAAATGCACCCCCTGGATACGATCACGAAAGGCTTCGTGGTGGGCGTCAACTACATCGGCGACCAATTCGGCAAGGGCGAAGCCTTTCTGCCTGAATTAGTGATGGCAGGCGAGGCGATGAAAGCCGCAGTTGCCACCCTCGAGCCGGAACTGCTCAAGCTTGGCGAAGCGCGTGAGGTGATGGGGCGCGTAGTCCTCGCCACGGTAGAGGGAGATATTCATGAGATCGGCAAGACGCTGGTGGGCACGATGCTCAGCGCTTCGGGCTTCGAGGTCTATGACATCGGGGTGGATGCGCCTGCCGAAAAGATCATTGGCAAGGCACTGGAGATCGATGCCCAGATCATCGGCATGAGCGCGCTGCTCACTACCACGATGGTCCGCCAGCGCGAAGTGATCGAGGAGCTGGATAAGGAAGGCTTGCGCCCGCGCATCAAGGTGCTCGTCGGCGGCGCGCCGATCACGAAAGACTGGGCGGAGAAGATCAAAGCCGATGGCACATCCGAAGACGCGGTCGGTGCGGTCAAACTGGCAAAGCAGCTACTGGGGAAGGAATAAGTCTTGGAGTCAACGTCTCCAGACGTTGAGATTTGCATCACACAGGCAATTCCAAAGTCGGGTCCCACAGGGATGCTTCGCAAAGACTTTGGACTCCTGATACGATCAACAACGAGAGAGTAGAGATATAGTCCTTGGGAGGGCACTATGTCGAAACACATCAAGTCGATCAGCAATCCGAAGTTGAAGCTGGAAATCTTAACAACAGAAGAGGTCAAAAAGATCCACGAAGCTACCTTGTGGATCCTCGAGCATGTCGGCGTGCGGTTTCCGTCGCAGCGGGCGCTGCAGATCTGGGAGGCCAACGGCGCCACGGTCGACCGCGAAAAGAAGGTCGTGCGCGTCAAGGGCGACGTGATCGAAGAGGCATTGAAGAAATGTCCGCCGGCGTATCCCCTGGCCGCTCGTGATCCGGAGCAGGATCTGCCGCTGGATGGCAATCACGTCTATCTGGGGACAGATGGATGCGGCGTGGAAGTGATTGACATCCATACGGGCGAGAAGCGGACCTCCTGCCTGAATGACGTGAGAGAGATCGCCCGCGTGGCAGATGTGACCGAGGAGGTCGCGTTCCACTGGGTAGCGGTCTCTGCCCAGGATGCACCCGTCGAGGCGCGCGGTTTGCATGAGATTAAAACCGTGTGGGAGAACTCCACCAAGCACGTGCAGACGGAGAGCATCTATAACGTGCACGAGGCGCAGGCTGCGATGGAAATGGCAGCGCTGCTCGTCGGCGGCAAGGACAGGCTGCGCGAGCGCCCTGTCCTCTCCCTGATGCAGTGCACCGCTCCCCCGCTGGGCCACGATGGCGGCAGCCTGGATGCAGCACTGATCGCCGCCGAACACGGCATCCCGACAGGCTTCATGACCATGGCCTCCTGCCTGACGACAGGTCCCGTGACACTGGCGGGCAATCTGGCAGTCGGTAATGCCGAAGTGATCGCCGCCACCGCGTTACTGCAGCTGGCGTACCCCGGCGCACCCGTCTTCTACGCCGCGGCGCAGACCGCCTCTGATCTGCGATTAGGCTGCTACACCGGCGGCGGACCGGAAGATTATCTCTTCGGCGCCGCAACGAACGTACTTGCGGACTTTTACAATATTCCGCTCTCCATGGGCTCCTTTGCCACCGGCGCGAAGGAACCGAACTGGCAGGCGGGCATCGACGGCAGTCTCTCCACATTCATGGCGAGTATCGTCATGTCGGATATGCTGCTCGGGTGCGGATTCCTGCATGGCAGCCGCATCTGGTCCTATGCCGAGATGATGATGGACTGCGAAATCTTCTCCATCGTTCACAAGGTGATGCAGGGCATCGAAGTGAATGAGGAAACCCTCGCTCTCGATACAATTGCGAATGTGGGTCCCGGCGGGCATTACCTGGCGCAGAAGCACACCCGCAAACACATGCGTGAGTTGTTCATGCCGCAATTTATGGACCGGCGTCCTTACACGGAGTGGGAAGAGAAAAAGGAGGACGCCCGCGATTGGGCAACAGCCAAGGCACGCAGGATCCTGGCAGAACACTGCCCGGAGACACTTGATCCGAAGATCAGCGCCGAAATGGCGAAGATTATTAAGTCAGTTGAAAAGTAAAGCCTAACCACAGAGACACGGAGACACCGAGAAATCGAAAAACTCCGTGTCTCCGTGGTAGAAATTTTGTGTCCCTCAAACTCTCTTCGCCAAAGAGATGCATATTCAATTTAGAGGTGTCCTATGCAGCCAAAACTCACACTTCTCAGCGACGAACTCATCGCCCAGATCCTGGAGGAAGCGTATGAACTGTTGCAGTGCCCCGGCATCAAGGTCCAAAACCCGGAAGCGCGGGATTTGCTCGCCGCGGCCGGCGCAACGCTTTATCCCGAAAATCAGGTGATTGGTTTTCCCGCTTCCCTTGTCCAAAAAGCATTGGAGAGCGTTCCGCGGGAATTTTATTTGTACGATTATGACGGGAATCCCACGATTCATTACGGTGGCGACTCGGTCCACTTTGACCCGGGCTCATCCGGAATCGCCATGCTCAACCCGGAGACCCTTGAGCATGACACGACTGAGACAGCCCATCTGATCCGGCTGCTCAAGGTTGCCGAGCAGCTTCCACAATATGACGCGCAATCCACCGCCGTCATCTGCCATGAAGTGCCGAAGGACATTCAAGACTCCTACCGGCTGTATCTTGCCCTGCTGTATTCGAAAAAGCCGATCGTTACAGGTGCGTTTACCAACAAAACGGTGCAGGAAATGATCGATATGCTCGCCGTCTTTGCCGGGAGCGCGCAAGCCGCGCGTGAAAAGCCGCGCGCTGTCTTCGACGTCTGTCCTGCCCCGCCGCTGATCTGGTCGAATTTCGGCGCGGGAAACCTGATCGCCCTGGCGCGCGCAGGCATTCCTGCCGAGATCGTCTCCGTGCCGCTCTCCGGGGCAGCTGCCCCCGTGACGATGCTTGGCACGATCACACAGCATACGGCGGAATGCCTGGCGGGCATCACCATCCATCAGCTTGCCGGTCCAGGCTCGCCGATTGTCTGGGGCGGCGCAGCAGCGATCTTCGACATGCGCAAAGGCGCGACCCCGATGGGCGCCGTGGAAACCGCCATGCTCGATTGCTCCTATGCCCAGGTCGCCAAGTCGCTCAACATGCCGACGCACACATACCTCGGCGCAACGGACTCCAAGCTGGTCGATGCACAGGCCGGTCTCGAGAGTGGGATCACTGCCATGATTGGCGCGCTGAGCGGCATCAACATGATCTCCGGTTCGGGTATGCTGGATTTCCTCGCCTGTCACAGCGCGGAAAAACTCGTCGTCGACGCGGAAGGGATTTCGATGGCGAAACGGCTGGTCATGGGCGTCAAGCAGCATACCGAAACGCTCGCCACCGGTTTTTACGATGACAAGATAAATTTCAAAGGCGGCGACTTCCTCAAGCAGAAGATCACTCTCAAGCTCTTCCGCGAGGAACAACACCTGCCCAGCGGCGTTATCGACCGTGACTCGACCCGCGCCTGGAAAGCTGCAGGTTCATTGGATGCCTTCGGGCGCGCAAAAGTTATCGTGAATGAATTGCTCGCCTCGTATCGGCGGCCTGAGCTCGATCCCGCTAAAGAAACCAGCCTCCACGCCTTCATGCTGGACCTCAGTCAAAAGGCTGGACTCGAACAGTTGCCCTTTCTAGAAGAATTTCAACCGGCATAGTATCTTGCGCTGAGCGGAGTGCCGCCCGAGCGCCACGAAGTCGAAACGCCGCCGAGGACGGCGGCTTGAGCAACAAATCTTTCTGGGCAACTGCGTCATCACAACCAACGAGTCGCAGACTCGCTACACACAGTACCCCAGGAGGTGCTCTATGCAACCCAAGTTATCGCTGTTGAATGACGAGCTGATCGCGCGCATCCTAGAGGAAGCGTACCAGCTCATGATCAAGCCCGGCATCAAGGTGCAGAATGCCGAAGCTCGCAAACTGCTCGAAGAGGCTGGCGCGCTCGTGGACGAAGAAACGCTGGTCGTCCGGATCCCCGAGCAGATTGTCAAGAAAGCACTTGAGACCGTTCCGCGTCAGTTCCATCTCTACGATTACGAGGGGTATCCGAAAGTCCAGTATGGAGGCGATTCGGTCCATTTCGACCCGGGCTCATCGGGGATCGCCGTCCTCTTGCCGGAGACGCTCGAACACAAGACCGCCGAAACCGATGACCTGCTGCGCGTGATCAAAGTCGCGGAAAGCCTGCCGCAGTACGACGCCCAGTCCACGGCGGTGGTCTGTCACGATGTTCCAAAGGACCTGCATGACCTGTACCGTCTGTATCTGGTCATGCTGTATTCGAAGAAACCCATTGTCACAGGGGCGTTCACCAACGTGACCGTACATCACATGATCGACATGCTCGCCATTTTCGCGGGCGGACACGACAGGCTACGCGAGCAGCCGCGCGCCATCTTCGATGTCTGCCCCTCACCGCCCCTGATCTGGTCGAACTTCGGCGCCGGTCAACTGATGGCACTCGCTCGGGCAGGCATACCTGCTGAAATTGTTTCGATGCCTCTGGCGGGCGCGGCGGCCCCGGTTACTTTACTGGGCGCGGTCACCCAGCACGCCGCGGAATGCCTGTCGGGCATCGCCATCCACCAGCTTGCGCACGCCGGCTCCCCCATTGTCTGGGGCGGCGCCCCGTCCACGTTTGATATGCGCAAGGGCGGCACTCCGTTCGGGGCCGTGGAGACCGCCATGATCGATTCGTCATATGCGCAGGTCGGAAAGT
>Ga0114129_10007691_pt1 | contig 15337 bp, 23 predicted proteins | sample RhiMetdeltSRZDD1_FD_80071 | JGI IMG/M metagenome (GOLD analysis project Ga0114129, IMG submission 80071) | Populus rhizosphere microbial communities from Tennessee, USA - Rhizosphere MetaG P. deltoides SRZDD1 (version 2) (version 2) | ecosystem: Host-associated > Plants > Roots > Rhizosphere >...
ATACGGCAGGTGCGCGGCTGGTCCGTGACGGAGTGGGCCGCCGCCGCCGAGACGCTGCAGAGCCGGGGCCTGCTCACCGCGGGCTCCGTCCCTCAGCTCACCCGGGCCGGCCGGGACGTGCTGGACACGATCGAATCCCGCACCGACGAGCTGGCCTGGGCCGGCGGGCTGGCGCTGCTCGGCGAACAAGGCGCCGACGAAGTCGTCGCCCTCCTTCGACCGTCCGTGCGCGCCGTGGTCGCATCCGGGATGCTGCCCGACGTCAATCGGACCGGCCTGGCTCAGCCCGTCTGACCAGGGCGCCTCACTCCGGCGGATCTGCCGGAGCCGTCCGCACGCCAGGGGCCCTGCCGCTCCGCGGGCCTGCCATGCTTCCGTGATGTAGATCCGCTCCCGCGCCAGCTGCTCAGGCCTCGCTGGCCAGGTACGCGACGTCGGTCTCCCATTTGGCCGGGTCGGGCTCGGCCGCGGGGTTGGTGAGGTAGTGCTCGACGCGACCGCGCCAGGCCGTGCCCTCGGCGGTGTCCCAGCTGTCCAGCCCGACGCCCTGCTGCTGCGCCCACCGCTGGAGCGCCGCGTTGCTGGCGACCAGGCCGTCGTAGGGCCCGACGTGCCGCAGCACCACGTACCGGCCGCCGGGGAGCACGCCGGACCGTACCCGGCCGCCGTCGCCGACCTTGGTTCCCACCGGTACACCCAGCTCGATCTGAAGCTCGCCCGCCATGTCGACCACCAGGTAACGGATGAACGGTGGCCCAGTGGGCGCGACGGCGTGCTGCTCCAGCCACCCGAACAGCTCGGGGAACCCTTCGTCCACCGCCGCCGGAAGAGAGTCCATGGTGACACGCACCGGGATCGCGGCGTAGTCCTGCGCGGCGCGCTGCTGGATCTGGGGTTGCGGGCTCATGACAGGCTCCCGTCTCGCCGGCCGCCGGGGCCATCCCATCGGCCATGACCAGTAGACCGCCGCCGCCCCCCGGACTCATCGCCGCCTGGCGCCGGCCCGCACCGGGAACCAGCCGGGACCGGTGCACGGCGCAGAGCCGGCCGATGGGTGGCATTGAGCTTGCGCTCAGGGTCGGGCTGTGTACTGGCATCTGCGGGCCCAGCGCGCTCGCTGGCACGGCCCGCGGGAAGAAGGTGCGGAGATGTTCTGGTACGGGCCGCAGCTGGGCGGCTGGGGGTGGGCCCTGGGCCTCGGTTCGCTGGTGTTCTGGGCGCTGCTGGTGGTGGCCGTCATCGCCCTCGTTCGTTTGTTCACCGGGAGTGGCCAGCGGCTGCTGCCGCCCGGCCGGGGCTACGCCGGCGGGGCTGGCCCGTACGGCGAGTCCAGGCCAGCCGCCGCGCCCGCCGCGGCCACGCCCGAGCAGATCCTGGCCGGGCGGTTCGCCCGCGGCGAGATCGACGAGGATGAGTTCCACCAGCGGATGGCAGCGCTGCGCGCGGAGGCCGCGCATCCTGGCTCCGCTGCCACACCCTCCTGAGGGCTGGCGCGGCAGCGGCCGGAAGGGCGCTGCGCCGGGCACCGGGCGGCGCTCAGACGACGAGGTTCAGGGTCCGTCCGGGCACGAAGACAACCCGCTTGGGGGTGCCTCCAGCCAGTGCGTTGCGGACCGGGGCGAGGGCCAGAGCCGCACCGAGCGCCGTCTGCTGGTCGGCCGTGGCCGCCACCGTGACCTTGCCCCGCAGCTTGCCGTTGACCTGCACCCGCAGCTCGATCTCGTCGTCGGCCAGCGCGGCGGGGTCGTACGCCGGCCAGGGCTGGTTGTGGACCGAGTAGTCGCCGCCCAGGTGCTGCCATAGCTCCTCGGCCATGAATGGCTCGAACGGCGCGAGCAGCAGCACCAGCGTGCGGCAGGCTTGCGCCCACTGTCGGGTGGTCATGTTCTCGCGGCCGTCACGCAGCCAGTTGCTGAGCGACATGATTTCGGCGATCGCGGTGTTGAACTTCAGCCGCTCGATATCCGTCCCGACCTTGTGGACCGCCCGGTCGAGCCGACGCAGGTCCGCACCGGGACCGGCGGGCGCCGGCGAGCCCACGACCAGGTTGTAGAGGCGCCCGGTGAAGCGCACCACGCCCTGCAGGCCCCGGTCGCTGAAATCCCCGCCTTCCTCCCACGGGCCGCAGAACAGCAGGTAGGTCCGCAGGTTATCGGCGCCTACCCGGTCGATATAGGCATCGGGATTAACCACGTTCCCCCGGCTCTTGCTCATCTTCGCGCCTCCGGAGGTGAGCAGGCCGTGCAGGCGCAGCCGGGTGAACGGCTCGGCGAAGCGCAGCAGGCCCAGGTCGTGCAGCGCCCGGGTGACGAACCGGGCGTAGAGGTGGTGGCGGGTGGCGTGCTCCCGGCCGCCCGCGTACATGTCGACGGGCAGCAGCCGGCGCGTGATCTGCGGGTCCCAGGCCTCCTGAGAGCAGGCGCGGGAGGGGTAGCGCAGGAAATACCACGATGACTCGACGAAGGTGTCGAACACGTCGGTCTCGCGTCTGCCTGGCCCACCACAGGCCGGGCAGGCGACGTTGACGAACTCCTCGCTGGTGGCCAGGGGTGACACGCCAGTGCCGGTCGGCCGGAAGTCGGCCACGTCGGGCAGCTCGACCGGCAGGTCGGCCTCGGGAACCGGGACGGTGCCGCAGCCGCCGCAGTAGATGATGGGGATCGGTGATCCCCAGTAGCGCTGGCGCGAGACGAGCCAGTCCTGCATCCGGTAGCGGGTGACCGGCCGGCCCAGCCCTTTGTCCTGCAGCCGTTCCGCGATCCGGTCACGGGCGTGGGCCGATGGCAGCCCGGTGAAGTCCGCGGACGCGACCAGCGTGCCCTCACCCTGCCAGGCAGCGGTACCGTCGTAGCTGCCCGCCGCCGGATCGGGCTCGATGACCTGCACGACGGGCAGGCCCAGCGCGGTCGCGAAGGCAAAGTCGCGCTCGTCGTGTGCGGGCACGCCCATCACCACGCCGGTGCCGTACTCGGCCAGCACGTAGTCGGCCACCACCAGCGGGAGCTGCGCGCCGGTCAGCGGGTGGGTGACCGTGACGTCGGTGACCACTCCCGGCCGGCCCGCCTCCCCGATCCTGGTGTACCGGTCGGCACCGACCCGCGAGGCGACCTCGGCGACGTAGGCGGCTACCTGCTCACCGTTGCCAGCCCTTGTGATCAGCGTGCCGACGAAGGGATGCTCGGGCGCCAGCGCGACGAAGGTCACGCCGAACAGCGTGTCGGCGCGGGTGGTGAACGCGGTCAGCCGGGTCCGGGGGTCGGCGGTGACGGCGAAGAGCACATCGGCCCCGGCCGAGCGGCCGATCCATTCCCGCTGCAGCCGCTTGGACAGCTCGGGCCAGTCCAGCCCCGGGAGGGCGTCCAGCAGCTCGTCCGCGTACGCGGTGATCCGCAGGAACCACTGCTTCATCACCTTCGTGACGACCTCAGAGTCACATCGCTCGCAGCGGTTCCCGTCGACCTGCTCGTAGGCCAGCACGGTCAGGCACGAGGGACACCAGATGACCGGCGCCTCTTTCCGTTCTGCCAATCCCGCTTTGAAGAACTTGACGAAGATCCATTGGGTCCAGTGGTAGTAGGACGGATCGTCGGTGCGCAGCTCCAGGTCCCACGCCCAGTTCGCGCCCACCCGCTGCAGCTGGCGCCGGTAGTTGACGGTCGCCCGGTCGGTCACCGTTTTCGGGTGCTCGTTGATCTTTATGGCGAAGTTTTCGGTGTGGATCCCGAACGAGTCGAAACCTATAGGCTGCAGGACCTGCCTGCCGTTCATGGTCAGATACCGGCCGAGCGCGTCCGCGCCACAGTAGGTGTAGACGTGCCCGACATGCAGACCCTCGGCGGACGGGTAAGGGAACTCGACCAGGTTGTAGAACTTGCGGGCCGGGTCGGCGCCGCTGACGTCGAACTTCGCCGGCGGGTGCGCCTGCCACCGCCGAAGCCACCGGGACTCCTGCGCGCGGACGTCATAGCCGACAGCCTCACCGGTCATGCACCGTGCCCCTTACCCGCCGTTTCCGGACCGGACCCGCCGTCCATACCGGCAACCTTAGGAGCACCCGCACGGTGATGGCAGGGCCCGTGCGGGGCAGAGGCAACGTGATGGCGATGCTGGAGGAGGTTCCGTGCGAGTCGACAGGCTGGATCATCTCGTGCTGACCGTGGCAGACATCGGCGCGACCGTCGGGTTCTACACGCAGGTGCTCGGCATGAAGGCGGTGACGTTCGGTCCCGGGCGCACGGCGCTGACCTTCGGGATCAGCAAGATCAACCTCCACGAGGCCGGGCGGGAGTTCGAGCCAAAGGCGCTGCGCCCGACTCCGGGAAGCGCGGATGTCTGCCTCGTCGTGGACGACGACATCGACGAGGTGATCGCGGAGCTGGCCGCGGCCGGAATCGCGATCGAGGAGGGCCCGGTTGCGCGCACCGGCGCGACCGGGCCGATCGTCTGCTGCTACATCCGCGACCCGGACCAGAACCTCATCGAGCTCAGCAACTACGCGCCCTGATCACCACCGCCGGCTCCCGAGCCGGAACGCGGAGGGCTAACTGATGACAGGCCCGCCGCTCGAGCGCCTCCCGCCCCCCGCCCGGCCGGTCAGGCAGCCGCTGCCAGCCGGGCCAGCACGTCAGCGCGAAGCCCGGCAACGTCCACGGCGAAGGCGGCCAGCAGGTCGAGCGCGCCGTTGTCGACGTGATCGATGATCCCAATCAGCAGGTGCCCGCCGGAGATCTCCCGCTGCCGGAGTCTCACCGCCGTCCGCAGCGCGAGCTCCAGCGCCTTCTTCGCGTCCGCCGTGACCCGCATCCGGCCGCGTTTGCGGGGCCGACCAGGTCCGGTCCGGTCCAGGGCGCCTGGGCCGAACGTGGCGTCGGCCGCCCTGCGGACCATGTTCAGGTCAATGCCGACCGAGGCGAGCGCGTCCGCATCGAGCGGATCCGGCTCCGCCTGGCTGCCGCGGGACAGCCCGGCCCGCAACGCGCCGAGCTCGAGTCCCGCCGCGGTCATCGCCTCGGCGGCCGGGCCCGGCTCGGCCAGCAGGCCGAGCAGCAGGTGCTCGCAGCCGAGCTGCCCCCGGCCCGCGCGCACGGCCTCGTGCCGGGCGTGCACCACCACGCGCCTGGCGTCCTGGGAGAACCTCTCGAACACCCCGTCTCCTCTCTCCGGGCTCGCTGTGTCTCAGCCGGGCGGGAGCCGGCCGGCGTGCTTCTTATGCACCGCCTGCTTGCTGACGCCCAGGAAGCAAGCGATCTCCGCCCACGACCAGCCGTGTGCCCGGGCGTTGCCCACCTGCAGCGCCTCCAGCCGCTCCGCCAGCTCACGCAGCGCGCGGGCCGCCCGCAGCCCCTCGGCCGGGTCGCCTCCGCTGGCCGCCTCGGCCAGACCAGCCCTGTTCGTCATGTCGTCAATATAAGTTGACAACATGGTCCTTGTCAACTTATGTTGACGCCGAGCGGCTGACCTCGGGGCAGGCGCGTGCCCCAGTCACCCCGTAACGTCTGCTTGTGATCCGCTATCGGGTGCTCGTCTCCGGCCGGGTCCAGGGCGTCTACTTCCGCGACGCCTGCCGGCGAAGGGCCCTCGAGCATGGTGTGAGCGGGTGGGTACGCAACCTTCCCGACGGGCGGGTCGAGGCGGTCTTCGAGGGACCTGCCGACGGCGTTCACAATCTCATCGACTGGATGCGCCACGGTCCCGACCTGGCCGTCGTGGTGGACATCGCGGCGCAGGCCGAGCGGCCAGAGGGGCTGGGCGCGTTCCTGATCCGGTAACGGCCGGGGCGGATAGACATCGCCGTGCGATCCCAGATGTATCAGCGCCGCCACCCGGCTCTCCGGCTCTGCAAAGGCCAGTACCGCACGGATGCGGCGGGCCCAGCCGGCTGGAGATGTCCCGCATCCACCGCTGGTGGCACACACGAAACGGGGGGCTACTCATGGAAACGAGCGTGGCGTTCCTGGACTGCCCGGCGTACATGGATAAGCGCGGCGCGGCACGGTGCGGGCTTCCAGCAGAGGTGGAATACCGGTACACCGTCCGGTCATCAGACGGGCCGCTCGAAAGCGCAAAGATCCACTGCCCGCGCGGTCACTGGTTCAACGGCCCAATCGAGTTCCTCACCTGGGACAAGCGCTCCCGCGCAGCCGTTCCCCATGTCGCGGAGGCTCGGCGGCAGGGCGCGGCGTCGCTGCCACCGAGGGAAGCGCAGGCCTAACCGGGCATCAGGCCTAACCGGGCATGCGGCAGCCGCGCGTGATGGTGAGATAGAGCCACTCGTCCCAGACCCTGGCCAGCGAGGAGCGAGGCCGCCCGACGTAGGCGGGGACATCGGCGATGCCGTGACGGTGGGCCTCGTCCTGGACGGCGCGGGCCCAGGCGCGTGCAGCTTCGAGGTGGCTGGCGAAGTGATCCCGGGACGTCCCGCCCGCGGTGGCGCGGGCGATGGCGGCATCCCACGGCGGCACCGTCTCGGGCCGCAGGGCAAACATGATCTTCGATGCCGCGGTCGGGGCGATGACCCGGTGACCGGCGGGCGCGCCGCGGCGGGTCAGCACCGCGGCGGGCCTCGCGGCGAGGTCCGCGTAGCTGTCGGCGAGCGTGCCGACGTCCGCGTCGCTGAGCTCGGCGACCGGGTCATCCGGCAGCCCCGAGCCGCCGCTGGCCCACCACTGCGCGAGGCTGTCGGAGAACACATCGGGCTCGCCAGGTTGCGGATAGCGCAGCCGGCACCCCCATGTGTTCAGCCACCGCCGCAGTTCGTCACGCTGGCCGGCGACGGCCAGGTCGGCAGCGCCGCCGCCGGCGCTGAGCGGTACGGCCGGGCTGCTGTCGGCACTGTCTCCCTGTGAACAGCTTCGCAGCAGCGCCGCGAGCTGGCGGAGCGTCGGCCCGGTAGCGGACATGCTGGTCAGTCTGCCTGCTGCGCGGCCCGGGTAGCCAGGGATGGAAGATCCGGGCAGCCGAGCCTGGCGCGGCCCGGCCCGCCTGGTGAAGACTGTCGCTGTGGGTATCCCGGAGCCGGAGCGCGCGGGCTGGCCAGCGCATCTTCCGGTGGGCGCGCTGCGGGTGGTGCGGTGGAGCGCGCGGTACGACCAGACGGTCATCTTCTACCGGGACACCATCGGGCTGCCGGTGCTGGAAACCTTCACCGACAGCTACGGCCTGGACGGGACGATCCTTGGCCTGCCCGGCAACCCGGTTCACCTGGAGATCGTCCGGCTGCGGGACGCGCCGGACCCGGCACAGCGACGTGACCAGTTGGTGTTCTACCTGCCCGATGCCGCGGCCCAGGAGCGCATCACGGCACGGCTCGCCGCCGCGGGTATCGATCCGGTCGCGCAGATCGATTACTGGCAAGACAACGGCGGCGTCACCTACCAGGACCCGGACGGGCGGGAAGTAGTGTTCGCGTCCTGGATCTACCGGGCCGACACAGAAGCAGGGCCATGACTTATCCGAACCCGCAGTACCTCGGGACCGGCGGCGAGATCAGCGCAACCTACCGCCCGGCCGATAGCACACCCGAACTGACCTACCGGGGCGGCAACACGGTGCACTACCTGGCAACGGGGGCGTCCACGAATGGTGAGTTCGGCCTGTACCTGTGGACCATGGGCCCGGAGCCGAGCGGTCCGGACCCGCACTTCCACCGGTCCATCTCCGAGTCGTTCTACGTCCTGTCCGGGGTCGTGCGGATCTACGACGGAGACCGCTGGATCGACACGCGGCCCGGTGATTTCGTGCATGTGCCCGAGGGCGGAATCCACGCCTTCCGCAACGAATCGGGTGAGCCAGCGTCGATGCTGCTGCATTTCGCGCCCGGCGCGCCGCGGGAAGGCTACTTCGAAGGGCTTCCCGGCCTGGCCGGCGCGACGGAGGAAGAACGGGCTGAATTCTTCCTCCGTCACGACACGTTCTGGGTCTGACCGGACCACCGGGTGTCAGCCCAGCGGCGCCCCGACACGCACCCGGACCTCCTGCACCGCCCAGTTGTTGCCGTCGGGGTCGGTGAAGAAGACAAACTTCCCGCCGTCGCGAGGGTCCAGCGTCTGGACCGGCGACACCTCGATGCCACGCCCGGTCAGTTCGGCGCGAGCCGCCTCGATGTCGGTGACGACCAGTTGCATGCTGGCGCTCGAGCCCATGTCGGTGCCCTCTGGCACGCGGGTGGGCCCGATGACTACCGAGCACGCCGAGCCGGGCGGCGTCATGTGCACCACCCGCATCGTCTCCGTGGGCTGGGTGTCTGCGTCGAGGTGAAATCCCAGCTTGTCCACGTAGAAGCTCTTCGCCCGGTCGATGTCGGTGACCGGGACCACCACCACTTCCAGCTTCCAGTCCATGACGCTCGTCCTTCCGGTTGCCGCGCCCCGATGGCGCTCTCAGCAGTAGGACGGAGCCGCGCCGCCCGTCTCGACATCGGCATGGCCCACCGCGGGGCAGCGCGGTGGTGCCTGGTCAGGAGCCCGGCGTGAGGTCGACGTCGAACTCGACCTCGACCTCGTCGCGCAGCTTGAGAGCTCCCAGGAACGCCGTATAGGGACGGATTCCCCACCGGGACTGGACGATGACCGCCGATCCGCGGGCGTGGCCATCGGCCAGCCGCCCCTCAACGGTGACCGGCTGCGTGACGCCGACGATGGTGAGGTCACCATCGATGCGGAACGACTCTCCGGTCCCGCCAACCTGCTTCGAACCGAACGTGATCGTCGGGTACCGCCCGGTCTTGAGGATCTTGCCGCGAATCGTGCCCTTGATGTCGGCGCGGTCGGCGTCCGTCAGTGGCTTGACGCCACCGGTTCCCTGCCGGACCTCGAACGAGTCGACGTCGGCCTCAACCGTCACCGATGAGGCGGCCGGGTTGGCGGTGTCGATCACGACGTTCCCGCGCCAACTGGTCACCTCGATGGTGAGATCGTGGCCGGCCTTCGCGCCCAGGCCGGTACGGGCCGTCCTGACAAGCAGCCGGCCAGACTCCGGGCCGACACGGTAGTTGCCATCAGCCATGTCCACCACGCCAGCGTAACCGCGGGCCCATCGCCGTTCGCCTAGTCCATCGATCTTGGCGCGGCTACGGTCATCGGGGGAGAGTTTCGCGACGGCTTCGGGCACGGGCTATTCCTTGGCGACGCTGAGAGGAACGATGATGACCGCCGACATGGACGAACCACAGGCCCGCCGTCCCGGGACTGTGCGGCGCTTCTTCGCGCATCTGCGCGGCAGGTGGCGGCGCCCGCAGACCCTGCCCATCTACGATTTCGAGGAGGTCCCCGCCCTGATGGATGGTTGGCAGACCCACGTCGCGAAGCAACGGGCCATCCACGAGCAGTCGGCCCGGCGAGACCAGTCGCTCCATTACAGCCTCGGCGTCCTGGCCGCCGTGTTCGCATCTCTCGCCGGCTCGTCCGCGGTCGTGGCGTGGCAGACGCAAACCTCCAACGCCACGCTGGCCCTCGTCAGCGCGCTGATCGCCAGCGTCGCATCCGTGCTGACCGGCGTGGTCACGTTCCTCGACCTCGGCGGCCGCGCCGAGCGGCACCGTAAGGCCGCCGCGGACTACAAGGGTGCCCTGCGGCAGCTGGAGGCCACCTCGTTCAGGCCGACCCGGCTCGACCAGCCGCTGAAGCAGGAATCAGACGTGATCAACCAGCTGCAGACCACCCTGAGGGACATCGACGCCTCGGCGCCGATACCGCCGCGGCGGATCGCAGAGCGCGTCGACAGGATGGACGTGGAGTCGCGTTCCTCGGTGTTCGCCGACCGCCGGAATCCACCTCCACGATCAGCTCACGCGGGATAACGACTTCTCATGGCGGTGAAGCTGGCGGTGGCGGTCCGGACGGACCTCGACATGGGACGCGGGAAGATCGCCGCTCAGGTAGCCCACGCGGCGGTGGCTGCCGTACTCGGCAACCTCGGCACGGCTGACTTTGCCGCCTGGATTCAGGATGGGCAGCCCAAGGTGGTACTCAGGGTGACGAGTGCCGAGCAGCTGCGGGACGTGGCGCAGCGGGGCGAGGCCGCCGGGCTGCCGGTCGAGCTCGTCAGCGACGCCGGCCGCACCCAGGTGACGCCGGGAACCTTGACGTGCTGCGCGCTCGGGCCCGCGGAAAGCGGCCGGGTCGATGCGGTGACCGCGGAGCTGCCGCTGCTCTGAGGTGGCGTTCTGGCACAGGCCGCAAGTGGCGCTATGGCCGCGGGGGCACCTGCTGCAGCGCCCACGTGTTGCCGTCGGGGTCGCTGAAGGTGACGAACGATCCCCAGGGCTGCACGTCGACGTCGCTGGCCTGCACGCCGTGCGCGACGAGTTCCCGCCGCGCGGCCTCGACGTCGGCGACCACGACCTGCACCCCCTTCTGCGAGCCTGGTGGCATCTCGGTGACCCCGGTGCCCATCACGATGGAGCAGGCCGAACCGGGAGGGGTGAGCTGCACGAACCGCAGGGCGTCAGTCACCTGGTAGTCGTGATCGGCGTTGAAGCCGACCTGATTCACGTAGAACTCTTTGGCGCGGTCGACATCTGTCACCGGGACGGCCACGACCTCGATTTTCCAGTCCATGCCAGGCACCGTACCCCGAGGGTCGGACAGCCAGCGGGGACAGCTATGTAAGATATCGCTTACAAAGATGGGCTGGGAGGTGGCGCGGTGGACATGGCGCTGCGTGCGCTTGCCGATCCGACGCGCCGGGCGATCCTGCGGCTGGTGCATGAAGATGAGCTGGCCGCCGGGGAGATCGCACGCCACTTCCCGGCCATGAGCCGTCCGGCGGTCTCCCAGCACCTGCGCGTCCTGGCCGGCGCCGGGCTTGTTGAGGTCCGGCCCTCGGGCAATCTGCGCCTTTACCGGTGTCGGCCAGAAGGTCTGACCGGCGTGACCGCGTTCCTGGACGAGATGTGGTCAGACCGCCTGGCAGCACTCAAGGCGGCGGCGGAGCGGGAGGAATGGCCGGCCCGCGCGCGGGCGGCGCACCGCGTGACCCGGGAGGCGAGGGATTGACCGGCCCGCGGGACCGCGCCGTCGAGCGCACGATCCGGATCCGCGCCCGGCCGGAGACGGTCTGGCGGTTCTGGACCGACCCGGAGCGGATCTGTGACTGGTGGGGATCGTCCGCAGAGCTCGACCCGCGGCCCGGCGGCGCCTGCGTGGTGCGGCTCGGCGGCGACGCGGTCATGCGTGGCGAGTTTGTCGAACTGGTCCCCTACCGGCGCATCGTCTTCACGCTCGGCTGGGACCCGGCCGACGGCGCCCCGCCGGTGCACCCGGGTTCCACCACGGTCACGGTCACGCTGACCGAGGACGACGGCGAGACGATCCTGACCCTTCGCCACACGGGGCTTCCGCCGGCGGCGCGCGACCAGCACCGCGCGGGCTGGTCCCACTTCTTGCCCATGCTCGCCGACGCCGCCGGCCGGCCCGGCGCGCAGGTCGGGGAGGGACGCTGATGGCGTGTCGCCTGGACAGCCACGGATGAGAACGGAGAGCCATGCCCAGCGTGAACGTGCTGACCGACATCATCATCAACCGCCCCGCCGCGGCGGTGTCCGCCTACGCCGCCGACCCGTCCAACGCTCCGGCCTGGTACGTCAACATCGAGTCGGCCGAATGGAAGACGCCGCCGCCCTTGCGCGCCGGCGCCCGGGTCGGGTTCACCGCCCACTTCCTGGGACGGCGCCTTGAGTACACCTACGAGATCGCGGAGTTCGTCCCTGGCGAGCGGCTTGTCATGCGAACGGCCCGGGGACCGTTCCCGATGGAGACGACCTATACCTGGACGCCAGCCGGCAACGGTTCGACCCGCATGACCCTGCGCAACCGCGGCGAGCCGGCCGGCTTCTCGAAGATCCTCGCCCCGTTCCTCGCCGGGGCGATGCGCAGGGCCAACGCCAAGGACCTGGCGAGGCTGAAGTCGATACTCGAAGGCACCTGACCACCGGGCCTCCGGCCGCGGCAGCGGCGCGCGGCGCCTACTGGGCGGTGGCACCGCCGTCGACCGCCAGGGCGGCGCCCGTGATGAACGCGGATTCGTCGCTGAGGAGGAAGGCCGCGAAGGAGGCGATCTCGGCGGCGCTGGCGACCCGGCCGGTGGGGTTCGGCGCCGGGCCCGGAAGCTCGCCCTCGGCCGGCGCACCCAGGAGGTGCCGGTACAGCGGCGTGTCCACGTTGCCGGTGACCAGCGCGTTGACCCGCACGCCGCGGGCCGCTCCCTCCAGCGCCGCCGAGCGGGTGAGGCCGACGACCCCGTGCTTGGCGGCCACGTATGGCGCCATGCCGGGTATTCCGCGGACCCCGCCGATCGAGGCGTTGTTGATGATCGAGCCGCCGCCGGAGGAGCCGGTCATCGCCGGGATCTGGAACTTGAGGCAATAGAACACGCTGGTCAGGTTCTGCTCCAGGTCCGCGTGCCATGCCGCGCCGGCCACGGCGTGGACGGGGCCGGTGGCGGTCACGCCGCCCGCGTTGTTGACCGCCCCGTCGAGCCGGCCGAATTCCGTCACGGCCGCAGCGACCAGCCGCTCAACCTCCTGCTCCACAGTGACGTCGGTGGCGACGAAGAGCGCACGGCCGCCACCGTCGCGCAGCCGTTCCGCGGCCCGCTGACCAACATCGCCGCGCCGGCCGCCGATCACGACGGCGGCGCCGTCGGAGACGGCCCGGCCGGCCACCGCGTGCCCAATCCCGGTGGCCCCTCCGGTAACGATCACGACCTTCGACGCGAGACGTCCAGCCATGAGCCGAGCCTGCCACAACCGCCGCCGCAGGCCCCCGATCATGCCCGGCGGCCGGGGCGGCCCGGGCGTGCGGCGGGCAGCGGCGGCAGCAGCAGGCAGCTGTCGCCGAACTCGTGCCACAGGTAGTCGGCCCGCTCCGCCTCCCGGTAGGCCGCCTGCACCAGCGTCGGCCCGGCGACCGCCTCCAGCAGGGAGAGATGTGAGGCGTCCGGGTCGTGCCAGCCGGTGACCAGGCCGTCCACGACCCGCGCCGGATGGGCGGCGCCGAGCACCAGGTCGGTCCAGCCGTGGCCGGCCCGCACTGTGCCGCCGGCGTCAGCCACGCTCTCCAGCGCCCGGGTGCTGGTGGTCCCGACGGCCACCACCCGGCGGCCCGTGGCGCGGGTCAGGTTGACGAGCCGCGCTGTCGGCTCTGGCACCGTGAACCGTTCGGGCAGAGGCGGCTCGCCGGCCTCGAGCGATGCCACCCCGGCATGCAGGGTGATCGGCGCCACAACGACGCCGGCCACGACAAGGTCGGTGACCAGCTCCGGCGTGAAGGGCCTGCCCGCGCTGGGCATCTCCGCGCTGCCGGGAGACCGCGCGAACACGCTCTGGTATGCCGCCAGCGGCCACGGGTCCGGGACGTAGGAGTAGCGGATCGGCCGGCCGTGCCGGGCCAGGAACGCGCCCAGGTCGCCGCCGGCCGCCACGGAGGCCTCCCACATCCGGGCCGCGGCGGGGCCGGGATAGCGGCGCAGCAGGGTGAGCGACGCACCGGCGGGAAGCGCGACGGTCTCGCCGGGGGCCGCATCGGTCACGCGCCCGGTCGCGGCCGAGCGCTCGCGCAGCTCGACCAGCCACGTCCCGTCAGGCAGCTTCGCCTCCCCGTGCGGCCCTCCCTCCGGCGCTCCCTCCCTGTGCGTTTCTCTCTCCGGCGTGCCCTCCCCATGCGTTATTGCCTCCGGCATTCCCTCCCCATGCGTTCCAGCCCTCGCCAGCGGTGTGGACAGGTGCACAACGACCGGGCGGCCGTCGCCGCGGCGGCCGTCTACGGCCGCGGCGATGGTGGCCGAGGTATTGACGACCAGCAGGTCGCCCGGTGACAGGAAGCGGGGCAGGTCGCCGAACCGGGCGTGGACGAGCCCATCGGGGGTGGCGACGAGCAGCCGCACCCCGTCTCTGCCCAGCCCGCGTTCCTCCGGTGGCCGGCTCGCGGCGAGCCTCATCGTGCCACCGCCGGCACGGCGAGGTCGCTCGCGCGGTAACGGCCGCTCGGTGGCCTCTCGTCAAGCAGCCGCAGCAGCGCCGGAACGACCGTGCCCGGCTCGGGGCGGTCGGAGATGTCCTCGCCCGGGAACGCCTGCTGGTGCATGTCCGTGCGCATGTCGCCCGGGTCCAGCGCGTAGCAGCGCAGCGCCGGCTCCTCGGCGGCGAGGACCGCGGTCAGCTGGTCCAGAGCCGCCTTCGCCGAGCCGTAGCCGCCCCATCCCGGGTAGGCCTCGACCGCGGCGTCCGAGCTGACGTTGACGATCGTGCCCGCGGCGGCGGTGAGCGGGCCGGCGAGAAGCTGGATGAGGGCCAGCGGCGCGAAGACGTCCGTGTCGTAGACCCGGCCGAGCTCATCGAACGGGTAGTCGCGCAGCGACGGCTGCGGGCTGGGACCGAGCCGGCTGGCGTTGTTCACCAGCACATCGAGCCGGCCGGTGCGGCCGCCCGCCTCCGCCAGCCGCGCGCGGTGCCCGGGGTCGGTCACGTCGCCGGGCACCGCGACGACATCCGCTATCCCCCGCATCGCATCGGTGAGATCATCCGCTCGCCGGGCGTCGACGATCAGCGACCAGCCCCGCCGGGCCAGCGCGCGGGCGAGCGCGCGGCCGAGTCCGCGGGACGCGCCGGTGATCAGGGCAACGGGCATGGCTCCTCCTTGGTCGTCGGATTGATGCCATACTCGTAGTTAAAGTCAACTTCATGTCAAGGAACTGATCCGGATGCACACCACGGACCCGCTGACGGTCGGCGAGATCGCCCGCCGCAGTGGCTTTGCCGAGTCCGCCGTCCGCTACTACGAACGGCTCGGCCTGCTGTCGGCGGCCCGGACGGCGGGCGGGCAGCGCCGTTTTGAGCGCAGCACGCTCAGGCGGCTGGCGTTCATCCGCGCCGCGCGCAACGTCGGGCTCAGCCTCGACGAGATAGCGGAAGCCCTGGCGTCGCTGCCCGCGGGGCGGACGCCCACCCGGGCCGACTGGTCCCGGCTCTCGCGTGGCTGGCGGCAGCGCCTCGACGACCAGATCACCGCCCTCACCGCCCTGCGGGACGGCCTTGACTCGTGCATCGGTTGCGGCTGTCTCTCCCTGGAACGGTGCACGATCTCCAACCCGGGCGACACCGCCGGCGCCTACGGCCCGGGCGCGGCCTACCTGCCGGCCGGGCTGCGCCGCAGCGACGGCCGCCTCGCCGGCCCACCCGGCCGGCCGCACCCGCGCGGCTGATCAGGCCACCGGCTAGCGGCGGGCGCAGCCCAGGACCGCGGCGATGCTCCGGTCGATGTCGTCCTCAGTGGTGTTCCAGCAGCTGACGCTGACCCGCATCGCCCTGCGGCCGCGCCAGGTCGTCGGCCCGCACCAGCAC
>Ga0114129_10007693_pt1 | contig 15336 bp, 12 predicted proteins | sample RhiMetdeltSRZDD1_FD_80071 | JGI IMG/M metagenome (GOLD analysis project Ga0114129, IMG submission 80071) | Populus rhizosphere microbial communities from Tennessee, USA - Rhizosphere MetaG P. deltoides SRZDD1 (version 2) (version 2) | ecosystem: Host-associated > Plants > Roots > Rhizosphere >...
GGTCGCGGCGAGCAGATCCAGTACCTCCGGCGAGACCGATCCCTCCGAGGGCCACATCCCCACCTGCCGGTGCCCGAACACGGCCTGCGCCCGGTCGAGCCCGCGCACGACCTGCTCGCGCGCGTCCTGCGGATGCGAGAAGCGCGGCGGCAGCGACACCGTCGGCATGGCGCGGCGCGCCGACTCCGTGTCGACGAGCAGCGGAAGGATGGGGTGGTACATCGGCGAGCAGGTGATCTCCACCTGTCCGCGGTCCGCCAGCGCGCGCCAGCGCTCCACGACGCGCGAGGCGATCCGTCTCTGCGCGTCGAGCGTCGCGAGCTTCTCTTCCTCCGAGTATCCGCGCTGCTTTTCGATCAGCTCCCCGATGCGGGGTTCCTCGCGCCGCGCCGCGAAGCCCATCCACGCCAGCACGAAGTGGACCTGCAAGTCGCGCAGCTCCTGCGCGCTGAAGGCCGCCTGCCGCTCGAGCAGGTCGATCTGCCGCGGATCGGTTCCGCGCTTGTCGAGCAGCTCCGAGTAACGGGGCACCGGCCGGACCCACACGTTCCAGTCCACCGAGAAGCACTCGCGGAGCACGTGCGCGCGCTGCTCGGGCGTCAGCGCCTCGGCGGGTCTGCGCGCCAGCTGCTCGTCGACGTCCTGCGCGCCGGCGACGTACGCCTCGAGCTGCACGAGGAGCGAGGGCGCCCAGTTCGCCACGGCTTTGACTTGCGGGTGGCGCTCCAGCGCCGCCGCCATGTCGGTGTAGGCGCGCGAGGCGTGCTGCCGCACCCAGGGCAAGATCGGCTGGCCTGTCTGCGGGTCTCGGTACTCGGGTTGGTGCAGGTGCCAGAGGAAGACGGCGCGAACGGCCATTTCACCTCGTCAGTCGGCGAGCCGCATGCCCTTCGGCACCACCACGATGCCGTTGGGGCTCACGAAGAAGCGTTTCTTGTCCTCCTCGGGATCGTAGCCTATCTCCACGCCGGGCGGGATCTCCACGTTCTTGTCGACGATCGCACGGCGGATCTTCGCGTGGCGCCCGACGTTGACGCCCTCGAAGAGGATGCTGTCCTCGATCTCGGAGAAGGAGTTGATGCGGACCAGCGGCGAGAGCACACAGCGATTCACGCGGCCGCCGGAGAGGATGCACCCCTCGGAGATGAGCGAGTCGGTGGCGGCGCCGACCCGTTTCTCCGCCACGTTGGCGAAGACGAACTTGGCGGGCGCGCCGGTGTGGTTCGGCGCGGTGAAGATCGGCCACAGCTCGTTGTAGAGCGAGAAGGCGGGATCGACGTCGCAGAGCCCGATGTTCGCGTCGTAGTACGTGTCCAGGTCGCCGACGTCGCGCCAATACCCGATCTCCTTGGGTCCCTGGCCAGGCACCTTGTTGGTCCCGAAGTCGTAGACGGAGACGCGGGACTTCTTGAACATCTCGCTGATGATCGACTTGCCGAAGTCGTGCGCGGTGTCCTTGCCCGCGTCCCGCACGATCTCGCGGACCAGCGCTTCGGTGGTGAACAGGTAGTTCCCCATCGAGGCGAGCACCTTGCCGGGATCGCCCAGCATCGGTTTCGGGTTCTTCGGCTTCTCCTGGAAGTCGACCATGCGGCCGGTGTCGTCGGCGGTGATCACGCCGAACGAGGAGGCCTCCTCGATGGGGACCGGGATCGCCGCCACCGTGCAGTCGGCCTTCTGGCGGACGTGGAAGTCGAGCATCTGCCGCACGTCCATCCGGTAGATGTGGTCGGCCCCGAAGACGAAGACGTATTCCGGCTCCTCGTCCGTGACGAGGTTCAGGTTCTGGTAGATGGCGTCGGCGGAGCCGCGGTACCACTCGGGCCCGGTGCGCTGCTGCGCCGGCACGGGCTCGACGAATTGCCCCAGCATCGAGCTCAGCCGCCATCCTCGCGAGATGTGGGTGTTGAGCGAGTCGGACTTGTACTGCGTCAGCACCTTCATCCGCAGGACGCCGGAATTGGCGAAGTTCGAGAGGACGAAGTCGATGATCCGATAGCGGCCGCCGAACGGGACGGCCGGCTTGGCGCGTTCGTGGGTGAGCGGCGCGAGCCTGCGGCCTTCGCCGCCGGCCAGGATCATCGCGAGCGTCTTGGCGGGCATGCGCCGACGCTAGACCCGCGCGCGCCCCTCCGCAACGGCGCTCGTCCGGGCGTGTCCTGCCTCCACGCGGCTACCGCGCTCCGCCGGCGGCCGCCTTGCCGTCCGTCCGGCGGACGACCATCTCCTGCTCCATGTTCCAGGACTTCCCGTTCTAGCCGCGCGCCGTCCGCGCCGCGGCGCGGGCGGCAACCGGGACCGCGCGCTGTCCGTCCTGCGGCAGATCCGCGCCCTTGGCGAACCGCTCGATGACGTCGTCGATCTCCTGCTGCGCGCGCCGGACCAGCTGGGCCCGATCGTGGAAGGTGAGGAACGCGCTCTTGAATCCCGCGACGAGCACGTTGCGGATGTCGCTCACCGTCAGGTTGAACTGGCGCGCGAGGACGCTCAGCTCCCTCGTCACCGTCGTGTTGGTGATGAGCCGGTTGTCGGTGTTCACCGTCACGCGGATGCCGAAGTCCAGGTAGAACTTGAAGGGGTGCGTCGCCATGTCGTGGACGGCGCCGGTCTGCACGTTGGACGACGGGCAGCACTCGATCGGGATGCGGTGGTCGTTCACGTAGTTGAGCAGGTCGCCGTCCTCGCGCAGCCGGACGCCGTGGCCGATCCGGTGCGCCCCGCAATAGTGGAGCGCCTGCGCGATCGACGGCGGGCCGTACGCCTCGCCGGCGTGCACGGTGCAATTGACGTTGTTGTTGAGGATCAGCTGGAACGCATCCTGGTGGTCCTTCGCGGGGTTGCCGTGCTCCGCTCCCGCGAGGTCGAAGCCCAGAACGCCCCGGTTCTTGTACGCGACGGACAGCTCCGCGAGCCGCAGAGAGGTCTCCGGGCTCATGTTGCGGATGCCGCAGACGAGCACGCCGGCGATGATGCCGGTCTCCCGCTCGGCCTTGCGCAGACCTTCGAGCACGGCTTCCACCACGACGGTGGGCTTGAGCCCCTTCTGCAGGTGCAGGACCGGCGAGTACCGCACCTCGAGGATGCGGACGTTCTCCGCGGCCGCATCGACCGCCAGCTCGTAGGCGCTGCGGAACAGCGCCGCCTCGGTCTGCAGCACGCTCAGCGTGATCTCGAATCCCTTGAGGTACTCCTCCAGGCTGCCGTGGCGCTGGCCGATCTTCATCGCGCGCGCCAGGCCGTCTTCGCTGTCCGCCGGAAGTCGGACCTTCTGCTCGTCGGCCAGCTCCAGCATCGTGCCCAGGCGCAGCGAGCCGTCGAGGTGGCAATGCAGGTCGGTCTTGGGGAGCGCGTGGAGCAGCGCGTCCGTGACGGGTACGTCCGGCGTCATGCATACGATCTAGCGGATCCAGGGGCGCGAATCACGAATACTCGCGCGCCATGTGGTACCGTGTACGCATGCACTCGATCGGCGTGCTGCTGGTCCGCTGGCTGATCCATGCCGTGGTCGTGATGGGCGCGGTCGCGCTGGTCTCGCCGAAGAACCCGCGCAACACCCTGCCGCGCGCCCTGTTCGTCACCGTCCTCGTCGCCCTGATCGTGACGCCGTTCGCCTTCTTCTGGTTCCTCATCGTCCCCGGGGTCATCGCGCTGATCTGCTGGATCGTCGTCTTCGTGCTCGCCTACGACATCGGAATCGGGCAGGCGATCGCCGTCGGCATCGTGCAGGCCGCGATCGGCTTCCTCGTCGACCTGTTCCTCATCCACGGCAGGCTGGGCTGATCGAAAACGTCAGGCCTTTTCGACGAAGCGCGCCAGCACCTTCTTGAGCCCCACCCCGGGCGGGAAACGCACCGTCAGCTTGAGGTTCGCGCCCTGCCCGTCGGTCTCCTCGACGGTTCCGACGCCGAAGCTGGGATGGCGCACGCGCGCGCCCGGCCCCAGCCCCTCGACTCCGAGCGCCGGCTGCTTCGGCACGGGCCGCGACAGCGGATCGAGCCGGGATTCGCGCGCGCGATTGCGGGCCGGCATCTGCGCGCCGGCCCCGCGCTGGCCGAACGGCCGCGAGTCCTCGTCCCACCGCGGCCGCTGGTCGAATTCGTAGTCGTAGACCACCTCGCCCTCGCGCCGGCCGCCCCAGCCGCGCTCCCACTTCCCTCCGAGCTGCGGCCGCGGCTCCGCGGCGGCCAGCGCGCCCAATCCCGTCACGAGCTCCTCGGGGATTTCCTGGACGAATCTCGACGGGGGATTGAACCGCAGCTCGCCGAAGAGCGAGCGGCAGCGGGCGAGCGTCAGCGCGAGCTTCTTGCGTGCGCGAGTCATCCCGACGTAGCAGAGGCGCCGCTCCTCGGCCATCTCGTCGGGGTCCTCGTCTCCCTCGCCGGTGCCGGTCTGCCCGAGGGATCGCGCGTGCGGAAAGACGCGCTCCTCGAGACCGGTCATCCACACCGCGTCGAACTCGAGCCCCTTCGCCGCATGCAGCGTCATCAGGGAGACGCGGTCGCCGCCCTCCGCGGCATCGGCGTCGCCCACCAGCGCGAGCTGTTCGAGAAACCCGAGCAGCGGCGTGTCGGGGGTGCCCTCCTCGAGCTCCGGCGCCGCGGCGGCGAGAGCCGCAGCGAGATCCGGCCTGTCGCCGGTGTCGTCTTCGCCGGCAGGGCTGCCGAGCGCTCCGGGCGCGGGCGTCGGTGCGGCGGCGGCGTTCGCGGTCGGCGCAGCAGCGGCGGTCGACCTCACGGTCGTCATCGCCGTGCCCCAGAGCGCATCGAATTCGCGCGCCGCGCCGATCAGCTCGCGCAGGTTCTCCAGCCTGTCCTCTCCCTCCTCCCCTTCGAGGCGCAGCCGGTCCTCGTATCCCGTCTCGCTCATCACCAGCTCGATCGCGTCGGCGGCCCCCGGGGCGTTGCGCACGGCCTCGCCGATGCGCCGGATCAAGTCCCGGAAGGGCGCCAGCTTGGCGCGCGCGGATTGGGCGAGCTCGGGGTCGCGCTCCATCGACTCGATGGCCTCCCAGAGCGAGAGTCCGGTGCGCGCCGCCGAATCGCGCAGCCGCTCGATCGTCGTGTCGCCGATCCCTCGCGGCGGCGTGTTCACGATGCGGAGCAGATCGATGTCGGACCGTGGGTTCACGCAGAGCCGCAGATACGCGGCGACGTCCTTCACCTCGGCGCGATCGTAGAACGAGCGGCCGCGGACGACGCGGTACGGAACGCGCCGCGCCCGCAGCGCGTCCTCGAGAGCGCGCGACTGCGCGTTCGCCCGATAGAACACCGCCATCCCGGAATACGACGTCCCGCGCGCGTTGCCCTCGTACAGCTCCTGCGCGACCCGCTGCGCCTCGTCGCGCTCGTCCTCCGCCAGGACGACGCGCAGCTTTTCGCCTTCGCCCGCCGCCGTCCACAGCTTCTTCTCGGCGCGCCGCGGGTTCTTCTCGATCACGGCGTGCGCGGCGGCGAGGATGCGCCCCGTCGAGCGGTAGTTCTGCTCGAGCTTGACGACCTTCGTGCCCGGGAAGTGGCGCGGAAAGTCGAGGATGTTGTCCACCTCTGCCCCCCGCCAGCGATAGATGGACTGGTCGTCGTCGCCCACCACGCAGAGGTTCCCGTGCTCCTCGGCCAAGAGCCGCAGGAGCTGGTATTGCGCAGGATTGGTGTCCTGGAACTCGTCCACGAGGACGTGGCGGAACCGCGACGAGTACCGCTGCGCGACGTCGGGATGCTTGCGGAACAGCTCGATGACGCGGACGATGAGGTCCCCGAAATCCACCGCGCTCGCCGACTGCAGGGCGCGCTGGTATCGCTCGTAGACCCGCTGCGAGACGCGCGCGGGCACGTCGTAGTCGGCCGGCTTCACCTCGCCGGGCAGGAGGCCGGCATTCTTCCAGCGGTCGATGCGCGCGAGATGCTGGCGAGCCGTCCCGGTGTCGACCCCGAGCTCCTGGCAGGCGCGCTTCACTTCCGCGAGCTGATCCGCGTCGTCGTAGATGGCGAAGGCGCGGTTGAGCCCTAGCGCTTCGGCCTCGCGCCGCAGGATGCGCGCGCCGGCGGCGTGGAAGGTCGCCACCCACAGCCGCTCGGCGTCAGGTCCGACCAGCCGCTCGACGCGCTCCTTGAGCTCGCCGGCCGCCTTGTTCGTGAAGGTGACGGCGAGGATCTCCGAAGGCCTGGCGAGCCGCTCGCGCAGCAGGTGGGCGATGCGGTGCGTGAGCACGCGCGTCTTCCCGCTGCCGGCGCCCGCCAGGATGAGGAGCGGCCCTCCCTCATGGCGGACCGCGGCGAGCTGCTCGGGATTGAGCACCTTCGCAAGTGGGTCCACGCAGGAACACTAACGCACGCCAGGCGGTCGCCGCTTCAGCTAAGTTCGGGCGCCGTGCAGACCCCGACCGCACCCGTGCGCCTCGTCCCGCTCGGCGGCCTGGGCGAAGTGGGGATGAATTGCCTGGTGGTCGAGAGCGAGGCCTCGCGCATCGTCGTCGACGGCGGCGTGCTCTTTCCGGGAGGCGAGGCGGCGCTGGGAGTGGAGATCATCACGCCCGACTTCGCCCACCTGCGCACCGCCGGGCCGCCCGTCGAGGCGGTCCTCTTGACCCATGCCCACGAGGACCACGTCGGCGCGCTGCCGTACCTGCTCCGCGAGCACCCCGACGCGCAGGTGTTCGGGACCCGCTTCACGCTCGCCGTGGTGAAGGAGAAGCTCGCCGAGCACGGCATCTCTCCGCGCCTGGTCGAGGTGACGACCCGCGCGTCCGTTCGCGCGGGCGGCATGGAGGTCGAGGCGCTGCAGGTGACGCACTCGATTCCCGACGCCGTCGGCTATGCTCTGCGCACGCCGGCCGGCGTCGTGGTCCACACCGGCGATTTCAAGGTGGACTGGTCGCCGCCCGACGGCCGCCTGCTCGACGTGCGGCGCTTCGCGGAGCTCGGCGACGAGGGCGTGGCGTGCCTGCTCAGCGACTCCACCAACGCCGAGCGCGCCGGGACGAGCATCTCCGAGAGCCGCGTCGGCGAGGCGATGGCGCGCATCTTCGGAGCGCCGAACGCGAGGGGGCGCATCGTCGTCGCCATGTTCGGGTCGAACATCCATCGGGTGCAGACCGTCGTCCGCGCGGCGGTGGAGCACGGCCGCAAGGTGTGCCTCCTCGGCCGGTCGATGCAGCAGAACGTCCGGCTCGCCCTCGACATGGGCTACCTGCGTTGCCCGCCGGAGTTGTTCGTCGACCCCGACGCGGCGGACCACTTCGCGCCTCGCGAGCTGGCGGTCGTCTGCACCGGCGCCCAGGGCGAACCGCGCAGCGCGCTCAGCCGCCTTGCGCTCGGCGGGCACCCGACGGTGAAGCTGGAGCGCGGCGACCTCGTCATCTTCTCGTCGCGTCCGATCCCGGGGAACGAGCGGGAGGTGGCGAACCTCATCGACCACCTCGTGCGCCGCGGGTGCAGCGTGCTCTCCACGACGAGCGGCACCGCGGACCTGATCCACACCACCGGACACGCCTGCCAGGACGAGCAGCGCATGATGATCGACCTCGTGCGCCCGCGGTCGTTCGTGCCCGTGCACGGCGAGTTCCACATGCTCGCCGCGCACGCGCGCACCGCGGAGGCCGCGGGCGTCGATCCCCGCGGGTGCCTGGTGGCCGAAGACGGCGACGTGGTCGAGGTGCGCCCGGATGGGCCCGCGGCGGTGCTCCCAGGCGCTGCCGCGGCGGGACGCATCTACCTCGACTCGCGCGGTGCGTTCGCCGACGTGGGCGAGGTGGTGCTGCGCGACCGCAAGCTGCTGGCGGACAGCGGGATGCTGCTGTGCCTGTGCGTCCTCGACCGAAAGTCAGGGACCCTGCTGCGCGACCCCGAGCTGCTCGGCCGCGGCGTCGCGGGGCTTTCCGACGCGCGGATCGAGCACGCGCGTAGTGCCGCCCTCGCTGCGCTCGAAGAGCTGTCGCCCGCGCAGCGCACCGATCACGCTACCGTGGAGGAGGCGTTGCGCCGCGCCGTCCGTTCGGTGTTCAAGAAGGGGTTCGAGAAGCGTCCCATGGTGCTGCCCGTCGTCCTGGAGATGTGAGGAGGGAGCCATGCCGTCCTTCGACATCGTCAACAAGGTGAACGAGCAGGAGGTCGACAACGCCTTCCAGCAGGCGCGCAAGGAGATCGAGCAGCGCTACGACTTCAAGGGGACCGACACCCACCTCGAGAAGAAAGAGAAAGAGAAGGGCATCCAGATCCGCAGCTCGACCGAGCAGCGGCTGGAAGCGGCGCGCGAGGTGCTGGTGCAGAAGCTCGCCAAGCGCGGCGTCAGCTTGCGCGGCGTGAAGTATGGCGCGGTCGAGCAGAGCGGAAAGATCGTCCAGCAGCTGCTCACGTTCGCGCAGGGCATCGAGACCGAGAAGGCGAAGGCGATCGTGAAGCTCATCAAGGACTCGAAGCTCAAGGTGCAGGGCGCGATCCAGGGCGAGAGCGTGCGCGTATCTGGCAAGTCGCGCGACGACCTGCAGCAGGCGATCCAGCTCGTCCGGGGCAAGCAAGACGAGCTGGGCGTCGATACCCAGTTCGAAAACTTCAGGGATTGAGCGGGAGTGGACCGCGGGGCGTCTGCGGTTATAGAAGCCCCTTCCCCCTCAGGAACCGCTCGTGCAGAAGACGCCCCTTTCCTCGAATCCGACGCTCTACCTCCTGTCGCTCGGCTGCCCGAAGAACAGGGTGGACAGCGAGGTCATGCTCGGAACGCTGCTCGACCAGGGGTACGAGCTCGTCCAGGAGCCGCAGGACGCCGAGGTGGTGCTGATCAATTCCTGCGCCTTCATCGGAGAAGCGAAGCAGGAGTCGATCGACGCGATCCTCGAGCACGCCCGCTACAAGGAGACGGGGCGGTGCAAGGCGCTGGTGGTCGCCGGGTGCCTCACGCAGCGGTACGCCGACGTGCTCCAGCGCGAGATGCCGGAGGTCGACTACTTCGTCGGCACCTCGGCCTATCCACGCATCGCCGAGATCATCCGCGGGGAGCGCGACCGCGCCGTCATTCCGGACCCGGACTACATCGCGGATGCCCGCACGCCGCGGCGCAACTCGATGCCGCGCTGGACGGCGTACGTGAAGATCAGCGAGGGATGCGACAACCAGTGCACCTTCTGCATCATCCCGACGCTGCGGGGCGGGCAGCGCAGCCGGCCGATCGCGGACGTCGTCGAAGAGGCGCATCGCCTCGTCGCGCAGGGCGCCGTCGAGCTGAACCTGGTGGCGCAAGACCTCACCGCCTACGGGTACGATCTCCCCGGCCGCCCGCGGCTGCACGACTTGCTGCGCGCGCTCGCCGAGGTGCCGGCGCGCTGGATCCGGCTGCACTACGCCTATCCGCGCGATTTCCCCGACCCGCTGATCGACGCGCTCGCGAAGCAGCCGAACGTGGCGCGCTATCTCGACATGCCGCTGCAGCACATCGCCGACCCCGTCCTGCGGCGCATGAAACGCGGCCGCGACTCGGCCTGGGTCCGGAGGCTCGTGCACAAGATTCGCGAACGGGTGCCGGACCTCACCTTCCGAACCAGCTTCATCGTCGGCTTTCCGGGCGAGACGGAGGAGCAGTTCGAGGAGCTGTGCGCGTTCGTCGAGGAGATGCGCTTCGAGCGCGTCGGCGTCTTCCAGTTCTCGCGCGAGGAAGGCACGCCGTCGTTCGACCTCGACGGGCAGCTTCCCGCGCGCACGAAGGCGGCGCGCCAGAAGAAGCTGCTCGGCATCCAGCGGAAGATCAGCAAGGCGCACCAGCAGGCGTTGGTGGGACGGACGCTGGACGTCCTCGTCGAGGGCACGAGCGAAGAGACGGACCTTTTGCTCGAGGGCCGCTGGATGGGCCAGGCTCCCGAGATCGACGGCAAGGTGTACGTGAACCGCGGACAGGCCGCGCCGGGTCGGATCGTTCCGGTCACGATCGAGCAAGCCGGCGACTACGACCTGGTCGGCGGCATCGCCGGCGCGGAAGGGCCGGCGACCGCGCTCGAACCTGCCCGTGCGCAGCTCGTGGGAGCCGCCGCCGTGGCGCGAATGCCCCGGCCGCGCTTCCCGATCCTCTCCCATTGATCGTCGAACGAGCCGTCCGGGTTCTGCGGTAGAACGGCGCGATGCCGCCGTTCCTCGACAAGGCGCAGTTCCTCGCGCGGCTCGATCCGATGCTGTCGGCGGCGGGGTTGTCGCGCGTCTATCCGGAGGCGCCGGAGCGCGCCGCGCAGGCGGCGAGCCTGGCGCTGGCGGGGCTACCGCACTACGACGAGCTGTGGGCCGGCGACATGGGCGAGGTCGTGGTGATCGTCGCCGTCGCCTCCGGTGCCCGCATGACCGGCGCCGAGCTGGTGCGGCGCGCGGAGCTGCTCGCCGAGCGCGTGGTGGCGATGAAGGCGCGCGTGAACGGCCCCGTCCAGGCGTTGCAGCTCGTCGTGTACGAGCGTCCGGTGCCGCTGCAGGAGCGCGACTTCGTCCTCGAGCAGGCGCGCAAGGCCGGTCTCTTCCCGATGGCGCGCTCGCGGGTCGGAACGTGGGTCTTCTCCCTCGGCGAGCTCGCGCTGTACGCGAATCGTTTTCCCGGATGGCCGTCCCAGCTCGCCGCGAGCGAGCTGCGCAAGCTGCTCATGTCGCCGGCGGCGTAAGGTCAGGGCGCCGTTCTTCCGCTCACCGTGATGCCCACGGTCAAGGCCCACAGGTCGCTCTCGCGCAGGGCGGTGGGCGAGCGGCCACCGGCCGGTCCCAGCTCCACGACCCGGGTGACGTGCGGCCAGCGCGTGAGCCCGATCTCGCCGCCCACGCCCGCCAGCCCGCCGAGGACGAAGCGGCGCGCGCCGAGGCCAAGGCTCAGCGACATCCCCGGCCGCGATCCCGCGAACGTCTGGACGTCGCAGTCGCATTGCAGCTGCGAGAGCTGACCGCGGCCAGCGCCTGCCGAGATCCAGAACTGCGTGTCGCCCGGCGTGTGCACGCGGACCTCGGCCCCGGTCGCGAAGGCGCGCATGCCGTCGGTCATCCCCAGCTCGCGGCCTCCGGCGACGCCGAGGAAGCGGACGCCGGGCGTGATCAGATCGTAGACGTCGGCGCCGACGAAGACTCCCAGCGCCGGCACGAACGGGTAACCGCTTTCGGTGGTGGTCGCGGTGCCGAGCAGGAAATCGACGTCGCCACGGAGGTTCACACCCTCCGCGCGCGCGGCGAGCGGCAGCACGAGGAGCAGCCAGGCCAACCGCATCGGCGCCACATACTCCAAACCTGCCTCCTGCACCAGTCACGCCGCGTCTCGGGGCGCCACATTCCGACGCGGCGCGCCAATCTCAGGCGACGTCTTCTTCCTGCCCTGGCTCCTCCGAGCCGAACAGCTCGCGGACCTTGTCGAAGAACGACTTCGACTGAGGATGCGCATCCTCGCCCGAGATGGCCGCGAATTGCTCGAGGAGCTCGCGCTGCTTGCGGGTCAGCTTCTCGGGCACCTCGACGGTGACGCGCACGTGCTGGTCGCCGCGCTGGTAGCCGTTGAGGCTCGGAATGCCCTTGCCCTTCAGCCGGAAGACCTTCCCGCTCTGGGTGCCGCCCGGGATCTTCATCTTCACCTTGCCGTCCAACGTGGGGACGTCGATCTGCGCTCCGAGCGCGGCCTGCGTGAAGCTGATCGGCACCTCGCAGATCACCTCGGTGTCCTCGCGGATGAAGATGGGATGCTCGAGGACGTGCACGACCACGTAGAGGTCGCCGGGAGGGCCGCCTCTCTCGCCGGGCTCGCCCTCTCCGGTGAGCTTGAGCCGCGTCCCGGTGTCGACGCCGGGCGGCACCTTCACGGTGAGGATGCTCTCGTGCTCGACCTTGCCGGCCCCCTTGCACGAGGTGCACGGGTCGGTGACGACCTTCCCGGTGCCCTGGCAGTGGCCGCAGGGGCGCGCGATCTGGAAGAACCCTTGGGTGAGCCGCAACTCGCCCGTGCCGTGGCAGGTGGGGCACTGCTTCGGTCCGGTGCCGGGCCTGGCGCCCGAGCCGCGGCAGGTGTCGCACGCCTTGTGGCGCGGGATCTTGACCTTCGCCTCGGTCCCGAAGGCAGCCTCGTTGAAGCTGATCTCGAGGTTGTAGCGGAGGTCGGAGCCGCGGCTGCGCGCCGTCCGGCCGCGGCGGCCGCCGCCGCCACCGAAGATGTCGCCGAAGATCCCCTCGAAGATGTCGTTGATGTTCGCGCCGCCGAATCCCTGATCGAACGGGCTGGGGCCGAATCCACCGGGGGCCTGGTGCCCGAACCGATCGTAGCGGGCGCGCTTCTCCGGATCGGAGAGCACCTCGTACGCCTCGGACAGCTCCTTGAACTTCTCTTCGGCCTTCTTGTCGCCGGCGTTCTTGTCGGGGTGGAACTGCAGCGCGAGGCGGCGGAACGAGCTCTTCAATTCCTGGGCGGAGCAGGTGCGCTCGACGCCCAGCACCTCGTAGTAGTCGCGCTTCTGATGGGGCTGCACGCCGACAGACCTCGAATGTGAACGACCGACCGGCCGGCCGCCGGGCGGGCAGTCCGACAGGCCAAACGTAAGACTTCAGGAACTGCTGTCAATCTTAGACGAGAGGGCGCCGCGCGACTCAGGACTTTCCGCCGCCGCCTGCTGCTTTCTTGTCCTTCGAGTCGGACGAGTACAGGGCGTCCGCGATGCGGTACGCCGAACCCTCGAGCCGCTGGACGGCGGCACGGATCTTCGTCACGTCGTCGCTCTGGTAGACCGCCTTGAGCGCCTCGAGGTCGCCGCGGATCTCGGCCATGTCCTTGGCGGGGAGCAGCGTCGAGTACTCCTCCAGCGCCTTCTCGGTCGTGTAGATGAGCCCGTCCGCGTTGTTCTTGATGTCGGCGAGCTCCTTCTTCTTCTTGTCGGCCGCCTTGTTCGACTCGGCCTCGGCGATCATCCGCTGGATTTCCTGCTCGGTCAGGCCGCTCGAGGCGACGATGCGGATGGACTGCTGCTTGCCGGTGCCGAGGTCCTTGGCGGAGACGTGCACGATCCCGTTCGCATCGATGTCGAAGGCGACCTCGATCTGCGGCACGCCGCGCGGCGCCGGCGGGATTCCGACCAGCTCGAAGCGCGCCAAGGTCTTGTTGTCCGTCGCCATCTCGCGCTCGCCCTGCAGGACGTGGACGTTGACGATCGGCTGGTTGTCGACCGCGGTGGAGAACACCTGGCCTTTGCGACAGGGGATGGTGGTGTTCTTCTCGATGATGCGGGTGTTCACGCCGCCCGCGGTCTCGACGCCGAGCGACAGCGGCGTGACGTCGAGCAAGAGGACGTCCTTCACCTCGCCCTTGAGCACGCCGCCCTGGATGGCCGCTCCGACGGCGACCACCTCGTCCGGGTTCACCCCCTTGTGCGGCTCCTTGCCGAAGAACTGCTGGACGACCTTCTGCACCATCGGCATGCGGGTCATGCCGCCGACGAGGATGACGCGGTCGATGTCGCGCGGCTGGACGCCGGCGTCCTTGAGCGCGAGCTTGCACGGCTCGATCGTCTTCTGCACCAGGTCGTTGACCAGCGCCTCGAGCTGCTCGCGCTTCATCGTCTCGGTCAGGTGCTTCGGGCCGGAGGCGTCCGCTGCGATGAACGGCAGGTTGACGTCGGTCTCGGTGGCGGAGCTGAGCTCGTGCTTGGCGCGCTCGGCTGCCTCCTTGAGGCGCTGCAGCGCCATGCGATCGCGGCGCAGATCGATCTTGTGCGCCTTCTGGAAGTTCCCGGCGAGGTAGTCGACGATGCGCTGGTCGAAGTCCTCGCCGCCCAGGAAGGTGTCGCCGTTCGTCGCCTTCACTTCGAAGACGCCGGCGGTCAGCTCCAGGACGGAGATGTCGAACGTGCCGCCGCCCAGGTCGTACACGGCAATCTTCTCCGCCCCGGCGGTGCGCATCGCCGCGCCCGTCTTCGCGCCGCCGCCGCCCGCCGCCGCCTTGTCGAGACCGTAGGCCAGCGCCGCCGCCGTGGGCTCGTTGATGATGCGCAGCACGTTGAGGCCCGCGATGCGGCCCGCGTCCTTGGTGGCCTGGCGCTGCCCGTCGTTGAAGTACGCCGGGACGGTGATGACGGCCTCGGTGACCGACTCGCCGAGATAGTCCTCGGCGGTCTGCTTCATCTTGGCGAGGATCATCGCGGAGATCTCGGCGGGGCTGTAGCGCTTGCCGCGGAGCTCTACCCAGGCGTCGCCGTTCTCGCTGGCGATGATGCGAAATGCCGACACGCCGATGCTCTTGCGCACTTCCTCGGAATCGAACTTGCGGCCGATCAGCCGCTTCACGGCGAAGACGGTCGCCTCGGGATTGGTGATCGCCTGCCGCTTCGCGATCTGTCCGACGAGGCGCTCGCCCGCCTCGGTGAAGCCCACCATGGAAGGAGTGGTGCGGCTGCCTTCCGAGTTGGGGATGACTACGGGCTCGCCACCTTCCATCACGGCGACGCAGGAGTTCGTCGTCCCGAGGTCGATCCCGATCACCTTGGCCATTCGCTCGAAGCCCCCGGGAGGAAACGGAAGGCCTGATTGAACGGCCACGCGCGCGGCTGGTCAACAAAGGGAAACGTGGTCGAAGCACCTACTTCGGATCTGCCGGGGGCGGGCCTCCGGGACCGCCCTGCGAAGGGGTTTTGGGCCGCGCGACGACGACCGCGGCAGGGCGCACCAGTCGTTCGTTCAGCTTGTACCCGCGCGACATCTCCGACACCACGGTGCCGGGAGGCGCCTCCGACTCCTGCTGCATGAGCGCCTCGTGCAGGTTCGGGTCGAACGGCTGGCCCAGCGCGGAGAAGCCGGTGACGCCGTGCTTGGCGAGCGTGTTCTCCAAGAGCTTCTGCACCAGCTTCACTCCTTCGATCACCTGCCGCAGGTCGTTCTCTTCGGCATGGTCGAGCGCGCGCTCGAGGTTGTCGGCGACCGGAAGGAAGTCCTTCAAGAGCCGCTCGATCCCGAACTTCTGCAGGTCGTCTCTCTCCTTGGCGGCGCGCTTCTTGAAATTGTCGAACTCCGCCGCCAGCCGGAGCAGCCGCTCGTGCGTGTCCTTGAGCCGCTCCTGCGTCTCGCGCGCGCGGCTCATCGACTCCTCGAGCATCGCCTGCAGCTGGCCGACCTTCCGCTCGAGCTCCTCGCGCGAGAGCTCGGGGGCAGGAGGTGCCTCCGCGGGAGCGTCCGGGCGCGAGCCAGGCGCTTCGGATCGAGCCTGCTGCCCGCCGGAATTCGATTCGCCGTTCGGCTCGTTCGGGGCGCGAGGCGTCCCGCCGCCGCCGTCGTGTTGCTCGGACAAAGGACTCTCCTATCGTTCGTTGGGATCCAGCGCCAGGCCGATGGCGCGAGCGGTGAACTCGACCAGCGGGATGAC
>Ga0114129_10007694_pt1 | contig 15335 bp, 15 predicted proteins | sample RhiMetdeltSRZDD1_FD_80071 | JGI IMG/M metagenome (GOLD analysis project Ga0114129, IMG submission 80071) | Populus rhizosphere microbial communities from Tennessee, USA - Rhizosphere MetaG P. deltoides SRZDD1 (version 2) (version 2) | ecosystem: Host-associated > Plants > Roots > Rhizosphere >...
CGTCGTGTAAATCTGGTCGGTCTCGAGACGAAGCCCGGCCCGCGCCTCGGGGCCTAGGTGGCAGCCCGGCATGGCGCAGCGGCTTTGCAGGAGATGGCCGACCCTCGCGAACGGGTCCGATTCATCGGCGGCCGCGGTCTGCGGTGCGGGGACCTCGCCGGTCTGGCTGTCGGGGACGGGTGGTTCCTGAGTGGATCGCAGCAGCGGGAGCGGCAGAGGAGCACGATCGCCGGCCGCCGCGGGGGATGCGAGGAGGCCGATCGCGACGAGGAAGAGCGGCAGCCTAGTTGTCCAGCGCACCTTCATCGATCCAATCCTTGATCAGCTGGATTTCGGCATCCGGAAGATACGGGGGGCCATCGGCCGGCATCCGGTCGGGGAACCCGGTCCCCTCGAGCTTTCTGATGATGTAGCTGAGATCGCTCCGTCCGGGCTCCACGCGCTTCAGCATGGGATCCTCGGCGCTCTGCACGCCGACCAGGTTGGCGTAGGCCTGCCCCGGCTCGAGGACAAGCCCGGAGAACGCGGCACCTGAGACGTGGCAGAAGGACTTAGCGCAGCTCCGGGTGAAAATCGGCTGTACGTCGGCGGAGAAGCTGATCGGCGCGTTGCCGGGGGGAATGACCGGGATGATCCGGAGCGAGGGGCTCTCGTTGGTGCACGCCGTCGGACCGGCGAGGGCGACACCCAGAAGGACGGCGAGCCGGCCCCAGCCGCGGGAGATCATCGAATAGCCTCCGTCGATGCGCGAGGGTCGATCCTAGCACACGCCCGCGCGGCGATTTCGTGCTAGGTTTCGCCGATGAGTCGCGTCGAAAAGCAGACCCGGCAGGCCTTGCTGGATTTCATGGGGGGGGCGGGATACCGCCCGGCCACCGCCCGCGACCTGCTGCGCCTCCTGCGGCTCGATCGGAACCGCCGCCACGAGTTCAAGCGCATCCTGCGCGACCTGCTGAACGAGGAGGTGGTGGTGAAGGTCGGCGGGAACCGCTACACCTTGAGTCAACGGGCCGCTTCCACGGACGCGGGCCGGAAGGCCGGCCCCTTTGTCCGACACCCGGTCCGCGAGGGTGGTCGCCGGGACGGGCGGCACGGGACGCGCCCGCAGGCGCGCGGCCAGACGATCGTGACGGGGACGATCCAGAGGCACCCGCGCGGCTTCGGGTTTGTCACGCGGGACGCCGGCGGGCCCGACATCTTCGTGCCGCCGCGCGGCGTCGGTGACCTCGTGGACGGCGACCGGGTTGCGGTGCGCATCGTGCGGGACGACGGCAAGGGCCGCGCCGAAGGGGAGGTGGTCCGGCTGCTCGAGAAGTCGCGCAAGCGGGTCCTGGGGCTGTTCCGCGCCCGCGCATCGAGGGGCGGGGCCGGCACGGTGCAGGCGTACGACCGGCTGTTCGAGAGCGACATCGTCATCGCGGAGGAGAACGGCGGGAAGGCGGAGGACGGGATGGTCGTCGGTGTCGAGATCCTCCGCCCTCCCATGGAGAACCGGCCCGCCGCGGGGCGGATCGTCGAGGTCCTGGGGAGCCCGGACGAGCCGGGAATGGACCTCAAGACGATCATCCGCAAGTACGACCTGAAGATCGAGTTTCCCCCGGACGTCCAGGCGGAGGCCGAAGCGGCCCCGGACCGCGTCACCGAGGAGGAAACGCGCGGCCGGGAAGACTTCCGCGCCCTGCCGATCGTGACCATCGACGGCGAGACCGCCATGGACTTCGACGACGCGGTCCTGGTCGAGAAGAACGCCGACGGCTCGTACGTGCTGCAGGTGCATATCGCCGACGTGGCGCACTACGTGCGCCCGGAGAACCCCCTGGACCGCGAGGCGTACGAGCGTGGCACGAGCGTCTACTTCCCCGGGACGGCGCTGCCGATGCTGCCGCACCGGCTGAGCAACGGCATCTGCTCGCTCAACCCGGGGGTCGACCGCCTGGTGCAGTCGTGCGTGATGACGATCGACGGGAGCGGCAAGGTGATCGACTACCGCTTTGCCGACGGGGTCATCAAGAGCGTCGAGCGCATGACCTACACCAGCGTGGCGAAAATCCTGGTGGACAAGGACCCGGAGACGACGGCGCGCTACCGCCCCCTGGTGCCGATGTTCCGGCTGATGGAAGAGCTGTGCGGGGTGCTCAACGCGAAGCGGCGGCGGCGCGGCAGCATCGACTTCGACCTGCCGGAGCCGGAGCTCCTGCTGGCGGCCACCGGCGAGATGACCGGCATCGTCCCCCTGGAGCGGAATGTGGCGCACCGGCTCATCGAAGAGTTCATGCTGGCGGCGAACGAGACGGTGGCGGGGCACCTGTTCCGCGCCAGGGTCCCGTCGATCTACCGCATCCACGAGAAGCCCGATCCGAAGAAGCTCGAGGAGTTCGACGCGGTGGCGCAGGCCTTCGGCTACCGGCTGGCGCGCCCCTTCGAGTCGATCGAGCCGCGCGCCTTCCAGGACATCGTCGAGATGGCGAAGGGGCGGCCGGAAGAGCGCTTCCTGGCGCGCCTGATGCTGCGATCGATGAAGCAGGCGCGCTACCATCACCAGCGCGACATGCACTTCGGCCTGGCGGCCTCGTGCTACACGCACTTCACCTCGCCGATCCGCCGCTACCCGGACCTGATCGTGCACCGGCTGCTCCGCCGGGTGCGCCGGTCGGCGCCCCTGGCCGATCGCGAGCGCCGCGACCTGGAGGGGTTCCTGCCGGAGGCGGCCCTGCATTCGTCGCGCACCGAGCGCACCGCCGACGACGCCGAGTGGGAGCTGGTGGAGTGGAAGAAGACCGCCTTCATGGCCGAGCGGGTCGGCGAGGAGTTCGAGGGGTTCATCCTCTCGGCCCACCCGTTCGGCCTGTTCGTCGAGCTGCAGGAGTTCTTCATCAGCGGGCTGGTGACGATCGAATCCCTGCCCGGCGATCGCTATCGCTTCATCGAGAAGAAGCAGATTCTGAAGGGGGAGCGCTTCGGCCGCGTGTTCAAGCTGGGGGATCGGGTCCGGGTGCGGGTCGATCGGGTCGACCAGTTCCATCTCAGGGCGGAATTCTCGCTGCTGGAGACGGGGGGACCCGCGCCCCCGGGAAGGCACGCGGAGCGGGAGCGACACGCGCCGCACGGGCGCCGGCGCCGCCGGCGGCCGGGGGCCTGACCGGTGCCGGCCGGGTACGAGTTCTTCGAGCACACGGCCGACGCGGGGGCCGTGGTCCGGGGAGCGACGCTGTCCCGGCTGTTCGAGAACGCCTCGCGCGCCCTGTTCGACCTGATCTGCGACCGGCGCACCGTGCGTCCGCGGCGCTCGGTCCGCATCGCGGTCACGGGCTCGAGCCTCGAGGACCTGCTGGTGCGCTGGCTGAGCGAGCTGCTCTACCATCAGGAGACCCGGGGGCTGGTGTTCTCCTCGTTCCGGGTGGAGCGCGTCGATCGCGGGCAGCTGCGGGCCCGCGGCACGGCCCGGGGAGAGCCGATCGACCGCGCCCGGCACCGGCTGCGCCGCGAGATCAAGGCGATCACCTACCACCAGATCCGCCTGGTGCGCGGCCGGAGCGCCTGGCGGGTCCGCATCGTCTTCGACGTCTGACAAGGAGCGACCCATGACCAGGCCCGGTGCGATCGAAACGGAACGACTCGACGAGTGCCGCGTCCGCATCAAGGCGCAGGGGGCGATGAACGTTCCCGGGATCGTGTTCGCCGACGAGCGCCTGATGCAGGGGATCCGCGAGGACCAGGCCCTGCAGCAGGTGGTCAACGTCGCCTGCCTCCCCGGCATCGTGCGTGCCTCCCTGGCGATGCCCGACATCCACTGGGGATACGGGTTCCCGATCGGCGGCGTGGCGGCGTTCGATCTGGACCGCGGCGTCATCTCGCCCGGCGGCGTCGGGTACGACATCAACTGAGGGGTCCGCCTCCTGCGCTCAGGTCTGAGCGCCGGCGAAGCGGAGGGGCGGCTGCGCGACCTCGTCGAGGCGCTCTTCCGCAACATCCCGACCGGGGTCGGCTCGCACCGCAAGGACTTCCGGCTCGACGCCCGGGGGATCGACCGCGTGCTGGCGGGCGGCGCCCCCTGGGCGGTGAAGAACGGGTTCGGCGATGCCGCCGACCTGGCGCACATCGAGGAGGGGGGCTGCCTCGAGGGGGCGCAGCCCGGGCAGGTCTCCGATCGCGCCCGGGAACGCGGCCGGCCGCAGCTCGGCACGCTCGGCTCGGGAAACCACTTCGTCGAAGTCCAGAGGGTCGAGACGATCTACGACGAGGCGGCGGCCCGCGCCCTGGGCCTCGACCAGGACGCCCTGGCCATCTCGATCCACACCGGTTCCCGCGGGCTGGGCTACCAGGTGTGCGACGACTTCCTGCAGGTCATGCTCCGGGCCTCGCGCGCCTACGGCATCGCGCTGCCGGATCCGCAGCTCTGCTGCGCGCCGGTCAAGTCGGAGGAAGGGAAGCGCTACATGGGCGCCATGTACGCCGCGGCGAACTTCGCGTTCGCCAACCGGCAGGTGATCACCCATTGGGTGCGGCAGTCGTTCGAGGAGGTGTTCCGCAAGGGACCGAGGGACCTCGGCATCGAGGTCGTCTACGACGTCTGCCACAATATCGCCAAGGTGGAGACCCACCTGGTGGACGGTGTCGAGCGCAAGGTCTGCCTGCACCGCAAGGGGGCGACCCGCGCCTTTCCGCCCGGACACCCTCAGACGCCCGAGGCCTTCCGGAAGGTCGGCCAGCCGGTCCTGATCCCGGGGGACATGGGGCGGTACTCGTACGTGCTGGTGGGGACGCAGAGGGCCTACGAGGAGACGTTCGGCTCGACCTGTCACGGGGCCGGACGGAGGATGAGCCGCACCGCCGCCAAGAAGGCGGCCCGAGGAAGGCCGATCGTCCGCGAGATGGAGGACCGGGGAATCTTCGTGCGATCGGACGGCTATGCCACGCTGGCCGAGGAGATCCCCGAGGCCTACAAGGACGTCGCCGAGGTGGTGGACGTCGTCGATCGGGCGGGCATCTCGCGCAAGGTCGCGCGGCTCGTGCCCGTGGCGGTCATCAAGGGTTGAGGCTCGGCCGGGGACGCTTCACCCCCCGCGGGCCGGGCGCGCGCCGCGCCGGACCTGCCGCCGCCTTGACGGTCTCTTCCTTCGGCTGCAGGGCCGCCTCGAGCACCTCGTCCACGGTCTTGACGAAGCGGAACTCCAGGCCGCCGAGAACGCTGTCCGGAATGTCGTACAGGTCCTTCTGGTTCTCGGCGGGCAGGATGATCGTCGTGATCCCGGCCCGGCGCGCCCCGAGGACCTTCTGCTTGACCCCGCCGATCGGCAGCACCTTGCCCCGCAGCGTGATCTCGCCGGTCATGGCGGTCGAGGGCCGGCACAGGCGGCCCGTCAGGAGCGAGGCGATGGCGGTCGTGATGGTCACGCCGGCCGAGGGGCCGTCCTTCGGAACCGCCCCCGCCGGCACGTGGACATGGATGTCCGACTTCTCGAAGAACCCCTGGTCGATCCCCAGGTTCGCCGCGCGGTTCCTGATGTAGGACAGCGCCGCCTCCGCCGACTCGCGCATGACGTCCCCGAGCTGGCCGGTCAGGATCAGCCTGTGGCCGCCCGGCATGCGGGTCGCCTCGACGAACAGGACGTGGCCGCCGAACGGGGTCCAGGCCATTCCGATGGCGACCCCGGGGACGTTCAGCCTTTCGGCCGCCTCCTGGCCGAACCTCTCGGGCCCGAGATACGAGAGCAGGTCCTCGCGGCGCACCGTCACCGGGCCGGAGAGCCCCTCCGCCTTCCTGAGGGCGATCTTCCTGGCGATCTTCGCGATCTCCCTCTCGAGGTTGCGCAGCCCCGCTTCGCGGGTGTAGCCGGAGATGATCGCCGCCAGCGTCGTGTCGTCCAGCACCAGGTCCTCCGGCGCCAGGCCGTTTTCCCGCGACTGCCTGGGGATCAGGTACTGCCGGGCGATCGCGAGCTTCTCCTCGTCCGTGTATCCCGGCAGCTCGAGGATCTCCATGCGGTCGCGCAGCGGCGCCGGGATGGTGTCGAGCACGTTGGCCGTGGTGATGAACATCACCTTCGACAGGTCGAACGGGACGTCGAGGTAATGATCGACGAAACTCGAATTCTGCTCGGGGTCGAGGACCTCGAGGAGCGCCGACGACGGGTCGCCCCGGAAATCCGATCCGAGTTTGTCCACCTCGTCGAGCATGAAGACCGGATTGTTCTGGCCCGAGCGCCTGAGCCCCTGGATGATCTGGCCGGGGAGGGCGCCGACGTAGGTGCGCCGATGGCCGCGGATCTCCGCCTCGTCGCGGATCCCTCCGAGGGACAGGCGGTGAAAGGTCCTCCCCATCGAGCGGGCGATCGACCTGCCGAGCGAGGTCTTGCCGGTGCCCGGGGGACCGACGAAGCACAGGATCGGTCCGCGGGACTCGGTCTTGAGCTTGCGCACCGCCAGGAACTCGAGGATGCGGTCCTTGACGAGCTTCAGGTCGTAATGGTCCTCGTCGAGGATGCGGCGCGCTTCCGCGAGCTCGATCTTGTCGGCGCGCTGTTTCACCCAGGGAAGGGCGATCAGCCAGTCGAGGTAGGTCCGGCTGACGATGTATTCGGCCGAGGCGGGGGGCATGGTGCGCAGCCGGTTGATCTCGCGATCGGCCGCCTCCCGGGCCAGGGCCGGCATCCCGGCTTTTTCGATCTCTGCCTGCAGCTTCGCGATCGCCGCCTCGGTCTCGTCGGTCGCCCCGAGCTCCTTCTGGATCGCCTTGAGCTGCTGGCGCAGCACGAACTCGCGCTGGCCCTTCTCCATCTCGTCCTGGACTTCCTTCTGGATCTTGCTCCCCAGCTCGAGGACCTCGATCTCGCGGCTGATCTGCCGCGTCAGTTTGACCAGCCGCTCGCGCACCGACGCGGTCTCGAGATAGTCCTGCTTGTCCTTGGGGTCCCGGATGAGAAGGGCGGCCGCCATGTCGGCCAGCCGCGCCGGGCTCTCGGCGTTCAGGAGCGCCACGCCGATCTCCTCGGCGGCGATCGGCATGAGGGACAGCATCCTGGTGATCAGGCCCCTCAGGTTGGAGACCAGGGCCTCCATCTCGACCGATTGTTCCGATTGATCCGGCAGACGGCTGACTTCGGCCACGAGGTACGGCTCGGTCCTGACGATGCGGTCCAGGCGAATCCGCTCGAAGCCGGTGATGAGCACGCGCATCGTGCCGTCCGGGAACTTCAGCATCCTCTGGATGACGGCCGCCGTCCCGACAGCGCGAAGGTCGCTCTCCTTCGGCTCCTCGACCCCGGGGTCCTTCTGCAGGACCAGTCCCAGGATGCGGTCCTTCAGCATGACTTCGTCGATGAGCTTCGAGGACGAGGCCCGGCCGACCACCAGCGGGGTCGGAAGGTGGGGGAAGACGACGGTGTTCTTCAGCGGCAGGATCGGCAGGACCGAGGGCAGGGTGCGCGGCAGGTCCCCCTGGGGCGCGCCGGGCGCCTCGACGGTCTCGAGGATGGCTTCCGGGTCTTGCGTGTCTTCTTCGTCCAAGAGATCAACCCCCGATCGGGCCGCGCGGAATCCGGATGTGAAGGAAGCCGTCCTTGTGCGTCGCGATAATGCGCTCGGGGTCGACCTCCTGCGGCAGCATCAGCACGCGCTCGAATCGCCCCTGGGCGATCTCCATCTGGTGCCATCGCACGCAGCCGGACGGGGAGGGGTCGGGCCTGGTGCCTGTGATCCGCAGGCACCGGTCCTCGACGACGATGTCGATCTCCTCGCGCTCCACGCCCGCGACCTCGAGGGTCACGACGAAGGCGTCGGCCGACTCGAAGATGTCGACCCGCGGCATCCAGGGGGCCGGGGTCTGCATCGGCTGGGCGTCGCGCATGAGCTGGGCCATGACCTGCTCCATCCGGCGATGCAGGTCCAGGACCGGTGCGGGAGGGCTCCTGCGGATGCGGACCATCGGGATCGGGCTCCTCGGTTGCGCCCGGCTCAGCGGCCGCCCAGCGCGTTGACCTGGCGCGTCAGGCGCGACTTGTGCCGCGCCGCGGTGTTGCGATGCAGGATGCCGTGGCTGACCGAGCGGTCCAGGATCGACACGGTCCTGGTGAGCTCGCGCTTCGCCGAGGTGGCGTCCTTCTTGGCCAGCAGGCCCCTGAGCTTTTTCAGCTGCGAGCGCAGCTGGCTGCGTCGCGCGGTGTTGACGGCGTTGCGCTTCCTGCTCTTGCGAATATCCTTGACGGCGGACTGGATGCGTGCCACGACTCCGACCTCCCGCGTGGCTCAGCGTTCCCTGAGTCCGAGCGCCCGGAGCCGCTCGCGAGCGACCCGGGCCTCCTCCGACTTCGGGTAGGCGCTGACCACGTGCTGGAACTGGATGACCGCGTCGGCGGTCCGGTTCATTTCAAGGAGCGCGAGCCCCTTCTTCAGATGCGCGGAAGCGGCGCGATCGCCGTCCGCGTGGTCCTTCAGGAGACGATCGAACGCGCCGATCGCCTCCGGGAATTTCTGCCTGCTGAACTGGATCTCGCCGATCAGGTACTCGGCGTCGTCCGACAGATCGCCGGATGGATTGACCCGGAGGAACTCCTCCAGCCCGGCGAGCGCCTGATCGTAGTTTCCGCGGCCGTAGTCCGCGTAGGCGGCCCGGAACAGGTCCGAGCCGTTGCCCGCGGCCGCAGCAGCGGGCGGGGGCGGCGGCGCGGAGAGCGCGGGCGGCGCCTGTCCGTTCCCGCCAGGGACGACAATCCCCGCCGCGGGGGCCGCGACGACCGGAGGCGTCGATCCGGCCTCGGCCTCCCGGCCCTCGGCGATCGAGTCGAGCGATCCGCGGGCGGCGCGCAGATCGTTCGCCAGGGAGTTGAGCCGTTGCTCCGCCTCTTCGGAGCGAACCTGGAGCACCTGCACATCGTGCGCGAGGCTCTCGAGACGGGCGCGAAGCTCGGCGACCGGCTGGTCCGGGGACGGAGAGGCCGGAGCCTGCGTGACCTGCCCGACCTGCTGCGCGAGGAGGGCGTTCTCCTTCTGGAGCCGCCAGACCTGCTTCTGCAGGGTGTCGAGGTCGGCCTGGAGCTGTGTCGTCCCCGACGTGGTGGCGCACCCCGTTCCCGACCCGCCGAAGGCGGCCGCCACGAGCACGAGGGCGAGCGCCCCGCCACCGATCCTGCCTCTCACCCCGGACACCGCAATCCTTTCTTAGTCCCGCCTCACTCGGAGACGAACAACAGCTCGGCGCGCCGGTTCAGGGCCCAGGCCTCTTCGTTGTGGCCGGGGTCGAGGGCGCGTTCCTTGCCGAACGACACGATGGAGAGACGCCCCGCCGGCGTCCCGAGGGAGACCAGGTAGTCGCGCGCCGCCCGGGCGCGCTTCTCGCCCAGAGCCAGGTTGTACTCGACGGTGCCGCGCTCGTCGCAATGCCCCTCGATCCGGACCTTGAACTGCCCGTGCTGCTTGATCGTGGCGGCGTCGTCGCCCAGCGTGCGGATCGCGTCCGGACGCAGGTCGTATTTGTCGAAATCGAATTGAACCCGCTTGAGCGCCCCCTGCGCATTGAGCTTGTCGGCCGAGGACGAACCCGCGTCCCGCATCGGCTCCTCGGAGGGCTGAGCGGTCTGGAAACCGGACGTCTCGTCGACCTTCTCGGCCGGCTTGGCGGCGCTGCCCGAGCCGAACTCCGGCGGCGTCGTGACCGGCGCCTCGGCAACGGGCGCGCTCTTGCACGCCCCAATCGCCAGGGCCAGGAACAGGGCGATGAACGAAAGTGCCAGATTACGGGAGACTCCATGAGCCATCGGGTCACCTCCTGAGGGGCGGAAGAGCCGGTCGGAAACCTGCGGGCTTGCCCACATCGAATTCGAGGGAATTATAGCACGCGTTCGAAGCCGCCTCACCTGGACCAGGACGGCGAATAGCTGTTGCCGCCACGAGTGAGCCGCTTCAGGCGCGATCCGTCCACGTCCATGGTGTAGATGTCGAAACTGCCGGTGCGATTGGACGCGAACACCAGGTGCCGGCCGTCGGGCGACCACCGCGGCCACTCGTTGATGTTCGAATTTTCCGTCAGCCGGCCCATCTGCTCGGTCTTCAGGTCCTTGAGGAAGATGTCGAATCCCCCCGGGACGCGGGCGGTGAATACGATCTTGTCACCCTGCGGCGACCAGGAGGCGGCGTCGCTGTAGGAGACCTCGTTGGTCAGCCGCCGGGTGTTCCCTCCATCCGCGTCCATGACGTAGATCTGCGGGCTCCCGGCACGGTCGGAGGTGAAGGCGAGCTGCCGGCCGTCCGGGGACCACGCCGGAGAGGTGTCGATCGCCTCGCTGCGCGTCAGGCGCGTCAGGGACCGGTTGGAGAGGCGCAGGAGATAGATTTCCGCGTTGCCGTCCCGGCTGCTGGTGAAGGCGAGCGTGCTGCCGTCCGGCGACCAGGCTGGGGCGCTGTTCAGCCCTCCCTGCTGCGGGAACGCCCGCTGCAGCTCCCCCTCGTTGTTGATGATCATCAGCTCGGGCGCTCCGGAGCGGTAAGTCATGAAGGCGATCTGGCGGCCGTCCGGCGACCAGGCCGGCGACAGGTTGATCGAGCCGTTGGCGGTGATCCGCTTCGGGCGCGCCCCGTCGTAGTCCATGACGAAGATCTCCTTCCCCTTGCCGACCTGGGAGACGAACGCGATCCGCGTCAGGGCGATGCCCGGCTGGTCCGTGTACTGCTGGACGATTTCGTTGCTCAGCCGGTGGGCGATGAGCCTCGCCTGGTCCGCCTCGCCCCGGTATCGCTTCCCCAGGAGCACTTTCTGGTCGGTGGTGTCGTACAGACGCCACTCGACCACGAGCGCGGAGAGATCGGATCCCAGGCTCCCGATCAGCAGGGCGTCGGCCCCGACCCCCTGCCACTCCTTGAACGCCACCCGGCCCCCCGGGTCGCTGCGCACCATCTTGTGGTACTCCTCCGGGACGATGGAGAAGAAGGCGGAGAAGTCGAGATCGTCCCTCACCGTGTCCCGGATCGTCCGCGCGATCTCCTGGGCCTTGGCGTCGGCCGGGCCCTGGAAGGAGGGCAGGGCGATCGGGATCTTAGGGCGTGCCGCTCCCACGATGCGGAGGATCGGCACCGAGGGGATCGGCGCATCGGGAGGGGGCGCCTGCCCCTCCTGCCGGGTGGCCGCGGCGACCGCGAAGGCCACGCCCAGGGAAACGAGAAGGATGGTGAATCGTGTCGCGAGTCTCAAGGGGTCTCCGGGTTCCTAATCTGGGGTCAGGGCGATTTCCACGGGAAAGGGGATCGACGGATAGGCGAGCGCCGACGGGAAGGGCGGAAAGATCGCCTCGTTGACCGCCGCCAGGACCGATCGGTCCATCGCGTCGTAGCCGCTCGGGACCAGGATCTTCACGTCGGACACCCTTCCGCTGCTGGTCAGGGTCAGGCGGAGCTGGACCGTGAAGATCTTCCGGCCGGTCTCGGACGGCGGGTAGATCGGCTTTTTCCAGGCGCGCTCGATTTGCCGTGTCACCAGCGAGCCGTAGAACGTCATCGCGTCGGCGGCGGCGGTCCCTGTGCCTCCGAAGCCGCCGCCCGGGGCCCCCGTCCCACCCGGAACGCCGGTGTCCTGCGTGGCCCCGGACGGCTTGGTCGTGGCGGGGACCTGGGACTGCGACGTGGCGGTGCCGGTCGAGGGGGCGGAAGCGGTCGAGGCCGGTGTTGCGGCCGGCTTCGCCTCGGGCGTCTTCTTCGGCACCGGGGTCTTTTTCGGCTCGGGCTTCGGCTCCGCCTTCGGCTTCTTCGGCTCGGGGAGGGTGATCGCTTTTTCGGATTTCTTCGGCGCGGGCGGCGCGGCGGGTTGCGACGCCGCGGCGGCCGCGGGCGGCGGGGGAGAGTCGGCCGCCGGCCCGGCCGGGAGCGCCACCAGATCGACGACATAGACGGGCCGCATCGCGGGCCGCGGCAGGAGACGTGGCAGGCCGACCGCCAGGACGAACCCGAGGACGTGCAGCCCCATCGACACCGACAGGGTGATCCTCCAGGGCAGCGAAGGCGGGCCGACGTCGGCGGCGTCCAGCCGGGGGTTCATTTCGACGTGCTCTTCTTCGGGGTCGCGCGGGCGGGCTGGGTGACCATGCCGACGCGATCGGCGCCGGACTTCTTGATCTGGTCCATCACCAGCATGACGCGGCCGTACGGGACGTCCTGATCGGCGCGCAGGAACACGAAGTCCACCCCTGTCCGCTTCATCTCGGTCTTCAAACGGTCGTCCAGAAGGTTCAGGTTCACGGGGCGATCGTTGAGATAGACGGTGTTCTCGCGATCGACGCTCACGATCAGGCGCTGCTCGGTCGCGTCGGCCCCGGATTCGGTCTTGGGGAGCTTCACGTCGATGCCGCGCGTCATCATGGGAGCCGTGACCATGAAGATGATCAGCAGCACCAGGATGACGTCCACCAGGGGCGTCACGTTGATGTCCGACAGCGCAGGCGCGAAGCGCCCCCGGCCCCGCGCCGGCAGGTTCATGCCCATGGAATGGCTCCGGCTCCGATCAGAGTCGGACCTTGGCCGCCTCGGCGGTGGCCGCGGCGGTCCTCCCGGCCTCGATCTGCGTGTCGGCGATCGAGACGAAGTGCAGGACGAATCGATCGATGCGGCCCCCCAGGCGGCGCGCCCTGGCCATGAGTACGTTGTACCCGATGACCGCCGGGATGGCGGCGAACAGCCCCGCCGCGGTGGTCACCAGCGCCTCGGAGATGCCGGGGGCGACGGCCGCCAGGCTGGCCGATCCGGTGATGCCGATCCCCTGGAAGGCGTTCATGATCCCCCACACGGTGCCGAACAGACCGACGAACGGAGTGACGGCCCCGGTGGTCGCGAGGATTCCAAGATGGCTGTCGAGGTGGTCCGCCTCGGCGGCGGCCGCCTCCTCGAGACGCCGGCGGACCCGCTCGAGGATCCGGTCGCGCGCCTCGTCCGGCATGCCGGGGTTGCCGCGAAACCGGCTGACGTTTTCGGCGATGGAGGACGTCAGCTCCTTGAACCCGGCGAGGAAAATCGGCACCAGGGGACTGGGGGTGAAGCGGCTGCTGTGGTCCTTCAGATCGGCCAGGCGGCGCCCTTCATCGAGGGCGTGGAGGAACCGTGTCGTCTGCTCCTCGGAGCGCTTGAGGCCGCGGTAGCGCTCGTAGATCACCGCCCACGACAGGACGGAGAAGCCGAGGAGGATGAGCAGGACGAACTTGACGAGCGCCCCCGAGTCGGAAATCAGGCGCAGGACGTCCCCCCCGTATCCCGCGGACGCTGCCGCCAGGACGGGGGACGTGAGCATCAGCATCCGGGGTCTCCTGCAAAGGGCTGCGCGATCGCGCAACAGGTTCGAGCGTCGTAAGTTAGCACACGGACCCTTCCTTGACAACCCTGGATCCCTCTGATAGCATGCGGCTCCGATCGAACCCGCGCGTTCTGGCACCCACCACAAGACGAGTTCGATGCTCCGCTGCCTTCACATCACCAACCTCGCAATCGTTCGCGAGCTGACCCTCGACCTCGGGCCGGGCCTCAACCTGCTCACGGGCGAAACCGGCGCCGGAAAGTCGATCCTGGTCGACGCCCTGTCGCTCGTCCTGGGGGGGCGATCGGGGATCGAGATGATCCGATCGGGCGCGGATCGCGCCTCGGTCGAGGCCGAGTTCGACGTGGCCTCGAATCGCGCGGCCCGGCAGTGCCTGGACAAACGCGGGTACCGCGTGGAGGACGGCTCGATCGTGGTGCGCCGCGAGATTCTCGCCCAGGGGAAGGGGCGGGCGTTCGTGGGAGGGAGCCTCGCGGCCGTCGCCGATCTGAGGGCCCTCGGCGCGATCCTGGTCGACCTGTACGGCCAGCACCAGCAGCAGATTCTCCTGACGCCCGCGAGCCACCGCGATCTCCTCGATCGCCACGCCGGGCTGGACGCCGAGCTGGACGAGATGGCCGCGGCCGCCCGCCGTCTCCAGGAGGCGATCGCGCGGCAGTCCGCGCTTCGCGAGGGGGCGGATCGCCGGGAGGCCCGCATCGATCTGCTGCGATCCCGGGTCGACGAGATCGGACGGGCCGCCGTCCAGCCGGGGGAGCGCGTAAGGCTCCGCGCCGAGCGCGATCTCCTGCGCAACGCCGAGACGATCCTGCGCCACGCGCGGCAGTCGTACGACACCCTGTACGAGGGGGAGGGGGCGGCGGTCTCGCGGCTGGCGGAGGCCATCCGGGACCTTCGCGAGCTGGCGCGGTTCGACGCGTCGCTCCGCGACGACCTGGCGCGGGCCGAGTCGGCGCGGGCCGACCTGCAGGACATCTCCACCATGCTCCGCGATTATCCCGAGCGCCTGCAGTTCGAGCCGCAGAGACTGCAGGCGATCGACGATCGCATCCAGATGCTCGAGGCGCTCGTGCGCCGGCACGCGCCGGGCGGGGACGAGGACGATCTGCTGAGGCTGGGCGTCGAGGCGAAGGCGGAGCTCAACGCCCTGACCGGCGGAGCGGACTCCAGGGACGAGATCGATCGGCTCGTGCAGGCCCTGGGAGACGAGGCCCTGCGCCGCGCCTCGTCCCTGTCGCGCGCCCGGAGCGGCGCGGCCCGGGTCCACGAGCGCGAGATCGAGAAGGAGCTCGCGGGCCTGGCCATGGCGAAGTCACGCTTCGCCATCGACCTGAGGCGGCGCGTCCAGGCCGGTTCCGGCCTGCGGGTCGGCGACGAGGAGGTCGCCGTTGACGGGACGGGATACGACGTGGTGGAATTCCTCCTGTCGGCGAATCCGGGGGAGCCGCCCGGGCCGCTCTCGGAGGTCGCCTCGGGCGGCGAGCTGTCGCGCGTGATGCTCGCCTTCGAGGTGGTGCTGCGCCGCCAGGCCGAGCCGCGGTCCCTGGTCTTCGACGAGGTCGACGCGGGGATCGGCGGGGCGGTGGCGGAGGCGGTCGGGCGGAGGCTCAAGTCCCTGTCGCGACACCACCAGGTGATCTGCGTGACGCACCTGCCGCAGATTGCCTCGTACGCCGACCGCCACGTCCGGGTCGGGAAACGCCAGGCGCGCGGCCGCACGGAGGTGGAGGTGGACGTGCTCGACGATCAGGGGAAGGTCGAGGAGCTGGCGCGCATGCTGGCCGGCGAGACGGTGACCCCGGCGGCGCTGCGTCACGCGGCGGAGATGCGCGCCCGGGGGCACAAGCCGGCCGGGCCGGAGGCCTAGGAGCCTAGGAGCCGGTCCGAGTATTCGGCCGGGCCGCGCGCATGGGGCTTGCGGTTCGCAGACAAGGAGCGAGGAGGAGAGCGATGCGGGTTCATCGCCGACGACGAGCGACGCGGTATGCGGCCGCAATCCCCATGCGCCCTTCGGGTTCCGGCGGCGTGGGGCCGTCTGCTTCGTTGC
>Ga0114129_10007695_pt1 | contig 15334 bp, 11 predicted proteins | sample RhiMetdeltSRZDD1_FD_80071 | JGI IMG/M metagenome (GOLD analysis project Ga0114129, IMG submission 80071) | Populus rhizosphere microbial communities from Tennessee, USA - Rhizosphere MetaG P. deltoides SRZDD1 (version 2) (version 2) | ecosystem: Host-associated > Plants > Roots > Rhizosphere >...
CGCGTCCCTTTGCTTCGCCCAGGACGATGCGGTGGTCATTACCGCGACCCGCTTTCCGGACGCCAAGCGCGACCTGCCGGTCGGCGTCACCCTCATCACCGCCGACGACATCCAGAAGAGCGCCAGCTCGAACCTGGCCGACATCCTGGCCCAGTTCGGCCTGGTCAGCATCCGCGACAACACGGGCACGCCCAATCAGCAGATCGACTTGCGCGGCTTTGGCATCACCGGAGATCAGAACGCGGTGGTGATGGTGGACGGCATTCGCCTGTCGGAGAACGAGCTTTCCACCGCGCAGCTCAGCACCATCCCGCTCGAGTCGATCGAGCGCATCGAAATCGTGCGCGGCGGCGGCGCGGTGCTGTACGGCGGCGGCGCGAGCGGCGGCACGATCAACATCATCACCAAGCGCCTCGAGGCCGGCAGGTCGAGCGGTTACGGCGTGGCACGCGGCGGCGGCTACGGCACGAAGGAAGTGCGCGCCGGCTACCGCGGCATGGGGGAAACGCTCGGTATTGCCCTTGATACGTCGCACGAGGACACTGAGGGCTACCGCCGCAACAACCGCTTCCGGCAGTCGAATATCACCGGCCTGCTCGAAGCACGCGGGGCGGAGGGCCGCACCTATCTGCGCACCACCATCGGCCGGCAGGACCTGCACCTGCCCGGAGCGCTGACCGAAGCGCAGATCGCCGCCGACCCGCGCCAGGCGGGTCCCGTGGGCAAGACCACCCGCGACGACGGCAGCGCGACCTTCGGCGTCGCGCGCAACGCCGGGCGGCACGAGCTCGCGGCGGAACTCGGCTATTGGCAGAAGCAGGCGCCAGCGAGCTTTCCGGGCTTCGAGGTCGACACCCGCGTCGAGCGGCGCTCATTCCTGCCGCGCGGCAAGTTCCGCTTCGACGCGTTGGGACGCGAGCACGACGCCACCATCGGCGTCGACTTCGAGGACTGGGATCTCGACAGCCGCAGCACGTTCGGCACGCGCAGAGGGACGCAGGAGAACATCGCGCTCTATGCCCTCGGCAACTTCTGGGCGACCCCGAGCACCCGCCTCGTGCTCGGCGGGCGCACCCAGGAAAGCGACGTCAGCCTGGCGCCGAACAGCGCATCGCACCGGCTGAGCGCCTACGAAGCGGCGCTGCGCCAGCGTTTCGCCGGCGGCTGGTCGGCGTACGGCAAGTTCGGCACCAGCTTCCGCCTCGCCAACTTCGATGAGATCTGCTTCGCCGCCTGCGCCAGCCCGCTGCTCAAGCCGCAGAAGGCGCGCGCCGGGGAGCTCGCCACCGAGTATGAGGCGCGCGGCGCGCGGCTGCGCCTGGCGGCGTTCGAGATCCACCTGCAGGACGAGATCTATTTCAGCCCGCTGGTGTTCGACAACATCAACCTGCCGCCGACGCGCCGCCGCGGGCTGGAGCTGGAAGGCGCATGGCAGGCGGCCGCAAGGCTGAACCTGCGCGCGAGCTTCGCCTGGACCGACGCGGAGTTCCGCAGCGGCACCATCGGCGGCACCGACGTCTCGGGCAAGAAAGTGCCGCTGGTGCCCCGTGTCATCGCCACCGCCGGCGCCGCCTGGTCGATCACTTCGCAGCAGCGCTTCAACCTTCACGCGCGCTACGTCGGGCGGCAGTACTACGACAACGACCAGGTCAACGCCTTTGCCAGGATGCCGGCGTACGCGCTGTTCGATGCGAAATTCGAGCAGCGCGCCGGCCGGGCCAGCTTCGCGCTCGAGCTGCGCAACATCTTCGACAAGGAGTACTACAGCTACGGCATCTGGACCAGCGCGCCGACCTTCAGCGCCTACCCGCAGCCCGGACGCGCGCTGTACGCCTCGCTGGCCTACCGGCTGGATTGAGGTAACCTCGCGTGCGTGAAAGCACGCAGACTGCGGGTGGCCGTGGTGCGGCAGCGCTACAGCGCCTATGGCGGCGCCGAGCGCTTCGTCGCGCGCGCGCTGCCGGCGCTCGAGCGCTCGGGCGCCGAGGTGACGATCATCGCGCGCAGCGCCAACGGCTGGGGCGCGCGGCGCGTGCTGCGCGTCGACCCGCCCTACGCCGGCAGCCTGTGGCGCGACTGGTCCTTCGCGCGCGGCGCGCGCGCCGCCTGGCAGCGCGAGAGCTTCGACGTCGTGCAGTCGCACGAGCGCATTCCCGGATGTGATCTCTACCGGGCGGGAGACGGGGTGCACCGGCGCTGGCTCGAGCTGCGGCGCGCCGCCGCCGGCCCGCTCGAGCGCCTCGGCATCGCGCTCAATCCCTACCATCACTACGTCTGCAGCGCCGAGCGGCGCATGTTCGAGCACCCGCGCCTGCGCGCGGTGATCTGCAACTCGCGCATGGTGCGCGACGAGATCCTGCACCGCTTTCGCGTCGCGCCGGAGAAGCTGCACGTGATCTACAACGGCGTCGACCTCGCGCACTTCCACCCCGAGCGGCGCGCCGCGCTGCGCGGAGCGGCGCGCGCCGAGCTCGGCTGCGCGCCGCGCGATACGCTGTTCCTGCTGGTCGGCTCGGGCTTCTCGCGCAAGGGGCTCGAGGCGGCGATCGACGCGCTCGGCGTGAGCGGCAATCCCGCGCTCTGGCTGGTCGTGGTCGGCAAGGACGGCCACGAAGGGCAGTTCGCTCGCCGCGCGCAGGACGCGGGTCTGGGCAGCCGCGTGCGCTTCCTCGGCGCGAAAGAGGACGTGCGTCCGTTCTACGCCGCCGCCGACTGCTTTCTGCTGCCGAGCCGCTACGACCCCTTTCCCAACACCGCGCTCGAGGCGATGGCGATGGGGCTGCCGGCGATCGTCAGCTCACGCTGCGGCGCGGCCGAACTCATCGACCACGGCCTGAATGGCTGGGTATGCGAGCCCGACGACGCGCCGGGCATCGCGCGCCTGATGCGCACCGCCGACGCCGCGCTGCGCAGCGCCGCTCCGGCGGCGGCAGCGCGCGCCACCGCCGAGCGCTACAGCATCGACGCCATGGCGAGCGCGCTCGCCGACCTCTACCGCACGCTGGGGACGGCGCGGCGATGAAAGCCATGCGATCGAGCCGCGAGCTCTTCCTGCGCCTGCTGTCCTACGTGCGCCCGCACGCCAGGGTGTTCGCCCTCGCCCTGCTGGCGATGATGGTTACCGCCGCCACCGAGCCGCTGCTGCCTGCGCTGATCAAGCCGCTGCTCGATTCGGGCTTCGCCCCCGGCAATGTCCAGTACCCGCCGATCGTGTTTGCCGGTGCGATCATGGGCCTGTTCCTGGTGCGCGGCGTGCTGACGTTCGTGTCGCACTACTGCCTCACCTGGGTGGCGAATCGCCTGGTGCTCGACATCCGCCTGGCGATGTTCGCACGCCTGATCCGCCTGCCGGCACGGTTTTTCGATCACCAGAGCTCCGGCGTGCTGCTGTCGAAGGTCGCCTACGACGTGAGCGGCGTGACCATCGCCGCGACTGCCGTGCTGACCGTCGCGGTGAGGGACTCGATCGCCATCCTCGGCCTCCTCGCCTGGCTGTTCTACCTCAACTGGAAGCTGACGCTGATCGCGTTCGCCATCATTCCGCCCATCGCCTTTTCGGTGCGCATGATCTCGCGCCGCATGCGCCGCGCTTCGCGCGGCACGATGCGCGCCACCGGCGACCTGGTCCAGGTGCTGCAGGAGAGCATCGAGAACCATCGCGTGGTGAAGATCTTCGGCGGCCAGCATTACGAGGGACGGCGTTTCGGCATGGTGGCGCACGCGTTTCGCGGCTTCCAGAATCGGCAGCACATCGCCGAGGCGCTGACCACGCCGATCACCCATCTGTTCGCGGCCCTGGCCATCGCCGTCATCGTCTACACCGCGCTCGACCAGTCGGTGACGCAGAACACTTCCGTCGGCGACTTCGCCTCTTTCCTCACCGCCATGCTGATGCTGCTGCCGCCGCTCAAGCGCCTGACCGAGATCAACAACCCGCTGCAGCGCAGCCTGGCTGCGGCGGAGAGCGTGTTCGGGCTGATCGACGCGCCAATCGAGGAAGACCGCGGCACGGGGCGCATCGCCCGCGCGCGCGGCGACGTGGTGTACGAGAACGTCAGCTTCACCTATCCGGGCCGGGAGCAGCCGGCGCTGACGGGCGTCGCTGTGCACATGCACCCGGGCGAGACGCTCGCGGTGGTGGGCGCCTCCGGCAGCGGCAAGACCACGCTCGTCAACCTGCTGCCGCGCTTCTACGCACCGAGCAGCGGGCGCATCCTGCTCGACGGGCAGGATATCCAGGAGCTGACCCTGGAGAGCCTGCGCGACAACATCGCGCTGGTGAGCCAGGAAGTGATCCTGTTCAACGACACCATCTTCGCCAACATCGCCTACGGCCGCATGGGCGGGGTGGCCGAGGCGCAGGTGATCGCCGCGGCGGAAGCGGCCAATGCCATGGGTTTCATCCGCGAGACCCCGGCAGGGCTGCAGACGCTGATCGGCGAGCACGGCGTGCGCCTGTCGGGCGGCCAGCGCCAGCGCCTTGCCATCGCGCGCGCGCTGCTGAAGAACGCGCCGGTGCTGATCCTCGACGAAGCCACTTCCGCGCTCGATTCGGACTCGGAGGGCAAAGTGCAGGCCGCGCTCGAGGTGCTGATGCGCGGGCGCACCACCATCGTCATCGCCCACCGGCTTTCCACCATCGAGCGCGCCGACCGCATCCTCGTGCTCGAGCGCGGCCGCATCGTCGAGTCGGGCACCCACGCGGCGCTGCTCGCCGCCGACGGCGCCTACGCCCGTTACTACCGCCTGCAGAACGCCGCCGAGCGCGCCGCCGCCTAGGCCAGCACCCGCTTCCAGTATTCGGCGATGCCGGCTTTCGCCTCGCCCAGGTAGGCGACGCGCCCCTCGCTCAGCACCAGCACGCGCCGGCACAGGCGCTCGACCGCCGCCATGTCGTGGCTGGTGAAGATGACGGTGCCGCCGGCCTGCGCCACCTCGGCGATCTTGGCCTTGCACTTCTCCTGGAAGCCGGTGTCGCCGACGGCGAGCACCTCGTCGACCAGCATGATCTCGCACAGCAGGTGCGCCGACACGGCGAAGGCGAGGCGCATGAACATGCCGCTGGAGTAGTGCTTCACCGGCGTGTCGATGAACCTGCCCACGCCCGAGAACTCGATGATGGCGCTTTCCTTGGCGCGGATCTCGGCCGGCGTCATGCCGAGGATGGCGCCGGAGAGCAGGATGTTCTCGCGCCCGCTCAGGTCGGGATGGAAGCCGGTGCCGACCTCGAGCAGGGCGCCGACGCGCCCGGCGAGCTCGGCCTGGCCGGCGGAGGGCACGGTGATGCGGGCGAGGATCTTGAGCAGCGTGCTCTTGCCCGAGCCGTTGCGGCCGATGACGCCGAACACCTCGCCCGGCGCCACCTCGAAGCTGACGTCCTGCAGCGCCCAGATCGAGCGCGGCAGCGCCGGATTCTCGGGCGGCGGGCGCACGATGCTCCACAGGCGCGCGCCGAGCGTGCCGGTGTGGCGCAGCTCGTTGACGGCGTACTGCTTGCCGAGGCCGCTGACGCGCAGGGCGGGGGCGCTCATACCAGGTCGGCGAACCTTCCCTCGTGGCGGCGGAAGAACCACAGGCCGCTGACGAGAAGTAGTGCCGCGACAGCGCAGGACACCGCCACCATGCTGAGGGCCGGGGGCTCGCCGCCGGCGAACGCCCAGCGGCTGGTCTGCACCGAAACCACGATCGGATTGAGGGCGTAGATCAGCGTGTATTTCGGCGGCAGCAGGAACAGCGGATAGAACACCGGACAGATGAACATCCAGATCTGCGTCATGAAGGGCAGCAGGTGGCCGACGTCGCGGTAGGGCACGTACAGCGCGCCGAGCCACAGCGCGAGCCCGAGCACAGTAATGGCGGCGAGCAGCACGGCGGGCACGAAGCAGAGCACGCCGATGCTCGGCGCGACGCCGTACCAGGCCATGAACACCGCCATCAGCCCGAGCACGCACAGCAGATCGAACAGCGCCGCGGTGATGGCGGCGAGCGGCAGCAGGAGGCGCGGGAAGTAGATGCGCGTGACCAGGTGCGAGTTCGCCACCACGCTGCCGGTCGCCTGCTGGAACGACTGCGCCACGAACTGCCACACCAGCAGCCCGCTCAGCGTGAACACCGGGTAGGGCTGGCCGCGGTCGGTGGGCATCTGCACCAGCAGGCCGAAGATCACGGTGAAGACGAAGGCGAGCAGCAGCGGCTGCAGCACCGCCCAGGCGATGCCGATCGCCGTCTGCTGGTAGCGCACTTTGAGCGTGCGCCACACCAGCACGGTGAACAGATGGCGGAAGCGCCACAGCTCGCCGAGATCGAGCAGGGCGTGTTCGTGCGTGGGGCGAACGATGAAGCCGGCCAAGCGCTAAACTATAGCGGTAATCCATGAAGACCTCCGTCATCGGCTTGGGCAAACTCGGCGCGCCGCTTGCCGCGGTGCTGGCGTCCAAGGGCCACCAGGTGGTGGGTGTCGATGTCAACCCCGACTTCGTGCGCGCGCTCGCCGCGGGCCGCGCCCCGGTGGACGAGCCGGGCCTGCAGGAGCTGATCGGCAGGAGCGGCGGGCGCCTCAGCGCGACCCTCGACTGCGAGGCGGCGGTGCTCGGCAGCGACGTCAGCTTCGTCATCGTGCCCACGCCGAGCGACAGCCAGGGCGGCTTCTCCAACAAGTACGTGCTCTCGGCGCTGGCATCGATCGGCCAGGCGCTGCGCAAGAAGCGCGGCTACCACGTGGTCAACATCACCTGCACCGTGATGCCCGGCGCCATGAACGGCGAGATCCGCCAGGCGCTCGAGGCCGCCTCGGGGCGCCAGGTCGGCGCGCAGGGTGAAAACGGCGTCGGCCTCTGCTACAACCCGGAGTTCATCGCGCTCGGCAGCGTGATCCGCGACATGCTGCGCCCCGACATGATCCTGATCGGCGAGTCCGACGCGCGCGCCGGGCAGATGCTGGAAGACATCTACCGCGCCACCTGCGACAACAACCCGCCGGTGCGCCGCATGAACCTGGTCAACGCCGAGATCACCAAGATCGCGGTCAACACCTACGTCACCACCAAGATCTCCTACGCCAACATGCTGGCGGAAATCTGCGAGCGGCTGCCCGCCGCCGACGTCGACGTGGTCACCGACGCGCTCGGCATGGACAGCCGCATCGGCGTCAAGTACCTCAAGGGCGCGCTCGCCTACGGCGGGCCCTGCTTCCCGCGCGACAACGTCGCCTTCGCGCACCTCGCCCGCTCGCTCGGGGCGCGCGCCGACCTGGCCGAGGCCACCGACCGCCTGAACCGCCACCAGACCGGGCGGCTTGCCGCCGCCGCGGCGCGCCTGCTCGACGGCCGCAGCCGCATCGGCGTGCTGGGGCTTGCCTACAAGCCCGGCACCTCGGTGATCGAGGAGAGCCCGGGTGTGGCGCTCGCGGCGCGCCTGTCGGAAGAGCGCTTCGAGGTGTACGTGCACGATCCGATGGCGCTCGCCAGCGCCATGGCCGTGCTGCAGGACAAGGTGGTGCCGATCGTCTCGGCCGAGGAGTGCGTGCAGGCGGTGGACGCGCTGGTCATCGCCACGCCCTGGCCGCAGTTCGCAAAGATCCCCGCCGCCACCTTCGCGCGCGCGGGGCGCCGCCTGCAGGTGCTCGATTGCTGGCGCATGCTCGACCGCGACAAGGTCGGCGCGGTCGCCGACATTCACTACCTCGGCATCGGCGGCCTCGAGCCCGCGTCCAGGATCCGGGCGGTCAAGTCGTGATCGGCAAGGACGACCTGGTCGTCGTCGCCGGCGGCGGCGGCTTCATCGGCGGCCATCTCGTCGCCGACCTGCGCCGGCAGGGGTTGCGCAGATTGCGCGCGGTCGACGTCAAGCCCGTCGGCGAGTGGTACCAGCATTTCCCCGAGGTCGAGAACCTGCAGCTCGATCTGAAGGAAAAGGAGGCCTGCTGGCGCGCGACCAAGGGCGCGCGCTTCGTCTACAACCTCGCCGCCGACATGGGCGGCATGGGCTTCATCGAGACGCACAAGGCCGACTGCATGCTGTCGGTGCTGATCAACACCAACATGCTGCGCGCGGCGAAGGAGTTCCAAGTCGAGCGCTTCTTCTATTCCTCTTCGGCCTGCGTCTATGCCGCGGACAAGCAGACCAGCGCGGACGTGACCGCGCTGAAGGAGGCCGATTCCTATCCCGCCATGCCGGAGGACGGCTACGGCTGGGAGAAGCTGTTCAGCGAGCGCATGTGCCGCCACTTCACCGAGGACTTCGCCCTGGCGACGCGCGTCGCGCGCTACCACAACGTCTACGGCCCCTTCGGCACCTACGACGGCGGGCGCGAGAAGGCGCCGGCGGCCATCTGCCGCAAGGTGATCGCCGCCCAGATCGGCGGGTCGAAGGAGATCGAGATCTGGGGCGACGGCGAGCAGACGCGCAGCTTCATGTACATCGACGATTGCCTGCACGGCACGCAGGCGATCATGCGCAGCGACATCTTGGAACCCCTCAACCTCGGCAGCGACGAGCTGGTGAGCATCAACCAGCTGGTCGACATCGTCGAGGGCATCGCCGGCATCAGGCTCAAGCGCCGCTACAACCTCGACGCACCCAAGGGCGTGCGCGGCAGGAACAGTGACAACACACTCATCCTCGAGCGCCTCGGCTGGGCGCCGGGCATCAGCCTGCGCGAGGGCATGGAGAAGACCTACCGCTGGATCCACGGCGAGATGACCAAGCGTCCCGCCGAGCGCCGCGCGGTGTTCGCCGAGCGGGGATGACGCCACGCAGCTGAGTCCGCGGCTCTGCGGCTGGCTCGAGCGCAACCTTCACCGCTTCCCCACCCCCGTGCTGCGGGCGCTTGCGCCCTATGCGGCGCAGCCCCGCGCGCTGGGCCGCTTCCCCGGCTGGAGCTTCACCGTCGAGGAACATTCGCCCACGCCGCAGCTCAGCCTGCGCCGCGAAATCTGGCGGCGCTTCGGCCGCGAGCGCGTCGAAGCGCCCGTGCGCGTCGCCTGGTTCGAGGAGCTCAGGCTCGACCTCGTGCTCGGCAATGACCAGAGCCGCTGCCTGTATGTCTGCGGCAGCTACGAGCCGAACGAGTTCGATTTCCTCGCCCGCGTCCTGCGCGGCGGCATGACGGTGATCGACGTCGGCGCCAACGAGGGTTTCTACAGCCTGTTTTGCGCGCGCCGCGTCGGCGCTGAGGGCGTGGTGGTGGCGGTGGAGCCGAGCCCGCGCGAGCGCGCGCGGCTGGAGCGCAACGTGGCGCTCAACCGCTTGCGCAACGTTCGCGTCGTGGCCAGCGCGCTCGCCGCGCGCCCCGGGCGGGCCGTGCTGCGCATCGCCAACGCCGAGCACAACGGGCAGAACAGCCTCGGCGCCTTCGGCCATGCGAGCGTCACGCTCGCGGGGCAGGTGGAGGTGGAGCTCGAGCCGCTCGACACGCTGGTCAGGACGCAGGCCTTGGGCCGGGTCGACCTGATCAAGCTCGACGTGGAAGGCGCCGAGCTCGCCGTCCTGCAGGGCGCGGAAGCGGTGCTCGCGGCCTCGCGGCCGCTGCTGCTGTTCGAGCTTTTCGACGCCGCGCTGCGCGGCCAGGGCGCGAGCGCGCAGGAGGTGCTCGACTTCCTCGCCGCGCGCGGCTACCGCTTTCTCAGGTTCAGCGCCGACGGCGGCCTCGCGCCCCTGCCGAGCCTCGCCGAGGCGAGCATCAACCTCGTTGCGGCGCCGGCCGAGCGCCTGCCGGCGCTCATGAGCGCCATTTCATGAGCCAGGCGTTGAGCGCGCGCAGCGGCGCGGTGAGACGCCAGGAGCGCGAGCGCTTCATCGCCCGCAGTTCCTGCTGCAGCTCGGCAAGCGACGCCGCCTGCTCCGCCTCGGTGGTCGGCCGGCGCGCGCTGCCGTAGAAGCTGCGCGGGTCGGACTCGAAGCGCTCGAGCAGCCTGCGGTAGCCGGTGCCGGGGCCGTAGATCGCGCGCGCGAGGAGATCGAGCCCTTCATCCACGTCGAGCACCGCGGCGAGGCCCGCACGGTGGGCGAGCAGGATCTCCGCCGCGCAGTCCGCCATGCCGAAGATCTCCAGCGCGCAGGCGAGCTTGGCCAGCTTGTACGGCGGCAGCGACAGCGACCAGCGCTCGGCGTAGCCGGGTGCGCAGACGTCGCGGAAGTAGAGCGCGTCGGCGGTGATCGCCTGCCCGCCGAAGGTCTGCGCCGGCAGGTCGTAGACGAAGCCGTCGGGCAGGCTGGCGCGCGAATAGCGGTAGGTCTCGAGGTCGAACAGGCCGAAGCCGTTCTCGCGCAGGAAGCGGTCGATGTTGGAGAAGAGCTGCGAGTGGGGGTGGGTAATGCCGTGGAACGGCACCTCCACCAGCACGCCGATCACCTGCCGCTCGCGCAGCAGCGCCTGCGCGCCGCGCAGCACCTCGTAGTCGTAGCCGTCGGTGTCGACCTTGATGAAATCCACCGACTGGCCCGGGCGCTCGGCGAAGAAGCGGTCGAGCGTGCTCGTATGGCTGCTCATGGTCTGCGGCGCGCTGATGTTCACGCTTTCGCCATACGACATGCGCAGGATCTCCTGCGCGCGCCCGGCGCTGGTGCGCTTGAACGGCCAGTCGTTCCAGCCCGCGCGCGCGGACGGCGGGAACAGTTCCTCGTATCCCTCCGCCACCAGGCGCGTGTCGAAATAGCGGATGGCGGGCGAGAGCGACGCGGCGTTGAGGCGCGCGCATTCCTCGACCATCGGCTCGAAGCCGAAGGCGGCGAGGTCGGGCTCGAACTGCCGCCAGTACTGCGCGATGCCGCCGCTGGCGCCGACGTCGACGAGGCAGAACGGCTCCGCGCGCAAGGCGCGCGCCGCGGCCAGGCGGCGCGTGAGAGGGGCGGCGAGATTGGTGCGCGGCGTGTTCATGCGTGGCGCTGCGCGCGCACCATCACGTCGGCGAGGCTCGCCGCGGCGTAGCCCCAGTCGGCGTCGTTGTAGTGGATGGCGCCTTCGCGCCGGTGCTGCCCGGGCATCTTCGCGATCATGGGCTCCGCATCCTTCTCCCAGTCGAGATAGGGAATGCCCATCGCCTTGAGGCGCTCGAACAGCTTGTCGGAGGACTCGGGCGTGAAGCCCGAGCCCGGCGAGTGCTCGATGTGGTAGATCCGCGCGGCGGCCCCCATATACACCTCGCGCAGGCCGCTATGGTGCGACTGGTAGAGCAGGATCGAGTCGAGGTGCCAGGAGTAGAGGGGCCACTCCGGGTAGCCGCGCAGCGCGAACCAGTCCGCGCGCGAGAGCAGCGTGAAGTCGCCGCAGGCGTTGGTGAAGAGCTGGCGCAGGATCAGCGCCTGCCAGATCCACTTCAGCACGCGCCACACGGTGCGCGCGAGCCCGCAGCCGACGTGCCAGGAGCCGCGGAACGAGCGCAGCACCGCGTCCGACAGCCGTTCGCGGCGCTCGCGCAGCGTGCCGCTCCCTACCACGGCGGCGGCGGCCGTCGCGCCGTGCTCTGCGCTCTTTGCGCGCACGGCAGCGAGCACGCGCCGCACGCTTTTCCACACCGAGCCGAGCAGGCCGGCGAGCGGCGAGCTCGGGTCCCAGCGCTCGCCGCGTCGTACAAGCGTGTAGCCGGTGGCGTGGACGCGGAATGCCTCGCGGCGGCAGAACGCCAGCACGTCGGAAAAATCCTGCGCCCGCGGCACCTCGGTCGGCACGTCGAGCCGGTCGGTGCGGTAGAGGCGGCCTTCGCGCAGCCGCTCGCGCATGAAGCGCATCGCCTCGTCGGAGAACAGGATGTCGATGTTGGTGGCGAGGACGAAGCGCCCGCGCGCGCGGCGGATGCCGACGTTCTTGGCGATCATCTGGAACAGCGGCAGCTTGTCGCCGTGCGGCAGCCGCGCGTGCAGCTCGCGCGGCACGGTGACGATGCGGATGTCGCACGGGCCGCAGTCCTGCGGCCAGGCGAGCTCCTCGGCGAGCGCGCGCCGCTCCGCCGGCGGATTCCACTCCACCAGGATCAGCTCGGCGCGCAGCGCGTGGCGCTTGCACTGCGCGATGAGGCCGTCGGTGAAATGCTGCATGCGCTGCGTGAGAAAGCCGCCGTGATTGTCGTTGCGCGAAGTGGCGACGACGCTCAGGTGAATGTGATCTTGTGCCGCAGGGACGGGCTGCATGCTAGGGGTAGAATTGTATTGCCCATGGACACGCTGCGCTGTAGCGCCGGCTGGTACGAGCTCAACATCTCCGCTCCCGGCGACGAGGTCAGCGCCTGCTGCTACTACCGCGGCGCCAAGGAAGCGTGGCTCGACGAGTACAAGGAGCTGCGCGCCTACTGGAACAGCCCGCAGATGCAGTATCTGCGCCTGCTCAACTCCGGCCGCGAGGTGTCGGCGAAAAAGCCCAACGGCTGCATCGACTGCGATTACTACAAGAACAAGGCCGCCGGCACGCCGTACTACGACTTCGCGCACCTGCCCGGCGATCTCGATGCGCGCCAGCGCGAAAACTGGATCGCGGCGCAAGCGGATTTCGCCGCCGGGCGCGTTGAGGTCAGTGCGCTGCCGCTGCGCATCTACGCCAACTTCGGCTTCGGCTGCAACCTGACCTGCGGCGCCTGCATCCAGGTGCCGCACCGCAAGCACAACCGGCGCCAGGTGTTCTCCGACCTGATCTTCCGCTGGCGCGAGGAGTTCCGCGCGCTGCTGGATTTTTCCATCATCGGCGGCGAGCCCTTCGCGCTGCCCGAGGGCCTCAAGTTCATCCGCCGCTTCGTCGCCGACGAGCTGCTCGCGCCGGTGCGGCTGTCGATCTTCTCCAACGGCAGCGTGCACCACAAGCACTACGAGATGCTCGGGCAGAAGGAAAAGGTGTCGCTCACCATCAGCCTCGATTCGATCGGCGAGGCCTACGAGAAGCTGCGGCCGGGGGGCAGCTGGAGCCTGGTGGAGCGCAACATGCTCGGCTTCCTCGAGCGCGCGCGCAGCGACCGGCCGCAATGGCAGCTCTATACCAACGCCATGGTGACCAAGACGGGCATCGCGCGGCTGCCGGAATTCGCGCGCTGGCACGTGCGTCACCAGGTGCAGACCTGGTTCTACGACTTCATCTCGACGCCGGGCAACGAGGACGTCTACAGCACCGAGAACATCCTGCGCTACCCGCAGCAGCTCGACGACATGCCGGAGTGGCGCGACCGCATCAACGAGGCGATCGCGCTGTTCGACGAGGGCAAGCGCAGCATCGAGGCGACTTCGCTGCGGCACTACCTCGGCCGCCTCGAGCAGGCGGTGGCGGAGTCCGCGGGCGCGCGGCGCGTCTTTGCCGCGGCGGCCGGCGTGCAGCACTGGCAGGCGCAGGCGCGCTGGGGCAGCGCGCAGGAGCTCGCCGGGTCACTGATCAGTTCCAGCACCGAGCCCGCGGGCAAGCCGCTCGCCCTCACGCCGGAGGGCGCGCTGGTCTTCGTGCAGACCCGCGTCGGCGACTCGGCCGGCACCCCGGTGGTGAGCCTCAAGCCGACGGGCGACGCGGCCATGGCGAGGGTGACGCTGCGCTGGCGCCGGCGCAGCCCGGAGATCCGCCGCGCGCACGTCGCGCTGCAGGACGCACGGCGGCGCCTGCGCGAAACCTTCCGCCAGACGACCGAGGAGGCGGCCGCCACGCAGACCGTGATCGTCTACCGCCTGGAGGGCGAAGAGGTGAGCCTGCGCCTGATGGCGAGCCCGACCGGGGAGGACGCCTCGGCGCTGCCGGACGAGATCCTGCTCGAGAGCTGCCACGCCGAGACCTTCGAGGACGATCCGGTCCGGGATCTCACCCGCCGGGTGAAGGCGCGCTTGCGCGCCCACCCGGTGGCGGGGAAGGTGATCCGCCTCCTCGCGCGGTGATCAGCGTCGTCATCGCGCTGCTCAACCGGCGCGAGACGCTCGCGCGCTGCCTCGACAGCGTCGCCGCCCAGACCTACCCGCAGCGCGAGGTCATCGTCATCGACGGCGGCTCGACCGACGGCGGCGTCGAGCTCCTGCGCCAGCGCGCCGGCGAGCTCGCGCACTGGGAGTCGGAGCCCGACCGCGGCCTCTACCACGCCTTCAACAAGGGGCTGCGCCGGGCGCGCGGCGAGTGGCTCTACTTCCTCGGCGCCGACGATCACCTGTGGGAGCCGCAGGCGCTGGAGCGAATCGCGCCGCATCTCGCGCGCGCCCTGCCGGCGCACCGCGTGGTCTACGCGCAGGCGAACTTCGTCTCGCCGGCGGGAGAGGTCCTCGAGACCATGGGACGGCCGTGGGAGGTGTCGCGCGCGCGCTTCCTGCAGGGCTTCATGATCCCGCACCAGGCCACCTTTCATCATCGCAGCCTGTTCGCGGCGCGCGGCGAGTTCGACGAGAGCTTTCGCATGGGCGGCGACTACGAGATGCTGCTGCGCGAGCTGCCCGAACGCGCGCCGCTTTTCGTGCCGGGCGTGATCGTCGCCGCCTACCGCTTTGGCGGCGCGAGCAGCGCGCCGGCGAATACCTTCGAAGTACTGCGCGTGGTGCGCCGCGCGCAGCGGCGCAACGGCGTGCGCCCGGGCCTGCTGTGGTACGCGGCGGTGGCGCGCGCGCTGATCCGCGTCGCGCTGTGGACGCTGCTCGGCGAGCGCGCGGCCAAGCGCATGCTCGACTGGGGGCGCGCGCTTCTGGGCAAGCCCGCGTTCTGGACGCGCATTTGATCGCTCCGGTCAGCGTCGTCATTCCCTGCTTTCGCTGCGCGGCGACCATCGGGCGCGCGCTCGAATCGGTGCTGGCGCAGACGCGCCGGCCGGCCGAGATCATCCTCGTCGACGACGCGAGCGACGACGGCGCCCGGGACGCGGCGGCGCGCCTCGCGCCGGAGCTGCGCATCATCGCCCTGCCGCGCAACGCGGGGCCGGCGAGCGCGCGCAATGCGGGCTGGGAAGCGGCGACGCAGGACTACATCGCCTTTCTCGACGCCGACGACGCCTGGCACCCGCGCAAGCTCGAGCTGCAGCTCGGCTGGATGCAGGCGCATCCGGAGGTTGTACTGACCGGGCATGGGGTTGTTTTTCAGGAAATTGCCTTTCAGCCCGAAATTGAAAGGGCGAATCCGGTCAATGCAACCCAGCTTCTGCTTGCCAACCGCTTCAGCACGCCCACGGTGGTCCTGCGCCGCAACCTGCTGCAGCGCTTCGCCGAGGGCAAGCGCCACAGCGAGGACTACCTGCTGTGGCTGGAGATCGTGCTGGCCGGGGGGACGGCGTACTACCTCGACGCGCCGCTTGCGGTGCTGTTCAAGCCGGCCTATGGCGCCGGCGGCTTGAGCGGCCAGCTCTGGGCGCACGAGGCGGGCGAGCTCGATGCCATCGCCCGCCTGCGCCGTGGCGGGCAG
>Ga0114129_10007696_pt1 | contig 15331 bp, 16 predicted proteins | sample RhiMetdeltSRZDD1_FD_80071 | JGI IMG/M metagenome (GOLD analysis project Ga0114129, IMG submission 80071) | Populus rhizosphere microbial communities from Tennessee, USA - Rhizosphere MetaG P. deltoides SRZDD1 (version 2) (version 2) | ecosystem: Host-associated > Plants > Roots > Rhizosphere >...
CGGCCGCGTGCTGAGCATCTACTCGCTGTGCTGGAACCTGCTGCCGCTCGGCGGCATGATCGGCGGCGCGCTCGCCGCGGCGGTGGACGCGCGCTTCGCGGTGGCGTTCGGCGGCGCGATGGTCGCACTCAACGCGCTGCTGCTGCTGACGTCGAAGCGGCTGCGCGCGCTCGGCTCGTTCATATCACCCAGTTGAGCGCCTCGATGAGCCCGTTGATGCTCTCGACTAACGCGTTGTGCTCACCCGCTAGCGCATTGCGGTGGCCAACCACTGAAGAGTGCTCTGCGACGAGGGCATTGTGCGTCACGACAAGCGCATTGTATTGCCGGCAGAGGCGCTGGATGCGCTCTGTTGGCTGCGAACAGGTTCCGTTGGCCTTCGCGATCTCGGTGTTGACGGCGTCGATCTTCCCTCGCACGGCCGCAGTTCGACGACTGAGGTCCTCGAGCATCGCATCGAGCTGCCGCACCTCGGTCGTCAGGGCGGTCAGCCGCGCTTTTCTCGTGTCGATGTCCGCTTGCAGCGGTTTCCGGTCGTTGAGGATTCTTGCCCGGTCTTCGGTATCGAATTCACGCTGCGCGTCCTTCGTCTCCGCCTCGTGGCTCGCCCAAAGACTTCGGAGAGTCGCCTCGACGTCGGCGCAGGACGCCCAATTCTTCAAGGCCGCCTCGATGCGTGCCTTCAATGCGTTCGCGCGGTTCAAAAAGATATCGACGTGACGCTGCTCGTGTGCCGCAACAGCCGCGGCGAAGTGTTGCCACCGTTCGCGCAGATCGTTCGACAGGTCACCGAGGCGCTCGTGCCGGGGGAGGGTGACCACGAGATTCAGCGTGATCGTCACCGACTCCGGAGTGCACAGCGGGCCGTCGTCGGTCTCGAATCTTCGCCAACCCCCTGACCGTCTTTCCACGATCTCGCGAGCGTTCAACTTCACCTCGGAGTTGGCCACCGCGAGTCCCATTGCACGCTTGCCATCGATCTCGACGAGCCCGTTGGCCTCGATCTCCTCGAAGATCGTGCTTGTCGTCGTGCCGCGCACAGAATAGTGAGTCGTAGCCTTGGTGGTGGTGAGCGTAACGGCGAGCGGCGGCGGCAGAGCCGGCGTCACCGTGGGTTCGCGCCGCGCCGGCGGCACGGAGGGCTGCGATGGAGTCGCGAGCGTGCTGGCGCAGCCCGAGATGATGACGCTCGAAAATAACAGAAGCGGAATCAGTGGTTCGCGTTTCACTCCACAGGGCTATGCCGGCACGATCGCCAGGTGCACGGGGTTCACGCCCGCCACGTGCCCGGCCAGCATGTGGATCGCGTGCTCCGCCTGCTCGAGCGGCAGGGAGCGCGTGTGCATCTTCTCGAACGGGTAGCGGCCGGACTCGATGATGTCGATCGCGCGGAAGGTCTCGTCCACCGGCATGCTGAGCACGCCGCGGATCGTGAGCTCTTTGTAGATGACGTCGTCGACCGAGAAATCCTGCGCCGGCCGCAGACCTTTGAGGCCGGCGACGACGATGCGGCCCTTGCGGACGGCGATGGCGACGGCGTGGTTCAGCGACTGTGGCGCGTAGGGCGTCGTGTCCACGACGACTTCGGCGCCTCCGCCCATCGCATCCCGCACGCTCGAGACCACGTCGTTCTTCTCGACGTCGATCGCCGCATCGGCGCCGAGCTCACGCGCGAGCGCGAGCTTGTCGCCGTCGCGGGTCAGGCCGGTGATGACGACCTGCCTGGCGCCGGCCGCGCGCGCCGCGATCACGCAGCAGAGTCCGCGCTGGCCGGCACCGAGGATCACGACACGATCGCGAGGACCGGTGCCCGGAATCGAGGCGGCCCACGAGAGTCCGGCCGCCAGCGGGTTGAACATCACGGCGACGCCTGCCGGAATCGAAGGCGACATCTTCTTCATCACGGAATACGGCGACAAGTACATGTGCTCGGCATAGCCGCCCCAGAGATGCGGCGGCTTACCGACATCCGTATAGCCGTAGGTGCCGCCGCGCTTGGGACACGCGCGCGGCTCCCAGCGCCGGCACGCCTCGCACTGGCCGCAGCCGTAGCCCGAGCGCACGGCGACGCGATCGCCTTCCCGCACGCCCCAGCGTGCGGCGGCTTGTCGGCCGACCTCTTCGATGATGCCGAGCGGCTCGTGACCCGGGATGACAGGGTACGGCGTGTAGTCCTCGTGCTGCGGCTGCGCGCCCTCGTACTGCTCGTAGTCGCTGCCGCAGATGCCGCATGCCTCGATGCGGAGCAGACCGTCGTCGTCACCGATGACGGGGCGCGCGAACTCCCGCGCTTCCAGCGTGCGCGGCTTGGTCAGAACGACGGCGCGGACGCTACTTCCCGCCATCCGTCTTCACCTCCATCAGCGCGCTCAGCCCGCGGTGAAACGTCGGTGCGCCGCCGGGGATCAGGCAGGTCTCGAGCACCTCGAAGATCTCTTCGCGCGTGGCTCCGAACCGGATCGCGCGCTGCATGTGGGCCACGAGTCCTGCGCGCTCGCCGCCACGAAATGCGAGCAGGGCGATCGCGACGAACTCGCGCACCTTCGCCGACACGTGCTTGCCCTCGCCGAGGCCGAGCTCGTAGATCCGGTTGTACGTCTCCACGAAGTCGGGATCCTGCCGCGCGGCGAATTCCCACTCCGGATAGATGTAGCCGCGCGCCGCCTTCATCTTCGCGATCAGCGCGTCCGCGCGCCCATTGTTGACGCTCGGCTTCGCCGTTGCTGCCGTTTTCGACTTCGCCATGGTCATCTCCGGTTGAGTTTGGGCAGCAGGCGGTTCGCCGCCTCGTCCACTTGAGCCAGCTGATCGCCACCGGCAAAGCGGAGCGCGATGTGACGGGCGCCCGCATCGATCCAGCGCTGAATCCACTCCACGCATCCCTCGAGCGAGCCCGCGTAGCCCGCCTGGCGCGCCTTGATCACCTTCGCGGGTGCGGCGTAGTACGTCTCAAGAAACTGATTCATGCGCTCCTCGGCCTTGGCCGGATCGGGGTCGAGCGCGAGCGTCAGATAGGCGGCGCCGAGCACGTCGTCGGGCGAGCGGCCGGCGGCGCGTGCCGCCGACTGAATGCGCGGGAACTGCTCGGCGAAGAACTCGACGCTCGGGCCTGTAGGAAACCAGGCGTCGAAGCGCGCGGCTTCGCGCAGCGCCGTCGGTCCGCTGCCGCCGATCCAGATCGGCGGTCCGCCCGCGCGCGGCGGCTTCGGCTCCATGGTGACGTCCTCGAGCGTGAAGTGCGCGCCCTTGAACGAGACGTGGTCGCGGCTCCACAGCGCGCGACAGATCTCGAGCGTCTCGAGAAAGCGCCCGACGCGACGCTCGAACGGCACGCCGACCGCCGAGAACTCTCGCCGAATCGCGGGCGTGTCGGCGGCGATCCCGACGCCCAGGATCACGCGCCCCTCGGCGATCCGATCGAGCGTGCCGACGACGTGCGCGAGCACCACCGGCGGCCGTAGCGCCGGCAGCAGCACGCCGGTGCCGAGCCGCACGCGGCGCGTGCGGGCGGCGATCGCGGCCATCAGCGTGAGCGGCTCGTGCCGCGGCCGTGCCGTGATCGAGTCGCCGATCCACACGGAATCGAAACCGGCGGCCTCGGCGCGCTCGGCCATCGCCAGCAGCGGGGCGGTCTGGGGCCGCCCTGACATCACGACCTCACGTGTGGGAATGAGCACGCCGAATTCGACGCCCATGGATCTCCTTTCGCGAACGCGTCAGACGCGGAAGTCGAGGATGTAGAGACCGCCGATGATGCGATCGACGGTGTAGAGGATCTGCCGCTCGTCGATGAGGACGTCGTTGATCTGCGCCGCCTTGATGGGAGACTTGCGGAGCGCCGGCGGCACGAAGGCGGCGATCTCCTTCGGCTGAAACGGGTCGCGCACGTCGAACGCGCGCACGCCGCCGTTGAAGAACGTGCCGACGACGACGTCCTCCGAGATCCAGTGGCCGGGCCGATTTTCGTGCAGATTGTGGGCACCGAAGCGGCCACCGCGCCCGGCGAACTTCTTGACCGGCGGCAGCGGACACGTGCTGATCGGGACCAGCTTGTCCTCGCGACGCGCGTCGACGATCCAGACGAGCTTGGGCCAGTCCTGCGCCGCCTGCCGCACCGACTCGTCGCTGACGACGAGCAGGTTGCGCTCGAAGAACGGCACCACGGTGTGGCAGAAGCCCGGAAACGGCGGGTGATAGTCCCAACGGCCGAGCAGCCGCGGATGCGCCTTGTCGGCGATGTCGAGGACGACCGCGCCGCCGTCGATATAGCCGACATAGGCGCGATCCGGGCGCTGCGGATAGACGTTGGTGTTGTGCGCGCGATAGCCGGTATCGATGACCGGATGACGCGGCAGCGGCGGCTCGGCGTCGCCGTCGCGCGTCCCGGGCAGCCACCAGCGCCCGATCTCGCGCGGGCGCGACGGCTGGCGCACGTCGACGATGCGATAACACTGGTCGTCCTTCTGATTGCGCGGCGTGAAGTCGGCGGCGCCCGAGGCCATGTGCACATACTCACCGTCGACCCACCACAGATGATGCACGCCGCGTGACTTCGGCCCCGACGTGTCGAAGAACGTCACGGACTTTGGCTTGGCGGGATCGGCGACGTCGAAGATCTCGAACCCCGCCGGCGTCATGCCGGGCTCGCGAGTCTGGTAGGCGACGATCAACAGATCGCCCACGAGATCGAGCGAGTTGCTGCGCATCTTGTCGTGCGGCAGCGCGGTTTGCACGACCACGCTCGGCTTCTTCGGATTCGTCACGTCGACGGCCGTGACGTTCTTCGGCGCCGACTCGTGGGCGAGCCACAGCACGCGCCGGCGGTCACGCGTGATCTGGATGGCCATGCCCTCGCCGCAGTTGCCGAAGCCGTCGAGCGCGTGGTGCGAGAGCAGGCGCATGGTTGTCATGAGGGCCGATGCTATCATCCCCGCCGCTGCACGCGCCTCTGCACCGGGAAGAACTGCAGATCCCAGCGCTCGGCGACGAGTCCCCAGAGCCCTTGCGGAAAGCGCATCATCGCGACCACGGCCAGCACGCCGAGCAGGATCATGTACCACGCCCCGTAGTCGGCGAGAAGCTGGCGCAGCAGGAAGAAGACGATCGTGCCGACGATGGGACCTTCGAGCGTGCCGAGCCCGCCGATCACCACGATGAAGATCGTGTAGGCGGTCCAGTTGATCGAAAACGCGGCATCGGGCGAGATGCGAAGCAGGTTCAGATACAGAAGGGCGCCCGTCGTGCCCGTCCCGAATGCGGCGATCACGTAGACGGCCAGCTTGGTGCGGAACACGGCCACGCCGAGGCTCGCCGAGGCCGGCTCGCTGTCGCGAACGGCCATGAGCCCGAGCCCCAGCCGCGAGCGCAGATACAAGTAGACGGCGACGACTGCGGCGACGCCGACCGCGATGGCGATCGCATACGTCACCAGCTCGCGCGTCTCGCGCGCGAGCGGGAAGACCGCCTTGAGCGTGCGGCCCGTGCCGCGGCCAAGGACGTCGGTGTTGGCGACGAGCAGGCGATAGACCTCGGCCACCGCCCACGTTCCCACCGCGAAGTACGCATCGCGGAAACGGAACACGAGCGCGGCCGTCGGCAGCGCCAGCACGGCGGCGACGAGGCCGGCCAGCGGCACGGCAAGAAACGGATTCACACCGACGTCGTCGGCCAGCACGATGAGCGCATAGCCGCCGAGCCCGACGAACGCCTGCTGGCCGATCGAGACGAGGCCCGCGTAGCCGGCGAGCAGATTCCACATCTGCGCCAGCACGAGCAGCGCGATGAACTCGACGATGGCCCGCATCGACCCCGCGTCGCCCAGCCACGGCACGGCGCTGAGACCAGCCACGACGAGGGCGGCCGCGCCCGCCCCAGCGCGACTCGCCGTGGTGGTCCGCGCGACGTGAACGCGCGCGTCGACGCTCAATCCACGCGCCGCGACTTCGCGAAGAGTCCCGACGGTCGCAGCAGCAGCACCGCGAGGAACACGAGATGCCCGGTCAGGATTCCCCAGCCGGGCGAGAGCCGGGCGCCGATGGTCTGCGCCACGCCCAGGATGACGCCGCCGACCAGCGTGCCCCAGAGCGAGCCGAGACCGCCGATGATGACGGCCTCGAACGCGAAGAGCAGACGATCGGGTCCGCTGCTGAACGTGAACGTCGTGCGGATCCCGAGCGCGATGCCGGCGATTGCAACAATGGCGAGCGAGAGCGCCATCGCGAGCGCATACAACCGGTCGCGGTCGATGCCCATGAGCGCCGCCGTCGCTCCGTCGTCCGAGGCGGCTCGAAACGCGCGCCCGAGCGCGGAGCGACCGATGACGAGCTGCAGGCCGACGAGCAGCAGCACTGCGACCGCGAAGGTGAGCAGCGGAAAGGCTCCGACGGCCAGCCCCCCTCCGAGCGCGATGCTCGCCGTCTCGATCCCGCCGGGATTGAGGCGCCGTGAGTCGGCCGAAAACGTCTCCAGCAGGCCATTCTGGATCACGATGGACAGGCCGAACGTGACCAGCACCGCGGGAAGGATGCCGCGACCCAGGAGCCGGTTGAGCACCAGTCGCTGCAACGTCCAGCCAACCGCCCCCATGATCGGCACCACCAGCACGAGCGCGACCAGCGGATTGAGCTCCAGCGTCTGCACGATGACCACAGCAAGGAACGCGGCCAGGATGCTGAAATCGCCGTGAGCCAGGTTCACCAGGCGCATGACGCCGAAGATGACCGAGAGCCCGGTGGCGAAGAGCGCATAGAGCCCGCCGAGCAGCACGCCCTGCAGCACGGTGTCGAGCCAGACCACGGGTCAGGCTCCGAAGTATGCCGCGGAGATCTGCGCGCGCGTGAGCCGCGCGGGCACGCCCTGCAGCGCGACGGCGCCTTTGCGGAAGCAGTACACGCGCTGCGCGACCGCGAGCACCTGGCTGACGTCCTGCTCGACGACGAGCAGCGTCGTACCCTCGCGGTGCACGCCGCCCAGCACCTCGTACAGATGCTTCACGACGACCGGCGCCAGGCCCAGCGAGATCTCGTCCACGAGCAGCAGCCGCGGGTTGGCCATCAGGCCCCGACCGATGGCGAGCATCTGCTGCTCGCCGCCGGAAAGATTGGTGCCGGGCTGATCGCGGCGCTCGCCGAGCACGGGGAACAGGCGATACACGCGCTCGAGCGTCCACGGTCCGGCACGCCGCCGATACGCGCCGATCTGCAGATTCTCGCGCACGGACAGGCTCGGAAAGATCTTCCGGCCCTCGGGCACCAGCACGATGCCGAGATCGACGAGCGTGTGCGCGGGGCGCCCCCCCACCGGCTGGCCGGAGAATTCCACCGCGTCGCGCGACACGGGCAGCGCGCCGGCGAGCGCACGCAGGAACGTGGTCTTGCCGGCGCCGTTTGCGCCGATCACGGCGACCGTCTCGCCCTCAGCGGCGTCGAGCGACACGCCGAACAGGGCCTGGAAGTCACCATAGAACGCCGACAGGTTCCGCACGCTCAACAGCGTCACGGCGCATCGATCCCGAGATAGACGCGGTGCACGTCGGCGTGCGCCATCACCGCGTCCGGGGCACCGTCGACCAGGCTGCGACCAAACGCGATCGCGACCAGACGATCCACCGCCGAGCGTAACGCATGCACGATGTGCTCGATCCACACGATGGCGACACCCTGCTCGCGCACCCGCCGAATCACGCCGACCATCGCCTGCACCTCGGGCTCGCTCAGGCCGCCGGCGATCTCGTCGAGCAGCAGCACGCGCGGATGCGTGGCTAGCGCGCGCGCCAGCTCGAGCCGCTTGCGCTCAAGCAGCGTCAGCGTTCCTGCGCGCGTGTTGGCGCGGTCGGCGAGGCCGCTCAGCTCGAGCGCCGCGAACGCGCCGGCGTAGGCGTCGCGCTCCGCCCGCCGGGCGCCGTGCGTGGCGCCGACGAGGACGTTTTCGAATACGGTCATCGCCTCGAAGGGATGCGGAATCTGGTGGGTCAGCGCGATGCCGGCCCGACAGCGCGCGTGCGCGGGCATCGCCGTGATATCGCGGCCGTCGAACAGCACGGCGCCGCGGTCGGGCCGCAGACGTCCGGCCATGACGTTGAGGGCCGTGGTCTTGCCCGCGCCGTTCGGCCCGATGACGCCGACCGCCTCGCGCTCGCTCACCGCGAGCGTGAGCCGATCGAGCACTTGCAGGCTACCGAAGGCGCGCGAGACCTCGTGGAGCGTCAGGAGCATGCGGGGACCGAGGAGCGCCACGGCTCCGCCGGGGCGCTTCCGAGCGCCGGGGGGAGTGGGGGGCCATGTCGGGGCCCCCCACGTCGATAGTGGCGCGTCGGGCTAGGCCTGCTTGAGCGGCCGCAGCTTGCCGGCCGTCGGAATGTTCGGCGCGCTCCGATTGCTGACGATGACGATGTCGAAGCGCCCGTCCTTGCCACGCGTCCACTGGCCCCCGACGAGCGGCGTCTTCGTCACGTTCGGCACGGGGCCTTTGGCCCAGCTGATCGGTCCCACCAGCGTGTTGAGGTTCGTCGCCTTGATCGCGGCAACGATGGCGCCCTTGTCGTCGACGCTCTGCGCTCGCTTGAGCGCGTCCAGACCGACCTCGAACAGCGCGTGGATGAAGCCGAGCGGCTGCGTCCACTGCTTCTTCGTCTCTCGCGTGTACTCGGTCGCGAATGCGGCGGCCGAGGCGCCCGTCAGCGACGACTTGAACGGGTGCTGCGGCGTCCACCAGACCTCGGTCGACATGCCGTCGCCGAGCTCGCCGAGCGCCTCCACCGAGCGCGGAAAGAGCAGCGCCTTGCCCACGCTCGCGACCTTGGGGTGGAATCCCTGCTGGGCGGCCTGCTTCCAGAACGTCGTCCAGTCGGGCGGTATGGGCACGCCGGTGACGATCTCGACCTTCTCCTTTTTGAACGTCGAGATCTGCGCCGAGAAGTCGTCGGAAAGATTCGGATAGCGGCCGGGATCGATCACCTTGCAGCCGGCCTTGGCGAGCGCGGGTGGAAAGCCCCGCTCCTTGTCGCCCCACGCGTTGCCGTCGCCGTCGTTCGGCCAGACCGCGCCGACGACCTTGTTGGTCTCCACCGAGTTCCACATGTCGATGAAGACGCCGATGATGTCCTCGAGGCCCCAGAAGAAGTGATAGGTCGACTTGAAGCCGACCTCGGGCTTGCCGCCGCGGGCGAAGAACCACGGCTGCCACGGGCACACCGACGAGATGGCGGGCGTGCCGTTGACCTCACACTGGTCCGACACCGGATTGGTCGTCTCCGGCGTGCTCGCGACGAGCATGAGGTCGACCTTGTCGGACAGGATCAGCCGCGAGGCGACTTCGGCCGCGCGATTGGGATCCGACTGGCTGTCGCGCACGAGGATCTCCACCGGGTGCGTGCGATCGCGGATCGCGAGGCCCTTGCCGCTGGCCTTGCGAATGCCGCCCACCACGAACGTGTCGGCCTCGCCGAACCCCGCGAGCGGTCCCGTCTGCGGGCTCACGTAGCCGATCTTGATCGGGCGGCCCTGCGCTGCGGCGCGGCCGGGTACCGCGGACGCCCAGGCGCCCGCGGCGCCGCCAGCGCTGACGCGAAGAAATTCTCGGCGCCTCATGGTCGCGGTTCCGTTCGTCTCAAAACTGCACGGGCGTCGGCGGCATCTTGCCGCTCGCGTAGAGCGCCGGGAGCTCGGGCGAGGCGTTCTCCCACACGAGCAGCATCGAGCGCTTGGGCGAGAACCCGCGATGCCGGATGTCCGCCGGCATGGCCGCGACGTCGCCCGCCTTCATCGTGACGCGTGCGCGCACGGCGCCCGTGTCGCGATCCTCGACCTCCCACTGGATCTCGTCGCTGAGCTGCACGAACCACTCCACGCGGTCGTTGCCGTGGATGACGGGCAGGATGTACTCCTCGGTCGTCGGGCAGTAGAGGCTCGCCTTGCAGACCGACACGATCGATGGGTTCCACGTGACGTCCGAGCGCGAGAGATACGCGAACAGATTGAAGGCGACAACCTCGTTCTCGAAGCCGGGCTCGGGGCGCACGTCGGGCTTGTCCTGAGGCACGTCGCAGAAGTGGCGGTTCACGGGGAAGCCGCTCTCGTCGCTGCGCAGCGGCTCGTCGCCGGGCGCGCCGATCATCCGCTTGGCCGTCACGCGGTGCCGCGTGATCGCTTCCTTGTTGCTGCCGTTCTTCGGACCGAACGCGCTGCCCGTCTCCTGGGGGCTCGCGAACGGATCGAAGCCGGCATTCGTCCAGTCCTCGAGCATGGCCTCGAACACCCGCTGGATCAGCGGCGTCGTGAAGCGCTCGGAGTGGTCGAGCCCCGCGCGACGGTAGTGGTCGTTGAAGCGCCCGGCGAAGAGATCGACGGAGCCGTAGTGATTGACCGTGCCGACCACGGCGTCGAAGTTGACGATGCCGTAGAAAAAGCCCCAGGCGATGTCGCGCTGCAGCGCGCGCAGGAACGCGTCGGCCGGCAGCATGTGGTGCCCCTTGGGCCACGCGACGTGCACGAAGTACTCATCGCGGCTGAACGCGAAGCTGCCGAGCGAAAAGCTCCGATAGCCGTGCGTGTTGGCCTCGATCGAGCCGATTTCGGGGACGGTGTCGGTGGGCTTGCTCATCGCGCATTCCTCCGCGGCGTCGTCTGACAGATCTCGCCCCAGCGCTCGACGGTGTCCGCTCCGGCGAGCGTCTGCAGCAGCACCACGCCCGGCTGGGCGGCGTGGAACTGATAGGCGGCACCGACGGGCAACAGCGTCATGTGCCCGCGCCGCGCGCGCACCACGCCCATCTTGCGGCCCGCGGGGGTGCCGGTGAGGGCGACGGAGCCTTTGGTTCCGGCCGGCACCACGCCGGCGTCGTCGAGCTTCACGAGCCGAATCTCCACCTCGCCGTCCATGACGAGGGCGAACTCGTCCTGCGCCGGCGCGCGCCAGCCCGAGGTGCCGTCCGCCCGGATCGCCTCGATCACGTACTCGATGTTCTTGCCGACGGCGATCTTCTCGTAGGGCTTCGCCTTGGAGGCGACCTCGAAGATGTTCGAGAAGACGTAGTTGCGCGCGTCGTCATTGATGACCTCGACGCCGCCCTTGTCGTAATGCTCGAGCGAGCCGAACCGTGTGACGTGCTGATGCGCCATCTGCCCACTCCTTTCGACCGGCTTCCGGGATTCTACTCGCCGCGCGACCGAAGCGCGCTATCATCGCCGCCCAGGCTCGATCGGGGGGATTGCCCGTGGAGCGGACCGGAACCACGACGGAGCGCGCGTTGCACTGGCCGATGGCGCAGCCCGCGCGCGCGTCGTGGAGCCGCCCGCGGCGCCTGGTGTTCGTGGCGTTCGTCGTCCCGGCCGTGAGCGTGCTCCTCCTCGTCACCGTCCTGCCGCTGATCTATCTCGTGGTCACGAGCTTCACCCCGCTCGACTTGACCAGGCCGGGCTCGCTACGCTGGGCCGGCCTCACCAACTATCGCCAGCTGGCCGCGGATGGCCGTTTCTGGAGCTCGGTGTGGGTGCAGGCGCAGCTCTCCTTCTGGACGGTCACGCTCCAGATGGTCATCGGCTTCGCCATCGCGCTGCTGCTGAACGGCCGCATGCGCTTCCTCGAGCTGGTGCGCGCGGCGTTCATCGTGCCGATGGTGCTGCCGCCGGTCGTGGTCGCGCTGATCTGGAAGATTCTGTTCACGCCCGACGTCAGCATTCTCGACTGGACGCTGGGGCTTCTCGGGTTGCCGCAGCCGGCGTGGCTGGCCGATCCGAGCCTGGCGCTGTGGGCGGTGATCGTCGCCGACGTGTGGGAGTGGTTTCCGTTCGTGATGCTGATGCTGCTCTCCGCCCTGCAGATGCTGCCGAGCGAGCCGCTGGAGGCCGCGCGCCTCGACGGCGCCTCGCGCTGGCAGGTGTTCCGCTGCATCACGGTCCCCCTGCTCAAGCCCGCCATCGTGGTCGCGGTGCTGTTTCGCTTGATCGACAGCGTGAAGGCGTTTCCGCACATCTTCATCATGACGGGCGGCGGGCCGGGGACGGCCACGGAGGTCACCAACTTCTATGCCTATCTGCAGGGGTTCTCCTACTCGTACATCGGCTATTCGAGCGCGATCATCGTGGTGATGCTGCTGGCCACTCTGCTCATGAGCCTCGGTGTCCTCGCGGCGGCCGGTGGCGAGCTCGACGTTGAATAACCGAGGCAGCACGTGGACGGTCGCCGCCACCGGCCTTCTGATCCTCGTCGTCCTCTGTCCCGTGTTGTTCATCGTCCAGATGTCGGTCCGCTCGGGGCTCGAGGCTTTGCGGATGCCGCCCACGCTCCTATTCAGCCCCACGCTGCAGAACTACGCGGACCTGGTCGAGAGCAAGTTCGTGCGCTCGCTGATGAACAGCACCGTCACCGCCGTCTCGACGACCATCCTGGCATTGCTGCTCGGCGTGCCGGCCGGCTACGCCTTCTCGCGCGCGCGCTTCCGCGCCCAGCGCGTCGTGTCGCTATGGACGCTCACCACGCGCATGGCGCCCCCCATCGCCTTCGGCATCCCGTTCTTTCTCATCTACAAGGACCTCGGGCTCATCGACACGAGGATCGGCCTGGTCATCATCTATCTGACCTTCAACCTCTCGCTGGTGATCTGGATGATGCGCGCGTTCTTCGACGGCGTGCCGCGATCGCTCGAGGAGGCGGCGTACATCGACGGCGCCGGCATCGCCACCGCCTTCGTGAAGATCGCGCTGCCGCTGGCGGCGCCAGGGCTCGCCACCACCGCGATCTTCACCTTCCTGCTGTCGTGGAACGACTTCTTCTACTCGCTGCTCCTCACACGCAGCGAGGCGATCACGGCGCCGGTGGCCATCGTGAACTTCATGAACTACGAGAGCTGGGAGTGGGGCAAGGTGGCGGCCGCCGCCACCATGATCATGCTGCCCGTGGTGGCGCTCTCGGTCGTGGTGCGCAAGTACATCGTGCGAGGTCTCACGGCGGGAGCCGTGAAGGGATAGAAGGAGATGGCCATGAGCCGCATCACCCGGCGTCGCTTCCTGAAATCCACCATCGTCGCCGCCGGCGTCAGCGCGGCCGGCGTGAGGCCCTCACGGCCGCACGCGCAGACCGGCAAGCCGTACGCCGGCACGCGGCTCAAGGTCTCCCAGGTCGCGCACGCGTATGCGGTGGGGCTGCTCGACCGGCTGCCCGCCTTCGAGCAGCAGACCGGCATCAAGGTGGAGATCGACCAGATGTCGTTCCCCGTTCTGAACCAGCGCGAGGACCTGGAGCTGGCGAGCGGCTCCGGCGCCTACGACGTCATGCAGATGATCTTCATCCGCTCCGGTCGCTGGATCGGGGCGGGATGGGCGGAGCCGCTCAACCCATTCATCGACGACGCCCGCCTCACCGACAAGGCGGCCCTCGACGTCGGCGATTTCGTGGCCGGCGCCATGGCGCCGTTCAAGCGCGGCGACACGATCTACGCGCTGCCGTGGCTGTCCGACAGCACCGTGGTCGGCTATCGCACCGATCTGTTCGAGAAGGCCGGCTACGCCAAGTTCCCGGAGACCTTCGAGGCGCTGCACGAGGCGGCCGCGAAGATGCACACGCGGCAGACCGCCGCCTTCGTCACGGAGGACAACCTGCACTGGATCTTCCCGAACTGGCTGCTGTCGTACGGCGGCGGGTTCTTCGCCAACCCGCCGGGCGATCTCACGCCGACCTTCGACACGCCGGAGGCCCTGAAGGCCGCGGAGATGTTCACGACGATGCTCGCGAAATACTCGCCGCCCGGCGGCATCAAGCTCGATCCGTCCGTGGCGCAGGCGATCATGCATCAGGGCAAGGCCGCCTGCTATCTCGACGGCATGGGCAACACGCAGCACATCATCGATACGAAGAAGACGACGCTTGCCGACCAGATGGCGTTCACCCACACGCCGCGCGGGCCCAAGGGCCACTTCCCCCAGCTCGCGGTGCACGGCTACTTCATCAACAAGGCGTCGAAGAACAAGAACGCGGCGTGGGAGTTCATCAAGTGGGCGGCCGGCAAGGACCAGATGCTCTGGAGTGCCTTGAACAAGGGCCATCTCGCGTGCACGCGCTCATCCGTGCTCGCCAACGCGGAGGTGCGCCAGAAGTTCACGTGGCGCGGCTCTGACCTCGCGTCGCTGCACCTCGCCGTGATGAAGCGAGCCGGCGAGGGTTACATGGTGTACCGGACGGTGCCGCAGTTCCCGCCGGTGGGCGACCGCGTCATCATCGCGATGACCGCCATCGCCTCCGGCCAGACCAGCGTCGGGGACGGGATGAAATCACTGCAGAAGGACGCCGAAGGCATCCTCGAGAAGGCCGGCGTCAAGATCAACCGAAGGGGTTAGCCATGACCACCGCTTCCATCGCCGTACGCGCCGTCTCCACCGCCGTGGGCGCCGAGATCCTCGGCCTCGACCTCGCCGACACGCTGCCGGACGCAACGATCGACGCGATCCGTCACGCCCTGTTCCAGCACGGCGTCGTGTTCTTCCGCGACCAGAAGCTCACGCCGGAGCAGCACGCGGCGTTCGCGCAGCGGTTCGGCGCGATCAACGTGAACCGCTTCTTCAAGACCGTCGACGGCTATCCGATGATCGCGGAGGTGCGCAAGGAGCCCGACCAGGTCGGCAACATCGGCGGCGGCTGGCACACCGACCACAGCTACGACCAGGTGCCCGCCATGGGCTCGATCCTCTATGCGCGCGAGGTCCCGGAGACCGGCGGCGACACCCTGTTCGCCAGCATGTACGCCGCCTATGACGCGCTCTCCGACGGGCTCAAGCAGACGCTCGAGCGTCTGCAGGCGGTGCACTCGAGCCGCCACGTCTTCGGCGTCGAGGCGTACGCCGGGCGCGGCGACCTCAAGGGACGCTACTTGAATCCCGAGGCGGCGACGCAGGATGCCGTGCATCCGGTGGTGGTGCGCCATCCCGGCTTGGGGCGCAAGGCGCTCTACGTGAACTCGGCGTTCACGGTGCGCTTCGTCGGCTGGACCGACGAGGAGTCACGGCCGCTGCTGCAATACCTCTATCAGCATGCGGCGCGCCCGGAGTTCACCTATCGCTTCCAGTGGCGCGAAGGCTCGCTCGCGTTCTGGGACAACCGCTGCACCTGGCATTACGCGCTCAACGATTACCACGGCCATCGCCGGCTGATGCATCGCATCACCGTGGAGGGCGTCGCGCTGAGCTGAGCCGCCCGAGCTCACGCGCCGGGCATGACTCCGCGCGGCAGTCGCTCCACGTGCGCGCAGATCTCGCCGGGACGCGTGAGCCAGATGCGATCACGGTGGCGCACGACGTGCTCCAGCGCGCGGCGCAGCTGCGGCAGCCGGTACGGTCGGCCC
>Ga0114129_10007697_pt1 | contig 15330 bp, 13 predicted proteins | sample RhiMetdeltSRZDD1_FD_80071 | JGI IMG/M metagenome (GOLD analysis project Ga0114129, IMG submission 80071) | Populus rhizosphere microbial communities from Tennessee, USA - Rhizosphere MetaG P. deltoides SRZDD1 (version 2) (version 2) | ecosystem: Host-associated > Plants > Roots > Rhizosphere >...
CGCTTCCGCTCGACGAGATCGATCGACCCGCGGAGCGTGAACCGGCCGTCGATCGTGACGGGATCGGGGAAGCTGTGCTCGTCGCGTCCGCCGAGTTCGGGCAGACCGAATGCCAGCTCGAAGCGCCACGGCTCCCAGTGGTCTTCGGCCGTCACCTGATCCATCCAGACGTAGAGATCGCGCTTCATCGCGGCAATCTCGTCACGCCAGACACGTTCGATCGCGGGCGCGAGCCGTTCGGCGTAGTCGGCGGCCACGGCATCCACCGTGGCTTCGAGGATGTCCATGATTCGCTGACGCGCGTCCCGTCGAGGCGGGATGAGCGATTCACGCGCGAGCGCGCGAAACACTTCCGCCTGCACCGCATGGAAAAGGCTTCCCCGCGTCAGCGGATCGAGATGCTGCAGCGGCGCCGGGATCTCGATGGGCGCGAACCGGTAAATCGCGGACAGCAGGAACCGGTACGGACACGTGGCGTAGTTCTGGAGCGCCGAGACGGAGTACGGACGCGCGTGCATCCGCTGCGTCGCGAGGAAGGGGCGCAGGGCAGCGGTCGCGCGGACGATGCCGTCGGAGGCGGTCCAGGCAGAGCGGGCGCGATTCCACTGCGACGTCAGCGATCGACGCAGGTGCGCGTTCAACTGGACGAGATATTGCGCGTGTCCTCTCGACGCCAGTGGCGCGTCCATCAGCGCTCGAAGAACCGAGAGGTCGTGCTCGAACTCGTCGATCGCGTCGGCCGCGGCGCGCGGCGCCGGCCACGCGAGCGGCGCATCCGACGTTTCCGCCGCCTGCTGCGCCAGCTGGACGTGATCGGGGACGATGCCGGTCACCGCGCGCATCAACTCGAGCGCGTAGAACGACGGCACCCGGGCCCGGCCGCCGGCCGTGTCGAGACGGGGGAATGACACGTACACGCGGTCCGTTGCCGCGCCGACCGCCAGCCGGAGCGACAGCCGTTCGAGGGCGCCGCGTCCATCCTGCTGCTGCAGGCCGCCGGCCAGCTCGCGCCTCAACTCGTCGACGAGCAGCGGATCTTCGTGGATGGGACGCGGAAACAGACGCTCACCGAGCCCCGGGATGAAGACGATCTTGAACGCGCGCCCGCGCGCTTCGTCCGTCGCGGCCACGAAGACCTGGCCGTAGCGCGGCTTCCGCGGCGGATCGTAGAGCGAGGTCAATCGATCGGCGAGGACGTTGCGGATCTCGCCGATGCCGACGGGCCCGACCTCGCTCATCGGGTACAAAGCCGTGACGACTCGCAGCACGCGCTCTGGTTGTTTGAGAACCCGGCGTGCGAACGGCTCGAGCCGCGCGAGCCACTCGCCCCAGCGTGCGCTCGCCGGCCAGGTGCTCATCTCCTGGATGATCGGCAGCGCGAACGCCTGCAGTTCGCTGAGTGTGTCGAGCTGGCGCGACAACCCGTCGATCTGCGGATCATCGGGATCTTCATCCTGGATGCCGCGAATGCGCGCGCGGAACTCTTCGGCGAGCCCGTTCAGACGGCGTTGCCACCGATCGGCGCCTCCGATAACGGAGGATTCGACGAGCAGCCGCTCCCATCGCCACGGCGCCGCCAGGCCACGCGCTTCACTGCGGTTCGCCGCGTGTTCGTCGGCATCCGCGGCTTCCGGCTCGTCGTCCGGGACGATGAGTCCGAGTCCGTCGTCGTGCGGAATCACCCACGTCTCGTCGTCCGGGTCACGCGTGTCGAGCGGCGCCTGCCCGAGCGACAGATACTCGGCAAAGCGGGCGGCAGAGAGATTCTCCGCAGCACAGGAAAGCAGGGCGAGGAATGCGCGTCCGCCCGGATCGGGACGTCGCGTTCCGTGATCGAAGTAGGCGTCGATGCCGGCGCGGCCGAGCGCCTGCTCGAGCAGACCGACGTAGGCCTGTGGCGACCGCAACAAAACCGCGATCTCGTCGAACCTGACGCCGCGCCCCGCTTCTTTCAGGATGCGACGCGCGATTTCGAGGCACTCGCGTGCTTCGCCGGGCGCCGACAGCCAGACCAGCTCACCGGTCCGATCGCGCGCGCCCGGCGGCTGTTCGGAAAACAGATGCTGCTGAAGCCGGACGAGATCGCTGTCGCCCGCTTGTGCCCTGAGCGAAGTCGAAGGGGTCTGGTCGCGACCGTCGATCGGCACACGCGCTTCTTGCAGCGCGTGCGCCGCCGCGGCATCGCCGGCCGGGATCGTGATCAGCCCGCGACTTGCGTGCCGGACGAGCGCGATCAGAAACCGGCTCGTCAACGCCGAGTCGAACGGAACGTCGAGCAGGACGATGGGCATGCCCCTGAATTCGACCGTGTCCTCGAGCCGAACGATCGCGGCTTCGAACAGCGCCGCGCGATCGACTACTCGCGCGTCGTCGAGCAGATTCTCGATGCGGTCGAGGAGCTTGGCGAGATCCGGGCCGCTGCGCGACAGACCAGTCAGGTTCGACGATGCCGTGCCGTGGAGACGAAGTTCGGATAACGTGGCGGCCAGCGCGCGCGGAAATCCCGGCGCTTTCTGCACCGGCGTCAGATAGTCGAGCGCATCGTTCCTGGCCGCGTCGAACGCCGCGCGGTTCGCAAGCGCTTCATACCCCAGACCCGTGATCGGCGTCCGGCCCCGCGCGGCGAGGGCGACCATTGCCAGCCGGGCAGCAACCTGCGTGACTGACAGGCGATGGATGCCGAACGTGACGCCGCGCTGGTGGCTCAGGCCTCGGGCGAAGTCGTCGACCGCGCCTCGTGACGCGCCGACGAGCAGTACTTCATCAGCAGGGCCGACGGTCTGCAGGAATTCGCCGACGGCGGCGAGGCGCACACTGGTCGATCCCGAACGCAGGGCGCGCACGGTGCGCTGGGTTGGTCCACGCACGGTGGACTCCTAGCGGCCGCTGAAAATGATTGCTGAGGAAACGGGAGGCGTGGTGTTCATTTGTACTCCTCTCCGGACTCGATGCCGGAGACATCGCTAGCAGCCGCCTCGCGCTGACTGCAAACCGCACTGTATCACGGCCCTTCACCGGGCCGGAATGGCCACGAGGAGACGATTGCGGTCGTTCGGGCGCTCGTAGTTCATGCGTGAGGAGATCGATTTCACGAGCGCGATCCCCAGACCGCCAACCTGGACCTCATCAAGAGACGCTGGCGCCGGCCGCGGCGTATAGTCGCGCGGATTGAAGGGAACGCCGTCGTCTTCAAAGATCAATATCGTTTCCGTGTCGTCGAAGGTAATCGTGACGTCGATATCTGCGGTCGCCTGACCGTGGCGGACGATGTTGAGCACGACCTCTTCGAAGACGAGCTCGATGTTGTAACGGGCAGCATCTGGCAGTAGCCGTGTCTCCAGGAGGCGGCTCAACGAACCGGCCGCGTCATGAAGGCCGGCGAGCGTTGCAGGAACCCTCAGAACGTGCCGGCTCGCAACCACATCCCGTTATAGAAACGTTACGGTCATGAGTGAGAAATCGTCGTCCAGGGGTCCGGCCTTGGCTGCTTGTTTCACTCGCTGGAACAGTCGCGCCGGCTCCGACAGTCCATCGACGGGGGGCTCGAGCAGCAGCGGCAGAAAGTCGTCGAGCATCCAGGTCTTCTCGTCCGTCGCGATCTCGAAGACGCCGTCGCTGAACAGATACAACCTGGTTCCTGGCGGGACGATCGTTTCCTGAACGTCATAGGTCTGATCCGGAATCGCGCCGATCATCAGACCCGGCAAGCCAAGCGGCTGCGACGCATTTTTTCCGGGAGGCACGAGAAACGCCGGGTTGTGCCCGCCAGAGCTGTACGTGAGGGTGCGGCTGACGGTATGGTACACGCCGTACCCGATCGTGAAGTACAGCGAGTTGTGCAGGTCCATCGGAAATCGGGCGTTCAGACTCGCCAGCACGTCCGCGGGACGGGTGAAGTCGATCCCCGGCAGCGCGCGCTGGCGGAACACGTTCATCACCGTGACCGAGTGCATGGCGGCGCCGACTCCGTGTCCCGAGACGTCCATCAGGTAGAAGACGAACGTCTCCGAATCAAGCCAGTCGTATCCGAAGGCGTCGCCCCCCAGTTGCGCTGACGGCTGGAAGTGCCAGTCGACGCGCACCGGCCCGGTGGTGATTGGTGGCGGCAAGAGGGAGAGGACGTACGAGCTCGCCTTGCGCAGGTCCCGGCTCAATTCCTCACCGCGCTTGACGTCACGACGATTGCGTCGTTCGTACCGCAGGATCTGCTGGCCCACTCTGAGGAGCTGGCCTTCGGTGAGGACGGTGGGCTGGGTGATACGCTGCGAGCCGGCAAAGGTCCCGTTCGTCGATCCCAGGTCTTCAGCCACGACGCCGCCGTTCACGAGCGACACCCGGGCGTGTTGCCGGGAGATCTGGGTGTCGCCTACAACCACGAACGTCTGCTTGGCGTCACGCCCGATCGTCACCGGCGCGTCGGCGACTTCGAGGCACTTTCCTGGCTCGGCGCCCTCCATGACGACCAGATAGTGTCCGGTCGCGCTCGCGGTCGACTCGAGTGGCGGGATCAGGGGACTGCCGCCGAAGACGGTGCGCTGGAGATCGTTGTTCTCAGATGCAGACATACGTCCTTTTGATGGCGGCGGTGATCATATCCCCATATCCCCGGGCGGGCGCGAATCAATGGGTGTCTGTTCGGTTGTTCCCGGTGTCGAATGACGATCGCGATGGTCAGAGACTGGAGGCCTCCATGCGAATCTTCTCTGCGGTTCTTGCCTCGTTGTGCGTTGCTCCGGTGCTTCTGCTGACGGCTCAAGCGGCACCACAGAACGTGGACCTCAAGTCGTCCGATGGCACGGTCCTGAAGGCGACGTATTTCTCGGCCGGGAAACCCGGGCCCGGAATGGTCCTGTTCCATCAGTGCAGCGATGGTGCGACTCGTCATCTGTGGGACAGCTTTGCGAAGGATCTCGTCTCCGCGGGAATTCACGTCATCACGTTCGACAATCGCGGCTTTGGAGAAACCGGCGGCCGGTCCGGCCGGGCCGCTCTTCCGCCGCCTCCGCCTCCACCTCCACCATCTGCCGGGGCACCACCTTTAAAGGCTCAGGGTTGGGGCGCGTCGCCATTCCCGGTCGCGGACGGCCTCGCGGCGCTGGCGTACCTCAAGTCGCAAAAAGGGGTCGACTCGACGAAGCTGGCGGCGGGCGGATCGAGTTGTGGCGCCGGCGATGCCAGCAATCTGGCCGCGGAATCTCCTGATGTCAAAGCGTTGTTTCTCCTGTCCGGTATCCCTACGGTCCGGGGCATCACACACATCAGGAATACTCCTTCGTTAGCCGTGTTCGTGGCCTATGCCGAACAGGACATGCGCGACACTCCGGTCAAGGAGATAGCGCCAGCCTCGAAAAACCTGCAAACGACTGTTCGGGCGTACGCGGGGACCGAGCACGGCGTCGCGCTGCTGGCGAAACGGCCAGACCTTCAGACGACGATCGTGAAGTGGCTCGCGAGTCAGTTGAAATAGTCAGGATCGGCCTGCCGCTGGTATGCTTTAAAGCATATGCAATATACTGTTTTGTATGCGTACCACCTTGATTCTTCCGGAAGCCCTGGTCGACGAGGCCCGAGTGATGCTGGGGTTCACGTCGAAGACCGACACGGTCGTCTACGCACTGCGTGAGGTCGTGCGGCGCGGGCGACGCGACGACCTCAAAGCGCTCCTCGGTCGCATGACGTTCGAGTTCGATCCGGCTGAGATCCGCAAGAAGGACCGGCGGCGTCGTGATCGTGGTTGACACGTCCGTCTGGATGGACGCGCACCGTCGTCCGGCCGGATCGATCGCCGGGACCCTCAATAACCTGCTGGACGCCGACGAGGTGGCGCTCGCGCTGCCGGTGAGGCTCGAGCTGTCCGCCGGTGCCTCTCGGCGCGATCGGCCGGCACTCCTTCGCGCGCTCTCCGGGCTGCCGATTGTCCGGCCCTCGGACGAGACCTGGCGCCTGATCGACCGCTGGGTGCCTCAGGCGGCAGACAAGGGTCACCGGTTCGGGCTGTCGGACTGGCTCATCGCCGCGCTCACGCACGAAATCGGCGGGCTCATCTGGTCACTTGACGAGGACTTCGTGAAGCTCGAGCGACTCGAGCTGGTCGAGCGGTACGATGCTAACGCCAACAAGCACCGACGATAGGAATAACGGACGCTTCAGGTCTGAATGGTCGCTTTCGAGAAGCCCGCTTCGAACAGGCGCCCGCGCGTCTGCTTTCTCATGCCGCCCGCAATGCGGGCGTGCGGAGCTGAGCGTTATTCACTCCTTGGCGGCGGTGCTCTCTTCCTCCTGACGAGCGAGTCTGTCCTCCAGAGATTCTCCAGGAACCTCGTCGAAGTCCGGATCCCAGTCCCCGACGTAGATCGGGTTCCCGTCCGGATCGGCAAAGGAAATGTAGTTGCCGGCCTCGGATTCGACGATCTCGCTGACTTCGACTCCGTGCGTGCGCAGGCGCGCGGCAAAATCGTGGATGGGCGTGTCCTGCGAGACGACCAGGCCAACCTGAACGGCGCCCTTTGTTCCTGGCTTCGGGCGGCCGGGCTTCCAAGGATGCAGTCCGATGAGGAGCGTCTTGCCGGCCAGAAGGGTAGCCCAGTGATTGCCGAACCGGTTTGTGAGCTTCAGGCCGAGCACCTCGCTGTAGAACCGGACGGCAGTATCCATGTTCGACACATAAACGGTCGCGTTCCCTCCGTAGATCATAGCTGACACCTCCTTCGTTTCCAGATACTCTCGCATTGGATGCGTGCCGCAAAGATCCAGTTGGCGGGCCAGTTCTCAATCGACCGCAGACGGGACGAGCCGCTGATGCTGCAAATCGTCCTGCAGCTGCAGAATGCCATCGAGCGTGGCCTCGTGCCTCGCGGCGCGACCCTTCCCTCGTCGCGGGTCCTGGCGCGCGCGCTTGGCGTCTCGCGCAACACGGTGCTGACGGCCTATGACGAACTGAAGGCGCGCGGGCTGATCACCAGCCGCCGCGGCGCCGGGATGCGCGCCGGGCCGGGCACGGGTATGCAAGGGTTCGACATCCGGCGCGTGCTGCGCGAGGCGCAGTACCCCGCGCGTACGTTCGTCGTTCACGATCCGGACAACAATCCGATTGTGATCGCCTGTTAGACGATCGACACCTTCGTAGAACCACCGAGCAACGCTCCTGCACTCGCCGGCGTGGAGGTCGGGCCGCCCTGGTTATCAGAACCGCACTGCTCGTCAGTCTTGTTCTTCTCGCCATCGTCTTCATCATCGGATGGAGGCGTGCGTCGGCGTCGCAGGGAGTCCAGGCCGCAACCCGCGGTGCGCAGCGGCCGTCGCTGATACAAACCGCAATCGGATTCGTCACCGATTTCTTCGACACATTGGGGATCGGGTCGTTTGCGACCACGACGACCGCCTACAAGCTGCTGCGCGTCGTTCCCGACGAGCGAATGGTCGGAACCATGCTCGTCGGCCACTCGCTGCCGGTCGTCGTGCAAGCGTTCATTTTTCTGGTCGTGGTGCCGGTGGACCCGGTGGTCCTCGCGTCACTGATTGCAGTATCAGTCTTCGGCAGCTGGATCGGCGCTGGCGTCGCCACGAAGCTTCCCCGGCGACCGATTCAAATCGGCATGGGCATCGGGCTGCTCGCCGCCGCATCGTTCATGTTGTTGAGTCAGCTCGGACTGTTTCCAGGTGGAGGCATTGCGCTGACGCTCGCGCCTGAAAAACTCGTGGTCGCCCTCGTCGCCAATTTCATCCTGGGTGCGTTGCTGATGCTCGGCATCGGCAGTTACGCGCCATCGCTGATCTTGTTCAGCGTGCTCGGCATGGACCCGCGAGCGGCATTTCCGATCATGATGGGCTCTGGAGCGATGATGGCGATGGCCGGCGGACTTCGATTCATGCAGGCCGGCCGCTTTGACACGCGTGCCGCATTGGGCCTGACGCTAGGCGGCATTCCAGGAGTGCTCGTCGCGGGACTTGTCGTCCAGTCGCTGCCGCTGACGGTACTGCGTTGGGTGGTTGTGTTTGTCGTCTTCTACGCGGGGACAATGATGCTAAGGTTGAGGGCGGGCGTGACAGGGCGCCTCCCGTCCGCGGACAGGACTGAGTCCACCTGAACAGAACCACTTCTCAAAAAGCGCTCTTCTTCTGAAGTAGACTTCCGACCCCATGTCGCTATCCGCGGGCACTCGCCTTGGCACGTACGAGATTCTTGGCCTTCTGGGCGCCGGCGGGATGGGCCAGGTGTACCGCGCCCGCGACACCAAACTCCATCGCGACGTCGCCCTGAAAGTCTTGCCCGAGGTCGTCGCGGACGACGATGAGCGGCTGGCGCGCTTCCACCGCGAGGCGCAGGTGCTCGCATCCCTCAACCACCCGAACATCGCGCATCTGTACGGGTTCGATGACGCCGGAGGGACACACGCTCTCGTCATGGAACTCGTCCCCGGTCCGACGCTCGCGGATCGGATCGCCGAGGGCGCGCTTCCGCTTCGTGACGCGTTGCCGATCGCGCGACAGATTGCCGACGCGCTGGAGACCGCTCACGATCACGGCATCATCCATCGCGATTTGAAGCCCGCGAACATCAAAGTCAAGGACGACGGCAGCGTGAAGATTCTGGACTTTGGGCTGGCGAAGGCGCTCGCCGCTGATACCGGAGCCGGGTCCGCGGACCCGTCCAACTCTCCGACGCTGACAGCCCGGGCCACGCAGATGGGAATGATTCTCGGCACCGCCGCGTACATGGCGCCGGAGCAGGCGAGAGGCCGCCCGGTCGATCGTCGCGCGGACATCTGGGCATTCGGATGTGTGCTCTACGAGATGCTGACGGGCCGCCGCGCATTCGCCGGTGACGACGTGACAGACACGCTCGCGACGGTGCTGAAGGACCCTCCTGATTGGCGCGGGTTGCCGTCCGATCTTCCGGCCGCCGTCCAGCGTGTGTTGCGTCGCTGCCTCGAAAAGGATCCGCGCAAGCGGTTGAGCGCGATTGGCGATGCGCGTCTCGAGCTCGACGAGCCGGATGACGTCCGAGTCGCAGCGGCGCCGGCCGCGCCTCGGCGCAAGATCTTCGGTGCGCTGGTCGCCGCCGCGGCTGCCGGCGCCATCGTGACCGCCGTTGCCATCGGGGTTTGGCGCGTGCCGGCACCAGGTACGCCCGCGGGATCCGGGACCGTGATGCGCACCTCGATGCTCGCGCCGGGGTCAGTCGTCTTCAGTCCCGATCCGGCGGACTCGGCGATCTCGCCGGATGGCAAGCTCGTGGTGTTCGGCTCGGGGAGCGTGTCGGGGACCGGCGACTCGCAGCTCTGGATACGGCCGGTCAACGCGCTGACGGCGCAGCGCCTGGAGAACACGACCGGAGCCTTCCTGCCGTTCTGGTCGCCCGACAGCCACCGGATCGGGTTCTTCGCAGACGGCAAGCTGAAGACGATCGGCGTCGATGGCGGGCGGCCGGCGGTCATCTGCGACGCGCCAACTGGCCGTGGCGGAACCTGGAACGCGCGAGGGGATATCGTCTTCGCGCCCGCAGCCGCCGGCGGATTGTTCCGCGTTTCCGCGAACGGCGGCGACCCGGCGCCGCTTACCACGATCGATGCGGCCGCCAAAGAGACCGGACATCGGTTCCCGCAGTTCCTTCCGGATGGCGACCATTTCCTGTTCGCCGCGCTGCCCGTACGCGCCGGCAAATTCAACATCTCGATCGGATCGCTCAGCGGCGGCGCGCGCGAGCCGCTCGCGCAAATGGAAAATGTGCCCGTCTTCGCGGAGCCTGGTTATCTGCTGTTTCTCCGGAAAGGTGTGCTCGTCGCTCAGCAGTTCGATCCCCGGACGCGAAAGCTGTCGGGTGAACCGGCGCCGCTCGGCGACGTGCCTGCCAGCCCGACGTCCGGCGCCAACTACACCGCGGCACATGCCGCGTCGGTGTCGGCGGATGGCACGCTCGCCTATCTGACCGAGCCCTCGATCAACACGCGGCTCGTGTGGACCGACCGCAACGGATCGGACGTAGGGGCGGTTCCGCTTCCACCCGGCCGGTACCTGCAGGTCGCACTGTCTCCCGACGAACGGCGGGCAACGGTGGTCCGCCTGAACTCCCGCACGGAGTCGAGCATCTGGCTGGTGGACCTCATCCAAGGCGGCGCGACCCCGCTCGTTCAATCCGCCGGGCTCAACGACAGCGTCGTCTGGTCACCGGATGGCGCGTTGATCGTGTTCGCGAGCGATCGCGATGGTCCACAGGATCTTTTTCTCAAGGACGTCAACAGCTCGGCGCCCGAGCAGCGGACATATTCATCTCCGGTGCTGTTCAAGGGGGCGACGGCTTGGTCCCCGGACGGAAAGGGCATTGTCTATTACGAGCTCACCGCCGAAACAAACTTCGACCTGTTCACCCTGCCGCTCGGGAATGATCAGAAGTCCAGCCCGTTCCTCCGCACGACGGCAGCGGAGCTGCTGGGAACGGTTTCCCCTGACGGACGCTGGATGGCGTACCTCTCCGATGAGACCGGCCGCTTCGAGGTCTACGTCCAGTCGTTTCCGGTCGCGGGCCGCAAAGTCCAGGTGACCACGAGCGGCACCGCCGGCGCACGATCGTCTCAGCCAGTCACCTGGTGGCGCCGCGACGGCAGGCAGCTCGCCGTGCTGAACGCCGATAGCACGCGGATTCTGGGATTGGACGTCGAGCCTGGTGCGGACTTTCGGATCGGCTCCCCGAAAGTGCTCGCGACCGTCCGCCCGCAGATGATCACCCTGACCTGGACCGCAGATCTGCAGCGGGCGCTGACGATCGTTCCCGAAAGCGGGGCCGCGGCGTGGTCGCTGACGTTCGTCAGGCCGTGGACCGCGGCAATCGGACGCCGATAGCGCGCCCTGAAACATATAAATGACGAAGACTTCGTCCAGGCTCACCGTTGACGACGTCAAGCGGCGGCTCGATCGCGGCGAGAAGGTGACGTTCATCGATACGCGCAACCCGATCGCGTGGGCCGCGTCGAAGCTGAAGGTTCCGGGAGCCGTCCGCGTCCCGCTGGATGAAGTCAGTGAGCTCGTCGCCACGCTGCCGCGTGATGAGCTCCTGATCGCCTACTGCACTTGACCGGACGACGGATTGAGCGCCCGGGTGGCGCATTTGCTTGCGAGACAAGGCTTCACCACCGCGTACCTGCGCGGGGGACTAGCGGCTTGGCTGGAAGCTGGACTGCCCGTTGCTCCTCGATCCTCTTAGGCAACGGTCCCGCGACGCTTGCCGCAGTTGCTGTGCTTCACCGCCCCGCTTGCTACACTACCGGCACTTCCGGGTCTTTTTAAATGCAGTTCCGCCGGCTGTGTTGCCTTTGGCTTGTCGTCGGCGCATGCCTAGCTGCCGGTCCGGCCGCCGCACGAAGAGCCACGGTGGTCGATCTGCTGGATCGATACGGATCCGGACAGTTCGAGCCTGTCGTCGCGGAACTCGCGCGGGTGACTGATTTCGACGACCTCCTGCAACAACTGAAGCGCGAGGCCCCGGCGTGGCTGGACGCGAACGGGCCGGCGGATCGCGATCGTCGCGAGCTCGTCGCGGCCACGTTCGCGCTCGAGGCCGCGCGTGCCGACGAGTTGTACGAGTGGGTGTGGATCCAAAGCCAGCCGGGTGTAGCGGTAACCGTCATGTACTGGAAGCCGCCGCCACTCCTGATCGAGTGGGGGTGCCAGTTGATGCGCGCGCACGAGCCGCCACGTCCGATCGAGCGCTGGTGGCAGTTGGCCGCGCTGGCAGTCGCGCAGCGCTCCGAGGATTCGCGGTTCCTTGTCGGCGACATCCGGATTGGCCGCGCTGGCGAGATCATCAACGTCCAGGACGAAATCAAGCATCTCGACCACGTCATGAAGCGGTTCCCTGCTGAGAGCCGGTTCGTGCTCGCGCAGGGCATCGCCCGCGATCGTTACTGGGAGGACGACGCGCTCACGGCGTATGCAGCGGTCGCCAACGACGTGGACGTCGGTGGAGAAGCGTCGATGAGGCTCGGCGCTCTCCATGTGAAGCACGAGCGCTTCGGCGAGGCGATTCTTCAGTTCGATCGCGCCGAGACACTGACGCGGGACCCGTACGTCATCTACCTGGCGCGCTACTTCAAGGGACGGGTCCTCGAAGAAAACAGCCGGTCCGACGAGGCGCTCGACGAATACCGCGGCGCCGCGGCCGCGTGGCCGACCGGTCAGGCCGCGACCGTATCCCTGGCAGCGCTGCTTTTCCGCAATGGCCGCCGCGCGGAAGCGCACGAGCAAATCGGCCGGATGCTCGCCGCAGCGCCGAACGCCTTCGATCCATGGCGCGAGTACGTGCATGCCGACAACCGGTTCTGGCCGCAACTGATCGGCCGGCTGCGGGCGGAGATCCGCAGGTGATGGCGCGGGTCATTGCCCGTTTCGGCCTGGTCGCCAGCCTGACCCTGCTGCAAGGGCAGAGGCCGCCGGCGAACCCGCAGCAGACATTCCGCGCGGGCACGGATGTCGTCATGGTGGACGTCTCGGTCAAGTCAGGTGACCGCGTCGTGACCGGTCTCGGACCCGAAGACTTCGTGCTGACCGACAACGGCGTGCGGCAGCGAATCGAGAGCGTCGAATCCACGGCGGTACCAATAGATCTGACACTCGTGATCGATCTCAGCGGGAATCCTGACCGTCCGTGGACGCGGCGGATCGATCATTCGAAGGTCGTGGCCGACGTTCAGAGAGAAGTTCAAGAGGTCACGAGCATCCTCCGTCCGACCGATCGCATCCGTCTGCTCGCAATCGACCAGTATGTCCAGCAGATCTGGCCGCTGCAGCAGGTTCCGGCGACGCCAATCCCGCGCGTCGAATTCGACGGTCTCGCGTCGGTCTTTGACACCCTGGCAGCCGCGCTCATCCGTCCTGTCGAGCCTGCTCGCCGGCACGTCGTCATCGCGCGAACGAAAGGGGTTGACACGATCAGCGCGATCGACGCGAGAGCCTTGCGGGGGATTGCCGAACGATCGGATGCGCTGTTTCACCTGGTCATCATGGAAAACGCGCTCGGTGCCGACGCCGCGCTATCGGGGTTTCAGTCCAACCTGATCGGTTTGGTCGAAGCGACAAACCGATCGTGGCTGCCCCATCAGCGGCGTCTCGTTTCGTCCGGTCCGCCATATCAGCTCCTATCGGATGGCATAGCCGTGAGATCAGCAGTCGAAACGGCCGGCGGCGGCTGGCATCAGGCCAGAGCCTTCAGTGTGCCCTCGCTGACAGGAACCTTCCGCGAGACGTTCGAGAGTTTCCGGCAGGGCCACATGCTGCGGTACACGCCGCAAGGCGTGACGCGGAGCGGCTGGCACACGATTGCCGTCACCGTGCCCCGATCGCGAGGCTACACCGTGCGCGCCCGGAGGGGATATGGGATCGAGGACTCGGCGCCCGCGCCCGCGCCGACTGTGCCGGCGGTTCCGAAAACGCTCGCGGACCTCACGCTCGCCTACGAAGCCGGCGCCTTCCAAAGCGTCGCAACCGCGCTTCGACAGATCGCCGATCCGCAGCGGCTTATGCGCGATTTCGAGGAAGAAGGGAATCCGTGGCCGGCGGCCCCCCGGCGGGAAGCGGGATTCGCGATCGAATTGGCCGAGCCCGGGGTGTTCTCGCCGCGTGCCGAAACGCGCGATCAGGCTTTGCGGCTGCTCAACCGATTCACCCGCCTGATCAGACAACCGCTCGGACCAGACGTGTTCGAGCGCCAGTGGTACTACACCGTGCTCACGCTGTTGCAGGGCACGATTAACCCGCCGGCGCTCGAGGCCTTCGCCGATCTCGCATTGGCTCGCTTTCCGGATGAGCCGCGGTTCCTTCTCGCGCGCGCCATCGCGGCCGATCAGCGATCGACCACGGCGGGTGCGTCGCGCGTCGCAGCCACGGGCTCCAGTCAAACAGCCCTCGAGACAGTCCGCCGTCAGTACGAGGCACTGATCGGGATGCCGGCCGTTGCCGCCGAAGCGCGCGTCCGGCTCGCGTGGCTGCTGCACCGCATCGGCCGGCATGACGACGCGCTTGCGCGCCTCGACGAAGTCGACGTCGAGCCCCTGGATGGATCGCTCAGGTATCTGCAGCACCTCTTTTCAGGACATGTGATGAACGCTCTCGGTCGCCCGGATGACGCCACGGTCGCGTACCGGGCCGCCCGTGCGATTGCGCCGGACGCGCAGTCCGCTCAAGTGGCGCTGATGAACGGCCTGCTCGCCCGGGGCGACCGCGCCGGAGCGGAGACGGTCGCCGAAGTGATCCAGCGCCAGCGATCGACGGACTTCGATCCGTGGTGGATGTACTGGCAGGGTCAGTACCGGTTGTATGGGCAGGCGATGGCCCGTATCAGGGAGATGGGCCGATGAACAGCGCCGGCCCGACAGTCTGGTTCGCGGCGGCATCGCTGATGGTTTGCGCCGCGGCACCGGGCATCCTGTCCGGACGCGCCCAGCAACAGCCGACATTCCGCTCTGAAATCAACGCGGTCGTCGTGGACGCCTCGGTGCGCGATCGCTCGCGACGGGCGGTCACGAACCTGCGGCCGGCCGACTTTGTCGTGATCGACAACGGCGTGCCGCAGGACGTAGACAACGTCAGCTACGGCAAGCTGCCGATCGACGTCACGGTCGCGCTCGACGTCAGCTACAGCGTGACGGGCGTGGTGCTCGAGCGGCTGCGCCGGGCCGTCGGGCAGCTCATGCGCGAGCTGCGCCGTGAGGATCGGCTGAAGCTCATCCTCTTCAACATGCACGTGACGCGCATCGTGGACTTCACCACGGACGCCGACGCCGTAGATCGGGCGATTCGCACGGCGACTGCCGGCGGCGCCACCGCGCTTCTCGACGCGATCAGCACCGCACTCGTGTCCGCATCGGCGCCGGACCGGCGGCAGTTGATCGTGTTCTTCACCGATGGCAACGACAGCATCAGCGTCACGGCTCCGGACACGCTGACGATGGTGGCGCAACGGACGCGTGGAACGCTGACATTCGTCATGCCGTCGCTGATCAACCGGCGGCCAGCTAGCAGCGCGACGTCGGGCGCCAGCCGGCAGGTGTCGCTGAGGCCGCTTGCGCCAGTGCTGTCGGCCATCGCGGCCGAGACGGGCGGCACCGTGCTGCCGGTCGATGAAGGGACAGATCTCGCCGGCGCCTTCACCCGCGTGCTCGATGACTTCCGTTCAGCGTACGTCCTCTATTACAACCCGCGCGGCGTGGACCGCGGCGGATACCACAGGCTCGAAGTCCGGGTGAAGCGCGAGGGCGCCACGGTTCAGGCGAGAAGAGGGTACTGGTTCTGACGGGAATTGTGTTCGCGTCACTTCCGTGCTGGACGGGTCTCTTGGTC
>Ga0114129_10007700_pt1 | contig 15328 bp, 12 predicted proteins | sample RhiMetdeltSRZDD1_FD_80071 | JGI IMG/M metagenome (GOLD analysis project Ga0114129, IMG submission 80071) | Populus rhizosphere microbial communities from Tennessee, USA - Rhizosphere MetaG P. deltoides SRZDD1 (version 2) (version 2) | ecosystem: Host-associated > Plants > Roots > Rhizosphere >...
CGAGAGGAGCATTCGTCAGCGGCGAGGCGAGCGCGGCGCTGCGCGGGCTTGGCGGGCAGGTCGGTTTCCTGAAGACCTACCTGCAGGGTTCGTGGTTCAAGCGACTGCCCGGCCCGCGCGCGATCATCTTCGCCACCCGGGCATCGGTGGGGCTGGCCGACGGGCTGCCGCGCGAGGCGCAGCCGACCGACGCCGACGGACGGCCGATCGAAGGAGCGGAGCCGATCGTGATCGAGGATCTGCCGGCGAGCGAACGCTTCTTCGCCGGCGGCGATACGACGATCCGGGGGTTTGCGCTCGACACGGTGGGCACCCCGAAGACGATCAGCCCGCGCGGTTTTCCGCGCGGCGGCAACGGCGTGCTGGTGATGAACGCCGAGCTGCGCATTCCCGTCTGGAAGGAGTTCGGCGCCGCGCTCTTCTCGGACGGCGGCAATGTCTTCGAGCGCGTGACCGACTTCGACGCCGCGGAACTGCGCGGCAGCGTCGGCTTTGGCATCCGCTACCGATCGCCGATCGGCCCGGTCCGCGTCGATCTCGGTTTCAAGGTGGATCGACGCGAGTCGGAATCGCGCAGCGTCCTCCACTTCGCGATCGGACAGGCCTTCTGATGAGAACCCTGCGGCGGCTTGCCGTGCTCGTGCTCGTCGCCGGCGTCTCGTCACCGGCGCGCGCGGAAATCATCGACCGCATTCTCGCAGTCGTCGACACCCAGATCATCACGCTGTCCGACGCACGCGCGGCGCTGCGGTTCGGCCTCGTCCCCGCGGACGTCAGCACCGATCCCATCGGCGCGGTTCTCCAGCGTCTCATCGATCGCCGCCTGATGCTGGCCGAGGTCGATCGCTACGCGCCGCCGGATCCGCCGGACCAGGCCGTCGACGCCAGGATGGCCGCAATCGAGCGGCGCTTCGGCGACGCGCTCGCGCTCGAGATCGCGCTCAATCAGTCGGCGTTGACCCGCGAGGAGCTGCGGCGGCAGATGAGGGACGGCCTTCGCATCGACTCCTACCTCCAGCAGCGCTTCTCGGCTTCCGTTCAAGTCTCCGACGACGAGCTGATGCGCTACTACAAGGAGCACGCGGCCGAGTTCGTGCGGGACGGCCAGCTGCGCCCGTTCGAGGACGTGCGAGAGATCGTGCGGGAGCGAGCGGCCGAGACCCAGCGGGCCGGGTTCATCCGCCAATGGGTCGACGGCCTCCGGCGCCGAGGCAACGTGCAGCTGTTGTATCTGCCCGCTAGTCCGCTGGTCCGCTAGTCCGCTGGTCCGCTGGTCCGCGGGTCCGCTGGTCCGCTAGACCGCTCGGCCGCTCGGCCGCTTCGGATTACCCGAGTCTCCGAACCAGAGATCGGACCAGCGGACGAGCGGACCAGCGGACTAGCGGACAACACTCACGTACTTCACCAGCTGCGCGAGATTGAAGCCGGCGTGGCTGATCATCGGCGCGACGATGCTCTGCCGGCGCCAGTACACGATCGCCCACGCCGCTCCGAGCGTGCCCGTCGCGATGGCGGCGGCGTGGCCCTGTTCGATGTGTCCGAGCCCGAAGACGATGCTGTAGACGACGATCCCGACGACCCCGCCGCCGAGATACTGATCGAATCGCCGGACAATGAAGCCGCGCTGCACCTCCTCGCGGACGCCGCCGGCCAGCATGACGACGATCGCGAAGATCGCCGCGTCACGCGGCGTCTGCAGCATCCGTTCGAAGGGATTCACCGCGACGTTGTGCAGTCCCGGCCTCACCGCCAGGATCACCGCGAGCACGATGACGACGAGCATCAGCGCGCCGGGGATGAGCGCGACGCCCAGCAGCAGTTCCCGTCCCACTCGCCGGGGCCCGAGCACGAACTGCCGGATCGGTTCGCGGTGGGCGCGGAGGAAGAGGTACACGAGCGAGAGCACGAGCACCATGTCGATCAACGCCATCGCCATGATGAACGAAGGCGACCAGCCGCCGTCGTCGGCGCGCGCCGGCATCCCGAAGTGCGTGAGGGTCTGAAAGACCAGCAGCTGAGTGGGAAGGCCGGAACACAGGAAGACTTCGATCAGCGCGCCGAGCCGCTCGACGGGAAGCGTGGGCCGCGGCACGTCGATCGGCGGGGGGGCCGGGGGATCGACCGGCGGAAAGGGTGAGATTTCGGACGCCGGGTCCGGCACCTCAGCACTCTAGCGGAAACTGAAAAGGGGAGCCAGCCTTCGCTGGCTCCCCTTCTTCTTTCACGAACGAGGTTGTCCTAGGACGCGACGCGAACGCGAACCGTCAACGGCGCCGTCAGCCGGACCGAGACCGGCGTGCCGGGCCCCAGACGGATCTCCTTGCCGCGCGTGCCGAGGACCACGCCGGTGCCCGCGGCGCCGCCGATGGCCGCGCCCTTCGCGGCACCGTCGCCGCCGCCGAGGATGCCGCCGATGATCGCGCCGCCGGCCGCGCCGCCGCCGATCTTCGCCGCGTCCTGCTTCTTCGTCGCCTCAGCGACGCGGGCGATCGACGCGGTCCGCATCGAGAGACGCTGCGCGTCACCCGGCGGATCGATCGACGTGAAGCGGAACGCCACCCTCGCCCGACCCTTCACACGAGCCGAGCGCTCGACTGACGTCACGACACCGGATACGGCCGTGCCGGCCGGAAACGCCTGAACGCCGCCAGCGCTGACCGCGCGGCGCAGCGTTCCGCGCACGGCGTCCTCCACCCGGCTCGAGTCCGAGGCCACCGCCGTTGTCAGCTCCACCGGCAGCACGGTGCCCGCCGGGAGCGTCACCTCGCGGTACTCCGCCCGCTGCCCGGCCGGTGCCGGATCGGCGGACCGGACATCGGCCACCGGGCGCACGCCCGCGGATCCGACCGGCGCCTCAGCGGCGGCCACGGCATCCTTCTTCGCCGCGGGAACGGCGCTGCCGGATTTGTTTTCCAGTGTGGCGCTTTCCGTCGAACACGCCGACGTCAGCGCCAGAGCGACGACGAATGTGGCCAGCTTCTTCATGAGTTCCTTCTCCTCAGACACCTCCCGGAGCAACGCCCGTACCCGTCGCAAAAGCGCGCAAATGGCCGGGCTGGTCGCCAAAACCGTGTAATCCTTACGCTCGCAGTGTTAAAGTTGCAGCGTGGATGTAACCGAAGACGCAAAACTGCAAGCCACTCCCACCCAGCCGGTGGGTGAACGTGTCCTGATCGTCGAAGACGACGCCTCGACCCGGGAAGGGCTCGCCGAGCTCGTTCAGACCTGGGGATTTCAGACCGAGGAGGCCGCGGACGGCGAGGAAGGCCTAAGGAAGGTCACCAGCTTCCGTCCGGCAATCATCGTGAGCGACATGGTGATGCCGCGTGTCGGCGGCATGGAGATGCTCCGCGCGCTGAAAGATCAGCTGTCGGATATCACGCTGATCCTGCTGACGGCGCAGGGGACCGTCGAGACAGCGGTCGAGGCCATCAAGGAAGGCGCCTACGACTACTTGAGCAAGCCCGTCGACCCGCAACGGCTGCAGATCCTGCTGCAGAAGGCGGTCGAGCGGCAGGACACTCTGCGGGAGGTCCGTCACCTGAGGCGGCAGCTCCGGGAGGCGGGCACGTTCGGGCGGATCGTCGGCAACAGCCCGAGCATCCGATCGGTGTACCGGGTCATCGAACAGGCCGCGCCGACCCTGGCGTCAGTGCTCATCTCCGGCGAGTCCGGCACCGGCAAGGAGCTGATCGCCCAGACGATTCACGAGCTCAGCCCGCGGTCGGCGTTCCCGTTCGTCGCGATCAACTGCGCGGCCATCCCCGAAACGCTCCTCGAGAGCGAGATCTTCGGCCACGAGAAGGGGGCGTTCACCGGCGCGCACGATCGCCGGACCGGTGTGTTCGAGCTCGCGCATCGGGGCACCCTGTTCCTCGATGAGATTGCGGAGATGATGCCCGCCACCCAGGTCAAGCTGCTCCGTGTGCTGCAGGAGCGCACGTTCCGCCGTCTCGGCGGCCGGCAGGAGCAGTCCGTGGACGTCCGGGTCATCGCCGCCACCAACCAGAACCCGGGAGAAGCGGTGAAGTCGGGCAAGCTTCGAGAGGACCTCTACTATCGGCTCAACGTCTTCGCGATCGAGCTGCCGCCGCTGCGGGATCGGAAGGAAGACATTCCGCTGCTCGCCCAGCACTTCCTGAACGAGTTCAACGAGCGCAACGGCAAGTCGGTGCGGGCGGTGGATCAGGAAGCGATCTATCTGCTCGAGCAGTATCCGTGGCCCGGCAATATCCGCGAGCTCCGCAACGTCATGGAGCGGGCGACGATCCTCGCCGAAGGGGATTTCATCGAGACCAAACATCTCCCGACGACGCTGGTGGCCAAGGGCGAGGAGACGCTGCCCACCGTCACGCTCGCGCCCGGAACCACCGTGGACGAAGCCGAACGCCGTCTCATCCTGCTGACGCTCGATCACACGCGGAACAACAAGACCCGGGCCGCCGAGATCCTGGGCATCAGCCTGAAGACACTGCACAACAAACTGAACCGCATGCGCGATCAGGCCGCCGGCCGGATCGACGCCGGTCTGAAGCGCGAGTAGCCGTCAGACGGAAAGCGGACGGTCGCCGTGAGCATAAAAGCGAAACAGGTCGCGGGGGTCACGACGCTCGTCGTCGCCGTGGTGGCGATATTGAGCGCGTATCACCTGAGCACGCTGTCGGCGTTCCTGCTCGAGCAGACCGCCTCGCGGGCCGAGCTGCTGTCGCGGGCGTTGCTGCAGCGGACGTTCGAGGTCGGGCGCGAGAACCCGGCCGACCTCTACGCCGCGCTGCGCAGTGACGGCGGCATCCGCTCGATCCTCGACTCGTCGATCGGCTTTGCGAACATGACCTACGCGGCGATCGTGCGGCCCGACGGCACCGCGGTCGCGCATGCCTTCCCGTCGCGGGAAGGCGAAGTGATTTCGGAGCAGCCGGACTTCAACGAGATCGTCAAAGAGCGTCCGCTGACCCAGCTGTGGTCGGTGTTCTACAAGGATCAGACCTACGAGCTGCGGCAGCCGCTGCTCGCCGGGGACCAGCAGTTCGGTTCGATTCGAATCGGAGTGTCCACGCTGCTGGTCCGGACCCAGCTGCGGACCGCGATGCAGCGCGCGGTCACCCTCGCCATCGGCGCGCTCCTGGTCTCGTCGCTGGTCGCGATGCTCCTGGCGCAGTGGCTGCTGCGGCCCATCCACATCATCCAGAGCAGCCTCAGTCGGCTGGGCCGCGGCGAGCTCGACGTTCGCCTCGACCTGCCCGAGCAGGAGTTCAAGGATCTCGGGAGCTCCTTCGAAGCGGTCAGCGCCCAGCTCGCCGCGGTCGGCAAAGGCGAGCCGACCACCGAGGGCACGCTCCGCACCGGCGGCGGCGCGGACTATGAGTCGGTGATGGAGAACCTCGAGGACGCGGTCGCGCTGTTCTCGCCGAAGGGCGAGGTGAACTTCAGCAACGCCGCGATGCGGGCGCTGCACTTCCAGAGTCTGCCGGAGAGTCATCCCGCCCGTCAGCTCGTCGCCCGCACGCTGTCGACACACCGCTCATCGGGACCGGTCTCGGTCGCGCTGCCGCCGCGGGGCTCGGGCGACGGCTCGCAGACTGGCTCCGCCCCGGGTCAGAGCAGCGGGGTGGACGCTGAGCCGGACACCGAGCGGCTGCTGATGTGCCACGCGATCGAGGACTCGAACCGCCGGTTCCTCGGCGCCATGCTCGTGGCCCGCAACGTCGGCTACCTCAATCAGGTGCATTCGACGCTGAACTATTCCCGCAAGGCGGCGGCGATCGGCCGGCTGCTCGCGGGGGTGGCGCACGAGGTGAAGAACCCGCTCAACGCGATGACCATCCACCTCGAGCTGCTCAAGCAGAAGGTCGGATCGATCAAGGACCCGATCGTGGTGCCGGCGCCGGGCAGCGGTGCCGGACGGCCGCTCGACCTCGCCAAACACGTCAACATCATTTCGAGCGAGATCAAGCGGCTGGACGAAGTGGTGGCAGGGTTCCTCAAGTTCGCGAGGCCGGACGAGCTCAAGCTCCAGCCCGTCGCGTTGCCGAACGTGATCCACGACGTCGTGCTGACGATCACGCCGGAAGCGCAGCGCCGTCGCGTCACCATCCGCCAGGAATGCCCGACGATCCTGCCCGACATCAATGCCGACCAGGGGATGCTGATGCAGGCGGTGCTGAACCTGGCGATCAACGCGCTCCAGGCGATGCCCGACGGCGGGTCGCTCAGGCTCGGGTGCCAGGTGGCGTCGCGCCGGCGCGTGGCCCTCTCAGTGGAAGACACGGGCGTGGGCATTCCGCCCGAGGACTTGCCCCGCATCTTCGACCTGTATTTCACCACCAAGGAAAAAGGCAGCGGCATCGGACTCTCGATGGTCTTCCGCATCGTCCAGCTGCACGACGGCGAAGTCGAAGTGCAGTCCACACCGGGCGGCGGGACCAAGTTCATTCTTTTCTTCCCTCAGGCCATCACGCAGGAGCTCAACGCGGAGCTGGGTCAGGCGGTCGAGGCCACGCGTTGAGAGCGGGCGGCGATGCTGCAGAGCACGAGACCCGAGTAGCGGTAAGATTGAGTCTTCACATGTACAGCCGGGTGGCTTGCCTGCTTGCAGCGGGGCTGCTGGCGTCGGCCTGCGTAACGACGCGCGCGGCGGCGCCCGTGGAGCGTCCGCCCCTCGAGGTGCCGCCCGTGCCGCCGCGGATCATCGAGCCGGCGCCGCCGCCTGAACCGACCGTGGAACCGGTGGGCGATCTGCCGCCGGAGAAGCCCGTTCCGGCGCCGACGCGGCCGCGTCCCGCGGCAGCGCGGGACACCACCAAGGACACGCAGAAACCAACCGATTCGAAGCCGCCCGAGACGACGCCCCCGCCCGTCGAGGCGCCGGCCCCGCCGCCGGCGAGCGCCGCGCCGCTGATTCGCACGCCGGACACCGCGGATGCGGTGGCCGCCGAACGCCAGATCCGGGATTCGCTGCAACGCACGCAGAAGCGCCTGAACAGCATCAACTTCCAGCGCCTGAGCCCGGAGCGGCAAAAGGCCTACAACGAAGCCAAGGCCTTCATGGAGCGGGCCGAAGGGGCCATCAAGGCCTCGAATTTCGAGCTCGCCAAGGGACTGGCCTCCACCGCCGAGAAGCTCGCCAGCGAGATCCAGAGCCGCTAACCCAAAAAAAATAGGGCACTCAGAAAAACGGCCCGTCCTTGCTTGCTTATGAGCAAGATATTGAGGCTGAGCTAGTGAGAGGCCCCAATATCTTGTAGGATCAGTCTTGACACGACCGGCGCGGAGCGGTAACTTTTCGCCCCGCGTCATTCGGATCTGCGGGCCTCCCAGCGCCCGCAGCTGCCGGGCTCAGGCCGCCCCCCGGAGGGCTGGACGGGGCTCAGACTGACAAGCCCGCGCCGGATTACGCAGCACCTGAAAAACTGTCGGTTTGGGGTCACGCTGTGGGGACAGGCGGTGGCCGCGCGCGGAGGGGGACGTATGCAGAAAAGCGTTGCCGCAGGCCAGGGCCAGGGCTCGGCCGGGTCACTCGAGGTCACAACCCCGCAGGCGATGGCCCATACGACCGGCACGGCGCCGGCCGGGGCGCCGGGGCTCGAGTTCGAGCGCTTTTTCAGCCGGGAAGGCATCGATCCGTTCGACGAGATCGAATGGGACACGCGGTCGGCGGTCATCGGCAACGAGAAGGGGGAGCTCGTCTTCGAGCAGCGCGACGTCGAGATCCCGCGGTTCTGGTCGCAGCAGGCCACCAACATCGTCGTGTCGAAGTACTTCCGCGGGCAGATCGGGACGCCGGAGCGCGAGCGGAGCGTCAAGCAGCTGATCGGACGGGTGGTGGACACCATCACCGCCTGGGCCCGCGCGCAGCAGTACTTCGCGAGCGAGGACGATCTGCAGGCGTTCAGCGACGATCTGAAGCACCTCTTGGTCTACCAGAAGGCCGCGTTCAACAGCCCGGTGTGGTTCAACGTCGGCTTCGAGAAGCACCCGCAGTGCTCGGCGTGCTTCATCAACTCGGTGCAGGACACGATGGACTCGATCCTCGGCCTCGCCAAGACCGAGGGGATGCTGTTCAAGTACGGATCGGGAACCGGCTCCAACCTGTCGAACATCCGGTCGTCCCGCGAGCTGCTGGCCGGCGGCGGCACCGCCTCCGGTCCGGTCTCGTTCATGAAGGGCTTCGACGCGTTCGCCGGCGTGATCAAGTCCGGCGGCAAGACGCGGCGCGCCGCGAAGATGGTGATCCTGAACGCGGATCATCCCGACGTCGAAGAGTTCATCAACTGCAAGGTCGAGGAAGAGAAGAAGGCGTGGGCGCTGATCGACGCCGGCTACGACGGCTCGTTCACCGGCCCGGCGTACGCGTCGGTGTTCTTCCAGAACTCGAACAACAGCGTCCGGGTCACCGACGAGTTCATGCGCGCGGTGATGGACGACGGCGACTGGCAGACGCGGGCGGTGCTGCCGCCGCACGACGTGACCGCGAGCTACAAGGCGCGCCAGCTGATGCGGCAGATCGCCGAAGCCACGCACATCTGCGGCGATCCGGGGCTGCAGTTCGACACCACCGTCAACGACTGGCACACCTGCCCGAACACGGCGCGGATCAACGCCAGCAACCCGTGCTCCGAGTACATGTTCCTGGACGACTCGGCGTGCAACCTGGCCTCGATCAACCTGATGAAGTTCGTGCGCGAGAACGACGGCGAGTTCGACGCGGTCGCGTTCGAGGCGGCCTGCCGCACGCTGATCACGGCGCAGGAGATCCTGGTCGACAACTCCAGCTATCCGACGCCGGCGATCACGCGGAACAGCCACGACTTCCGGCCGCTGGGCCTGGGCTACGCCAACCTCGGGGCGCTGCTGATGTCGCGCGGCGTGCCCTACGACAGCGACGCCGGGCGCGATTACGCCGCCACCATCACCGCGATCATGCACGGCGCCGCGTACGCCCAGTCGTCGAAGATCGCGCGCGATCACGGCGGGCCGTTCGCCGGCTACGAGGTCAACCGCGAGCCGTTCCTGCGCGTGATGCGCAAGCACCGGGCGGCGTTGAAGGACATCGACAAGACCCACGCCCCGAAGGAGCTGATGCAGTCGGCCAGGACGCTGTGGGACGAGGTCATCGAGATGGGCGAGGAGCACGGCTTCCGCAACGCCCAGGCGACCGTGCTCGCCCCGACCGGCACCATCGGGTTCATGATGGACTGCGACACCACCGGCGTCGAGCCGGACATCGCGCTGGTCAAGTACAAGAAGCTGGTCGGCGGCGGGCTGATGAAGATCGTCAACCAGACGGTGCCGATGGCGCTCTCGAAGCTGGGCTACAGCGCGCAGCAGGTCAAGGAGATCGTCGAGTACATCGACGAGAACGAGACCATCGAAGGGGCGCCGCACGTGAAGGACGCGCACCTGCCGGTGTTCGACTGCGCGTTCAAGCCGGCGCGCGGCGTGCGCTCCATCCACTACATGGGGCATATCAAGATGGTGGGCGCGACCCAGCCCTTCCTGTCGGGCGCGATCAGCAAGACCGTGAACGTGCCGAAGGAGGCGACGGTCGAGGAGATCGAACAGGCCTACATCGATTCGTGGCGGCTCGGCGCCAAGGCGGTGTCGATCTACCGCGACGGCTCGAAGCGCACGCAGCCGCTCAACACGTCGCGCGACAAGGAGAAGGCGGCGCCCACGGCCGTCGAGGCCGGTCCGCGCCGCCGCCGGCTGCCCGACGAGCGCGCCGCGATCACGCACAAGTTCGACATCGCCGGCCACGAGGGCTACATCACCGTCGGCCTCTACGAGGACGGGCTCCCCGGCGAGCTCTTCATCGTCATGGCCAAGGAAGGGTCGACGATCTCGGGCTTCGCCGACGCGTTCGCGCAGGCGATCAGCTACGCGCTGCAGTATGGCGTGCCGCTGCAGGACCTGGTCGACAAGTTCAGCCACGTGCGGTTCGAGCCGTCGGGGATGACCCGCAACCCGGACGTGCGCTTCGCGAAGTCGATCGTCGACTACATCTTCCGGTGGATGGCGTCGAAGTTCCTGTCGAAGGACGTGCAGTACCGGGTCGGCGTGAACAACCGCGAGGAGTTCGTGACCTCGCCGGAGCAGCTGCCGCTGGATGTGGCGGCGGCCGCCGGCGCGGCGCCGACCGGCGCCGTGGCGTCGAAGGCGATGTCGTCGTTCGCGGCGATCCAGAACCAGGAAGACGCGCCGCCGTGCTCGACCTGCGGCTCGATCATGGTGCGCAGCGGGGCCTGCTACAAGTGCTCCAACTGCGGCACGACGAGCGGGTGCGCGTAAGAGCCAGAGCTTGTCCGCCGTAGCGCGCAGCGCGAAGGCGGATTCGCGGTTCGAAGAGCGGCGGGGCTGCCCCGCCGCTCTGGTTTCACAGCTCCACCACACCTCTTCGCAACGCCTGCCTGACGGCGTCCGTACGGTTCGACGCCCCCAGCTTTCCGAAAATCGCTGACAGGTGGAACTTGACCGTCTCGTCGCTGATGCCGAGCCGCGCCGCGATGGCCTTGTTCGACAGGCCGTCAGCCAGCGCGTCGAGCACTTCGAGCTCGCGCGCCGTCAGCGGCTCGACGAGCGGCTCCTCCGCGCCGGGGGAAGATGCGGCCAGCAGGTAGGCATCGACGTCCCGCACGCGCCGTGCGTCCGAGACGGTCGCCACCTCCGCCACGACCTCGAGGTCGTCGGTCAGGAGCGCGCGCAGGCGCGCGCGGCGCGCCTCCGGGCCGACGAGGACTACTCGCATGGGATCAAGGACGCGGGGATAGGAGCCGCGGGTTCCCCGGGAGCCCGCGACCAGCGACTCAGCTCCGCTCGGCGATGACGATCGACACGTCCCGCGTCGCGCCCCCTCGCAGCGTGCCCAGCACGATCGTCTGGCCGATGCCGTGCTCGACCAGTCGATCGAGCAGATCCTCGGATGATGACGCGGCCTTGCCGTCGATACTCACGATCAGATCCCCGACCTGGACGCCGGCAGTAGCCGCCGGTCCGGACTCGGTGACGCCGACAACGAGCAGCGCGCGTTCGCGCCCTTCCAGGCGCTGAGAGGTCGGGAGCTCGACCGGCTGCACGGCCACGCCGATATAGCCTCGTTTCGGCGTGCCAGACGTCAGCACCTTCTCCGCCGCCGCCCATGCGATTGAGGCGGGGATCACCACGGCGTAGCCGCGGATGTGCGCGGCGGTGGCGATGCCGATGAGGGCGCCCGCTGCGTTACAGACCGCGCCGCCGGCGAACCCGTCGTGCAGCGGCGCGGTGATCCGGATCACCCGCTCGAGCTGACGTCGCCGGCCGGTGCGGAGGGGGCCGCCGACGACGGCGACGATGCCGGCGCTCGCGGTGATCGCGTTGCTCCAGGAGCGCGCGAACGCGAGCGCGATCTCGCCGGTGCGCGCGTCGGCACTGGCTCGCTCCGGCGGAGTGAGGGTGAGTGGCGACCGCGTCTTGAGGACGGCGATGCCGCTCGACGGGTCCCATCCGGCCAGATCGGCGTCGATCGTCGTGTCATCCGGAAGCCGAATCTGCAGCCCGTCCTCGCGGCCGATCGCCCGCGCGGTCGTGATGACCGTGTCCGCGCCATGTACGACACCGCTCGCCGGGCGGCGTCCGCCGGCGACCTGAACGACGGATCGGGCGCCAGCCGCCGTCAGTTCGGCGAGCTCGTTCGAAAAAGAAACAAGAGTTGAAGTAGCCATGCCCGCATTGTGGCGCCCGCGCCGGCTGTCGGGATCACCCGGTTGGGGAGGGTGGGAGGGATCGATCCATCCACCCAGCGGCCGAGCGAACCTGGTCACTGTTTGTTCATCAGCGCACCGAGGCACGGGATCTGCGAGCCGCAGCGGTTCGGCCTGAAGTTCATCATCTGGATCATCAAGGCACCATCGCTGACGAACAGGTCGAAGTACCCATCTTCATCGTCGTTCCACCACGCGTGTTCACTGCCGAAATGGACGCGCGTCGGGTGTTCGACCGCTCCGGTCAGCACCGTCGGTCTATTCGTACCGGTCGGCATGATGCGGCCACTGAGCTGGTTGCCCTGCTGGGTGAGCACGACTTCATAGCTGGTGGGAACCTCATAGCGGGCGCCAGGATCGCGGCGCAGGGTCAGTTGCCACGTCCCCGTGATGTCTCGAACGGTAATGGAGGTTTCAGCCGCCAGTACTTCTTCCGGCACCTTGTTATCAGTGACGTAGAGCCTCACCTGGAAGCGGTTGACGCGGTCGTAGACCTTGGTCACTTGCGGTGAGGATGGAGGCGGCGCCGAGCCATCACCGAAATCCCAGCGGTACCGCAGCGTGTCTCCGTCGGGATCGCTGACGCCTTTCGCGGTGAGCGTGAACTTGGTTGCCGCGACGAGACCGACCGCATTGAACTGATCGACCTCGATGCTGCCAGTGGTGGGCGGCTTGTTGTTGCTTGCGACGGGCGGCGATGCTGAACCACCAGACCGTGAATCGACAGCCGCGGGGGCAGTCGTCGTGGCAGTGGGCGCCGGCGCGACCGCAGGAGCCGCCGTCGATGTGGACGGCGAGCCGACCGTCTGTTCGCGCCCGGGGTCTGGCACCGAGGCAGGCTGCTGCGAGATGACGAATGCGATCCCGATGATGGCCGCCGCGGCGGCCACGGTGCCAGCCAGGACGAGTCGTCGCGACGGCCGCGGAACGGGGAGGAAAGGCGCGGGCTGCACCGGGGTTCGCGCCACTGCCGGCAAGCGCGCGATCAGGCGTTCGACGTCGTTTTCCCAGCTCTCGTCTCGCAGAGAGAAGGCGTTGATGGTCGACAGGAACCGCGCCTCTGCCGGCAGCGAAGGCGGCATCGAGCCGCCGCCGACGAAGATCGGCAGCACCGGTTTGCCGGCGCGTCGCGCCTGCCCGATCTCGAACAGCACCCAGTCCTGCCGGGGCAGGATGCGATCGCGCAGGCTGCGGCGGCCCCATCGCGGTCCGATAATCACCGCAACGACGTCCGCTTTGTTGATGGCATCGTTGATCGCCGCCGCGAAGTCGATGCCGCCTTCGATGTCGGTGACGTCGTAGAAGACATGGTCCCGCCCGAAATGGCGATTGAGCGCATCCTGCAGCCGGCCGGCGTGTCCCGCGCTGTCGTTGCGGCGGTAGCTGACGAAGACGTCGACCGGTTCAGACCCGAGGCTCATGCGCGCAAATCATAGTCGGAGACCGCACGACGATACGGTTTTCAGAGAAGTCTCAACCGCTACAGGAGCGCGAGGCCCGTGCCCTTCGCGAAATTGCGGAAATCCCGGTCGCGGGTAATCAGGGGAGTGGCCTGGTCGATACAGCTCTGGGCGATGAGCGAGTCCGCAGTCCGCGCCTTGCGCCGCTGTTTGAGCGCTCGAGCGCGCAACAGGCCGGCGCGCTCCCAGTAGCCCGGTTCGAGTTGCAGTTGGGGAAGCGCCGTCAGGAGGGTCCGCACCTGCAGGGGCAGCCCCGGGTCGCTCAGCAGTTCGGTAAGGACCACTGGCGGCAACACGAGCTGATGGTGATCGAGCGCCGATTGAATCAGATCGACGTCATCCCCGTCGCTCCCCTCGAGGAAGGCCACCAGCGAGCTGGTGTCGGCCGCGATCATCCGCGATCTTCACGCAGCCGTTTCACATCGACGGTGAACTTCACCGCTCCCCGCAGTTGAGCGACGCGCCGGAACGTCTCCCCCGCAGCGACGAGCCGAAGTCCCTGGCGGACGGTTTCGGTCACACCCTGGCCGGTGCTGCGCTGCGCCGCCTCCAGCAGGTCTTCCGGAACGTTCAAGGTGATCTTTCGTTCGGCAGCCACGCCCGTCATCATACCAGCATCAATACCAGTATGAACACCAGCAATATCGGGGCGCCGCCAATCCGCGACGCTCTTGCGGCGCCCCTTGCTTCGCGCACATCATGCTGGGCAATGCGCCGAGTCGCTCTCTGTCTTGTTGCCTGCACGTTCTGCCTGACCGCCGTCCTTCCCGCGCAGCGCGGGCTGCCGAAGCCCGCGGCGGTGTTCGGCTTCGAGCCGGGCGCCGACAACAAGCTCGCCACCTACGACCAGGTCGTCGACTACTTCAAGCGGGTCGACGCCGCCTCGGACAACGTCAGGCTGGTCGAGGCCGGCACGTCCTCGCAGGGGCGGACCTTCTACTTCGCGCTGGTGTCGTCGAAGAAGAACCTGGAGAACGTCGACAAGTATCGCGAGATCGCCAGGAAGCTGGCGCATCCCGACGGCCTCACCGATCAGGAGGCGCGCCGGCTCGCGCATGAGGGCAAGGCGTTCGTCCACATTGACGGCGGCCTCCATTCCAGCGAATTCGCCGGCCCGCAGCACACGCCCCTGCTCCTCGACGACCTCCTGACCCGCATCAGGGAAGACGACGTCGAAGCGATGCTCGACAACGTGACCCTGATGCTGTGGCCGACCATCAACCCCGACGGCCATCAGATGACCGCCGAGTGGCACATGCAGCGCGCCGGCACGCCCGGACAGAACGAGCCGATGCCCGCCCTCTACCAGGAGTTCGTCGGGCACGACAACAACCGCGACGGCTACATGTTGAACATGATCGAGTCGCGGGTGATGGAGCACACCTGGCGCCAGTGGGAGCCCAACATCATCTACGTGCACCATCAATCGGCGCCGTTCCCGACCCGCATCTGGCTGCCGCCCTTCGCCGAGCCGATTGCGCTCCACACCCCGTTCCTCGTGTCGCGCGAGCTCAACATGATCGGCATGGCGATCGCGCGGAAGCTCGACGAGGAGGGCAAGGTGGGGGCCACGCACATGGGATCGGGCTACGACGCGTGGTACCCCGGCTATGTGGACTATGCCCCGGTGTTCAAGAACATCCCGGCGTTCTGGACCGAGACGCAGGGGCGAGGCGCCGCGCCGAGCGAGACGCCGCGCGACCGGATCGAGGCCGAGATGCAGCGCCCGCAGTCGCTCTATGCGAGCCCGTGGCTCGGCGGCCGGTGGACGCTGCGCGATCAGATCGAATACATGAAGACGGCGTCGATCGCGACGCTCGAGTACGCGTCGAAGTACAAGGACGCCTTGCTCTACGGCCGCTATCTCGCCGGGAAAGCGCAGATTGCCAAGGGCCGGACCGAGGCCCCCTACGCCTACATGATCCCGCGGGAGCAGCGCGATCCGGTGGCCGCGGTCGAGATGCTCCGGCGGCTGGCCTTTGCCGGCGTGCGCGTGTACGAGTTGTCCTCGGCGGAGACGATCGAGGGCGAGCGGTTTCCGGAAGGCACGTGGATCGTGCCGACGGACCAGGAGTTCGCGGCCCTCGCACGCGAGGTGCTCGACGTCCAGAAATATCCCGAGATTCGCGAGTC
>Ga0114129_10007701_pt1 | contig 15326 bp, 13 predicted proteins | sample RhiMetdeltSRZDD1_FD_80071 | JGI IMG/M metagenome (GOLD analysis project Ga0114129, IMG submission 80071) | Populus rhizosphere microbial communities from Tennessee, USA - Rhizosphere MetaG P. deltoides SRZDD1 (version 2) (version 2) | ecosystem: Host-associated > Plants > Roots > Rhizosphere >...
AAAAGACTTCGTTTTACCGGAACAGGTGCAGTTACAGAAACGTAAGACTTGAATGGGAGGTAAGTTGGCAGTCATTTCGGAAAACGTTTCCGAGCGCAAGTCCAAGCGCCGCGTGTTTGACCGGTTAAGTCGTGAGTGGTTTGCCGCGGCTGCAGTAGCATTTGTTTTTGCTCTTTTGGTTTCATTTCTCATGATCCGGTGGCTGGAAAGCGCAATAACATTTCATCCCGCCAAGTCCGCTGCAGGTGATAGCCCGACTTTGCCGGCTAGTGCGCAGGATGTTTGGTTCACCACCAGCGACGGCGTACGTTTACATGGGTGGAAGTTCACACCTTCTACGAAACCAACAGCATCGACCGTAATTTACTTTCATGGAAACGGTGGCAACATAACGAATGTGGGATGGGTGGGAAAGCTATTAGCAAGCCGTGGACTCGGGGTTTTGATATTCGATTATCGAGGATATGGATTCAGTGAAGGTCTGCTGCGTAACGAGGATGAGCTATATCGGGACGCAGATGCGGCCTATGACTTTGTGACCGGCAACGGTGCGAGCAACATAGTGCTATACGGGCAATCGCTGGGAACAGCTGCCGTAGCAGATCTGGCCTCCCGCCGGCCTTGCAGTGCAATAATTTTGGAATCCGGACTGAGTTCTGCGAGCGATATGGCAGCCACCGTTCTCCCTTGGTTTCCTCGTTCACTACACTTCGTACTAAGAAATCGATTTGATTCAGTCCATAAACTCAGCAAGGTTCAGTGTCCAGTGTTGATTACTCACGGCGATCCAGATCCAATCATTCCCACCGAACAAGGTCGGCTCCTTTTTGCCTCCGCCAATGAACCAAAAAAGCTCCTGATCTTTCCAGGAGCTGGCCATAACGTCTTCTGATCAGCTGGCAAATCGTATTTGGATACGATCGCCAGTTTCGCGATTCGTCCTCAAAACTAATTCGTAGAATCGCCCGCGGACCGTCGGCCCACTACACTTGGTCGAATTGTTGTTTTGCAAAGTCACTTCGTCTAAACCACGCGATCACACGAGAATTCTCACCAAAATCATCGACCACGGGTGTTACCGCTGTATAATTGGACCATGTCCAGGGTTGCGAATGTGGAACGAAAAATCCGCCGCGTGGAAGGGTTTCGCGTCCGCGTGTTGCACTTAAGAGGCGCTGATGTGCGAGGTGACCGCGAAGGGATGCCGCCTTATGCCTACCATCGCGCCGCAGACAATGACATCACCGTGGAAACGTGGAAAGCAACGCGGTTTCGCTCTTCGTATCCAGGCTTTGAGGTTGACGTAGTCGACGCGCGAGGAAATTCCGTACAGGGAAATACGAAGTTAGGAACCGTCAGAGAGACATATGAAAGGCGCTAGTGAACGAACAACCCTAAGTTGCTGGCAACAAAAGATCAGATTTGACGTGTGACATTGGACATTTGAGATTTGTCATTTGCTGCGACTTCCTTAGTGTGTTTAGCTTTTTGCAAATCTGAAAATCGCACCGGGTTTTGCCACATGAACTTTCCGTTGGTGGGATTCTCGCCGTTGTGCAAGCATCCTTGATAGGAACAACTCCAACTCTGCGTTAATCTGCGGCTGAAAGTCCGTTCACAAAAATCCGCAGCCAATTGTTGATTCAACTGGCTGCGGATACGCGAAACTTAAAGACGATCCCTTACTGAACTACATTGAATTTTGCTGACGGTGAAAGAGTCTGGCCGGAAACGCGGTCGCGAATGCGAATGGCGATTTCATATTCACCAGCCGAAAGAGTTCGCGTATCGATGAAACGAGCGAGAGTCAACCGTTGGCCCGAATCGCTCATCCCACGCCAGTCCTCCGATTGTTTCCCAAGCTCCTTACCATCTTTCAGCAGGGCGTATTCAACATCAACAGAAGGACGCAGCGTAGTTTGATCCACGCCCGCATTGTAAATCTGCATAAACACGCCGACCGCTTGGCCCTGATGGTATGTGCCTGACACATTCGGGATTACTTTTGTGGTGCCGATGACAAACTGACCTACGGCCGGCTGATTAGTCAAACTCTCCATCTTCGCAGCGAGTACCAGAGTCGAGGTCGACAACTTTTGCGGATCGTACTTGGGTACGGTAAAGCCAACGTGCCGGATACCGGTTGCTCCAGAAGCCACGTCACGGACGATAACATCTACTTTGTAAGTGCCTGGCGCTAGAGGAACGGCTTTTTGATACGCCGACTTGCGGTCCTTCGCGTCTGTTAACTCTTGCGGTGTGGCGGTTGTTATTACCGGATCTTCAAAAACCGTTACGCGACGACCTGCAACTGAAGTGACGCGACCGAAGATGTTCATGCGAGCCTGTTGCAGACCGCCACTATCCTGGAACACGAGATCTTTATTTTCCGCTTGGATCGTAAAAGCTGTGATTACGCGCTCGTCCGATTGTCTGAAGAAATCCACGCGAATGTCGAAGTTCAGCGGATTCTCTTCAACGACACCCGTGTTGACGGCTGTAGCCAAATCGTTAAACTTCACCTGTGGCGGCTTGCTCAGATCCGCCAGCAGTTGCAGCCGAGAAAACGGGCTGTCCTGTTCGCGCTGGTAATTTGGGTTTCCTATGCCGCCAACATTCGCGATTCGATCGCTCTTATCTGATAGGCCAAGTTGCTCTGACAGCGTCAAGCCTGCTCCCGGCACCATCAACATTGCGTCCTTTTCGTTTGGATTGCGAGCAATCCGATATTCTCCACTGCCTGTTGGATCGACAAACTCAATCTCTACTCCTGAGCCGACGCCGGGCAAGTAGCGATAAAACCAAGTTTCAAAAGGATAGGTCGAAGTGGAACCACCACCTTCGTAAGCGGGCCGTTCGTATTGACCGCCCATCGGGTGAGTCTCACGCTCATCGGGCTTGCCGTACATAATCCAGATGCGGCCGCGATCACTCTTCCAGCCAGGAATGCCAGAGCTGAAGTGCTCATTCGCATAGGCTATGCGCTCGTAATACTCTTCCTTAAACTCGTTTTCCTCTGTATCTGGATCGGGATCTCTCCGGCGCCAAAACTCCTCGATGAAGCGTTCCCGTTCGTCATCCGTCTGAAGTTTCTTGAACGCCTTACGTTCTTCGTCCGTGATGATGTAGGCGACGTCTTTCTCGAGCCAGTCTTTGTAGGCCTTTTTAAGTTCCGGTTTGACGTTTCGCGGCTTCTCATTTGGATCCTGAGGTTTCTGCGAACTCTGGGCAAGGGCAGATGTTCCAACGAAGAAAAGTGCGGCACAAAGGACGCCCAAGTAGAAGCGATTGAAATACGGCATGTGAAAAACTCCTGTAAAGCTTTGAGCAGTTTACTTTTACGGACTGTGTGGGCGGCGTCGGTTAACCGAAGAAAAAAGCGATTCTAGGGTCTCTTCGAGAACACAGTCAAGATGCCGTGCAATCATCGCTCGTTGCCTGTAACACCGACAGTGCAAACGGCTTCTGCGTCCCCGCGTCCCCGGTCCCCGCGTCCCCGTGTCCCGTCCCAGCCGGTACTCACGAAGCCGTCCTTGGCTTACTGAAGATCCACGCAACGAAAATCGAAACAACATACAGCACAAGCATTGGCGCGGCAAACAACAGCATGTTTGGAATGTCGTTAGTCGGTGACAAGACAGCGGCAGCAATAAGAATTACAACAATTGCCGTTCGCCAAATTCGAACCAGAAAGCCCGCAGTAACGATGCCAATTCTCGCAAGGACATACGTGATGGCCGGCATCTGAAAAACAACGCCCATCCCTAACATTACAATGATGATGAAATCGAAGTAATCATCTGCTTTTAAAAGCAGACGAAAGTCCTGGCCTAACCCTAATAAGTATCTCGCCGCGGGAGGAAAAATTATCTTGTAAGCGAATATGGCTCCGAGTACGAATGAGATCGATGACAGAGCGATAAACGGCGTTACGTAAGCGCGTTCGTGCGGATACAGACCTGGTGAAACAAAGCCCCAGATCTGCCACAACAAAAAAGGCACCGAAAGTGAAATCGCCGCATAAAGCGACACTTTCACGTAAAGCGAAAATGGCTCCAACGCTGATGTCACGATCAATTTGTCATTAATACCTACATACGGCTGAGGTAGAGCAGCAAAGTCGACGGGAAGTCGAATGCCCTTCGGCAGAACTGCGTTACCCGCATACAGCGCTTCATCAGTGAACAGGCCCATCTGACCTTGACCGTTCTTCATCACGCGGCCCATGACCGAGGCCCCGGCGGGAATTACGCTGCTGCCGATTTTCGTCTCCTCCGGAAAGACATACCGGCCAACATCACCTTCCTTCAGTGTGCTGAGTGAACTGATTGTCTGCTGTCCATTAATTCCAGCAACTGGAGCTTCGCGCCGTTGCGCTTCTGCAAGAGCTCTCTCCACGGGTACGGCGAGAAAGTTATAAATCCGATCTGAGACAAACCAACATGCGCTGCAGGCGATGAAAACGAAGATGATTGAGCGGATCAATCGTCGGCGCAATTCGTCAAGGTGCTCCAGAAACGACATCTGGCCACCAAGTTCTTCCTCTTTTCCTTTTGGAAGAGACCGGCTTTTCAATAAGGTCGACATCTGTTGATGATTCTCTTTATAGCCACTCGTGTTTGGGTAATTGCTCCGTTCGGTCTCGCTGATTACCCGCTTCAACTGAGTTTGTTTCAGCTGAATCGTTGATCGCGTTCACGCCGGATCCGCGCGCCATCACATGTTCTGCCGGAATGGGAGCGATTGCCGGTTCTCGTAGAAGTGAAGCATCACTGTTGGTCACAGATGGTTCTTCGGAAACTGGTGCCTTGTCGTTCGCATCAGTCCACTGCCCACTCTCCATGGCAACTTCTCGTTCCCACGTGCGCTTAAAGTCTTCTGATGCTTTGCGAAACTCTGCGAGACTCTTGCCGATTGTCCGGCTGAGTTGAGGCAGCCGGCGCGGGCCAAAAAATATCAGGGCGATCACCAGAATGAAAAGAAGTTCCGTGCTACCGAGAGAATCCAGTATTAAGCCAAGCACTTGCTATTAAAACCTTTCGTATGTGCTACCTGTAGCCATTGCGCGACTTCGCACAATCTTGACTCAGATTGTAGCGCGTAGCTCCTGAAAGCAGAAGGAAGCCGGCTTGCCTGCAAAAGACAAAATGCCCATTCGCGCCTAAACTGAAAGACAGCAAAGGCATGTGTATGAGTGATGATCAAGAAGAAAGCGCCGTTCCTGCTGGCCAGCACACGTGGGAGCACCTCCAGCATTTTGCTTCCGTTGCAGAACGTGTAGCGGCAACTACTAAAAAACTCGAAAAGGCCGCATTGCTGGGCGAGTATTTCAAACAACTTGCCGATGTCGATCTGAGTCGTGCTGCCAGGTACTTTGCGGGCCATCAGTTTCCGCTCAACGATGCTCGAACGACGAATGTCGGCGGCAGCATCATCAGCGAAGCGTTGTGTCAGGCAACCGGTTTCAGTATCGAAGATCTGCTGCCGAAATACGTCCGTTTAGGAGATGCAGGCGAGGCGGCCTTCGAAGCCATTGAGGAGGCAAAGCGGACAAATGAGCCTCAGCTCACCCTGGCTGAAGTCGAGTCAATAATAAGCAGGCTTAGTGAAACGCGAGGTTCGAAAGGCAAAACTGCTTTGCTTGCCGCCGTCTTGCATCAGGCGACTGCGCTGGAGGGAAAGTATCTTGTGAAGCTGCTCGTTAGCGACTTGCGTATTGGGCTTCGCGAAGGGCTGGTGGAAGACGCAATAGCGCGGGCTTTCGAACAACCTTTGGACCTTGTGTCGCGCGTGAACATGTTACTGGGCGACATTGGAGAGACAGCCGTGCGCGCGAGGAAGAATGATTTGCGCGACGTTACGATGCGTCTCTTTCATCCCATCAAGTTCATGCTCGCCACACCAGCCGCAGACCTGGCTGACATCGCGCGCACAATGCCGTCAGAATTTTATGTCGAAGATAAATTTGATGGCATCCGGGCCCAGGCGCACGCGAAGAATGGAACCGTCGCGATTTACTCCCGAACATTGGACGAGATTTCCGCGCGCTTTCCTGAGTTAATCGATCCGCTGAAGAATCTGCCCAACGACGCAGTAATCGATGGAGAGATTGTTCCCGCGCGCGGGGACGAAATCCTTCCATTCAGCGAATTACAAAAGCGGCTTGGTCGCAAAAATGTAAGCGCAGAGTTGCGAACTGAAGTTCCAGTCATTCTTGTTGCCTATGATCTTCTTTACGCGGGCGGTCGCGTCTTGATTAATGAGCCGCTAGCTAATCGAAGGATTGAATTGGAACAATTGATTCCGGAGCAGGGAACGCTTCGAGTTTCGCGCGCCAGTCGCTTCAGTGACGTAAATGAACTGGATGATGAATTCGCCGCCGCACGGGCTCGAGGTAATGAGGGGTTGATGATTAAGAGTCCCGCCTCAGAATACAAGCCTGGGCGGCGGGGACGTGAATGGCTAAAGTTAAAACGAGCGATTGCTACGCTCGATGTGGTGGTTACAGCTGTTGAAGTGGGCCATGGAAAGCGTCGGAATCTGTTATCCGATTACACTTTTGCCGTACGCCGATCTGCCGAAGACGACGAACTATTGAATATCGGAAAAGCATATTCAGGGCTGACGGATGCCGAACTAGAGACGCTCACGAGGTGGTTTCAAAAACACACCTTGAAAGAATTCGCTCATGGAAGGGTAAGGATCGTGGAACCACGCGTTGTAATTGAGGTTACATTCGACCGCGTGCAAGAATCGAAGCGTCACAAAAGCGGCTACGCATTACGGTTCCCGAGAATTCTTCGGCTGCGGCCAGATAAGGCGCCCAGCGAAATCGATACACTTGAGACAGTACGACGGCTTGTGGAGAAAGCGTGAAACCGCCATAGACGTATAACTCCGGAGATGAGGCAAGCGCAAAATAGCATTGCTTTCTTCATCACCTTCGGCGTAGGATCCAGCCGTTACCGCCCCCTTGCCGGGCGTCCGCCAGGCTCTGTGGGCAATCACACAAAAATAAAGGAGCCCCGGGACCGAAGATCGGCCACAACGAGCAATACCCGAATGGGACGCGACCTCAGAAAATCGAAAGCACGGCAGACAGGAATTCGATGAATAAATCACTCGACGTGCCGGATACGGCCTGGGCCCCAGTGGAAGTATCAGCTGGGACTGAGGGGTATTCGGAAGTACTGTTGGTTCTCACTGTTGGGACCGGTGGCGGCGGCGCCGGAGCCGTCGGCGTTTGTACATCTCCACCGTAAACAGGCAGGCTGAGAGCCACAGTAAGTATCGCGGCCGCGCAGAAAAGTTTTTGCTTTCTCATTCGTCTCTCCAAGATGGGCTTTTGATCGGTAAAACACAAGTTAAACAGTAGATTGGGCTTACTTGAAAGGCTTGACTAGGTGCATAATAGCCGCGTCACGGACAGGGCGCAAGGATTCTTGCAGCATAATACAAAGGACTACCTCATATGACTTTACAAAGATTGACCTCCCAAAAAGACGAACTGGTTGCTAATGGAATCGATGAGGAGATTCGAAATCGTTGTGCATCTTCAAAGCAGCTCGAGGCGGCGGGTGAATACGAAGCAGCGCGAGCGGCTTTAGGTGATCGATGGCAACGAGTAGGCGAGCGACCCACGCTCACTGGGTTGAGTGAAGCAACTCAAGCAGAGTTGCTTTTTTGCGCAGGTACTTTGTCAGGTTGGATTGGGAGCGCGCAGCAGATCGATGGCGCGCAGGAATTCGCCAAAGATCTAATTTCTGAAAGTGCGCGCACTTTCGAGCGACTTGGGCTTGTCGAAAGAGCTGCAGACGCTGAAGTCGATCTTGCAGTTTGCTACTGGCGCGCAGGCGCTCTTGATGAAGCGCGGATCACACTGCATGAGGTGTTGGACCGCGTCGGTGAATCACACAGCGAGCCCCGATTACGAGCGCTTGCCAATCTCGCACTGCTCGAGCGAGTCGATGGAAGATTCAGGGAAGCACTACACATCCAAACTGAGTCAGCTTCGCTTTTCCATAAGAGCAAGAATCACGCTCTAAGAGGCAACTTTCACAACGTCTGCGCACAAGTCCTTAAGGAACTTGGCGTCGCTGAGAATCGCGAAGATTACATTGACCGAGCGCTCATCGAATACACCGCTGCAAGCTATCACTTTGAAATGGCCGGTCATCTGCGGTTTCAGGGAAGAATTGAAAATAACCTGGGATCTCTCTTTGTCAGTATTGGACGATACAATCGGGCTAATGAGCATCTGAACAATGCTCGGTCGCTTTTCGCCAAACTTAAAGACAAGGGCATGATGGCCCATGTCGATGAAACGTACGCGAGATCTTGCCTGGGAGGCGGTCGTTTGGATGAAGCGAGCAAGGCAATTCAAAACTCAGTCCGAGTGTTCGCAGAGGGTGATGAACACTCTGCCTTGGCTGAGGCCTTGACTACTCAGGGGATTGTCTTCGCTCGCTTAACGCAATCACAACGGGCGCTTGCATCGTTCAAGAGAGCGATGATGGTTGCGGATCAGGCGGGCGATATACATGCGAGTGGACTTGCTGCTTTAACGCTGATTGAAGAGTTATCTTCATCTGTATCTGCGGATGAGTTGCGGCAGTACTTTCGTCACGCAGATGCGGCTTTGGCTGGATCTCAAAGTTCCGCAGCGCGGCTACGTCTTGGAGAATGCGCACGCCGGATTGTGAGCATGGGGAATGGGCAGCCCGTTGAATCGACTACTGAATTCTCGGACGTTGCCAATGCGACAATTCAAGCGAGTAAAAAGAGTGATCAAGCGATGGAGTTTTCATGCTCTTTGGAAGAAGAGGTCCTTCGTTATGAAGGGGATCTCATCAAACGGGCTCTTGAAGTATCGGGTGGCAGTGTCACACGTGCGGCACGCCAGCTTGGAATAACGCATCAAGGGTTGGCTTTCATTCTCAACGGGCGACATAAGAGTCTTTTAGGTGCGCGGAAGCCGGCGAAACCGCGTAGACGAAGCATCATTCGTTACCACTAAGCGTCGTCTTTAGTGATGTCTCGGAAGGCGTTGCCCTGAAACGGGCAACGCCTTTGTCGTTATTTGTGCTCTAACCGGCGGTTCTCCTATCATCTTGGCGCTAATTAACCTGGCTAAGAGAGACCTATATCCGATGAGACCTTCCAAAGCCCACCTAACCCTGCTGTTATTAGTGTGCAGTCTCGGAATTGCCGCTCAGACCAGACGTAGGCCGGCAAGTCGCCCCGCCGCGGCAACCCCCGCAGTGCAACCGGCAGCACCAACTTCACCTACGCCGCAAACTAAAGTCGCAGCGACAGAGCCGCGCGCGTCGATACCTCTCGTGATAGTAAATGGTCAAACGATTACTACGGGCGACATCGATCAATCTGTGCGCACCGAGACGGACAAGCTGGATGACAAGATCGCCGAAACACGTAAGCAGGTGGTAGAGCTTCAAATAAATACGGTTCTGCTGGAAGTGGAGGCTAAAAAGCGGCGAACGACGTCGCAACAACTTTACGATGTCGAGGTTGCCAGGAAAGTTACTGAACCGACTCAGGCAGAGATCGACAATTTCATCGCGCAAAATCGCAGTCAGCTCGACGAGTCGGACGACATCCGGCCCAAGGTCGCTGGTTACCTTAGAGCGGAAAAGGAATCGAAACTCTCATCGGCTCTAGTGACGCGTTTGAAAACTACGAACCCCGTATCGATGGGTGTTGATATTAATTCGCCGAATCTTGCACCGACAACGATCATTGCAACCGTATCCGGTCAGCCCATTACCGCGGCCACAATCAATGAGAGATTGAAGCCTTTGATCTACAAGTTGCGTCTGAATGCTTACACGATGCAGAAGGAGGCAGCCGACCGAACGATTGATGACATGCTGTTGTTGGCCGAAGCCAATCGGCGAAACATTGGCCCGGAAGAAATCATTCGTGCCGAAGTCAGTCAGAAAGTTCACACGCCGACTGAAGCAGAAGTAAATAAGTTTTATTCAGACAATCGCCAGCGAATAAAGGGAGAGCTTAGCGAAGTAAGGAATCAGTTGGCGATGTACCTGCAGGATGAGGATCAGCGACGACTCGAACGAGCTTTGTCGGAACGGCTCCGCAAGGGCGCGAATATTCGCTGGTTAATTTCAGAACCCTCGCCGCCTGTGCAAAACATCAGCACCGACGATGATCCATCTCGAGGCTCACCAAATGCTGCCGCCACAGTTGTCGAATTCACTGATTTTCAGTGCCCGGCGTGCGCGGCGATGCAACCGGTACTTGAGCAAGTACTCGGCTCATACGGAGACAAAGTCAGGTTTGTTGTTCGCGATTTCCCGCTGACCATACATGCGAATGCAAAGAAGGCCGCGGAAGCTGCAAATGCAGCTTATGCTCAGGGGAAATTTTTTGAGTATGCGTCGCTGCTGTTCAAGCGACAGAACGCTCTGGATGTTGCCTCGTTGAAAAAATATGCTTCTGAATTGAAGCTGGACCGCGCTCGCTTCGACGCTGAACTTGATAATGGAACTTACGCGGCGGAAGTGAGGCACGACATGAATGACGGAGAAATTTACGGCGTGGATAGCACGCCCACAATCTTCGTCAATGGAGTTAGACTCGACACATTAAACGCCGAGGCACTTCGCGCTGCCATCGACCGAGCTCTGGCAGGAAACGCTCCTAAACCTTGAAAGCGACATTGGTCTTTGGAGTTGTCGCCGCTGTTCGGAATCTTACGACAAATCTTAAAAAGCGGCGACAAGTGGCCGCACTCCAAAGATTCAGCCGGCGATGTCTAATTCCCCGGCTTTTTCTTGTCAAACACACTGCAGGCCTGATATGCGCCTGTTGGATCAATCGCTGTATTCCCCTCCTCAATGTGCTTGATGATACCGTCCTTATCCACAACGAATGTCGCTCGTGCGGAATAACCAGTCTTTTCGTTCAACAGACCATACGCTTTAACAACATCGCGCTTCCAATCGCTCAACAGAGGAAAAGTGACCGCGATGTCCTGAGCGAATCGTTTGTTAGCCGCGAAGCTGTCCATGCTGATTCCGAGGACCTGTGTGTCAGTCGAATCGAATTTGGCGATATCAGCCTGATACGCCTTTAACTCCTTCGTTCAACCACCTGTGAAAGCCAGCACATAAAAAGCGAGAACGACATTCTTCTTCCCTTTGAAGTCACTTAGTTTGACTTCCTTGCCTTCCGTATCTCTAAGCGTGAATTCGGGCGCCGCATCACCCACTTTCAATTGCGTCTTCGGCGGTGTCGGCTGTTGCGCATGGGCCATAAGCGCCCATAGCAGCAGCAGAAAAGGAACGAGGTAGTTTCTTCCGCGCATTGGACCAACTCCTTCCGTCAGTGAAAGTTGTGCACTTTTGCGAGGTCACGCCAGGCAGCAAAATCTTCCATCGCACAGCTCGCTTGTGACGTTTACGTAAAACTTATGTAGCCGCGCTGACAAACCCTGCTTCTAAAAAATTCGCCTTGAGCATAGTATTTGCAAGTTCCCGTTTCAAGTTTCTTTTGTATTTTCTCCAGGAGAACTGCCGTGGTCGTCTCGCTCAAACCGGAACGTTTGAAACGTTATAAGGACATTATCCTCTTACTGGTGAAGTACGGGCGCTCGGATCTTGTAAAGCAAGCCGGTCTCACCGACGCAATTGATTGGAACGAAGTAAGCAAGGAACAAGTAGCCCCCAAAGCCGAAGATCTCGCCCGAGATCTCGAAAAACTCGGACCGACTTTTATTAAGCTAGGTCAATTGTTATCCACGCGCGGTGATCTGTTTCCGCCACCCTATTTGGAAGCACTGTCGAGACTTCAGGATCAGGTTGAGCCATTTCCATTCGAAGAAGTAGAGCACATCGTGTCAACGGAACTCGGCGTGCGAATTTCCAAAGCCTTTGCCGACTTCGAAACGCAGCCGCTTGCCGCCGCTTCACTTGCGCAAGTGCACCGGGCCTATATGCGCGACGGGCGAATTGTAGTCGTAAAAGTCCAACGTCCAAACATTCGTGAGCAGATTGTTTCTGATCTAGAAGCACTAAGCGAAGTAGCAAGGTTTTTAGACGCTCACACAGAAGTTGGTAAACGTTATGAATTTGAGAACATGCTTGCCGAGCTGCGAAAGAGTCTGCTGCGCGAACTTGATTTCAAATTAGAAGCTTCCCATCTGATCGAGATCCGAGAGAATCTACGAGAGTTTGACACCATCGTAACCCCGGAACCCGTTGAGGACTTTACTACCTCACGAGTCCTAACAATGGATTACATCGAGGGCAAGAAGATCACCTCTCTAAGCCCTCTCAGGTTGATGGAAATCGATGGACCGGAGCTCGCACAGGATCTTTTTCATGCCTACTTAAAACAGATTTTGGTCGATGGTCTATTCCACGCAGATCCCCATCCAGGCAATGTTTTTCTCACTGAAGACAACGTGATTGCTCTTCTCGATCTGGGAATGGTGGGACGGATATCGAGTGGTTTTCGGAGTAACCTTGTGCGCCTGCTGCTCGCTATCAGCGAAGCTCGTGGTGAGGATGCAGCTGCAATCTCGATTGAAATGGGCGAGCCAAAAGAAAACTTCGATCGTTCGGAGTTTACTCGTCGAGTCGTAGACCTGGTGTCCGAACATAGTGACACGCCGATCAATCGCATAAACGCTGGTCAGATTACATTGGAGATAGCTCGAATTTCTGCCGATTGTTGGTTTCGCCTTCCTCCGGAATTCACGTTGATTGCAAAAGCGCTTTTAAACCTGGACCAGGTCGTTCTCACACTGGATCCTGACTTTAATCCAACTCAGGTGATTCGCAGCAAGGCGACCGAAATTCTGCAACGAAATCTCTTTAGCAGTATTGAGCCGAGCCATATGTTGAGCAATGTGGTCGAGCTAAAGGAGTTCGCTCAAAAACTGCCCAATCGTTTGAACACGCTACTAGATAGAATCGGGAATAACGAACTGGAGTTTACCGTTAACGCGATCGAGGAAAAGATACTGCTCGATGGCCTTCAAAAAATTGCTAATCGCATTACTCTCGGGTTAGTCGTCGCCGCCCTCATAGTCGGCGCAGCGTTGTTGATGCGGGTTGAGACGTCATTTCGGATATTCGGCTATCCAGGATTGGCGATGCTCCTGTTCATAATGGCGGCGGCCGCAGGCGTCGTCCTGATTGTGAGCATAATCGTTCATGACCAAAAACGCGAATGAGCACTGACCTCTCATATCCCTGTCCTGGGACCTGCTAATCATTGTTTAAAAACTCAAGAATTACTCAAGGCGTCTGCAATAGAAGAGTTAGAGAGGCGGACGCACCCCTCCAGCCCCTGTTTCGAACCTCTCGCGTACCTTCTTCCAAGCCGGTCTAGCGAGTTTCGGACCGAAGGGGTTAGAAAATGTTTCTTATTGAGCCTTCGATTAATCCGGAAATGGCGAACACCCACTTGATCGTCCAGAAGCTAATGGTGCCAGCTGAATCGTCGTGCCTTAAAAGGCCGCGATTGTTGGCGTTGATGGAGAGAAGCCTGATTGCCTGTACCTCGACGGTTATCAGTGCTCGCGCAGGTGCTGGAAAGACAACGCTCGCTGTTGACTTTGCCCATCACTGCGGGCGACGTGTGGCCTGGTACAAGGTCGATGCACCGGATGGCGAATTGCCGTCGTTTTTTGAGTATCTGACCGCAAGCATTCGTCAACATCGACCGGCATTTCCGGGGTTCAGCGACGTGGATCAGTTGAAGGAATCAAACGACTACCAGCGGGCAGTCAGGATCGCCGAACGAATGGTCTATGAGTTGGGGGAAAGTGGAACTGAGCCGCTCCTGATTGTTATCGAAGATCTTCATTTGGTTTGTGATTCCACCTGGCTGATGCCATTTATCACCCGCCTCTTGCCCCTCCTGCCGATTGATATTCACGTGCTAATTACGAGCCGAACAATGCCACCGGCGCCGCTGTGGCGGATGCGCTCGAAACAGACACTGACAGTCATTGATGAGGAGGCACTCAAGTTCAATCGATCGGAAGCAATTGAATTGTTCCAACGTTTTGGTCTTTCGCAAGAACATGCCTGCATCGCACTCGACCATACACACGGCCGGGCAGCTGCTCTTTCAAGCTTCGCGCATACGCTGCAGTTAGCGGAACGACGCGCGAATGACAGGACGGGCACTCAGGCATTGGGGTTGGCTCAAGCATAAGATTCACGATGACACTATCATTTTAGAAATGCACAGTTTAGGTGACAGCCCGGCCACTGCTTCGGCTTATGGAATCGAATCAAACCCCGGTAGATTCGAGCCTTTTCGCTGTGCTACTCTGCCAACCTCCGGATCCACTACGAGGCAGAGCGGAATGGCACCTAAGACGCGCCACGGAAAAGGCACATCTGACGCCCGCGGCAAGGCAAAACCGAATTCTCCAAAAACGAAAAGCGAGGTTGCCAAGTCGCAATCCAGTTTCTTTCTTCGCACCAAACTGCTGCCGCCGCGTCCTGCGCCGGAATTACTTTCTCGTCCGCGGCTTACCGAACGGCTGATAAACAACCTCGTTCACCCCGTCACGCTGGTGACTGCAAACGCCGGCTCGGGAAAGACAACACTGGTCGCCGATTTTCTACGCACACACAAACGACCTTTTGTCTGGTATCAGCTGGACCACACCGATGCTGATCCAGTCGCTTTTCTGGGATACATCACATTCGGAATCCAGCAGGTGGTCCCCAGATTTGGCGAGGCGATGTTTCCCTACCTGAAAGAGGCAGCGGCCGAACTCGGACAGAATCCTGAGCGCGCGGTAGACGTTTTTCTCAATGAAATACTTGAGGTCGTCGATCAGAAAATAATCGTCGTTCTCGACGATTACCATCATCTTGGGCCCGAGACGCCGGTTCATACGCTGTTGGATCGGCTGATCGCGTACTTGCCCGACGTAATTCACGTAATCCTCATCTCACGCGAGATGCCGCCATTGGCTTTAGCCCGCTTACGCACCCAGGCGCCGCTATCAATCATAGATAGATCCGACTTGTTGTTTACGGACCACGAGACCCAACAACTATTCCGCAAGGTTTTCGACCTTGAGCTTACACCCCAGCAATTGGCTGAATATCGTGAGCGCACACACGGATGGATAACTGCGCTGCAGTTGGTCCGGCAAGTGGCGCAGCGAAGTGCTGTGGCGTCTGACGACAATCAGCCTCAAGCTCCAGATCTACTTAACGTATTGAGGCAATCTGAGCGTGACATCTTCGACTACTTTGCCGAAGAAGTGTTTTCAGACGAGTCGGAATCGATCAAACAATTTCTTCTGAGAATTGCCT
>Ga0114129_10007702_pt1 | contig 15325 bp, 15 predicted proteins | sample RhiMetdeltSRZDD1_FD_80071 | JGI IMG/M metagenome (GOLD analysis project Ga0114129, IMG submission 80071) | Populus rhizosphere microbial communities from Tennessee, USA - Rhizosphere MetaG P. deltoides SRZDD1 (version 2) (version 2) | ecosystem: Host-associated > Plants > Roots > Rhizosphere >...
AGGCATGGATTCGCCAGGGGATCAAAGCCAGGCGGACACGTAACGAAGGCAGGGTAAGAGCGCTGCAGGCGCTGCGCCGTGACAAAGCTCAACGATTGGAAGCACAGGGCAAGGCGCGCTTTGATATCGATGCCGGGAATGCGTCCGGCAAGTTAGTCGTGGATGTGCGCCGGGTCAGTTTTCGTTATGCCGAACATTGGATCATCCGCGATTGCTCCACGCGAATTCTTCGCGGCGAGCGCGTCGGCATCCTCGGTCCAAACGGTTCCGGCAAGAGTACGTTGCTCAAACTGATCTTAGGCGAACTGCAACCGACTTCCGGTGAAGTCGTGTTGGGTACGCGGTTACATGTGGCCTACTTCGACCAGCACCGCCGCATGCTCGATCCAGAGAAAACCGTCCGCGAAAACATGAGCGATTCGGATTACGTAACAGTCAAGGGTCGTTCGCGCCATGTGATTGGTTATCTCAAGGATTTTTTATTTGCTCCTGAGCGCATCGACTCCCCCGTGAAGGCGTTGTCCGGTGGTGAGCGGAATCGGCTGTTGCTAGCGAAAATCCTTACCCGGTCTGCCAACATGATTGTCTTGGACGAGCCGACTAACGATCTTGACGTCGATACACTCGAATTACTTGAAGATCTATTGACCGATTACGATGGAACGCTGTTGCTCGTGAGCCATGACCGGACCTTTCTCGACAATGTCGTCACCAGCACTCTGGTCTTCGAAGGGAACGGCAAGTTCGGCGAATATGCGGGCGGCTATGAGGATTGGGAACGTTATCAACGCTCGATTCCCGCGCCTTCCGTCGAGCCGCAAAGAGGCGCCAGAGAAACTCCCCGGGCGGCTGCTGTGAAGGGAGTGAATGACAGGCCACGCAAACTTACGTTCAAGGAGCAGCGCGAGCGCGAGACTTTGCCGGACAGGATCGAAGCGTTAGAGGCTGAGCAGGCCGAACTTCACAAACTGATGGGCGAAGCCGATTTCTACCGCCAACCAGGCGATAAAATCGCTGCTACTATGGAGCGGCTGGAAACAGTCAAGCACAATCTCGAAGCCTGCTATCAGCGTTGGCAAATTTTAGAATCCGTCGCGGCGGCGACGAAGAACTAGCATCCTGGTACAAGTCGCACCCGAAGTCGAAAATTCTTCGCCTGCGGATCAGAATGAAACTGCGAACCCAGGATTACTTACTCTTACTGGGCCCGCGGAATTGGCGAAGGAGAATCCTGGCACTGCCGCGCTGTTGTATCCGCCCGGCCTTATTAACTGATTGCAGTCCTCTGACGGCTGGCCAGCATGTTAGCATTAAGGCTTTGTCCGTTCGTTGTCGATCATCTCGATAGCCTTCTTACGGAGCTCGTCGTTGCCATTCACCTTCTGGACTGTCTGGCTGTAAGACTCAATGGTCAGGCCTTCTTTTGCGAGCGCGTTGTCAATCTTGGACTTGGCTTCCTTCTGAATTTCGATGCTTTTCTGTGGATCCTGCGTCTCTTTTAGCTGCGGACCATAGTTCTCGCGGATCTTCTCGACTTGAACATAGACTTTCGCAAACGATCTGAGTTGTCCATCATCGACGCCAGCCGCTGGTCCGCTCGAAGGTTCCTGTGCATGTACCGTTTCTGGCACGAAGATTACTAGAGAGAGGACAGCTGCGAGAAAAACGGAACAGGTAGACTTTACAATGCGCATCCGACACCTCCAAGGAAAAATAATGCTTATGGATGGGCAAGACATGTGCCAGAGTGGATTTTACTTTGGTTTTGTCGAAGACCTGTCGTTGCATGATCTTTTCTTGTATGAATTCTCCTGCACGATCGGATTGGATATCATGCAAGACCGATCTGTCTTGGACCTGAAAGAAAGAGAGATGAATACTGTTTAGTCGGGTGCGGAGAACAGTTGTCGTTTCGTTAGCGTTCAAAATTCCGCTGGTAGACAGCAAATCGCTGACATGATTATAAAGGGACCATGCCATTCTCAAAACTAGGCCTTTCTCCGAAGGTGCTCGAAGGCGTCACCGCCGCGGGCTACACCGATCCAACTCCGATTCAGCTCCGTGCTATTCCGCTCTTGATGGCCGGGCGTGACCTGATCGGCTGCGCGCAGACGGGTACAGGCAAGACCGCCGCCTTCGCTCTACCGATTCTCTCCCGCTTGGAGCAGCGCGGCGCTTTGCGAGCGCTCGTGCTCGAACCGACGCGCGAACTGGCCGCTCAGGTCGAAACCGCGATCCACGATTATGGCCGCTTCACCAACCTGCGCACCGCCGTTGTGTTCGGCGGCACGGGTTACGGGCGGCAAGACCAGGTTTTGCGTCAAGGCGTGGATATTCTCGTGGCGACGCCTGGGCGTTTACTGGATCAAATAAAGCGCGGCATGGTCAAGCTGAATCAAATCGAGATTCTCGTGCTGGACGAAGCGGATCGTATGCTCGATATGGGTTTCATGCCCGACGTGCGACGGATCATCGACCGCTGTCCGCGCGGGCGCCAGACCATGCTCTTTTCCGCCACGATTCCGCCCGAGATAGAGCAGCTGTGTAAATTTGCGTTGCGCCATCCCGAGACCGTCGAGATCGGTCTGCGCCGCTCGGCCGCCGAGACCGTGACTCACGCCTTATATCCAGTCGCCAGCGATCAGAAGGAAGTCCTGTTGGAGGAGCTTCTGAAACGCACCGACTTCGATCAGGTGTTGATTTTTTGCCGCACCAAGCACGGCGCCGACCGGGTCGCGCGCAAGCTGCATCAGCAAGGTCGGGCCGTTGCCGTGCTTCACTCCAACCGCACGCAGCGCGAGCGGGAAAAAGCCTTGAGCGGTTTTCGCGACGGCCGTTACGAGGTGATGGTGGCTACGGACATTGCCGCGCGCGGCATTGACGTGGAGCAGATCAGCCACGTCATCAATTTCGACGTGCCGCACCATCCCGAGGATTACGTGCACCGCATCGGCAGGACGGGCCGCGCGCAAAGCGTAGGGGACGCCTTCACGATCATGACCGGCGAAGACGTCCGCGAAGTCGCGGCTATCGAACACTTCATCGGCCAAAAAATTCCCCGTGTAAAGCTCGATGCCTTCGATTACTCATACACCCGCCTGCTCGATAGCAACCCGCCGCCGGCTTTCGGCGGCAGACGTCCTCGGGGGAGATGGCGGTGAGATGCGGCGGCAGGCGCGTCAAGAGATGGATGTTGGCCACTCCGCCAGCAATCTGCCATAGCCCTGCACGGAATACTTCAATCCCAGCTTCGATAGCAGATTCCAAATCATCGCCGAGTTGCTGGTGATGACTGGAACATTCAAGGCGTCTTCAATCCGTTGGATGATCGGCAGCGGGTCCATGGTTGCGCCTTGGAAATAGATTGCTTGCGCCGGACTTTTGCCGAATGTTTCTGCAACTAAATCAAAAAGGTGATCCGAGCTTAGATTCAAAGACGTGCCGGGAATGCGGTTGTCGAACGATGGACCGAGGTGCACAGTGAAACCAAGTTTATCGACATGGGTTTTAATGCTTTCATTCGATGCGCGATCGAAAGGCGTCATGAGCAGTGCTGATTTAGCGCCGAATGCCGTGAGAGCAGCGACGGCGGACGCTATCGCGCTTACGACAGGCAAGGCGATCGCGTTGGCGACTTTCGCTTCTATACTGGGATTGAATAGCGTCACGAAGCCGCCGGTCAGGTTCAAACCGTCGATTTTATGCTTTCTGACCAGCTCGCGCGAGCGATCGATAATTACATTCTCCTTACCGGCAAGATCCTGGTAGGACTCACCGAGCAAACCGAGGCCTTCATGAGCAATCGAAACGCCCGGCGGCAAGATATTTTCCAGCGATTTGAAATGCGGGCGATTGGGAGTCGCTGGCGACAGAATGCCGATGTGAACTGCGCGGGTGGATTCCATTTGTTCCTCCTTCGTGACGCTCCGCCTATAACATGAAGGGGAGCTTTTCACTAGCCATTTGAGCTCTGCGAGTTTGACCTACGATAGCGAATTCCGCATAGTCGAATTTCACTTTTCTTAGTTAGTTGGAGGAAATAGTGCAATTACGTATCGCCGCCGTCGATCTTATTAGCAACACCTGTTTTCCCGCTCTCGCCGCGGACGAACTGGGTTTCTATAAAGCAGAAGGGTTGGATGCGCGAATCGAGCTGGTCGCCATGCTTGGCGCAACCAAAGCGCTGCGCGACGGCAGCGCCGACGCGATGGTCGCCGGATCGGTGCATGATGTGTTAACAGAATTTCCCGATTGGAGAGGGGCCAAGATCGTTGTCGCGCTGTCGCAAGGAACACCGTGGCTGCTTGTGGTGAGAGCCGACCTTGCGGCGAAGCGCGGCGACATCAACGCCGTCAGGGGACTTCGTCTCACCGCAGCTGAAGGGCCGGATCTGGCACTCAAGCAAATGCTGATCGGCGCCGGCATTGATCCTTCGCACGACTTACAGATCGTCGAGTTGCCCGGCGCCAAGTCGCGCGATGTTTCCTTCGGCGTGTTTGCCGCGCGTGCTCTCGAAGCCGGTCAGATCGACGGCTTTTGGGCGAACGCCATGGGCGGGGAAACTGCCGTCAGCCGCGGCGCGGGAAAAATCTTGGTCGACGTGCGGCGCGGCGATGATCCCGACGAAGTGCGCTATTTCACCTTTGCAGGAATGGCGACGACGGATAACTTTGTCGAGCGCGAGCCCGAAGCGATCGCCGCCGCGGTGCGGGCGATTGTGAAAGCGCAAAAAGCTCTACGCAATGATCCGTCCTTGGCCCAAGACGTCGGTAGGCGCAAATTTCCCAAAGACGCCGCGGAATTGATCACCAGAGTCGTAGAGCGCGATGTGCCGTTTTACAATCCGGTGATCAGTGAAGAAGCAGTGGCGAAAATGAATCGCTTTGCTCAATCCGTGGGACACCTGAGTGGCCCCGTGCCGTACGCAAATGTGGTCGCGATACAGTTTCACGAGCTGTGGGATGCCTAAGCTTTAACCATCGCGCGGGCTGGTTTCTTCACCAGCGCGTAAAGTAGGCTCGCGAGCAGTAATAAAGCCGCCGAGGACCAAATGAGGATTTCGTAGCTTCGCGTGTGGTCATAAATCGCGCCGGCGATCACCGGACCGAAGACGCTGCCCCAAGTGGAAACAAAGCTCATCGAGCCGCGGATCTTGGCAAAGTTTCTGCGCCCAAAATATTCTCCGACTGTGGACCAGTTAACTGGAAAAGTGGACTCCACCACGCTGAAAAGTGCGGTAAATAGTAAGATCGCAAGTTCACCTTTAGCCTGCAGCAGCAGAATCATCGATAACGTCGCTAGAAGCATGCAAGCGGCCATCAACCTCGGCTTATTGAGACGATCGCCGATCCAACCGAACAAAAGGTGAGAGGGAACTGCCATGAATGCTTGTGCTGCGAGGAAAACGGCCGCCCGCTGTTGGTCCAATCCTTTCCAAACCATGAGAGCGATATAGTGCACATTGATCGCACTGAGAATGATGACGCGGATCGCGGTCGCACAGGTCAAGAACCAAAAGGATGATGTGCGTAATGCCCGAGCGAGTGAAAAGTTGATCTCTTCATCCGACCGCGTTTGATCGTCATGACGGAAGGTGTGCTCGGCGGCGATAACCGGATCGCCGTCGGGTAGCAGCCCCATGCTTTCCGGTGAACGACGAACCAGGAAAGCCAGCGGTATGCCAATAACGAGAAAAGCGACACCACAGCCAAACGCCGCTTGGCGCCAGCCAAACGCGTGAACCGCTGCCGATAATATCGGAGTAAAAATAAATCCACCGATACCGATGGAGCCACTAATGATCGCCATGGCCATGGTTCGATTGCGAATAAACCAGGTATTGGCGATCAACATCGGCGCATCCATGAATCCAGCGTGAAACGAGAGGGAAACCACGCCCATGTAGACAAGCAGAAGCGTAATGTAGCTGTTGACGCCGGAGAGCAACATGTGGCCGACCCCGGTCATAAGGAGAGCCATGATCATTAGAGGGCGGGGACCATGACGGTCCATGAAATAGCCCGCGATGGGTCCTTCGAAGGCGCCTTGCGCACGCGCCAAAGAAAACACCAACGATGTCGCTGCTCGGTTCAATCCCAGATCTTGGCTCAAGGGCAAAAAGAAAACGGAAAAACCGTAGAAATAGAGACCTCCTCCGAGAATGCGGAGAATCGAGCCGACGGCCACCATACGCCAGCCGTAGTACAGATCGGACAGTCGTCCGCACCAAGTACGCAACATAACGAGCTCTAGACAAAATTATCGCAGCCGGAAAATCACACGGCGAGACAACAAGCGTGAACCAAATTCAAAGTAACCGACGCGACGGCTTAAAGCAATCTGGCGATTTTGAGTTTGCAGTGATTCCACTGCATTCGGCAACGAAGCCGGCGATGCGATAATCTTAGTGCGCTCTGCGCGAACACACACGGCGGGAACTTGTCGCCGGGAATGTGAAGTCAGTCCTTCATTCCTACTCGACAGAAGTGTTCCCGGCGGATTGCCGCGAGGGTGGGAAGAATTCTTTCACCACGCTCTCGAGCGTCTCGAAGTCGGCCAAGCTGCGAAGCGAGGCGAAGGTTGGAAAAATCATCGGCAGATCGCCGCGGTCCAAAAGTTTGAGCGCGTGGTCGGGAGTGAGCCAAAGACTATCGGCGACTTCCGCGGAAGTGCCGAACGGAGTTTGATCGCCGGGAAGCGCAGCGAGAAAAAACCGCGTGTCGAAGCGAATGGAAACTTGGGCTGGGGTCTGCCAATGGGAAAAATACGCTAAACTCGACAGATCGCAGTAAACTCTTTCGCTTTCCAGCAGCGATAGAAAACTGAGCGAGTTATGCAGCAACGCTGCGTGTTTTTGCGCGAGGCGGACCGCGCGCTGCCGATCCACGGCAAGTGGCGAGCCAGATTCTTCTACCGCAAGTAGCACGCCGACCTCTTCGAAGAGCTCTCTAACAGCGCCGACCCAGAAACCCATCGCTTCGTCGGGACTAAACCGGGCGCCGCTGACTTTGCGCGCTTGCTCCGGCGCTAGACCAAAGCAACGATCGATCATCCCGGCAGCGAAATCTTCTTTTTTGATTGAACCGCCGGGGTAGCAGTACTTGCCGCCGAGGAATGGCATGCTCGCTGGACGCCGAGTGAGAAAGATTTCGAACCCCTTCGGCTCGGCGCGACGGAGCAGAACGACGGTAGCCGCCTGTTTGGTTTTTTGTTGTGTGTTCACCGGACGTCGAGTGCCAGCGCATCGCCAAAAGAATTACGGCACGGCGCACCGGGACAAAAAACGCTACGAAAGCGAGATTCGTCTTCAGAGAAATAAATGATGCTTGAGGAAACCGTTCCGGAAGTCTGGCGATGCACGCAGATCGCGTCACCGGGGTCATCCGACTCCGCGCGCAGCGAATGATCCGCAAGCACCGTTTGCAACGCCGCAATCGATTCCAATGCTTTAACATTCGTCGGCGGGACTCGCACCGAAAGTTTGGCGAACAGCGCGTAAGCGCGATCGGCTTTTGCCGAGTGCATTTCGAACTCAGCAGCGCTGCTGAAAACGTGAAGGCCGGTTTCCAGTTTCTGGGTGACAATTCTTTGCTCATCGTTGTATGAAACGTAGGCTTCGTGTCTGTCGGCAAAGAGCAGCGTAAAAGGGTTATAATGAAATTCATGCTTTTGAAGAAACGCATTTGCTGCTGCGACAGATTCAATTTTGAGTATATCCATGCAGAGCAAGCCGCGGGATCGAACGCCGGATGAGATTTCTTGCTGGCCATCCAGTCGACGATTAAGAATTCCGGCAATCAAGCCAGTTTCATTCACGCCTAACCAGGTCCCACCCGCGCGGAGATCTCGGCCGGCAATGATCTTCGGCTGGGTATTTAACAACGCTGGCGGTGCTGATGGCCGGTCGTAATGCTCGTCCCGATTGGCGGCGATGATCAGCGGATAGTTTTCAAACATGCGAAAATAGAGCGCCAAGGTGCACACGCTTTATGATTTACAGAAACCGCAAAGGTTGTGCAAACCTGCGGCGGCACGCTGATTTGTCGTCGGGAATTCTTTGTGTTAGCTTCGATAAATCGGAAAGGACGGCTATGTTTCGATCAGTCGATGATGTGATCGCCGGGCTCGGCAAGCAAAAATATATCTGCAACCAGAACGTCGCGACGGTAGTTTATCTCGGCACGACGCTGCAGAAGCCGATTCTGGTGGAAGGGCCGGCGGGCGTGGGCAAGACGGAGTTGGGCAAAGTGCTCGCTGATGCGCTCGGGATGCAGCTCATACGCCTGCAATGCTATGAGGGTCTCGACGAGGCGAAGGCCCTTTACGAATGGGAATACGCCAAGCAGCTTCTGTACACGCAAATTCTCAAGGACAAAATTGGCGAGATCCTAAAGGGATCCCAGACTCTGGAGGAAGCCGTCGACTGCGTCGCCAAACAAGACGGCGTGTTTTTTTCCGACCGGTTTCTGCTACCGCGACCGTTGATGCGGGCGTTGCTGTCGGACAAGCGGAGCGTTCTGCTGATTGACGAAGTCGACAAATCTGATGCCGAGTTTGAAGCGTTTTTACTGGAAATATTGAGCGACTTTCAGATCTCGGTGCCGGAAATCGGCACCCTCAAGGCAAAGCATCTCCCACTGGTGGTTCTGACCAGCAATAATAGCCGCGAAATGTCGGACGCGCTAAAGCGTCGGTGTCTGCATCTTTATTTGGATTTTCCCGATTCCGATCGAGAAATGGAAATTATCAAGCTCAAAGTTCCGGGAGTCGGCCATCAGTTGGCGCAGGAAGTGGTTCGATTGCTTCATCGTATGCGTAAACTCGATTTAAAGAAAACGCCGAGTATCAGCGAAACTCTCGATTGGGTGCGGGCACTGACATTGCTCAATATCAAACAGTTGGACACCGACTTGGTGGAACAAACTCTCTCCACGTTGATGAAATACGAAACCGACATTCGCAAGGCCCATCAGGAGCTCAAAGCCTACCTCGCAGAGAAGCAAGCGCAGCGGCCTGCAGCCGCCGGCGGCAGTGAAAAGGATCATCTGCACTAAACAACTCCCTGAACGGATTCGTCGATGGAAGAGCGCATCATCGAATTTGCCGGTGTCTTGAGACGCAATGGGATCCGTGTGTCGCTCTCGGAAAACATGGATGCCTTTCGTGCCCTCGAATTGATCGGCATTGGCGATCCTTTGCTTTTTCGCGATGCCCTGCGCACAACTTTGGTCAAACGTGTGGGCGACTTGAAGCCGTTCGACGAACTTTTCGACTTTTATTTTCTGGGCATCGGCCAAGCGCTCGACGCCCTCGACCGCCGCATCATGGAAGAACTCGGGCTCACCCCGGAGCAGTTCCAAGAAATGCTCGAGCAAATCCAACGGCTGCTGAAGGAGATGGAAGGAGACCTCTCGGAGCTGACCAAGGCGCTGCTTAGCAACAATCGAGGCGAGATCGAGCGATTGCTCAGGGACGCCATTCAGAACGAGATGGAAAACCGCACCCCGGACAGTTTTCGCTTTACGCCCTATACCCGAATGGCGGCGCGGTTGCAGCTCGATCGTACGCAGAGCGAGATCGAGCGCTTCAAGGCGATGCTGCAGATGGTCGGTGAAACCGGCGAAGACTTGCAAAAAGCCATGCGCTACCTTGACGAGCGCATGCGAGACCTAAACCGCCTGCTCCGCGAAATCATCCAGCAAGAGCAGCGAAAGAAAGGCTTCGAGCCCAGGGATTCGTCGCAGCGAAGTTCGTTGGCGGATAAGAGCTTTGCATTCTACACAGAAGATGATATCCGGCGCATGAACGACGCCGTGGCGCGGCTGGCGCAGCGGCTGAAAAACCGCCTTTCCGTCAGGCGCAAAAAAGCGACGCGCGGCCGCTTCGATGTCAAGAAGACCCTGCGCAAAAACCTGCAATATGGCGGCGTACCGTTTAACATCCAACTCGACCGGCGCAAGAAAACTAAACCCCAGGTAATGGTGCTGTGCGATATTTCCGATTCCGTGCTGAACGCCTCGCGCTTCATGCTGCAGTTTGTCTATTCGATTCAGGATCTTTATACGAAGGTGCGGAGTTTTGTGTTCGTCGCTGAAATCGGTGAAGTGACCAAGCTCTTCGAAGAGAACGATATTCAAACCGCCGTCGAGGCCGCCTTGAAAGGCGATGTCATCGATGTTTTTTCGCACTCCAACTTCGGCCGCGCCTTCGAACAGTTTTACAAGAACTTTTTTGCCACGGTGAATAGCAAGACGACAGTGCTCATCATCGGCGATGGTCGAAATAACTACAACCGCCCCAATGACTGGGTGCTGCGCGAGATCCAACAGAAAGCCAAGCAATTGATTTGGCTCAACCCCGAAAGCCGCATGACCTGGGGAATCGGCGACAGCGAAATGCCGCGCTATACGCCCTATTGTCACGTGGCCGAAGAGTGCCGCAGCATCAACCAGCTGTATAAGATCGTCGATTTGATCGTGTCATGAAGAAAAAGCTCTATATTCAAACCTACGGCTGCCAGATGAATCAGTATGATTCGGAACGGATCGCCCAAGTCATGAGCCGGGCGGGTTATGTTCAGACCGACCGTATCGATGCCGCAGATGTGATTTTGCTCAACAGTTGCACCGTGCGGGATAAGGCCGAGCAGAAAGTTTACAGCGCGCTCGGCAGCTGGAAGGAGTTCAAAGATGCTCGCGAAGGCGTGATCATAGGGGTCGGCGGCTGCGTCGCCCAACAGGAAGGAGAAAATCTTCTCAAGCGCGTGCCGCACCTCGATCTGGTCTTTGGTACGCACAACATTCACAAGCTTCCAGAAATGGTCGATCAAGCGCAAAGGTCGCGCGCGCGACCCGTGGAGATCGCGTTCTATCGCGATCCCAGCTACATGGAAGACGTCGACGGTCGGACTCAAGTACATGGAGTCAAAGCCTTCGTCACCATCATGCAGGGATGCAACAAAGTCTGCAGCTTTTGCATCGTTCCCCATGTGCGCGGTCGCGAAGTCAGCCGGTCGAGCGCGAATATCATCACCGAGATCGAATCGCTGGTCGCCCAGGGCATTATTGAAGTCATGCTTTTAGGACAAAATGTTAATTCATACGGCAAGCTCACTCCGGGCGAGCTGAGCTTTGCCGAGCTATTGGCCCGCGTCGATTCAATTGAAGGACTGATGCGGATCCGTTTTACGACTTCCCATCCGCAGGATCTTTCGCCCGAACTGACCGAAGCGTTCGCGACACTAGACAATCTTTGTGAACATCTTCATTTGCCGGTTCAGTCAGGGTCCGACACCGTCTTGGGCCGCATGCGGCGTGGCTACACGCGGCAGGAATATGTGGAGCGAATTCAGCGGTTGCGCGAGCGCTGTCCTAAAGTTGCGCTCAGTACCGACATCATCGTCGGTTTTCCCGGCGAAACTGACGCAGAATTCGAGCGTACGCTAGAATTGCTCAATCAACTGGAGTATGATGAAATCTTCTCGTTCATGTATTCGCCTCGACCGCAAACTATTTCAGCAAAAATTTATGACGACGCCATTCTCGAGGACGTTAAGAAAGATCGTCTAAGAAGAGTGCAAAAGCTGCAGCAAGAAATATCGCTGAGAAAAAACCGGCAGCGTATCGGGGAACGGGAGGAAATCCTGGTGGACGGGCCGTCAAAATTGAAAAAGGGCCAACTCATGGGCCGCACGCGCAGCAACCGGATCGTCAACGTCACAGGTTCGGAGAGACTGATCGGTCAGCTGGTGCCGGTACAAGTAATCAGTGCGACTGCCAACTCATTGCTTGGCGAAATTATGTGGGATAAGTCTGATTTGAACTCCCGATTGGAAGGGGACAGGGCATGACGAAAAGGGAAGATACCATTCAAATGTCAGTTGGCGGTTTGACGCTCGATCCGGTGACCAAAACGCCCATAGTTATTCTTAAAGACACTGAAAACAAGCTTAATTTGCCGATCTGGATCGGTTTGTTGGAAGCCACAGCCATGGCCACTGAAATTGAAGGGATAAAAATGGCCCGGCCGATGACCCATGATCTTCTTAAGACAATTCTTGGGGAGGTCGGTTGCTCCGTCGAATCTGTGGAAATTACCGAGCTCAAAGAGAATACTTATTATGCTTCCGTGCATCTCCTGTTGGCGGGACGCCAGGTCATGATCGATTCGCGCCCCAGCGATGCGATTGCGCTCGCGCTCCGCACCAAGAGCCCCATTTATGTTGCGAAAGCGGTTCTTGAAGCATCGAGCCTATTGCAGCAGAACGAAGAAGGCGCTGACAGCTCCGTCGAAAACGTTTCTAACGTTTCCAAAGAAAAATGGGCTGAAATTCTTGAAAAGATGGGTCCCGAAGACTTTAAGTATAAGCAGTAGCCCCGGTTTACAACCGCTCACGAACAAAATAGCTCCAATTGTGACAGAGTTAAGGTGTTGCTTTAGTTAGCGCCTCGGACTCAAATATTGCTTATGGCCACCGCAAGCAGGAGGATTAGCAGAAAACAACTGCGCCAACCGGACCGGTTTCAGCTTGCGACCGAGAATGTACTCGAATATTTCCAGACTCACAAAACAGTAGTATTTTCCGCCGCGGCCGCCGCCGTCGTAATAGTTGCCATTGTGTGGGGCTGGCAAATCTTCAAGGCAAAACAAGATATCACGGCGTCACACGAATTCACCAAGGCGCTTGCGTTATACCAGGGCGAGAAATACCGCGACGCCATCGCCGCATTCGAGGCAGTCCAAACCTATCGCTGGTCGCGTTACGCAGTCCTGGCACATTTGTATCTGGCCAATAGTTATTTAGCGACCAAGGACATCGACAAGGCGATCAGTGCGGCCCAACGCTCGTTGACCGCCACCAGACCAAACACTTTGTATCGCCAAATCGCGCTTTTTACATTGGCAAGCGCCGAAGAGCAAAAGAATCAATGCCGGACGGCCATCGAGCACTATAGCGACGCGCAAAAAATCGCCGGAGCGCTGCAGTCCAGCGCCGCGCTCGGCACGGCACGTTGCGCGGAACAACTAGGCGACACCAAAACGGCCATCGTCACTTATAAGGAATACCTCAAAGACAACCCAGGCTCGCCGTTCGCGATCAAGCTTTCGGAGCTGGAAGCCAAGGGGTCGCAAGGGGCTGCGGCTAAGTAGGCAATTAAAGGCCGACGGACATAATACTGGTTCGGCCGCTTACTTCGGGGCATTTGATGCGACGATGGAGAAAGGACGTTGGGTATGAGTGAATCGAAAGTCCCGAGCCCTGTCCTGGGGCCTGACCAGCAAATCCTGAGCGATCTGTGGGACAAGCATGTTCGCGACGAGTTCGTGACCCGCGACACGGCCGCGACCCTCGATACGATGGTGGCGAACGCCTACGTCAACCACATCCCGGTGTTGACCGGCGGTGTTGGCCACGAACAACTCCACGAGTTCTACTCCCGTCACTTCATCCCGCGGATGCCACCCGACACCGCAATCATTCCGGTTTCCCGAACGATCGGCACCGACCGGCTGGTGGACGAGATGATCTTCCACTTCACCCACACGATCGAGATGGATTGGATGCTGCCGGGCATCCCGCCCACTGGCAAACGGGTCGAAGTCCCCTTGATCGTGGTGGTGCATTTCCGCGAGGGCAAGCTGGCTCACGAGCACATCTACTGGGACCAAGCCACCGTACTCGTTCAGCTCGGCCTTCTCGACCCGAAGACCCTGCCCGTGGTGGGCGCGGAGAGCGCGGCCAAGGTTCTCGACCCAACGCTCCCGTCAAACGCGCTCATGAATCGTATCGGCAGCCCTGATTAAGGGCATGCTCGGTTGCCTGACGGAAGAGCGGACGGAACAGAAGAAGAATGGCCGGCCGAACCAGTCGCTGCGGCCGACCGGGGCCGCATTCTGGCTTTTCGCGGTTTCAACGCCTCAGCGGCGACCCCGGCGGCTGAGCTCCGTCGTTAGGCTCTGATGACATGGACGAGTTCGTGCAAGCCCGTGCCCGCTACGTCACTCTACCGTATCCCCACATCAGCACGTGCACTAGGCTTGCAGTGATTTGCCACATCGAACCTTTTCTCAGAGGAAAAACCCCTCGCTGTCTGTAAGAGGGGTTTTTATCTCGACCGTGTTTCATCCCAACCTTGTGCTACGGCGACCGACCGGATGAAACTCTTTCATCCGCTCTGCCGCCGGAAAAATTCAGTGTATCCTTATCGACACAATGGGACTGTTCCGCTTTGTGACGTTGCAGCCTGCCTCTGCCAACACCTCAGCCAATTCGTTGATCCACCCAGGAGAGCCAACCACCAACGTGTGACCGCAGAACACGCAGCACAGTTCTAGGTCCTCACCATCCCGTGTAAAGTTTTGGACCCTGAGCTTATGGTCAGCAGTTACACACCGAGAGATCGACCGCCACAAACGTTTTTCGAACTTTCCCATTTTCCACCCCTCACCTTAAGAATTTTTCTTCCACAATTGCCCTATAACGAACGATCTCGAATCGACCCTTACCTGATTACCCCCTAGAATGGCACTTCATCAAAAGCCTCTCCCTCGATCGGTGGACACTGAAAATAAAGCAGACCACGTTCATCAGATCTCTCTTTGATGACTTCTCCGACTCTCGCACGTAAAACCCAGATTGGTTCCTCTAGGAGCTTCCATTCCGACTCACCTTTAATCGAAGCACATAGGCCAATGCCCCGTGACGTGCAGTACCGCTTGAAGCTCGGCGGTAGGTTCAACCAAAATTTTGTGAAATACTTTGCTAGGTAAGAGGGTACATTTTCATCGGCTCGCTTAATCCAAACGATTTTTCCACCGCCACATTTTTCCCAGGTCTCAGACAACCAACGCTGATCGACATTCCGGTCAAGGAGGACGTTACAGGACCACACGCCGCTTTTTGGTTGTGGTTCCTTGGCCATGATCCAGGACACACCGGCAAATTTCTTGTTCAGGATACGAGCGAAGCGACCCCAGACTTTCATGGCGTCTTTGTTCTGATTGACAAACGGCCGGCCGATGTAACCGCTATGGTTCATGGTGAGAGATGCGTAATTGATCAATGGCCACTGGCACACCTCACGCCGGACGGCTTTGACCCAGCGCTTGACTTTGCATGGTCCACAACGTGGACAGTTCCAGGCTTTGCAACCAGCTCGAATGAAGTGAGCCCCATGACGATCCCGCTTAAACAGTGTACGGGTACCGTGTGACTTGAAGCAGTCCCTACGAGTTACACTGGTCGAATTGTGCGGATAGGAATCAAGTGAATCGGAAACCACCACAACCACCTCACCACAACAACAAGCGACCACATCATTCCGGC
>Ga0114129_10007703_pt1 | contig 15324 bp, 13 predicted proteins | sample RhiMetdeltSRZDD1_FD_80071 | JGI IMG/M metagenome (GOLD analysis project Ga0114129, IMG submission 80071) | Populus rhizosphere microbial communities from Tennessee, USA - Rhizosphere MetaG P. deltoides SRZDD1 (version 2) (version 2) | ecosystem: Host-associated > Plants > Roots > Rhizosphere >...
CACGACGTACTTCGTCCTGAGCCCGCCCATCACTCTGTTCACTTCGTCCCGGTATGCCTTCGGCGCGTACTTGGACACATAGAGCTTCCGGTAGCCCTCTACGAGCTCGGGACGTTCTGCCTCGAGCCATCGCATGAAGTGATCCCGCGTCCCGCCTTCGAGGTGCATGACGTTTGCGCCGATGAAGCGCGCACCGTGGTCGGCCGCTGCCTTGATCGTCCGCTCGAGCAGCACCGGCTTCGATGAGAGACCCGGCACGATTGGCGCCATCAACACGCCAGCGTGAATGCCCGCGTCGACGAGCTCGCGGAGGGCACGCAGCCGCTGCAGTGGGTGCGCCGTGCCGGGCTCCAGTGCGCGCCACACCTCGTCATCCACACAGGGCACGCTGATGCAGACGCTGCACTCGGTCCGCGAGAGGTCGATGAGGACGTCCTTGTCGCGGACGATCATGGGCCCTTTGGTCACGACGCTCGTGGGATTATTCTGCGCGCAGAGTGCTTCGAGCGATCCGCGCGTCAGTTTGTACGAACCTTCGATCGGCTGGTAGCAGTCGGTCGCCGTGCCCATCGCGACCAGATCGTGCGCCCAGGACGGCTTGCGCAACTCCCTCTTGAGTACGTCCACCACGTTGGTCTTCACGAGAATCACCGACGCGAACTCGTCGCCAGCCCCGAGCTCGAATTGCGCGTGGTAGCGGCGCGCGTAGCAGTAATGACAGCCGTGGGTGCACCCGCGATAGGGATTCAGCGTCCACTTGAACGGCATGCCCTTGACGGAGTTGAGCGCCGAACGGCACTGCACTTCCTGATATCTCGCGGCGTCGGCCCGTCGAATGGCCTCGGTCAGCGCGTCGGCGCCGCCCGTTTTCACCAGATCTGCGATCTGTCGCGTCGTCGGTCTCGGCTTACCCAGGTCGAAGAGAAGAGGGGCAGTTTCCATGGCAAAACGCCAATCCTTCGTCGTATATTCGCCATATACATATCAAATGCAGATGCCGGCGGTCCACATGTCAGATGCCGAACTGCGCAAGGTTCGCGGGGCAGTAACTCGTGGGCCTCGAGCGGAAGTGACATGTCGGTCCGCTGACACGACTTACGATCATCAGCGATCAATACGCAACTTGGCGCGGTACTTGCTCTGGGGAGTGGGTGTGCTGCTGATCGGACGGGGACTGAGGTCCACAAGGGTAATTGTTAGGTCGGAGTAATGCGCCGCGGGCGCCGCCGTTTCGCGCAGGACGAGACTCGCCCTACTGGCCGAGTTTGGGCCAACTTCGATGCGCACAACGGCTTCACCGGCCTGAACGCAGACGACGTCCGTCGGGCAACGTGAGTCGCTGACAACTCCGGCAAATCGCACCAGGATCTGCGTGCCCTCGATCGCCGCCTCCTGTCCGAGGGCCAACACCACGTCGGCGTGCACTGGCGCAGTGACTAGATTGGATGCCGTATTGCACTCCGCGGAAACCGCCGACGAAGCGACCGGGAGGAGGAAGATGAAGATGATGCGCCAAAGTCGAGCTAGGGCGTACAATTGTCGAGGCGGCGACTCGGAACCGAACACAGATCGCAGGCGTCGCCGATGAATCATTTGCCGACCGACGAGCAACTTAACGGCGACCATACGCGAGGCAAAGACGAGATGCGTCGACTCGCGGTCGCTGCGTTTAGCGCTCTCGAGGATAGTGATCTGACGGATCTCCTCGAGCCGCTGCAGAACCGCGTCTTCGATCGCGCACCTGCAGACGTGCTCACCGTCGAACTCGTCGACGGCGTTTGGGAGTGGCGCTTCAAGCCGTTTACCGAGCTGCTCTTGCACCACATCATCGACACCGCCGGTAAGTCGACAATCCCGCATGCGAATCGACGAAGCGATATCGCCTGGGCGGTCGATATGGCCGGATTCTGACCTCCCACCATTCAAGAATTCAGGCCCACCTCCTCAATCAAGCGCTTGACCGGTCCTCCTTGAGGATTGCCATCATCGGTCCACGACAGCCGGCGCGAGCTGCCGTTGTCTTGAATGATGATCTCGTATCGCATCAGATCCGCGCCGATCACTTCCTCAGTGCGCCCCGCATCGCCCGCGGCGTCCCGTGCCATTTGTTCAATCGCTCGTGCTCGCGCGGGGTCGAGACGTGCGGTATCGACATCCGCCACACGCTCGGTCCCCGCGTAGCCACCGGTGCGCGTCACCGTGATCCGCATGCTCGTCCTCTTCAACGATGTAGTACCCCGGACGAATCGCCGCCGCGTACGGCTTCCTTCACCGCGTCTCGGCCTTCGCCTTCTTGCGCTCTTGTAGCTCTCCACTGAGCTGCTGCAAGAATTCTCGCTGCTCCTGCTCGATTGACTCGTCGATGCCGTTGTTCTCGGGCAGCGTCATCGTGCCACAGCACGCCTCGCGATTTTGAGGCATCGAATCCGCGAAGTGCGCGACCGCCTCCAATGTCTGCCCTGTCGCATGATCCGCGGTCAGCGGCGTCGGTGACACGACCACTTCCCGAACCGTGAAACGGTTCCGGATGAAGTTCCGGTACGCCGCCGGCTTCCCGTCGGCGTTAGCCACGATGAGCATCTGGTTGGCGACGTCCGCAAACTTGGCGCCGCTCGCCGGCGCGGCCTGAATCGCGCGCAGCAACAGACTCATCAGGTACTGCCCCACTGTCAGCAATGTGAGGGCGTCGTCGCGCAACGCAGGCCGACGCTCGAAGGTGAAGATGTCGGCGAGGACGTCGTAGATAGCGCCGGTGAAGACTTGAGACAGCGCGTGGACCTCGTTGCCCACTTGGCTGAGCTTCAAATCGTTGTCGGCGTTGCGCAAGCCGAACGGCAGGCCGAGCGATAAGCCGAACTCTTCCGCGAGATCAGCCAGGAAGGTTTTGTTGTGCAAATTGGCCTTCGTCTGTGCGATCACCGCCTCCACTTGATCGAGCTGAGACAGCGCCAGGAAGATCGCGGTCAGGTCGCCGAACGCTTCGTGCAGCGCGCCTGTCTGCGGTGGATTGCCTGCCGCCAGCCAATTCGGCCTGAGGCCATCGAGCACGGCGTGCCCCGTCTCATGGGCCACGATGTCGAGCGATCGACACGTGAAGATCGTAGGTGCTGGTGCTGGTACACCCGGCTTCGGGAAGAACCCGAACGCGAGCAGACGGGCGGTCCGACTGTAAAATGCGTTCTGCATTACGGAGTGACGGGGAAACACTTTGATTGGATCGCCGACCGTCGGCGTGTTCCACTGCCATGGGATCGGCGCCGGAGTCGTGCCAACCGCGAGCGCGCGCTGATACATCGTCAGGGTCTCTCGCACCACGGCAAACGTGTGAACCGCGTCAAACTGCGGAGTCAGCGGTGCCTGGATGAAATCTCCCATCGCGTTCGGGGCGACGGGCGGCATGCCGGCGATCTGAACTGCAATGCGCCCGTCTGACGGGCCGTTCGAGACAGGTCTCGGAAGGAAGGCCTTGCGGATGCCGATCTCGGCAACGCTCGGATCCTGCTTCCACATCAGCACTCGCGGGCCGGCGAGCACGGGAATTGGAATAGGTATCGGAACGGGAACGGGCGGTGCACCGACGGCCGTTGTCGCTTTCGCGAGCTTGCGGTGGGCACGGTATTCGGCCGTGGGCTCCGGAACAAACCCTACCGGAACCGTGGACTGGCGCTTTTCATACGTGGTCTCGGGAATGATGGTTTCGAGGATCTCTTCCTTGGCCATAGCGTCCTCCTTGAACCCGGCACTGATCCGCGATCCTGGCCGTGGATCCCTCGCCGACCTCAGTCCGCGAACGTATCAGAGGTGAGCGATGACCGACAGTCGGCGTGCCAGCCGTCGGCGTGGAAGGTGTCGGCCGAATGGGGGACGCCGCGCCGCCGGGGTGATGGTTACACTGCGACTCGCGTGGACGGCGCGAGACGAACGTATTCGGCAAACACACGCAGGATCAATTGCGATCGACTGGCGACGCCGGTCTTTCTGTACAGGCGCTCGAGATGCGTGTGCACGGTGTGCGGGGACATGCCAAGGGCGCGAGCGATATCGTCCTCAGTGTCGAGTCGATCTTCGATCAGTGCGATCAGGATCTGCTGCTCGCGGTGTGAGACTCGGAGTGTGCGAACGATTGCCGCCCAAACGTGATCGTCGAGCAGCCGTGCCCATTTGTTGCCCATGGCTCCCAATCGGAAGAACGATTTGGTATGGGGTTGGCGAACTGATTATTTCGTGGCGATTGATGAGAGGTCAACAACAACCAACAGCGAAGCGCGGCCGTACAGTCTCGAGGAAACCGTCGACTGACCAGCTGAGGTTGTCTTGTACATCGTCGCGGTCGGAATCGTGGTTGGCTCACTGTTCATGATGAGCACTGTGAGAGTGATTGTAGCGCCGCCCGCACATCAGATGGTGGTTGCACTGTGAACGTGACGGCGCCAGTACTCCATGAGATCGTCGAGCATCTGGTCGAACGTCACCTCGGGGCGCCAGCCGGTCTCACGAGTGAGCCGCGACGCGTCACCCACCAATGCCGAGAGGTCATTCGCGCGCATGCGCGCCGGCTCCGCCTCGATCGTGACGGGCACACGTGATCGGGCGACGAGCGCATTGAGAACGGAACGAATGGAACGTCCGATCCCCGACGCGACGTTGTAGACGAGGCCGGGCCGCCCGTTTTCCATGAGCAGTTGGTAGGCGCGAACGATGTCGCGAACGTCGGAGAGATCGCGCAGCGCATCGAGATTTCCGACTTTGATGACCGGCTCGCGACGCCCGTTCTCAATGAGCGCGATCTGACGCGCGATGCTCGGCGCGACGAACGCGGGCGTCTGACGCGGTCCGGTGTGATTGAACGAGCGCGTCACCACGATCTCGATGCCGTCCTCGCGCGCCGCGCGGAGGGCGAGCTGCTCCTGAGCGAGCTTGCTCACGGCATACGGGCTCGTCGGCGCGATGGCGTGCGTTTCAGGAATCGGGTCGGTCGACGGCGCGTACACGGCTGCCGATCCTGTCACCAGAATCCGGCTGCGAACGCTGGCCCGCCTCAGCGCGTCGAGCAGATGCTCGGTCGTGAGCACGTTGCCGGCAAGCGAATGCGCCGTGTCCTGCCAGGACTCGGCCACATGCGGGACCCCGGCGCAGTGATACACGAGCGCGGGGCGCAGATCGGCGATTGCCGCGCGAACTCGAGCCCGATCGAGCAAATCAATGCGCGTCCACGTCGCCAGGGACGCGATGTCGGACGGTGGCGAGCCGCGTGTCCAGCAGACGAGGTTCGGGCGCGAGCCCAGGTACTCGACGAGATGGCTGCCCGCGAACCCGCTCGCTCCGGTGACCAGAACGACGTCGCTCACTGCCGCTGTTGGTACTGTGCCGCGTAATACGCGCGGAACGCTGGATCCTGCTCCTTGATCGGACGCCACCACCATTCATTGCGGCGATACCAGTCGATCGTGGTGGTGAGACCGTCGTCGAAAGCGACCTGCGGCGTCCAGCCGAGTGTTCGAAGCTTTGTCGTGTCGAGGCAGTAGCGTCGGTCGTGACCCGGGCGATCGGGGACCGGTTTGATGAGCGACGTGGGCTTCCGGAGCACCGACAGGATACGGTGCGTCAGGTCGACGTTCATGACCTCGTTTCCGCCGCCGATGTTGTAGACGTCGCCATTGATGCCGCGATCGATGAGCAGATCGATTGCGCGACAGTGATCGTCGACGTGCAGCCAGTCGCGCACGTTCTTTCCGTCGCCGTAGAGCGGCACCGGGATGTCGTCGATCGCGTTGGTCACGAACAGCGGGACGACCTTTTCGGGGAATTGAAACGGACCGTAGTTATTCGACGCGCGCGTGACGATCACCGGAAGCGCATAGGTCGCCCAGTAGCTGTAGGCCAACCGGTCCGCGCCGGCTTTGCTCGCCGCGTATGGGTTTCTGGGCTTCAGCTCGTCGGTCTCGCGGCTCGCGCCGACCGGGACGCTGCCGTACACCTCGTCGGTGGAGATCTGCACGAACCGACGCAGCCCAGTGGCCTTTCGCGCCGCTTCGAGCAGCACCCACGTTCCCTCGACGTCGGTACGAATGAAATCACCGGCCGCCATGATCGAACGGTCGACGTGCGTCTCGGCGGCGAAGTGCACGACGATCTCCGACTGCTCCACGAGCGGTGTGCTCACCGGTGCGTCCCTGATATCGCCGTGGACAAAGACGTGTCGCGGATTGTCCATGACGTCGAGAAGGTTTTCCCTTCGACCCGCGTATGTCAGCTTGTCGAGTGTCGTGACACGCCAGTCGTGGTGTACGGCGAGAGCGTGTCGAACGAAGTTGCTGCCGATGAACCCGGCGCCGCCGGTCACCAGGACATCAACCATCCTTGCGCGTCCAGTCGTACGGCAGCGTGTCGTGCGGATCAAGACGGTACTCGTCGGGCTCGGCGTATCGATAGGGCTCGGTCGGTACGTTGATGACCATCGACAATTCCGTGCTGATGCACTTCCAGCCGTGATAGACGAGGTTTGGCACCTGCACCAGCATCGGGTTTTGCACGCCGAGGAAGAACTCGTTGACGGCGCCGTTGGTCGGGGAGTTCGGTCGCGTGTCCACGAGGACCAGCTTCACCATTCCGGCGATACACGCGAAGTTGTCGACCTGCTGCTGATGGTAGTGCCAGGCTTTAACCACACCAGGGTACGTCGCCGAGATGTACACCTGACCGAATTGTGCGAAGAGGTCCGTATCATCGGCCCTGAGGATCTCCATCAGCCAGCCGCGCTCGTCGGGAATCACCTTCAGCGTCTTGGTCTTCACGCCGTGGATGCGCGGATGCTTCGTCGTTTCCTTCGCGTACGCAATTGGCGAGCTCATGGCACCATCCTGGGAAACCATCTTGTCACCATCGAATGCCGACCTCTGAATTGTCTCCCAACATGAATCGATAGGCGCTAGGTTTCACCGGCACACGATAGATGCGCACATTCTTACCGATCAGGCTGTCGGTCACCCGGTTCGCAAGATCCCTCAGCGACGAGCACTCGAGTACGATGCTGTGTTCGATCTCCGAATCCTGAATCTCCACGTCGTTCATGATCGACGTGTACGGGCCGACATAGGCGTGGATGATCCGCGCGCCACGGCCGATGACCGCAGGGCCGCGGATGACCGACCGCTCGACGACCGCTCCGGCCTCGATCACGACTTTGCCTTCCACGCGACTCTCCGCGTCGATGTCGCCATCGACGCGCCGTTCGAACGTCTCGAGAATCAGCCGATTGGCCTCGAGCATGTCCTCGAGCTTTCCGGTGTCTTTCCACCAGCCGTCCACAATCTGCGGCCGAACCGTGAGTCCCTGGTCGATCAGATCCTGGATGGCGTCGGTGATCTCGAGCTCGTTGCGAAAGCTCGGACGAATCCGATTGACCGATTCGAACACCTGCGGGCCGAACATGTAGACGCCGACGAGCGCAAGGTCGCCAATCGGCTCCTTGGGTTTTTCGACGAGTCGGACGACGCGGCCGTCACGCAACTCGGCGACGCCAAACATCTGCGGATCGGGCACCCGCGCCAACAGGATCTGCGCCGCAGGTCCCTCTCGGCTGAATTCCTGCACGAACTGTGTGATGCCCTTGTTCAGCAGGTTGTCGCCGAGATACATCACGAACGGATCGCGCCCGATGAAGCTTTCGCTGATCTTGACCGCGTGAGCCAGACCGCGCGGCGCATCTTGTTCGATGTACGTGACGCGCACGCCCCACTTGGATCCGTCGCCAACTGCTGCGCGAATCTCCGCCTGCGTGTCGCCGACCACGATGCCGATGTCGCGGATGCCGGCTTCGGCGATCGCCTCGATTCCGTAGAAGAGGACGGGCTTGTTGGCGATCGGCACGAGCTGCTTGGCGCTCGTATAGGTCAGCGGCCTGAGCCGCGTGCCCTTTCCGCCGCTGAGAATCAGTCCCTTCACGTCTCGCTATCGTTGTCCACCGAACGCCCCAAAGAAGTTGGAGAACGTGCCAAGCCCCGCGAGGATGAACCCGAAATTGAACCGGGTGTCCGCAGGGATCGGAAATCCGGCCGTCTGCACAAAGTTGTACTTCTGGAACTCTACCTGGAGACCGCAGCACTGCGCGAGGTACGATACGTTCACGGCCTGACTGACGATGTACGAGTGCTCGATGTCCCAGCCGATGTTATAGCTGCCGGTCGCTCGGCCGTCCAGCCAGCGCATGGTTGTCGTTCCGGACAGGAAATCGTTTCCGGAGCTATGGCTGTAGTTGCTGCCGGCGGACACCCTGGCGGCATTCAGGCTGCCGCCAATCGACATCATCTGCAAACCTCCGCCGGAGACGTCGTACTCGACTCGCGCATTCGTGTCGACGAGCGTGGTCGGCGACAACCGGGCGCTGAGCGCCACCGGCGAGAGATCGACCGGCCGCGCGCGCCCGTACGTGCTCTGATAGGCACTGTCGAATCCGCGCGACTGCGGGTTGGAATAGTACGTCTGTTGGAGTCCGACGGTCACGAATTCGCGCGTCTGGCCCCGAGCGTTGTCCACGGCCCGCGCGCGGGAGAAGAAGCGATTCGTCAACCCATAGGTGAACCGCGTCGAGCCGCTGACGACGAAGTCGCTGAGGTCGCTGACGACCGGCGTCCGCTTGTAGTCGGCGATCTGGCTCGTGACGTCGATCGTGAAGGCCGGCTCGATCACGTGCTTGAGCCGCTCGGCGAATCCGCTCTTCAAATCCCAGATTCGCGTGAAGACCGGTCCGACGATATCCGACCGCAGCGTCATGAACTGTCGCAAATATGGATCGTCGAGGGTCGTACTCGATGAGGACGAGGACGATGACGATGTCGTGGCGACGCTTCGCGAGTAATACGTGGTCCGGTACGCCGCGCTGGCATTGATCGACAAGAATGACAGCCGAGACAGCGGCATCCGGATTGTCGGTGTGACGTCGAGACGCCCGTAGCCGTTGTCGCTCACGACGACGCCATCGACGACCTGCTGATTTGGCAGGAACGCATATTCGGCGTTCATCGACGTGTAGACGGGGGCGTTGAACAGCCGCTGCGGCGCGAGGGTCGTGGCGATGCGCGGCGTACTGCCGTACACCTGCGTATTCTTCTCGTCGCGAAAGATCTCTTGTCGCTGGTACAGCACGCTCGTCGACGTCGGTCCAAACCCCGCGGTGAGGCCACCCTCGATCAATCGGCTGTTCCGCGATGCCTGATAGAGATTCTGGTGATACAGCTGTTGGCTGAGGATGTCCGTGAAGTAGTCGAGGCGCGCACGCGCGCGGATATTCCTCGTCAGGGCGTGACTCAGATCGCCGGTGACCTCGATGCTGTTGGCGGCCTCCAGCGTCCGGGTCGTCCCGTTCTCCGTGAACTGCGTCGCTCGACGGCTGAATCGATAGAAGCGGACATTCCCGTTAGACTGCGCTGCTGCCACGTAACGGTATTCTGCGCCGGCGCCCTGGCCTGAACGTGTGAACCAATCGTGAAAGAACGTGGCGTCCTGACTGCGATTGATGGCCCAGAAAAACGCGTTGCTGAGGGCCTGCCCTCTCACGGTGGACGTGCCGTATGTCGGCATGAGAAAGCCGGTGGCGCGCTCGTCGCTTCTGATCGGGTAGTAGACGAGCGGCAAGTACATGACCGGCACGCCTTTGACGCGCAGGACGGTGTTGCGCGCGATGGCGTAGTCATTCAGATTCAACGTGACGCTGCCGCTCGTCATCTCCCACCGTGGCGTCGGCTGGACACACGTGGTGAATCCCCCGCGCGTGATCTTGTATTTGCGCGGCCCAAGTTTCTCGATGATCTCGCCGAGAAAGTAGACGTCCGCCTCCTGATTTCCGAACTGCTTGCGGTCGACGTGTTCGCCGAGCGACATCAACCCTGAGGCTGTCTCGAACCGGCCGGTGCCTTTGTTCAGGTCGTACACAACTCGTTCGGCCGCGAGACGACCTTCCTGACTCACGAACACGACGTTGCCGCTCGCTTCGAGCCGGTTGGTGTCCACATAGAAGTCGAGCTGATCGGCGGAGATGGTCGTCTGGTTCCCCAGATCCTGTTCGACACCACCCGTGTACCGCAGGTGGTTGCCCGGGAGCACCTCGAACTTGTCAGAGAAGGATTTGCCGCGCTCGAGGAGGCTCGGTCCGGGCGGCGGCTGTGGCTCAGTACGCGGCTGCTCGGCCTGCTGCGCGGACGCGATCATCGCTCCGGACAGACACCACACGCACGACAGCAGAAGTACACGTAGATGGTGCACAAGTGCGAGGAATCACCGCAGGATAGCACGGCGCCTCAAGCCGTCGCGCACGGCGCCGACGAGGAAAATCGAGCCGGCGACAACGACGAGCGGTGCCCGTTCCAGGGCACGCTCGATCGCGCGCGAAGCGTCAGGCTCGACCGTGACGTCGCGCGCGCCGGCCGCCCGGAGATGACGCGCGAGCTCTTCCGGACCGATCGCGCGCGGAGTCGGCGCCGCCGTCGCGATGATCGACGAGACGTGCGGGAGCAGCGTGTGCGCGATGTCTGCGACGTTCTTGTCGCGCATGACGCCGATGACGAGCGGCGGCCGGTCTGGGTGCCACCGTTCCAGATAATTCGCGAGCGCTCTCGCGCCCTCCGGGTTGTGCGCCGCGTCCAACAGCACGCTGTGATCGGCGTTGATCTGGAGAAGCTCCAGACGGGCCGGCCATTGCGCGTTGGCAAGACCACGCTCAACGGCGTCGCGCGGAACCACGAGACCTGCGGCGCTCGCGGACTCGAGCAGACGCACAGCGACAACGGCGTTGCCCGTCTGGTGCGCGCCCCGAAGCCCCAACCTGACGGGGCCATAGGTCTCATGTGGTGTCTCGATGGTCATCCACGCGTGGCCGTCCGTCATCTCCGTCACCGTCCGCGTGTCGGCTGCGCTCTCCACGACAGTGGCGTTTCGCTCATGAGCGACGCGCCGAACGACATCACGCGCCTCGCGAGGAAGGCCTCCGATGACGACCGTCATGCCCGATTTGACGATGCCGGCTTTTTCGAATGCGATCTCGTCGAGCGTGTGACCGAGGTGCTGCTGATGGTCGAAATCGATCGTCGTGATGGCGCCGGCCACCGGGGAGATCACATTGGTCGCATCGAATCGTCCACCGAGACCGACTTCGATCACTCCCACTTCAATGCGTGCTCGCCGAAACAGCTCGAACGCGACAGCAGTTGTGGCCTCGAAAAATGTCGGCTGTACCGGCAATATCCCCGATTCGCGAAGACGATCCGCGCAGGCCAACACGTCGCCAACGACGGTTTCCAAAGTGTCGATGTCGACCGGACGATCGTCGATGACGAATCGCTCGGACAGATCGCTCAGATGGGGCGAGGTGTAGCGGCCCGCGTGAATGCCTGCGGCCCGCAAGGCCGCATGCACCATCGCCGTGACGGAGCCTTTGCCATTGGTCCCGGCGACATGGAGCGACGTGAAGTCGCGTTCGGGGCGGCCCAGTCCCTCGCACAAGCTGGTGATGTTGTCGAGCCCCAGCTTGATGCCGAAGGTCTCGAGCGCGAAGAGCCGATGAAGAAGTTGAGAGGTCAAGGCGAAAGGCTAAAGGTATCTCACCCTCTGCCTCGAGGTGATGTATCTAGGCGTCGCGTGTCGTCGTGGCCAGCGCCGGCTCGGGTTCCGGCTCCTCCACCGCGGCGGCTCGTTCGGCCCGCATGAACTGAAGGGCCCGCGAGATGGTGGCCTTCAAATCCCGCCGGTCGACGACCAGGTCGAGCATGCCGTGCTCGACGAGGAATTCACTGCGCTGAAACCCTTCGGGAAGCTTTTGCCGGATGGTTTGCTCGATGACCCGCGGTCCTGCAAATCCGATCAGCGCCTTCGGCTCTGCGATGTTCAGATCGCCGAGCATCGCAAAGCTCGCTGTGACTCCCCCCGTCGTCGGATCGGTCAACACGGAAATAAAGGGGAGTTGAGCGCGATCGAGACGAGCGAGCGCAGCAGAGACCTTGGCCATCTGCATGAGCGAGAGCGCGCCCTCCATCATCCGCGCCCCGCCGGAACACGAGATGACGATGACTGGCTGACGGCGCCCGAGTGCCATCTCGATGGCGCGAGTAATCTTCTCGCCTGCGACGACGCCCATGCTGCCGCCGATGAACGCGTAGTCCATGGCCGCCACGATCAGCTCGATCCCGTCCAGCGAGCCTGTTGCGACGATCACGGAGTCTTTGAGTCCGGTAGCTTCAATCGTCTTTTCGAGACGGTCCCGGTACGGCCTGGTGTCGGTGAATCGCAGCGGATCGTTGGAGATGAGATTGGAGAAGTGTTCCTGGTACTCGCCCTCGTCAAAGAGCGCCTTGAGACGTTCCGTGGCGCTGATCCGGAAATGATGAGCGCACTTGGGACACACGTTGAGGCTGGCTTCGAGGTCTTTGTTGTAAATCAGCTGGGAGCACCCGGGACACTTGACCCAGAGCCCCTCGGGGACTCGGCTGGGCTTTTCGGCGGTGGAAGACGCAATGGGCTTGCGAGTCTTCTTGAACCAAGCCATGCACTTTGGACTGTAACACGAACCCGCTCAACGGCTTCACATTCCCACGGGCGATCGCACAAACCCTGCAAACTGATGAGGTTAGGGATCGCCTACGCCCGGGGAACGTAGTACTGCGTCCCCCTCCCCATGCCGTTGATCTGCTTGATCAGATCGTCGAGCGCGTCATCGCTGCCCGACAGGTCGAGCTGCGAGGTTTCGACGACCAGAAGCGGTGTGGCGGTGTAGTGAAAAAAGAAATGCTGATACGCCTCGTTGAGCTCACGAAGGTACTCCGAGTCAGGGTCGAGTGTTTCCCGTTCGACGTCATGGGCTCGTTCGCGAAGACGACGTACGAGAACCTCGGTCGGCGCCTGCAAATACACCACAAGGTCGGGAGCGAGGGCATCTCGCGCGAGCAGATCGTACAAGCGCTGATAGATGAAGAGCTCGTTGTCATCGAGGTTCAGGTAGGCAAAGATTTTGTCCCTGTCGAACAAGTAATCGCTGACCGTTGCCTGCGCGAACAGATCGCCCTGTCGGATGGCGAGCTGTTGACGATGTCGGTTCAGGAGGTAGAACAGCTGCGCCTGCAGCGCGGCACCAGGTCGACCGCCGTAGAAGTCCGCGAGGAATGGGTTCTCGGCATCTTCGAGCACCGTCGTCGCGTCGAGCCGCGTCGCGAGCCGTTCAGCGAGCGCCGTCTTTCCGACGCCAATCGGCCCTTCAATGGCAATGTACTGAAACGACATGGGTCGCGTGGGAAGACGAGGCCTGGAGGCTGCATGCTATCATCGCGAGCCGATGCACAAGGCCACTGCCAAGTTGTGCGCTGCATTATGCATCGCGCTCGTCGGCTCCGCCTGCGCATCAGTTCCAATCGCTCCAGCCATTCCCGTCGTCACGTGGGAACAGAAGCTTGGATGGATGGTGCGCCTCGAGGATCAACGCATCCTCCGTGATCCGAATCCCGCGCCTCCCCTCGTCCTTCGGCCCGCGACGAAACGCGAGCCGGCCATCGTGGCGCCGCCGATTCCCTCGGATTTGATTCGGCTCCTCGGCGACCGCGAGGCGCGCGTGCGTCGTCGAGCCGCGTTGGCCGTCGGCCGCGTGGGGCTGCCGGCAGGCGTGGAACCGCTGACGCGTCTGCTGGACGACAGCGAAGTTGAAGTGCGACAGATGGCGGCCTTCGCACTCGGTCTCATCGGCGACCGCTCGGCCCGCCCAGCGTTGATCAATGCACTCAAAGACGCGCAGCCTGTACTTCAGGGGCGGGCCGCGGAAGCGTTGGGACTGATCGGCGATCGAGCCGATGCCGATGCGATCAGCGCCATGATCCAGGCTCACATCCGCGCGGGGGTCTTGAAAGGTGTGGCCGCCGATGATGTGAGCTACCCGATGTCGCCGGCGATTGAAGCCGTTCGCCTTGGGCTATACGCGCTGACCCGGGTGAATGCTTACGAGCCGCTCGCTGCCGCAGTGTTGGATGGCAGCGGACAGCCGGTCTCCAACTGGTGGCCGGTGGCCTATGCGCTGCAGCGTGTCGGTGACGCTCGCGCCGTTCCGGCGCTGACGGCCCTGATGAATACTCCAGGCCGCTTTACCGCGGCCTTTGCCGTCAAGGGGCTCGGATCGACAAAGGCTGTGCAAGCCGCACCTTCCCTGCGGCAGATCGTCGAGCAACGAACGCAGTCGCCGGTCCTCGTCATCCAGGCGATTCGCTCGCTTGCCACATTGCGTGACGCCGCGTCTGTTCCGGTTTTGTCGAAGATCGTGTCGGATCCTCGTTCCGACCCCACCCTTCGTCTCGAGGCGATGACCGCCTTCACAACCCTCGCGGGGCCAAGTGCACTCGATCTCCTGCTCGACCTCGTATCGGATTCCACGCCGGGGATTCGGGGTGGAGCGCTCCAAGCGCTGGCGCGCGCGGACCCGCAGACGTTTGTGGCCACGTTGGCTGGTCTTGATTCGGACCGCGACTGGTCGGTCCGCGTGGCGATGGCCAACGCGCTCGGCACATTGCCGGCCGAACAGAGCCTTCCGCGACTGACCCTGATGCTGGAGGACAAGGATCAGCGCGTTCTCTCCGCGGTCATTGGCGCCCTTGCCGAATCGAAGGCGCCTGGCGTGGAACGGATGCTCGTCGAGCGGCTCAAAGCCGAGGACTTCGTCGTACGGGCGTCGGCCGCGAGCGCGCTCGGAGATTTGAAAGCCACATCGGCAGTGCAGTCGCTGACCGATGCGTATCGGGGCGCGGCAGCCGAGAACATCTACGTCGCTCGTGCCGCGGCACTGGGCGCCCTGGTCAAAGTGGACCCTGCGGCTGCCAAGCCCGTTTTGACCGAGGCGCTGAAGGATCGCGACTGGGCCGTGCGGGTGCGTGCGGCTGCGTTGTTACGAGAGGCGGGTGCGACTGACGTCGATGAGGCCATTCGCCCGGCGTCGCCCGGGCGCGCCATCGACGATCCTCAGTCGCAGTCGCTGCTCGTCCCACGATTCTCGCCCCACGCGTTCATCGAGACCGACAAAGGAACGATCGAGATCGAGTTGGCGGTTCTCGATGCGCCCTTGACGGTCGCCAGCTTCATGGCGCTCGCACGCAAAGGGTTTTTCAACGGGAATGCGATCCACCGCTTCGTGCCGGACTTCGTGATTCAAGCCGGGGATCCGCGGGGCGACGGCGAGGGCGGGCCTGGCTACACGATTCGCGACGAGCTCAACGAGCGACCGTATCTACGAGGGACCGTGGGGATGGCGCTCGATTGGAAAGATACCGGTGGCAGCCAGTTCTTCATCACGCATTCACCGCA
>Ga0114129_10007705_pt1 | contig 15323 bp, 10 predicted proteins | sample RhiMetdeltSRZDD1_FD_80071 | JGI IMG/M metagenome (GOLD analysis project Ga0114129, IMG submission 80071) | Populus rhizosphere microbial communities from Tennessee, USA - Rhizosphere MetaG P. deltoides SRZDD1 (version 2) (version 2) | ecosystem: Host-associated > Plants > Roots > Rhizosphere >...
GAACACTGGGCTACGGGACCTCAAGGACCCGGCTCGGTAGCAGGTCAGAGGTGGTATGAAGAAAAACTCGTGAAGCGGATGAGTGAGCTCCAGGGGCAAAAGACGATTATCGCCCTTGGAAATTATGGTTATGACTGGATGGATGGAAAAGAGGCGGATGAAGTTACCTTCCAGGAAGCGCTCATTCACGCGCAGGAATCGCAGGCGTCCCCCATTTTCGATTCCGCCACTCATAACCCTTATTACGACTATTATGAAGACGATGACTCGCACCATATCGTCTGGTTTCTCGATGCTGTAACTGCTTATAACCAGATGCGCGCGGCGAGTGGATACAAACCCGCGGGTTATGCCATCTGGCGCCTCGGCTCGGAGGACCCCTCTGTCTGGTCCATTCTGGGAACTCAGCAAGCGCCTTCGCCCGATCTTTTGCATGAGATCAACTACGGTTACCAGGTAGATTTCGAAGGAACGGGTGAAATTCTGAGGGTAATATCGCGCCCCCAGAAAGGCTCGCGCAACGTCGATGTTGATCCAGCGACAGGCTTCATCAAAAGCGAGAACTTTACCAACATCCCCACTTCGTATGTGATTGAGCGCACGGGCGATCATCCGGGCATGTTGGCTTTGACTTTCGACGATGGACCTGACCCGAGATGGACTCCCGCAATTCTCGACATCTTGAAACGCGAAAATGTTCCGGCAACGTTCTTCATCATCGGCAAGAACGGCCAGGCGTATCCCGATCTTATGCGGCGCATGGTCAATGAAGGACATGAGATTGGTAACCACACATTTACGCATCCGAACCTTGGTGAAATACCCGCATCGCTTACGGAACTGGAACTGAATGCGACTCAACGGTTAATCGAATCCGTCGTTGGCCGCTCTACAGTTTTGTTTCGTCCTCCATATTTTGGCGATGCCGAAGCTGACAAGCCTTCAGAGGTCGAACCGGCAATTCAGGCTAGGGAACTCGGTTATCTGATGGTTGGAGTTCGCATTGATCCTGACGATTGGCAATTGCCCGTTAATGCCAATCAGATTGTGCAGAAGACGATTGATCGAGCGATGGATTCCAATCCTGAGACGAGGGGCCAGGTTATCCTGCTGCATGATTCCGGTGGAGACCGTTCTGCCACGATTGCCGCTTTACCACAGTTAATTCATGAACTGAAGGCGCGCGGATTCAAGTTTGTTCTTGTTTCGGATCTGGCTGGATACTCAAAAGATCAGGTCATGCCATTAATCCCTGCTAGCGAGCGCGTCTTCACTCGCACCGATGCGGTCGCGTTCTTCTTCCTTTCGACCGGCGGCTGGACGCTGCAGTGGATATATGTGATCGGAATAATGCTTGGTTTGTCCAGGTTGTTGGTTGTCGGATCACTCGCATTCGCGCAGTTTCTTCGTTCCAAACGACGGCAGCGGCTACAGGCAGGCGTCTCCTATAAGCCGTTTGTTTCGGTCATTGTGCCTGCGTATAACGAAGAGATGGTGATCGAAGCCACCATTCGAAGTTTGCTGGCTTCTGACTACGACAACTATGAAATCATTGTTGTAGATGATGGTTCACGTGACAACACGAGTAAGGTAGTCAGGGACAACTTTGCGGATGTTGAGCGAGTGCGGCTCTTTACTGAAGCGAACAGTGGAAAGGCTGAAGCTCTCAACACGGGACTGATGCATGCGAAAGGTGAGGTGATCATTGCGCTCGACGCCGACACCTTATTTGTCCCACAAACGATCGGGGCGTTGGCTCATCGCTTTTACGATCAGTCAATGGGTGCAATAGCCGGTAACGCGAAGGTGGGAAACCGCATCAACATCGTGACCAGGTGGCAGGCGCTCGAATACATAACGTCACAGAACATGGATCGGCGTGCATTTGCCAGCCTTAACTGCATCACTGTTGTGCCCGGTGCAGTCGGTGCCTGGCGACGAGACTTACTAGAAAAAGCAGGAGGATTTTCTTCGGACACTCTCGCAGAGGATCAGGATTTAACACTGCGCATCCGGCGCATGGGTTACAAGATAGGATACGAAGAAGCTGCTATAGCCTGGACTGAGGCTCCCGATCGTTTACGTACATTGGCCCGCCAAAGATTTCGCTGGGCTTACGGAACACTTCAGTGTATGTGGAAACACCTGGATGCTTTGTTCCGACCGCGCAACGGCACCCTCGGCTTTATAGCCATGCCGAACGTTTGGATCTTCCAGATCCTGTTCCCGTTGATCTCTCCGGTAATGGATCTGATGCTGGTCTACACGCTTATTTCCGCTGGACTGGATCGCTTGCAGCAACCGACCGGATATTCCTTCACTAACTTACAACAAGTGCTCTTCTATTACGCGTTGTTTTTGGCTATTGACTGGGTGTCGGCGGGCTTCGCGTTCGTCCTCGAGAAACGTGAACGCTGGCGGCTGCTCTGGTGGCTGTTCCTGCAACGGTTCTGCTACCGCCAGGTCATGTACTACGTGATGATCAAGTCAGTGACTATGGCGATTCGCGGCCCGGTTGTCGGGTGGGGCAAGCTCGAGAGAAAAGCAACTGCGGAAGCGCGTCTTTAAGTTACAATTCACTTGATGACTAATCGGCGGAGCTTCTTAGTTGTCTGCTCACTGCTGTTATTGGTGGCCCTTGCATTTCGCGTCGCCGTTGCGCGTTATCTTGCCAACGATGCGCCCGACGACGGCCGAGTCTATGCGCAAATCGCCCGCAACATACTCGAGCAACATATCTACTCAGCTAACGCGGAACCCCCATTCAATCCTACTTTAATTCGTCTTCCCGGGTACCCGCTCTTCCTCGCGACTATCTATTCCGTTTTTGGTCATACAAACAACACAGCTGTTCGTATCACGCACGCTCTCATAGACACAGCATCGTGTGTTTTGATTGCGCTGATCGCATTTCACTGGGAGCCTGAAAAAAGGCGTAAACGAGCAGCAGCGATTGCTGCGTTATCTTTTGCAGCCGTTTGTCCATTCACTACCATTTACACGGCTACAATTCTCACTGAAACGATTACCGTCTTCCTCGCATTGGCAATGTGTCTGACTACGACGCTGGCGTTTAAGGAACCAGCCTTCAAACGTTCTGTGCTGCTTTGGTTGGCGACTGGGTTAATTGCAGGCATCGCCATCTTTTTTAGACCGGACAGCGGACTGTTCGCTTTGGCAATCGGTCTCACGTTGGTTGGAGATGCTCTGTTGCGTCCTCGCTTGCAGGTTGACGCTAGCAACAAACTCGAAATTCAGGCGCGAGTGAAAAAAGCGTTGGTCCTGGGCTCAATCTTCTCAGTTGCGTTTTGTCTTGTGTTGATGCCTTGGACTCTACGCAACTGGCGCTTGTTTCACGTTTTTCAGCCACTCGCACCGGCGCACGCTGAGATGCCTGGCGAATTTGTGCCGCGTGGCTACCTGGCTTGGTTACGGACCTGGATTGAGGACCAGCGTTATATTGGTCCGGTGCTTTGGCAACTCGACCAGGCGTCTATTCACGTTGACGATTTTCCGGATTCCGCTTTCGATTCAGATCAGGAAAGAAAGCAGGTGGCGACTTTACTTGAACAATACAACCACCCCAATGGTGAGCCGACTACCACGCCGGTAGTTTCAGCGACGCCGGTTCCGACGCCTACTCCAGATTCAAAACCAAATACTTCGCACCAGGCAAACTCAGCGAATGAGGAAGCCGAACAGGATCAAGAGAGCGCTGATGAGGACACACAGGCTGCTGAGGAAAGTCAGCAGGAGGAGCAACCTGAAGAACCTCAAAATGTCGAGATGACGCCTGAGATCGACGCCGCTTTTGGCCGGATTGCTCACGAGCGAATTTCGCGTTCTCCAATTCGGTACTACTTGCAGCTACCGTTCAGGCGCGCAGTTTCACTTTGGTTTGATACGCACTCCGAGTATTACCCATTCGAGGGTGAATTGCTGCCGTTTGAAGATTTAGACTACGACATTCACCAGCAACTGTGGTTGCCGCTTTTTGCGGGACTAACTTGGGTATACACGCTGCTTGGCTTAGCGGGTGCGTGGCTACTCTGGCGATCGCGGGATTTCATAACCAGGCGCTGGGTTGTGCTGGCTGGGCTTTTGATCTTTTTGCGACTTGGATTCTTTGCAACGCTTGAAAACCCTGAGCCTCGTTATGTTGTTGAGATCTTTCCGTTCTTGTCAGTACTCGGCGGGATTGCAGTGGTCCAATTGTCTGAATTCATCAACCGGCGCCTTCGGATGCGGCCGCGGGTCCAATAACATCCAAATTACACTGATTAAAGCAGAAAGCAGAAGGCAGCGGGCAGGAGGCAAATTACCTTTACTGCCTATTGCCTTCTGCTTGTTGCTTTTTAATCAGTGTAATCTGTGGATCAGTAACCCAGCGAGTGAATGGCTTTGCGCGTTAATAACTGCGCGAGGCCGCCGGGCGCAATTGCGCTTAACAGTGCGGGAGCAACTTTCGTAGGCACCAATATCCCCGGTTGAACTAAAGCATACTCACTTTCCCACGAGGTCGGAGCGAACTTAGCTTTGAATCTTCTGATGCCAGGAAAATTGTAAAAAGGCGTGAGTCGCTTCGACGCGGTAACAAGAGCTCTTTCTATGACCGGGTGATCGTGCGTTGAAATGTCATCTGCTCCATCCCTTGCCAGCGGCGCCGTGCCAAGTGTTGCGAGTTCTGCGCCTTCCAGTCTGAGCAGCTCAAGCGCCTTAACAACCAGCAGGTCCGACGTTCCGTGCGGGGCGTCATGCTGGCGGAGAACATCCTCCAAATACCAACCGTTGCGCGCTGGAATTGGACTTGCCGCCAAGAGCCCAACCAACCGTCTTTCACTGTCCCGAGCAACAAACACGCGCTTCAGTTCAACTTGGAGGAAAGGATCCAGCGCGAGTAACCAGCCGAATGGTGTTGCCGACCGCCGTCTTCTCAGCCATCGGAGCGACAAGTCCGTAGTTTCTTGTCTCAACTGATCGTTTGGTGAACGGATCATTTCGACTGTCACACCCGCTCGGGTGGCTTGATTTACACCTGCTCGGATCTTCTTACCGTTGTTACCGCGCGGATGCCACTGATTGAGGTCAAAGTAAGGAGCCGCCCCGATTTTTACAGCACTCAAGCCGAGCGAAACGGCCTCGCGAGCGAAGCGCTCAGTCACGGGAACGAAGCAGACAATTCGTCTTGCCGCGCTCGCCGCTGTCATAAAGCCCTTCGCAAGACGTTTAGCATCATCAGGGTGTGCCAACGGATCACCGGCGGCCAGCCATACACGACCGTACTCCCCATACACGATGGCGCCATCAACTTCTGGCATCGTCCAGGCGGATGCTCCGGGAGCGATGCTGACAAGCCCGTGCTCGTTGTAACCATACTTTTGTTGCAGATACAACAAAGTGTCTGTGCGGTCTGGAAGACGAGATCTTCTCGCGCGGCTCTGTGCGATGCGTACTCGCTGTGCCGCATACCGAGCTCCATAGCCGGCGCCTGCGGCAAGAAACCACAGCTCACGCATTGGGATGTGTGGATGCATTCAACTGCTCAGGAAGGGACAAACTTGACACCTGTCAAGCCCTCACTGGTCTTATGCTCGGATCAGTGACACTAGGATAACACAATTTCGATGAGAAGTATTTGTTACAAGTTGGCTCAGGGAGTTGGCGACGCCTTAGGTGTTGGGCTCGCGGTGGGAGTTTGTTGCTCCGATGTCATCACTGTGGACGGTGGCGGAGCTTCGGGAGAAGTATGCAGATGAATGACTTTCCAGTCGTTTCCTACGCGTTTAAACACAAGCGTCATCCGTCCCGACGCACTTTCTGGTGTGCCTTTGTACGTTTGCGATTGATTCCAAAGACATGTAACCACCGCCGCATCACGCCCCAGCATCGTTACGGACACGTCGCGGACGTCCAGCTTTACGTCTTTAACATCTGGATAGGAACTCTCCCTGTTCTTTCGCAACTGTTCCCAGCCCTTGGTTACAGAGCCGTTGTTATTGAAGAGTGCGAGACGCGGTGAATTCCAATAAACGCTTGTAACAGCATTTACATCTGCCTTGCGAATACCATTGAGCAACTTGTTAAATGCCGCTGCTACTCCAGCGGACGGCGAGGAAGCACTTGCCGCCACAGGTGGCTTGCGTTCGGTTGTTCGAGCGACCGGGGACTTCGTTGAAGTAGCGGTGGTCGGTTGACTTGATGAGCGAGTAGATGACTGATTGGTTGAGCGAGTCGGTGACTGATTGGTTGAGCGAGTCGATGACTGGTTCGTATTTGTAGTTGCAGTCCGGGGCTTGGCCGTTGTCGATGAATTCGAGTTCTGGCCCACAACAAAGGGCGCGAGTATTAGTAGACAACAAATGATGGGGATCCCTGTCTTATACATGATGTTCCTCACTTTCAGGGCCTGTTAAGGCCAGGCTTACCAGGAGAACTTCCCCTGCTGAAAAACTATCATACCTATTTGTGAGGTTCCTGGGCTGGGTAATGGTGTCGCAATGAAAAAATAATAACTGTGGGTACTCTAAATGTCCCCTAATTCATTCGCAATATCGAACCAGGGTACGCCACTCCGCAAGCGCTCGGTGGACTTCCTTGCCCCAAGGACTTCAAAGACCTCGAACATCGATGGGCCTACAGCCTGACCAGTGAGCATGGTGCGTGAGCCGTTTATCAGTAGTCCTGCTTTTACCTCCGACTGGTCAGCGAACTTCCGTAGAGCGGCTTCTACGTTTGCCGCAGTGAAAGGCTCAACGTTTTCCAACTCGCCGGCTAAGGCGGGCAATAGTTCTTTTAGCCGTGGTTCTTTCTTCAGGTTCTTGTTAACAGCCGCCTCCTCGAAATCGAAGTCGTCTGAGAAATAGGCGCGGCCTTGCGATGAGAAGTCTTTCAACGTGAAGAAACGTTGCCGAATCAGATCCACTGTCTTAGTAAGCCAATCACGCTCGTCGTCATCGTACTCTTCGCGCCAAAGCTTGCTCGCGCGCAGCTCGGCTTTGACCATCGGCAAGAGTTCATCCATGGGCATCGTTCGAATGTACTCCGCATTCATCCAGAGCGCTTTGTCGTCGGTCCAACGCCGTGGATCATTCTCTTGAAAATTAAAAACGGCATTGGCGCGACCAATACCCTCAAGCGAGAATTCACGAATGAGCTCGTCCTTATTCAGCAGCTCCTTCGCCTCTGGCGGCGACCATCCCAGAAGCGCAAGAAAATTGCGAAATGCCGCCGGCACAAATCCGCGATCACGATACGTTGTTAAAGAAACTACTTCTCCATGCTTCCGTTTTGAAAGCTTTCCCTTGTTTGGAGCGAGAATCAAAGGCAGGTGTGCGAATTGCGGCACTGGAGCACCCAACGCCTGGTACAAGAGGACCTGTTTGTGAGTATTTGTCAGGTGGTCCTGTCCGCGAATGACATGCGTAATTCCCATGTCAATGTCATCAATAACGACTGAAAGGTTGTACAGCGGATGACCGTCGGATCTAAGCAGGACAAGATCTTCAATCTCGGAGTACGAACGTTCCTGCGGTCCATAGACTATGTCTGTAAACGCCGTCTTACCTTCTACTGGTACCTTTAACCGGACCGCAAAAGGTTCACCAGCAGCGGCTCGCGCGTCTGACTCTTCTTTCGATAGATCTCTAAAAGGATTCTGGCGGTGGTTTATGCCTTCGGCCGCTTGCGTCCTCGCGCGTTCGGCGATTCCTTGTTTCACCGTCGCGTCATCTCGCTGTTCTTTAGGAGTGAAATCGCGGTAGGCCTTGCCTTCTTCAATCAAACGATAGGCAGCAGCACGATGCTTTGGAGCGTTCTCCGACTGAAATACGACTTCCTCGTCATAGTCCAGGCCAAGCCACTGCAGACCTTCGATGATGGACCTTGTCGACTCGTCGGTGGATCGTTGGAGATCGGTATCTTCGATGCGCAACAAGAACTTTCCACCGACCTTGCGTGCAAAAAGCCAGTTGAAGAGCGCCGAGCGAGCTGCGCCAATGTGCAGATAGCCGGTTGGAGATGGAGCAAAACGAACGCGAACGGTCATAAGAAAAACAGCCAGCAGCGGTAGTCAGAATTCAGCCGAAATTCCCACTGATACTGGCTACTGACCACTGACTTGCTAGGGGTGGCGGAGATGAGAGGATTCGAACCTCTGAAGGGCTTTTGACCCTTAACGGTTTAGCAAACCGCCGCCTTCAGCCACTCGGCCACATCTCCTTCCGAAATTCAGGCGAAACTCATTCTAGACCGCATGAAAAGATTGTCAAGAACGCAAACCGGTGTTGATCGGTGGAGTTTTGTTTGATCAGCAGTCTTCCTACTGCAGGCGTGTCCCTCCGTGGGCGCCCCTTCTTCCGTTTCGAAGAAGCATCGCTGCAACAGCGGCGCAAACGAAGTAGTCGGTTTTGTGGGAAAAGGACGTATCATTTACTTCGGCAACGTTAAGACCGTTCTGCACTTGTAGCCGGAATAGACCTGTGATCAAAAAGAAGTTTAGTCGTAGACAATTTTTGCAAGCCGCAAGCGTTGCCCCTTTGCTTGCCGTTTCGGCGGCTTCAGCTTATGCACGACTGATCGAGCCGTCGTATTACCGAGTCTCGAACACCGATATCTTCATCCGCGATCTTCCACAGAGCTTCGAAGGCTTCCGGATAGCTCAAATCACGGACGTACACCACAGCCGCATCCTGGGTATAGAAGAAGTCCAGCGAGTAGTAAAGTTGACGCAACAACTAAGACCAGATCTCATCGCGCTCACCGGTGATTACACAACTTCGTATCGTCGCTATATCGAACCTTGTGCGGAGGCGCTCGGAAACCTCCAGGCACCCGATGGGGTTTGGGCAGTGTTAGGTAATCATGACCACTACACAGATCCTGAACTGACTCGCTGGGCGCTCGAGCGCCATCACATAACGGTGTTGAATAACGCGAACACCGTCGTTCGCCGTGGCAGCGATACTTTCCAGCTTTCTGGAATTGATGATTGGTCGTGGGCTGGGACGGATTGGCCGCGCGCGCTGAAGGGCATAGATCAAGGCCGGCCCACAGTGTTGCTTTCACATCAGCCTGTCGTATTTGATTTTGCAGAAACGCAAAATGTCTCTTTGATTCTCAGTGGACACACTCATGGAGGACAGATTGATCTTCCGTTAGTTGGTCCTCCCGCGCGGTTTCTTACCAGAGATCTGAAATATGCACGAGGTCACTTCAAGCGGGGAAGTACGCAGCTGTACGTTTCCGCGGGTACCGGTGTAATCGGCTTGCCGGTCCGGTTCGGCGTCCGGCCGGAGATCGCGGTGCTGTGTTTACGCCGGGCCACGGCCGGCGAAATGGGAAAGGGATGAATGGGGGAAGACGGGACGCAGACACAGTCACGCAGCATTTCAATTCTCCAGGCAGTACACGAAAGCTGCAGGGAAGTGCATGAAAGCAAAGCGAGAGGCGGCCCATGCGGGCGCTAAGCTCCAGTTCGTAAAACAGCTGATGACGGTCGCACGGGCCGCTTTCCTGAGAGTTGCACTGGGAGTGTTGTCGTGCAATAAACCTGACCTAACCGCGCTCGATCCTTTTGCATTTCAGGATCGTTCGCCAGCGACGACAGCACTTCACGAAAGATGCTTGCAGCATGCGGATCCCGCGACTCAACGATACGGTAATGCATCCATTTGCCTTCGCGCCGCGCGGTTACCACTTTTGCCCTGCGAAGATACGCTAGGTGCCGTGAGACTTTCGGCTGGTTCATGTTCAAGACTTCAACAAGAAAACAGACGCAGATTTCGTCTTCCCGAATGAGATTGAGGATTCGTAATCGTGTGCGATCCGCGAGCGCTTTGAACAAAAGTTCGATCGTGTAATGCTTACTACTCATCGAAATTGCCGCGCCGACGATTGTTGAAATCATTTACGCTATTCTGCCCCCACATGTTCCTTTCTCGCCGCCTAGTCCTACCAACGAGTTTACTTCGCCGCGCGAACAGCAAATGCCTCGCCATACGGCATTCAGCTTCGCGATCCCTTGACGCTTACCAATGACTCCAAAAACTTGACATTGCGGAAAAGGCCACGCATGGTGTAGTATGGCAGAGTACTTTGTAGCGCAGAGTTAAAACCTCTGCGGCAATGTACGAACTAAGGAGGCTGGTAACGCGGCATACTTTAAGCTCGGAGTGAATTGAACTGCGCGAGCTTTATTTTGAATCTCGCACTTCCAACGTGAATTCGCGAAAGCGAACTGGTCAGGTTACAATGCGAACCCAAATGAACCTACTGGAATCTATCAACTCGCCCGCTGATCTGCGGCGGCTCCCACTTGATCAATTGCAGTCAGTTGCCGACGAGATACGTCAGTACATTCTCGAAACAATGTCACGCGTCGGTGGCCACACGGGCGCGTCCCTCGGCGCAGTTGAACTCGCCGTCGCGCTTCATTATGCATTTGATACACCTCGTGATCGCCTGGTCTGGGACGTTGGCCACCAGGCTTATGCACACAAAATCATAACCGGACGCAGGGGACTGTTGCCCACGATCAAACAATACGGTGGCCTCAGCGGCTTTCTTCGCCGTGATGAGTCGGAGTACGACATGTTTGGTGCGGGCCATGCTTCAACGTCGATTTCGGCCGCCCTCGGTATGGCGATCGCCCGTGATCGTAAAGGAGAAAATCATCACGTCGTTGCCTTGATAGGCGACGCATCACTTGCGGGCGGAATGGCGATGGAAGCAATCAATCAGGCGGGACATCTAAAAACCCGGCTGATTGTGGTCTTGAACGATAACGAGATGTCGATAGCACCCGCAGTTGGCGCTCTCACCGGCTATCTCAACCGGTTGCGGCATGCACAAGGCTACCACCGCTTTAAAGATGAAGTAGAAGAGACGTTGTTATCGATCCCTTCTGTCGGCGAGCGGCTGCACCACGCAGCGAAGACGATGAAGGATGCAATAGCAGCGGCGGTGTTACCCGGCGCGCTTGTGAGTGAGCTAGGCTTTAAATATATCGGTTATGTTGACGGCCACAACCCGCGAGCTCTCGTGGCGGCGCTGCGCGAAGCGCAACAAATTAAAGACGGACCGGTAATTGTTCATGCCCTAACCGTGAAAGGAAAAGGCTTTCCTGAAGCGGAAACCGACTATTACCGGTGGCATGCGACTGGTCCATTCGACCTTCAGACCGGAAAACCCATTAAATCTTCCGCAAAAGCGCCGACCTACACATCTGTTTTTGGCCAGGCTCTTTGTGAGTTGATGGAGAAGGATAGAAAGGTCGTAGCGCTTACCGCAGCAATGCCGGATGGCACTGGAGTTTGTCAGGCGCTTGAACGATTTCCAGATCGGGCCTTCGATGTCGGCATCGCAGAGCAGCATTGTGTGACGTTTGCTGCGGGCCTTTCGTGTGAAGGCTTAAAGCCGGTTTGTGCAATCTATTCCACTTTCCTTCAGCGGGGATTTGATCAGCTGGTCCATGACGTGTGTGTCCAGGATCTCAACGTAAAGTTTTGTCTGGATCGTGGAGGAATTGCCGGCGGCGATGGACCAACGCACCACGGACTGATCGACATTGCGTATCTGCGAGCGGTTCCCAACATTATTCTTATGGCGCCCAAGGATGAGGGCGAAATGCGCGACATGCTTCATACGATGCTCGAGCACGTTGGTCCCGCTGCAATGCGTTATCCGCGAGGAAATGGAATCGGAGTTCCAATCGATCGCGAACCTCGTTTGTTGGAAATCGGAAAAGCCGAACTGCTGCGTGATGGTGGCGACGTAGCAATTCTCGCGTACGGATCGATGGTGCATCCGGCTCTTCAGGCGGCGGAGCATCTTGCCAAAGATGGGATCGAAGCCACGGTGGTGAATGCGCGTTTCGTAAAGCCCCTCGACTCGCAATTAATACTCGCTCTGGCGCGCACCAAACGGCTGATCGTGACGATTGAGGAGGCCTATCTAGCCGGCGGATTTGGGTCAGCAGTGCTCGAATTACTCGAAGAGAATGGTTTGCAGGACCGCGTGCGAGTGGTCCGTATGGGCATTCCTGATCGATTGGTTACACACGGAGATCCGAAGCTGTTGTTAGCAAAGTATGGGCTGGATGTTGATGGTATATACATGCGGATCAGAGAAAGCGTGGAAGTCCTTGAAGACCGCAGAGCAAAGCCGCAAAGGGTCATGTAGCCTGTGGCATCGTGGACAGGTGTGACGTATTTGCGGGCAGCTGAACTTGGGTTTGATACACGATATCGTCAAATTCACTCCGTAACTTCCTCACTTCGTGTGTTGAATACGGTAAAAGTGGCGATAGAACAGGCTTCTTGGCGTGGCCTTGCAGTTGCAGAAGATCTCGTTGCAGCGTGCAAGATCTTTCGAACTTGTCTCCCCTTCCGACAGCGTTGCAGAATTCACATAACGATAATTAAATGCGTCTTGTCTTTGATGTACAAAATGATTCTCCCGAGCCGGATGAGCTCACATCGCCTCATTTCGATGACGAGACTACAGTGCTGTCAGCTCGCCCTGTTGTTCCTCTGGGACACGGGAATTCGGCATTGCGCACAAAAGGTGTTTTTGTGCTGCTCGCAACCGCACTGGTAAGCGGGTTCATCGGTGGCTTGATCTTTATTCGGTATGAGCATGCCAGAGGCGAAGCGCGGGCCACTGGACAGAACGCTCCGACAACGACTTTTACTGTCCCACCAGAGGCAACAACTCCTGATCAGAACACAGATTCGACGGTTACCGATGCAGTGGAAACCGCGAAGGCTGAGAGCGGGACGTCTGGCCCTCAGGTTACAAGACACACTCCTGAGGAAAACGATAGCGTTCAAGGCACAAGACGAAATCTTGGGCAAAAGAGAGCGCTCGACCGCGAATTCTCAACTGACCCCGCAAAGCAACAAGAAAACGATAGAGCCGAGCAGTTGCGTCAGGATTCCTTGCGCGAAAGCGGAAGGCCGCAGCGACAAGCTGAAGGTACGAGAGCGCGGCGAGCGACGGCCAGACCAGACGATATCTTCCGAATCGGCGATATTTTTGAAGGCTCGCGCAGGCCATAAAACTCGAAATCACAAAAAGATATTCGAGCTTGAAAACATTTCCTTCTTTGTATTTTGATTGCAGCCGTTGACTGTCTTTAGCGTGGATGGCATTATCGCCGCCGAGCAATCGAAGTTTGTCATTGTTGACAGTTCTTTTTCGTATTGCCCCGGTAAGACTCTCTCACACACGAAACCCGACGTATTTCCTTTTGAAGAACAGGTCTGTTGCCCAGGCGCGACGCTTCCCGGGTGAAAATGCGTCTGGGAAAGGTGGTTTATGAAGAAACAGGTGTTTCGCGAGCGGGAGTGCATTCATCAGGACGATGGTGCGGAAGGCGAATACTACAACGGGGTCTTTTATGTTCAGGCGCTGCAACGTCTGCCTGTCAATAAAGCAGTGGAGATTGCCCGAAAAGTATCGTCTTTCTTTTGGTCAGACGCCCCGCACGTCCTGGTTTGGTTATGTCACGATTGTGCCAAGGAAGTCGGAGTCGCTGAATCGCCACGAGCGCTAACACAATCCACCCGAAGACAGGCTTAATTTTTGATTCCACGCCCTACCTCTCCATAGCCGATCCCGTCATCCGCTTTTAATCTGCGGCGAAATTTTTTCAACTTCGATTACACTCGCCATGAATGAGACGCGAGCGTGTCGATAAGGTACTGGTTGAGCGTGGGCTCGCGGAGTCGCGGGCCAAGGCGCAGGCGTTAGTTATGGCCGGTGTTGTTCTCGTCGATGAACAACGCGCGGCTAAGCCTTCCGACCTGGTTTCTCCAGACGCAAAGATTCGCATTAAATATGCGGAGGATGCTGCCTCGCGTTACGTGGGAAGAGGTGGTCTTAAGTTGGACGCCGCGCTGCAGCAATTTCAGATTGATGTTTCAGGTCTTTATTGCCTCGATGTCGGAGCATCGACCGGCGGCTTTACAGATTGCCTTTTGCAAAGAGGCGCCCGTCACGTTGTGGCGCTCGATGTCGGTCACAACCAGATACACTGGCGATTGCGCCAGGACATCAGAGTCGAAGTACGAGAAGGCGTAAACGCGCGCTACCTCAACCCCGCTGATTTTCCTGAAAAATTTGATCTGGCAGTAATGGATGTTTCGTTCATTTCGGCAACGAAAGTCATGCCGGCCATAGTCCCTCTTCTCGCTGACCGGGGACATCTTGTGGTTCTCATCAAGCCGCAATTCGAAGTCGGAAAAGGTGAAGTGGGACAAGGTGGCGTCGTACGCGATCCGGACCAGCACGCGAAGGTGATCGAAATAGTGAATCTCAGCGCCCAGGAACTCGGCTTACTCAAACGAGGCCTAATGGAATCCCCGATTCGCGGCGCGGAAGGTAATGTGGAATTCCTTGCCTGGTACGCAAAAGGCTCAGCAACTTTGAACGAATGACACCATTCCCATGCGATTCGACCTTGTATTGCTATAATCCGCCGAATTTGCGTAATCTGTGGACCGTATCTGAGTAATCTGGGCTTATGACGCGCTCTGAGATCAGGCGTATTGGTATTATTTTGAAGCCGCATCAACCCGATGCGCTGCGGACGATCTGCGACTTGGCGACGTGGGTGGCCGAGCGCGGAATTGAACTCGTCGGCGGGCCGGAAATTGAACGCGAAAGCATCGAACATCAGACTGGTTGCGCTGTACAAGAAGTTCCTCCGGAACAGCTCCCAGACATCGTTGACCTTATTCTGGTGCTCGGTGGCGACGGCACAATGATCGCGACTGCGCGCATGTTAGGTGATCGGGAAGTGCCCGTCTTAGGGGTCAACTATGGAGGCCTCGGTTATCTTGCCGAGTTTCGAATCGAAGAACTTTATGTCGCGCTAGAGTCCATTTTGACCGGTGACTACAGACTCGACCAGCGGGTCATGCTCGCCGTTCAATTGATCCGAGGGAAGGAACAGATCACTGCGAGCCGTGTGCTGAACGACGTCGTTATCAACAAATCGGCGCTTGCTCGAATAATCGAAATCGAAGCCTACATGAACAGCCAGTTTGTAAACTCGTTCCGAGCTGACGGTTTGATCGTGTCCACGCCTACAGGGTCTACAGCGTACAACTTGTCCGCAGGTGGGCCAATAATCTACCCCTCAATGAAGGCAGTAGTTATCACGCCCATCTGTCCTTTCACCTTGTCAAATCGTCCCATTGTCGTACCCGATGAATCAACGATTGAACTAATTCTAAAAACTGAAAACCAGGATGTGGCGTTGACACTCGATGGTCAGGTGGGATTTCCGTTGAAAGCGGAGGATCGAGTTGTCATTAGCAAGA
>Ga0114129_10007708_pt1 | contig 15322 bp, 7 predicted proteins | sample RhiMetdeltSRZDD1_FD_80071 | JGI IMG/M metagenome (GOLD analysis project Ga0114129, IMG submission 80071) | Populus rhizosphere microbial communities from Tennessee, USA - Rhizosphere MetaG P. deltoides SRZDD1 (version 2) (version 2) | ecosystem: Host-associated > Plants > Roots > Rhizosphere >...
ATCAATCGTCTCAAGCAATTTCGTCGCATCGCTACGCGCTATGAAAAACGTGCCTCCAACTTCGCCGCTATGATCACTCTGGCCTCGATTTTCCTCTTTTCAGATTTTGCATACAGGCTCTAGGAAAGACCTGTAGGCCAAATGAGGCCGTCGGCTGCCAGTATTACCGTACTCAACCTCGTAAGTTGGGAGTACAGGCTTAGAGGCTTGGGCGGGAACAAAGAGAACGGTATCAGCAGAGCAGGCTGATGTCGAACTCGGACGTATTAGGCAGGAAGTGAAGCGGAAGGTGCCGGGTCTGCTTGGGATTATTGGGCTGACGGCTGATAATCTGGCTTCGTGGAAGATGAAGCAGCGGAGAAAGAAGATGTGATGAAGATCGCTAACAGTGAGCGGATCAGCTGCCGTGACGCGTACAGCTAAGGCACTATGGAAAAGCCAGGACACCAGCAGGCCGGATCCGACTGACGGCAAATGTCCTTCTCCAAGAGCCGCGATAAGAGCGGCAGGCAATCAGAGCACGGTGCAGAGGCGCAGTCCCATGCAAAGGCTCAAAGACCCGTCCCCGACCGGGCGCCCGTCACGCAGTTGTGGTAGAGCGTTCGCGGCGGCCCACCCAGGGTCGGGCCGGCCAGGACATAGTTCCGCGTCCGCCACGGGATGGAATTCCACGGATTCTCCCACCTCGGGAACTCCTCGTCGCGCAGCGGCGTGTTGCCGTCGAGGATAGGCCAGCGCTCTTTGAGTTGGAGCCACAGGTTTCGGCCACGCGGCATCTGGTAGCTGCAATCGATGTCGACTAACGGGTTGGATGGCCAGTATACCCCCTTAGCGACATAAATCTTTGCGGAGCAGCACTCCGCCATGAAATTGTCGAAACTCGTGAACCGCTCCTTTCCACCGACCTGGCAGATGAAGACGTTGACGCGGTCCTCGCACATGATCTCGCGCCCCGTCCAGCGGCCCTGGGTCTTGAGATGCGTGCTCGACTTTGCCGAAAACAGCCCGACGTAAGCGTCCTTCGAGCGACCGAAGAACCAGACGCCACCCCGGTTGGCGTTAATCGCGCGATCGGCGCGCAGCTGCGCGACCCCCGTGTGGAGATCCTTGACGATCGCCCGGCTCTCCTCATCCTCCGGATCGGGCCGCACCTCGAACGCCTCATCGAACATCGCCACCGGGAACCAGGCGTGGCTTCGATAGCCGTACGTGGCATTGGTGTAGCTCAGGAGGGTCGAGTCGTGGATGCAAATCAGCGCGTCGTCGAGCTGGACGACCCGCGGCTGCGCCGCATTGCCGCTCCACCACGTCGGTCCATCAGTGTCGTGCTCGGCGGACTTGGCGGCCGGGTAGGTGCTCCAGACGCCGGCGTACGGGCCGAGCGTGGCCTGCCAGATGTGGGCCTGCCGGCCGACCTCCCCGAACCGGAACTTCTGCACCGAGGAAAGCGAGACGCCCTTCTCGCGCCACAAGGCGAGGTTGGCGGTGGTGAGGCATGACCCCTCAGATTCAACCCGCATCATGGCCGCGCCAGCAACGAGCTGCGCGTCGAGCAGCGTAAACAGGCCGGGGATGGCCGAGAACGGCTCCTTCTTCTCGACGTCCCAGGCGTCCGCGAGATCGCGTGACCCGACGATCGTGTCGGGGGTGCCGAACCCTCCTCGGCTCCACCAGGCCAGCACGTCGCGTTCGGCTGTGAAGCCGATACCGTAGTCTCGCTGTCCTTCTTCGAAGGCGATCGAAACCCGCGACCGCTCGAACCATGGCGTCTCCGGGTTCACCGCGTACGCCTGAAACAGGTCCGGCACGCAGTAGCGCTCAGAGCTCGCGAGCGAGTGCGCGCCGGGGGAATCGGCGACCACCCAGGTCTTGCCAATCGGAGGTCGCCTCGTGTGCTCGAAGGCGATCGGGTTCGCATTGTCCCAACACGTCGCCTCGCGGTCCCGGACGGCATCGCCATCCTGCCCCGCCTCGAACGCCTTCGCACGGACGTAGTCGAGGTATTCGGTCCGCCGCGCCTCGAACGCCTCGATGCGCCATGATTCGAGGACATCCTCGTGGGCCTCGTCAACATCCCAGTGACCGAACAGGATCTGGAGCGAGTTGGACGTCGTCGCATTCCAGCCCACGTACTTGTGCGACGGGTAGGCGCGCCCCGACGTCGCCCCAGCCTGGCCCCAGCCCGAAAACCGCGCGAGGTCGAACAGGACGAGATCGAGCGCGATGGCCGCCTTGTCGGCGATGGCTCGGTCGTCGCAGAAGTCGACAAGGTTGAGCAGCCCAGCGATGTCGTACTCGTAGTAGACGGGCGAGTTCCACTCGGAGAATCCGAACATCAGGCGGTGATCGAGCCAACGGACGAGCCGCGGGTAGGCGCGCGCCATGCGGTCGGCGCCGGTCAGGGCCCAGGCGGGGTTGGTTGCTTCCTGCCAGGGGTTCTGCGTGGGCGGCTGGCAGTCGCCGGGGGCACGGTCGGCGGACTTGAGGCGCCAGTGCAGGGTCGGCTGGAAGCGCTCGTTGGGCATGAGTTGGCCAGCCAGGTATTCGGCAGTGGCGTACAGGAGCTGGTGGTTCTCGGACCAGTAGACCGCCTCGCCCTGAGGGTCCTTTTCGGGGTCCGTCTCGGGTCGGCGAGCCGGCTCGTCGCCGAAGTACTTGAAGCCGAGGAGCTGCTGCTTCGCCTCCTCCTGGAGCCGGCACGGGATCAGCGGTTCGATCAGTTCCGGGTGCCTAACATCCGGCGCGTACGTGACGTGCGAGTAGAGGTACAGGAGGCGGAGCAGACCGTTCGCCATGAAGTCGGCCGTCTCGCCCCAGCGCTGCAGGTGGCTTCGAGACGTCGGGCTCTCAAAATGCAGGACCGCGTCCGCGAGGAGCCTGTCGCGATCGTCGGGTCCCCGCTCGAGCGGCCGTGCGTAGTGTGCGATGAGCCGGAACGCCGTCACCGCCGACGGGTGGCGCATGCCGCGCCGCTCCCACGGGCCGAAGCGGTTGACCCAGTCGACAGGGTCCGCGACGACCGCCCGCTGGTAGGCATTCGCCCGCTCGCGCATGTCGTCGCGCAGCCCGCCGCACGGGGCCGGGTCGTAGGTCAGGTGCTTGACGAACGTCGGACATTCCGGATGCGGTCTGAGTGGAGAGCCCGGGTGTGTCCTGGGCGGCGTCTCGTCGCTGTGCAGCGGGTCGATGTCGGGCGCGACCCACTCGTTCGCCGGTGGTTTCTGACCCTCGTTTAGCCAAGGGTGCGCGAGATCGATCGCTGCATCTTCGGAACTCAACTGCTGTTGGGGATCGAACCAGTCTGACATGTCCATGTCAAGTCTCCTCCGAGCGTTGGGATTGGCTGTCGCTAAAGATTCTGGGTCGCGATGTAGGATTGAATAGGATGGTTATACTAGACCTCTTGCATAAGTCAATTGATATGCCCATCTTAGATCGCTAAGATACTAAATTGTTCAGGCACCAAACGATGAAGACTTCACAAGCTCAACTGGCGTTCAGTGCAACATTTTTGAAAAAAGCCTGGTGTTGTTGAGGCTGAGTTGCGTGCCATCGACGGGACGCCAAAATTGAGTCCGGCAGACTAACGGTGAAATAATCGTGATTTTTGCATTCATCTTACATAGGTAACTCGCCCGTCACATCCATCGACTGGGGAGTATTTATCTCCGCCACTTGGGGGAGACATCATGCCAGGCATGTTCCACGCTGGTCTTCAACCTGCTGCCGCCTCCATATTTTGGACCTCAAAATCACTAATCGACTTTTGCAAGAGGTTTACTTTAGATCTAACGGCCTCGCAATAGGCACTCAGGTTTTGTGAAGGCCACGATGCACGACCCCGTCGATATGACGATCCTTCTGCTCGTGATTTCACAATGCGAAATCAAAAACAGCCCGAAACCCGTGGATTGAAAAGCCTGCCCATGTGCAGCGCGCCGGGTTGTTCCGGCTAGAATCCACCATCGTACGGGCCTTTACACGATCACAGCGACTCGAGTTTTTTTTCAAAAACAAAACTGTACGCTATGCTAAGTCCAGCCTATACAAACTCTGGAGGCCTTACATAAACTGGATCTCATCTGACCGGAGCCAACCTCAGCGGAGCCGAACTGAAACTGACTTGACTGGAGCAGATCTCTATAGAACTAATCTCAATGGGACTCTAGTCACCGACAAACAGTTAGCAACCGCCACATCAATCAAAGCTGCAATCATGCCAAAGGGAACAATGCACGACTAGCCTCGACACCTAAGATCCCGACGTAGGAATCATCAGCCCGTATAGAACAATTCCAACCCGTCAACCAATTTACGGAATATATGATCGAACTTGCTGTCGTCGTTCCACGCCGAAAAGTCGAGAATGTTGTACTCCATGATCTGCTCCATCAGACGCTTGGGCCATCGACTAGACTTCCAACTGTCATCCAGGGCTACTGGACAGAGCACATCGCGTCCATTCTCTTTCTCAAGCCCTCGTGCCGTACGAACCTCATGTTCTACCCAATCGCTGCTCAGTGAGTGCTCAGAGAGTATAAGGAGCACAGTTGGATTTTGGCGAATACCTCTATCGATTTGAGTTTCTATTCGACCAGCTTTCATTTCATGGATGTCACGCCAATATCGGATACCTTTGTCTTGCAAGTATTTACCGAGCTTGTCCACGAACTCACTATTTGCGTGACTGTAGGAGATGAAAAGAGGAGAAACTTGAATTGCCTGGCTTGCCTGTAGATCGTATATTCTGTAGAGGACTCTGTTTCTCTCTTCGTTGGTAAGGTCTGGATTGTACAGTTTGACGGCCTCGATCTCCCAGTCACTCAATCCACAGCCGCGCAGAAACCTTGAGGGGATTTTTCCCCTTGAAAGAACAAATGTATCGGTCGAAACAGTAGAAGGTTCAAAATGACTTACTCCATCCAAGCCCCTTACTTGACTCAGATCCGAGTTCGCCAAAATTGTGCGACCCATCAACGCCCCATCCCAAATGCTCGATTCGAGCTCTGTCGCGTCGAATTTGGCGTGGCTGAGATAGGCCTTGGTGAGATCAGCTCCGGTGAGCCGCGTTCTCGTCAGATCCGTTCCAACGAGATCAGCATCAGTGAACTCGACTCCAACAAAGTCGGCCCTAGCTAGATTTGCATTTGCGAGATAGGCCCCAAGGAGATTGGCATCCCTCAGGTTGGCTTCTTTGAGATTAGCATACTGAAAGTTACCTCCGATCAGATTGGCTCCCTTGAGATCAGCCGCGAAAAGGTCAATGTTGATGTGGGGATTCGCACTTCTCCAGTCATTCCACACCTCGACACCCCGCTTCAAAATCGTCAGTTGCTCTTCGTTTGCCATGGCTTCTCTCTTTCCAGCCCTATGTTTCCAGCTTATCCGTTTGTATTTCCATTTCTGCAAGATGCTCCATCAGCAAACGATGGATGAAGACATAGCTACCGCCTACGCGGTGAAGGAAAATCAAGCCTACGGCATATTCCAGAAAAGATATCAATTGACGGGGTAATAAACAACGCCGTGTCAGCAGCCATCGGAGCAAATAGTGTTGAATGAGTGAATCGTATCCACTCGTCAGCCCGAAAAGCAGCCCGGCAATCGGCACGGCAATCGGCCCGCCAATCAGCCCGGCAACTAGCCCACCACTCAGCCCGCCAATCAGCCCACCAATCGGCACGCCAATCAGCCCGACGATCAAGGAAATGATAAGCCCATTATAAAGTGTCTGCCTCAGGCGCTGCCCCGGATAGGTTGTTTCCTCAACTTGGATAACAGTGAGCCCGCCAATCAGCCCCGCAATCAGTCCGCCAATCAGCCCGAAAACCAGTCCCACACTCAGCCCGACACTCAGCCCGACATTCAGCCCGAAAATCAGCCCGCCACTCAGCCCGACAATGAGCCCGCCAAGCAGCCCGGTCCTACCTCCTGCCCATGACCACTTCAACGTGTCTACCATGATGATTCTATCGCTTAGCCCGAAAATCAGGCCACTAAACAGCCCGAAAATCAACCCGCCACTCAGCCCGCCCATCAGCCCACCAAGCAGCCCGAAAATCAGCGCACCACTCAGCCCGAAAATCAGCGCGCCGCTCAGCACGCCATATAATTTATGTAGCCGAACATCGGACCGCTTCTCAAGCCATGATGGCTGCATAGTTTCGATTTGGTAGGTAATCAGGTTGTGCCGTATCATCGTGCGTGCCAGCCAACTCAAGTAGTGCAAGGCTTCTGATTTTGTGAAATCGGCATTGGTCAAGCGAGTTGTGCGCTGGAACATGCGGTCAATATACGTATCGAACAGATGCTTGCGTTGAGTTTCGATAATGCCTAACGCAACTAATTCATCGACTCTCATGTCTCTGTAGGCCAGAGTCATGATACTCAACATTAGAGGTGTTTCTGCCAATTCCTTTAGAATATCGTCTTTGCCGAGTAATAGCCTTATGCTGGAAAGGCTATTGCCAAAGCGGTCAAGATAAGCATCTATTTGCTCTGATGAAAGGGGTTGTAGAGCAATCGCTCCTTCAAAAGAAAGCCTCGTTTTGATTTCCGCGTAATCTCTGCTACGGCTGCCAATTACAATGGCAGTCAATCCATATGCTTTTCTAAACTGATTGATGGCCTCTACACACTTTGCGCGATTATTCTCTTTCACCTCATCCAAGCCATCCAACAGGAGTTGCATTTTATTTCCCTTTACCCATGCCGATGCGAACTGCTTTGGTACGCGATAAAAGTCATTCAATTCATCTGCAAGCCAGCCGGCTAGTGTTTGATTTTCTTTCCATGAGGCAAGATTGAATATGACAGGGATAGGCTCGGCTTCATCAAGGCGCGCCCGCTGAATGAGTTGCTGCGTCAATGCAAGAAGCATGGTTGTCTTGCCTGACCCAGGCGCGCCAAGTATGAGTAGAGAACGTCCCAAGCCGATTTCCTGAAAGATGTCCAGCATGGATTTGCCAGCAGGCAAAGCCTCATCAGTTGATTCTTTTTTGATTGTCCAGGGATAGCCGACTGCACCTGGCTCCTCTCTTATCCCCAATTCCATTAATGCTACGCCGTGCAAGGACTTCTCAAGCACACCCTTTATCCAAAAGTTTTCAACGTGGTCAAGCATCACTCGGCGGTTGCGTTGGTCGAGAGATTCGATTTCCCTTTTTGGCTTGTTTGTGGCAAGGTAGGCAACTAATGTCAAAAGCGCAGTGAGAAGGGAAAGCAGCGGGGCAAAATCAAGCTCAAACACCCACGCAGCGCCAGCTATAACAAAACCTATGAATAAGATAGCAATCTGGACACGTTGCATATTGCCCCTAATTTCCAATTGTTTCGAACGGCTTTGCCATGGCTTTTCCCTATTCTGCTTCTTAGATAGTAAATGCTGACCCCCAGCTGGGCGGCCAAGGACCAGCGCAGGCATATCTGCACACGTCCGGACAGGCTGCCCCTGCCTTTAGTGCGCACGCAGGCTGGGGATGGGCCGCCTGCGGTAATCACACTATACGGAAAGGGGAGCTTTTCGTCAAGCAACTGCAACACCCAGGGATGCAGCCGAGGGGTATAATTTTGTAATAAGTATTGGGACAGACTTTTGCACTACAGGTAGCACTATGAGGAAACGCTCCAGCAGGGCTAGAAGATCTCGCCAAAGCGGGGAGGGCCTTGGCCAAGATCTGGTTGTTGCATTATCCCTGTATACCGATTGGGAGATAGCAGTTCAGCCGAAGCCGCTAGAGAAATAGATTTTGGAGTATACTGAAGTACTTACTAATTGTCTTCGTTTGATTTCAGGTGAGGAATAGGGTTGGCTCTTCCACTTCCTTCCATTCCATATATTTATGGTCGTCCAGTGCGACCCAACGAATTCTTAGGCCGTTCCGACGAACTTCGAACGGTCTTCAACCGTCTCCGTCACGGTGAATCAACGACTGTGGTTGGTGACCCACATATTGGTAAGACATCTTTCTTACTGAAAATAGCTGATCCAGAGACACAAAAAGAATATTTGGGTCCCGATGCTCAACGGATGGTCTTCACAGGCTTAGATCTGCACCCGATCGGCAATGATTATGATGTAAAGACCTTTTGGGAGGAAGCACTTTACGCACTGCAAGAAAGTCCGCTGGACCCTGTTACTTCACGTTTACTCGAGAAGGCCACTGCATCTGAATATGGGAGACTGGATTTAGATCGACTCTTCACACACTTGGGGAAAACTAATCAACGGCTCGTGTTCTTGCTGGATGAATTCGAACGCTTGCTGAAACATCGTAACTTTCAGGATGCAGCCTTCTTTGCACTATTGCGATCACTAGCCACACGCACTGGCGGGTTGGCCCTGGTTAATGCTAGCAGGATTAGCGTAGCAGCAATGAACCTTATTGGACGCGGCCTTCTGGATACAGGCTCACCATTCTTTAACAATGTCATTGAAGTTCGTTTGCGTGCGCTTAGTGACCCTGATATTAATATTTTGCTAAGCCGAGCCGGCGAAGCACTCTCGATAAGTGACCAGCGCTTCGTATGTCGTTTGGCTGGACGTAATCCATTTCTCCTACAGGCGATGTGCGGTACTTTGCTTGATACTAAAGGGGATAACCGACAGGCCCGGGCTGCTGAGGTATTTTATGACCGGATAGCTTTTCACTTCGATGATTTATGGCAAACAATGGATGATCCCACGCGAACGACGGCGGTTATTCTGTCAATGGTGGAATTTGGTGGGCGTGCTTTAGGATCTGATTTCTCTTACGGTGAAATTGAAAAGATTGATGCTTTTGGACCAGAATTGCGTAAACTCTCGGAACGTGGGTTAGTTGAACAAGTGGGTGAAGGTTGGAAGTTTGATACCGAGCACCTACTATTATGGCGTGGTGAACGTTGGTCAGTCAGCACACAAGTGTTTACATGGTGGGTACGTGATGTTGCAATGTTGGGAATACGTCAATTACCTGCCTATGATGATTGGTTAGCAAATAAGCGGTATTCTTTCCTTTTAACTCAAGAACAGTGGGAAGGCCTTTCTCGTGTGGCACAGAAGGTGCCGGATTGGGCCGTTAAAGGCGTTACTGGATTAGCTAGTTCCTTATTCCAAGAGATTATTCTCAAGGCGCGACTATGACTTTGCCTATAAATCCATATATAGCCGGTGCACCCTTGCGGGCAGAAAGAGGCTTCTTTGGTCGCCAAAACGCGTTGGAATGGGTGGAGCGCGAACTACGCAACTCACAAACTAATGCCCTCGTGCTTTTTGGTCAGAGGCGGATAGGAAAGACGACCCTTCTACTGCAGCTGGCGCGCAACCTTTCTCAAGAGGATTTCATTCCAATCTATTTTGATTTACAGGATCAAGCAACTCGTCCGCTGGGTCAAACACTAACTGATATAGCCGAATTCCTATGTGAGCAAGCCAATGTGGATTTAGGGCAATTTGGTCCGTTTGACGATCAAGGCCGTTACTTTCAAAAAGAGTTTTTGCCCAAATTTTATTCTGCAGTTGGTGAAAAACGCCGTCCTGTTCTCTTACTGGATGAATTCGATGTACTGGATCAAACGGCTGAAGCAGCATTGAAAGAAACGGCAACGGCAAAAGCACTCTTTCCTTTGTTACGCCGATTAATGACAACCGACGGGCGCTTGGCACTTGTTTTCGTTGTCGGCCGCCGTGCCGAAGATCTCTCTATTGATTTCAGCGCGACCTTTAAGGCGTCGTTAGTGCGAGAGATTTGGGTACTAGATAAAAAAAGTGCTGAGGCTCTCGTTCGTCAAGCACAGGACAATGGCACCTTATTATTTACAAAAGATGCAATTCAACGCATTTTGAGCCTAACTAATTATCATCCCTACTTAACCCAACTGCTTTGTCAGCGCATATGGGAATTGGCTTATGCATTCGGCCCAACTGCTGCCCCTAAGATTGGGAATACAGAAGTAGAAAGGGCTGTAGAAAGCTCCTTGGAGACGGGAAATCAAGCTTTAGACTGGCTGTGGAATGGACTTAATCCGGCTGAAAAAATCTATGCATCAGCACTTGCTGAGATTGCCGATGAGAATGAAACCATAGTGGAAGAACGTATTATCGAGGTGCTGGCAAAACATGCTGCCCGTTTACGAACACGAGAGATAGAGCTGGCTCCTCGAGACCTAGTCAAGCGGCACGTACTGGATGTTAGCGGTGAACGCGCTTATTGCTTTGCCGTAGAAATGTTTCGGCGTTGGGTCCATAAGAATAAACCATTATTGGTTGTAAAAGATGAGGTCGACCGAATCGATCCCATGGCCGATCGGCTTTTTGTATTTGGTGATAGTTTCTATGATGCTCGGCAATGGGAAAAAGCTGCGTATTATTTCCGTGAGGCCCTGGATGTTAATCCACGCCACTTCCGCGCTCGGCTGTATTTAGGCGAGACGTTATTAGAGCAGGGAAATATTGACGAAGCCATCGCTGAACTAGATAAAGCACTGATTCTGGATCGTGAAGAAGCCCGTCTACCCTTGGCCAGGGCCTGGCTAGCAAAAGCTGAATTGCTGAAGTCCGAAGATAATCTGGATATGCTTTTTAAGGCCTACGAGAGAGTATTAGAGCTTTCTCCTAAAGAAAGTCAGGCAATACAGGGACGAATTTCTGCTTGGGTGAAACGCGCCCGCTTGGCGGAAGAACGTGGTGATATAGCTGCAGCATTAGATGCTTATCGCCAAATTGGTGATCAAACAAATGTTGACCGCTTAAGTAAAATAGAGCGGGAGCGGGTCTTGAAACAACTACAAGAAACGGCACAACAGCACACCAAGTCCGAACAATGGGAAGAAGCTGTAAACATCTATACTCAAATGATAGAGCTTGCCTTCGATGATAAAAGTCGCTCAGTCTGGCAGTCGGAGCTGGAAAATGTTCAAACTCAACGGGCGGAACAGCTGGCACGAGCTAAGTCTCAGACTATAGAAGAACTGAAAAAACTAGCGCAGACACACCAGCAAGCAGGTGAATGGGAGAAGGCGATTGAAATTTATGAGAAAATGAATGAAATAGATGACCAGGCTGTGGGGAATTCCTTTATAGAAGTCGCTCAACAAGAGAAGGAGATGGCTTCTCTCTTCGAGCAAGGACGGCAAGCATTAAGGGAGGAAGATTGGAAGGAGGCGCAACGCTTGTTTGCTCAGCTCATTCAAGTACGCCCAGACTACAGCCGTAATGGGCTCTTGGCGGCAATACTGTTACAGGATGCTATACTACACCGTCGAGGGCGCACCACCGATTTAGGGTCTTGGCTATCTTGGTTGAGAATGAGGGTGCGACCAATGTCCGCCGAACGAGTATGGACAGAAAAAGCAAAAAAAGAAGACATAGAACCCGATACGAATACACTTGGTAAAACTGGTCTCCAACCAAAGATAGTGGTTGCTGTTGTAGTTCTGGGATTACTGATTATATTTGGATGGGGATATTGGAATTCAGTGAGGAATAATCCTTCCATATCTGCTACCGAACTACCTACTACCGAACTACCTGCTACCGAATTACCAGCTACTGAACTACCAGCTACTGAATCACCTAGTAACGAACTACGGGTTGGTCCTACATCCAAGGACCCAACCACTTTTGTGAATGCCACAGTTGGTGAACCTGAGACGCTCGATCCGGCTCTGGACTACGAAACCGCCGGTATCGAAATCATCCAGAACGTTTACGAAACTCTGGTCTTCTATGAGGGCGAAGCCACCGATAAATTCGTGCCGTTGCTTGCCGAGTCCTGGGATCTCTCTGCTGATGGTACCACTTGGACCTTCCATATCCGCTCAGGTGTGAAATTCCATGATGGTGCTGACATGACCCCCAGTGATGTGGCTTACTCCTTCCAGCGCGGTCTATTGCAGGGTGGCACCGCGAGCCCGCAGTGGTTGCTTGCTGAACCATTCTTCGGCGTTGGTGTGGCCGACGTCTCCCTGCTCGTTGATCCTGAGGGGAACCTCTATGATGACCAGGCCGGTCTCGCTGCTGCCGATCCTAAAGTGTTGAGAACTGCCTGTGAAAAAGTGACGGGTGCAATTGTCGCCGATGATGCGGCTGGCACCGTCACCATGACCCTCGCTCAGGCTTGGGGTCCTTTCCTCTCGACAATCGCCCAGGCTTGGGGCTCGGTCATGGATAAGGATTGGACCGTCGCCAACGGTGGTTGGGATGGCTCCTGCGATACCTGGCAGAATTTCTATGCCATCCCTTCCGAGAGCAATCCCCTGACCGCGATCATGAATGGAACGGGCTCCTTCAAGTTTGATCACTGGACCCAGGGCGAAGAAATCGTCCTCGTCCGTAATGATGAATACTGGCGTGAGCCTGCCGAAATTGAACGGATTATGATCAAGTCCATCGATGACTGGAGTATCCGCTTTGAGATGCTTCAGGCCGGCAACGCGGATGCTGTTTATGTTCGACCCGAAAACCGCAGTCAGGTTGATCAGATGGTTGGTGAGCGCTGTGAATTCGATCTGGCCGCCAACGAATACAAGCCCTGTGAGGTAGTTGACGACAGCAAGCCGATGCGGTTGTATATTGGACGCCCCTCCCTCTCCAGTAATGACCTGTTCTTCACTTTTAATATCGCCGAAACCTCTAATTATCTCGGCTCCGGTCGGCTCGATGGCAATGGCATCCCGCCGGACTTCTTCTCGGATGTCCACATCCGCAAAGGCTTTGCCTACAGCTTCGACTGGGATACCTACATCTCCGACGTCTTCGACGGCGAAGCTGTGCAGCAGCCCGTTCTGGCTCGCCGGGTCATGCCCGGTTATCAAGCTGATGCGCCTGTTTACGCTCTTGACCTCGATAAGGCCGCTGAAGAGTTCCAGCTGGCGGATGTAGACAAGGATGGTATTCCCGCTGGTGAAGACCCCGAAGGCGATGTCTGGACGACCGGCTTCCGCCTGCAGGCTCTCTACAACCAGGGCAACACCTCCCGCCAGATCGTATCCGAGATCCTGGCGGCCAACCTGGGCACCGTCAACGAGCTGTTCGCCGTCGAGACCGTGGGTCTACCGTGGCCAACTTTCCTAAGCGCGTTGCGTGCCTCGGAAACGCCCTACTTCGTGAGCGGTTGGGCGGAAGACTTGCACGACCCGCACAACTGGTACACGCCGTATATGGTCGGTGTCTACGCGCGTCGCCAGAAGCTACCCGATGAATTGCAGGCTCAATTTCGCGAGATCCTCGACCGTGGTGTTGTTGAGATCGAGCCAGCTGCGCGCGACGCAATCTACAAAGAAGCCAATCAGCTCTACTATGATCAGGTTCCGACCGTCTTGCTGGCGACCCAAACCAGCCATAGTTTCATTGCCCGCTATGTTCAGGGGGAAATCCTCAACCCGATCTTCTACGGCTTCTATTACTATACAATGTATAAGCAGTAAGGTCCAAGGATCATTTCCTGCCTAATGCGTTCCAGTTCGGCGTCATGACCCCCTGTTCATGACGCTCTTTTAGTGGTGGGCTACTCGTCTGAGATGCTCTCTATCAGTTCCCTGATGAAGAACATCATCATAAAGATATTGCCTCTTCCTGCATTGTCCAGTATTCCCTTGATATCGGATTTCTTCATCTTAGCTGTCTTGACTAGCTCTCGAAAGTCATCCTCAGGCATTTTGTTTAATAGCTCCAAAGCAATGACCAGCTGGCGTATTACAGAACGTAAGAGGTTTTTAGATTGCGCATTCATGTTAGGTACACTTTTCTTTGTTGCATCGAATATGAGTACCTATAGATTGTGATCAACCGGACTGCCTCGCATGTGGGCAATTTGTAAATCCTGATCAGTCTGCGCCAGGTAGCGGCGGAGTACTTGAAGATCTGAGTGACCCATTAGTTTTTGCAAAGCAAAGACATCTACGCCATTACGAAGCATGATTAAAGCAAACGCGCGTCGAAAACCGTGGGGAGTAGGTATTTCGTTCAGCCCTGCAAGCTGCGCTCGTCTTCTCAGCAAACCTCGCAGAGCTGTATACGTCATTCTTTCACCGTGTACGGAAACCCAAAGAGCAGAGTTTGTGTCATGCCGGGACCGAAAATAGGCGCGGATGGCTCGAAGGGTTTTTCTCCCAAGAAATACCATGCGCGGCTTACGACCTTTTCCACGGCGAATTACGACAGCTCCAGTTGTCAATTCAATATCTTCCAAATTTTGGTTCAAAAACTCCTGAGCTCGAGCCCCTGTATCTAACAGTCCCAATACCATCGCTTTATCCCTACCGCCCGAAAAACTATGCTTGCAGGTTGCTACCAAAGCATTGACATCTTCCAACGAAACAGGATCCAGCAATTCATTTGGTACCTTAGGCGCTTTCACTTTGTGGATCGGATTTTTCCAATCCACCGGCCTGATTTCTTCCTCGCCAATCCACAAAAGTAGAGTCCGCAGCGTTCGGAAAAAGGCATGAAGGCCACCTGGATTATGTTTTTCACCGAGCTCAAGCAAATAACGACGAAGCAGATCAGCTGTGAGCTGGCCAACCTGCGTAACCACCTGGCTTGCACAAAACGTCGCGAAGTATTTCAACTTCTTTTTGTAGATCTGTACAGTCTCAATGGAAAGGCCCTGTGCCTTACGATCTACTAAGAAGGATTCGATCAAAATAGGCAAATACTCCATTTGAGAAAGTGTGATAGGCCCCTGGTCTTCGATTTTTAGAGAATACATGCAAACCTCCTGTTTTGGAGACCCCATATATAGAAAATGGCAGTCTCATTTGGCTTGAGACCGCCATATACAAGGGGTGTTGCACGTATGTTTTAGTGCCGAGGGCGAGATTTGGACTCCCGACCAAGGGCTTATGAGTCCCCTGCTCTACCACTGAGCTACCTCGGCATGGCATAGAGCGCCGAATATATTACTATGGGAATATGCGTTTGTCAAATGGATGGAAAGGGTTTCGTCATTGGCAGGAAAGCTACTCGAAGGGACTTCAATGGCATTAGAACCTGCGCAAGGTTATAATGAGCAAAGGAGGCTGCTTCTGTATGAAGATCCTTGTCCTCGACAAAGACGTTTCCGAACGTACGGTGATACAGCAGGTTGTACAACAGAACGGGCACGAGATTGTGTCCGCGGAAAACAGTGAAACTGCGATGCAGCTCCTGCAGGAAGGGGACATCCGCTTTGTCATCGCGGACCGCGTCACCACCGATATGGATGATCAGCAATTCATCAGGAGCATCCGCGACGCAAAACCGCCCTACTATATTTACATCCTGACCCTGAGTGCGAAGAGCCATGAAACGGACATTATCACCCTGCCCAATGGTGCGGATGATTTCGTGCTCAAACCCATC
>Ga0114129_10007709_pt1 | contig 15321 bp, 7 predicted proteins | sample RhiMetdeltSRZDD1_FD_80071 | JGI IMG/M metagenome (GOLD analysis project Ga0114129, IMG submission 80071) | Populus rhizosphere microbial communities from Tennessee, USA - Rhizosphere MetaG P. deltoides SRZDD1 (version 2) (version 2) | ecosystem: Host-associated > Plants > Roots > Rhizosphere >...
CCACGATCACGAAGATGACCGCGGAGGTCGTCAGGACGAGCATGGACAGATCGAAGATCGACTGAGCGGGCGTCGAAACCGGCGCGAAGATGGTCGTCGGACTCAGCGGTGACGGCGCGGCCTGTGCCAGTGACACGCCGATCGGCGTCATCGACAGTTCTCCCTCGAGCCAGCGGCGGCCCTGCCGGTCCTGCTGCAACGGGCATGCCCGGAGCGCCTGCACAGAAGAAGGACGCGCGCACGAGTGCGGATCTGTCTCGGGCTTCGGGCAGGAGCGTTGGCCAAACCGGTCAGGCGCGCTGAATCGCGGACAAAACTTGACCGCTCTGACTAGCGGTCATCCGGGCCAGGCGACCACCGATGGCTGCTCGGGCGATCGTGGCGGCCGCGCGCGTGCATCCCCGGCGCGATGACCCTCGTGCTGCTGCGTGCCCGAACGGTGTGCCTGCCCGATCGGTGGCGTGAGCGTTGCACCGAGGAGCGTGCAGCACCTCAACGAAAGGAAGGGCAATGCGTTCACGATTTGGATTGATGTTGGTTGCGACGACGATCGTCGCTGCCCCTGCATTTGCTCAAACGGACAACGGCGCCGCCGGAATGTGGCAAGGTACCGTCGATCGAGACGGTACGCCGGCGCCGATGCAAGTGCGTCTGCGCCAGAAAAAAGGCGGGTGGAAGGGAAGGGCCGACGTTGCTGGTACTTCGTCCCCGATCACCAAGGTGCAAGTCGAAGGCGAACACGTCCGCTTCACGGTCAAAGGGCAAGGAGACTTCGACGGTACGGTTGCGCAGAATTCGTTGACCGGCTCGTTCGCCGCCTCGAAGAAGGGCCGTCCGCCCGCCTCGGTTTCGCTGACGCGAGAGGTCGAATCGGAGGAGGAGATGAACGCCAAGATCGATGCGGTCATCGGGTCGGATGGGCCGTAGCCGGGCCCCTCGACTGCGCGTGCGGCCTCAGCAGCCAATGCAGGCTCCTGCTCGGCCGCCGCGTCGAAATCGTCGGGCGCCCTGAATCGCGGACAGAACTTGACCGCTTTTGCTACCGGTCATCCGGGCAAGCGACTACCGATGGCTGCTCGCGCGATCGTGGCCGAAGCTCGTCCGGCGACAGGCGATCGATTTCGCGCGGCGGTTCGGGGGCCATCGGGACGTCCTTCGCCACGCGATCGAGCACGCTCCACAGCGCTGCGGCGGAAATCGGCTTCGGAAGGAAGTCATCCATCCCGGCGGCGAGACAGGCCTCCCGATCCGTCTTCCGCGCTCGAGCCGTCGTGGCGACCACGCACAGGTGGCGGCCGGTTTCGCGCTCGCGTTCCCGGACGGTTTTGATCACCCCGAACCCGTCGACGTCGGGTAGATGTACATCAAGGAGGAGCACATCGAAGATCGACGACTCGACCTGAGCGAGCACCTTTCGCCCGTCGGCCGCGATGGTCACCTCATGCCCGCGCGTGGCGAGCAGCTTCTCCATCAGCTGCTGGTTCAAATCGTTGTCCTCGGCAACGAGGATCCGCAGGGGGCGGTGGACGATCAGCGGCGCCGGTACCCGCGCGGCGGTCGTCTCGCGGCCTCTGAGCGCGAGGATGATGGCGGCCTGCAGCTCCTCGGGCATCGCCGGTTTCGCGACGCGAGCGTCGCCACCCAGCTGGCGGAAGCGAGCCTGCGTCTCGGGCAGCTCGATCGCGCCGAGGTACACGACGCGCGTGCCGTTGATTGGACTGAGGCCGTCCATCCCGACATCGATCACGGCCAGCGCGAAGCACTCTTCGCGCAACGAGGCGAGCGCCTGCCCGGCCCCGCTCACCACCTTCGGTTCCATACCCCAGTTGCGGAGCCACCGCTCCAGCACATCGCGCGTCGAGCGATTGTCGTCAGCGACCAGCACGCGGAGGCCCGCCAGTGCGGCCGGCGGCGGATTCGCAGTCAAAGGAGGGCGCCCCGCAAGCTGCGCCGTGAACGCGAAGGTACTGCCCCGGCCGGGCTCGCTGTCCACGTCGATCCTGCCGCCCATCAGCTCGACCAGGCGGGCGGCAATGCTGAGACCCAGGCCCGTTCCGCCGTACCGGCGCGCCGTCGAACCGTCCGCCTGTTCGAACGCCTTGAAGATCGCCCGCTGCTTGTCGCGCGCGATTCCGATTCCCGTGTCCCGCACTGAGAACCGCACTCCCTTCGCCGCGAGGGCGACGGTCACCGCGACTTCCCCATGTTCCGTGAACTTGATTGCGTTACCGACCAGGTTCACGAGCACCTGACGCAACCGGACGGCGTCGCCTTCGATCTGGTCGGGAAGTTCGGCGGCGATGTCGCAGATGAGGTCGACTCCCTTGCGGTGCGCGCGAATCGCGAGCACGCGCACGCAGTCGCGCACGACGTCGCGCAGGGAAAACGGCTCGTGCGAAAGCTCGATCTTTCCCGCCTCGATCTTCGCGAAGTCGAGCAGATCGTCGATGATGACGAGAAGGTTCTCCGCGGCGGATTTCACCGTCGAGAGCGAGAGCTGTTGCTCCGGTCCCACCGACTCTGCCAGGGCAAGCTCGGTCATTCCCAGGATGGCGTTCATCGGCGTGCGGATCTCGTGGCTCACGTTCGCCATGAACTGGTCCTTGGCGCGATTCGCCATCTCGGCCACTTCCTTCGCGTGCCGATCTGCTTCGGCCTGCTTGCGGTCCTCGATGTCGGTGTTGATCCCGTACCACTTGACGATGTTTCCCTCTTCGTCGCGCAGCGGGTTCGCACGGAAGAGCAACCGCCGATATTCGCCGTCATGGCGGCGCAGCCGCGCTTCCGCCTCTCCTGGTTCGCCCGACGCTAGGATGCGTCGCCAAGCAGCGACCAGACTGCCCGAATCGTCGGGGTGGACCGCAGCCGTCCAGCCCCAACCGCTCGCCTCTTCCACGGTGAGGCCCACGAAGTCCAGGAAGTGCTGGTTGAAGAACTCGGCGTGACCGTCGGCGGTCGCCGACCAGACGAGCGCGGGAATGGTGTTGATGGTCAGGGCAAGATTGCGCTCACTGGTCCGGATGACTTCCTCTGCGCGCTTGATGTCGTCGATGTCGGTCAGCACGACGTACCAGCCCGTGACCCGGGAGTCCTTGTCTCGCACCGGACTGGAGCGGACCAGGAACCACCGATAGACGCCGTCGGCCCGCCGGCACCGATGCTCGATGCTCCAGGCGGTGCCGGCATGGACGTTGCGCATCCACGCGTCGACCGCCCGTGGGAGATCATCCGGGTGGACCGCATCGGTGAGGGCCCATGTTCGCAGCTGCTCCTTCGTCTTGCCGAAGTAGTCGAGGATCTCGCGGCTGAAGAGCTCCACCTGCCCCGTCACGCTCATGGTCACCATCAGCCCGGGGTAGCTTTCGACCCAGCCGCTGAAGGTCTGGTGCTCTGCTTCCGCCCGCTTGCGTTCGGTGAGGTCCACCACGAACACGACGGCCTGCATCGGGTCGCCCTCGAGCGCTGCGGCGGCGATCAGCACCGGCACGCGGCTGCCGTCTTTCCGGAAATATTCCTTCTCGAAGAGGTCGGCGCTCCCGGTAGCACGCAGTTGCGCCACGGCCCGTTCGCCGGCGGATAGCCACTCGGCAGGGGTCAACTCGGGCCAGCTGATCCTTCCCGATTCGAGATCGGCGCGGGTCAAGCCCAGCATGTCGAGAAAGGCGTCGTTCGCCTCGGTAACCTGGCCGTCCACATTCGAGATCAAGACGCCCACCACATTGGCGTCGACGAGGCGGCGGATCTTCGATTCGCGCTGCTGGAGCTCGCGATAGAGGCGGCTGTTCTCGAGCGCCATCGCCGCCTGCGAGGCGAGGACCCGAAGGACGGCCGTGCGAGCGGGCGTAAAGACACCGCGCGCCAGGCTGTTCTCGAAGTAGAGCAGCGCAACGAGCCTGCCCTGCTTGACCAGAGGCAGACAGAGGGCCGACCGGATCTGCGCTTGCCGGATGTACTCATCGGCAGAGAAAGGGCTCGCGGCGGACGCGTCGTCCAGGATCACGCTCTCCTGGGTGCGGACCGCGTAGCGGATGACCGACTCGGCGACCTCGGAGCAGGAGAGGGGTGCCTCGCGCAGACGGACCGTGACGATGTCGCCGGAGGTGGTCGCTTCCGCCTCGATCGAGAGCTCGCCACCGCGTGGCAGGATGAGCAGCCCGCGTTCCGCACCCGCATGCTCGATGGCCGTGCGCAGCAGCGCCTCGATCAGCTTTTCTGGGACGATCTCGCCTGACACTGCTTCCGAGACCCTGACCACCGTCGCAAGGTCGAGCTGTTCGACCGGCGCGCCGATGGTCGCCTCAGCGGAGGTCGTCGCCTCCTCGCGGAGGTCCGGGTGGACGCGTTCGAGCTGCCGCACTTTGCCGTCGGCGCCCCAGCGAAGATACGCGTAGCGCGCGTTGCGGAGACAGGCCTGCGCGATGGTCTCCACACCACGGTCCGCGTAGAAGCGCGCGGCAAGCTCGTGGGACAGCGCCTCGTCGTGGACGAATCCGTTCTCGCGCGCCGAGCGGATGGCCTGCTCGTAGAGCCGCATGGCGTCGGGATCCCGCCCTTCGATGCGCGCGGTCTCTGCGGCCACCAAGGCGGCGCGGTTCTCGAAATTCTCGGGGCAATGCCGCGCCCATACCTCGAGCTGTCGAAGATGTGCCGCCACGGCGTCGAGGTGCCGCCGCCGTTCGTCGAGGGATGCGTCGTCGCACGCCGCGGCGTGGGTGAGGGCGCTGTAGAGCTCATATTCGGCCAGCTCGAGCGCGCCGGGGGACTCCGACATCAGGCCTTGCGCTCGAATCGACGCATCGAGGGCCGCTGCGTAGTCGCCTGCGAAGAAGCGAGCCTGCAACCTGCGGACCCAATACCAATACTCGCAGGCAAGGAGGTGTGGCTGGGTCGCGAAATGGTCTCGCATCCGAAGCTCGTCGAACCGCTCGTCGCTTAGCGAGCCGAAGGGATGCGTCAGTCCGCGGAGGTTCCGAATGAACGCCGCCTGGATATTGGCGCGGTCGATGTAGTCGCCGAATGCCGCCCTTCGGCTGTACTCCAGGCCGATTTCGGCTTCCTTCTCCGCCTCGACCAACGGCTCGCCCGCGAACAGAAGATTGGAGACGATCTCGCCGCGGCTCGCTACCGCCGAGTGGCGATCGCCGGTCTTGTCGGCAACGTCGAAGGTCGTGTGGACGAGTTCGCGACAAATCGCGATGTGTCTCGCCCATGGCATGAGACAGCTCGACAAGATCAGGCTGACGAAGCCCTCGAACTTCCGCAGCCCCTTGCGTTCGATCAATTCGTGACCGAGCCGACCGAAGCGAAAGCCAGCTTCGAAGTCGCCGAAGTTCCAGCTGGCGATGAACCCTAAGTATTCGTAGGCGAAACACGAGCTGTCGCAATGGCCTCGCTCCAGGCTGATGTCGACGGCTGCGCACACGATCAAGGACACGAGGTTCTTGTCCGTGATCACTGCACTCGGCAGGACCTTGGCCAGTACGTTCAGGATCGCGCGGGACGTGGGATCGGTCATCAGAGGCCGCGCCGCGAGCTCGTCGATTCCGACGCCATCGAGCTTTGAGCAGATCTGGCCGTAGGCTGTCTGCGCCTGCGCTTCCGTCGGGTGACCGGGAATATCGAGTCCTGCGTCACGCAGGCACTCGAGACAATTCGCGAGCCCACGGTCGGGCCGCCGGAGAGCCCACGAGACATCGGCCAGCAGGCAGGCCACGGCGGCTCGCTGGACCGCGTCTGCCGCGCGGGACGCGAGCATCGTGAGGCGCTCTTCCGCGGATGCCATCTCGCCGGTCAGGAACTCACATTCGGCTCGATGAAGCTCCAGCTCGAAGATCAGGTCGTGTCGCCGCTCCCAACGGTCCCTTGGCAGCAGCGCTACGCCGGCGATCAGATAGTTCAGCGCCGAGGCGTGGGCCGCGGCGGCCTTCGCGCGCTTGCCGGCGATCAGATTGAGCTCGGCCAGCTGCTCACGTTCGTCCGGCGAGGCCATGAGCGGGGAGCCGCGGTTGAGCTGACCGACGATCTCAAAGATCGCCTCCTCGCGTCTGTCGCTCTCGACGTGCGCGGTCAGCAGCCTTCCGATCCGGAGATGCGCTTGCGCACGCTGTTCTTCCGGTATGAGCGAATACACTGCCTCCTGGACGCGGTCGTGCACGAACCGGTACGAGTCCTGCGAACGGACGATCAGCTCCCAACGGCGGGCCTCCCAGAGATCGGAATGAACCTCCTCCTCGGACGTTCCGCGAACGGCTGAGAGGGTGGATGTCTCGGCTCGATTTCCGAGACACGCCAGATCCTTCAATGCCTCCTGGGTGGTCAGGGGGAGTCGGGTCAGCTTCCCGACCATGAGGTCCACGACATTGTCCTTATAGCCCTTGGCAGGCATGCGCCCCAGATCCCAGAGCCATCGCGCCTGGCCCGCGTCGAACGCGATCGACCCATCCTCGACGAGTTCCTGGATGAACTGGTTGGCGAAGAATGGATTGCCGTCGGTCTTCTGGTGCACAAGCTCCGCCAGCGGGATCGCGCGGTGCGGTTCGCAATGAACCGTATCCGCGATCAAGTGCGCCAGGTCGTCCTGGTTCAGCGGAGCCAAGACGATCTCCTGCACGACGATGCCTTTTTCGCGGATCCCCGCGAGCTTGCGCATCAGCGGATGCGACGCATCGACTTCGGTGTCCCGGTAAGCCCCGACGAGGAGCAGGTAGTGCAGGTCGCGCTGGACGAACACGTCCTCCAGCAGGTCGAGCGTTTCCGCATCGAGCCACTGCAGATCGTCGAGGAACAGTGCTAGCGGGTGGTCCGCGCGCGCGAAGACACCGATCAGCCGGCGAAGCGCCAGTTGGAAGCGGGCCTTCGCGTCCGGCGGCGAAAGCTCGGGAACGGCCGGCTGCTCTCCGATGATGAACTTCAGCTCGGGGATGAGCTCGACGACGAGTGCGCCGTTCGGGTCCAGCGCCTGTCGAAGGTCATGCCGCCAGGTAGTCAGCTCAGCCTCGGGTTTGCTCAGAAGACGAAGGATCAGGCTCTGGAAGGCCTGCGACAGGGTGGCGTAGGGAATATCGCGCTTGAGCTCGTCGAACTTCCCCGACGCGAACAGTCCGCGCGGGGGCACGAGTTGCTTGTGCAGCTCATTCACGACCGAGGACTTGCCGATGCCCGAATATCCGGAGACCAGCACGAGCTCCGGCGTCGCCCGCGAGACCACCCGGTCGAAGGCAGCGAGCAGCGTCTCGATCTCGTGCTCTCGCCCGTAGAGCTTCTCCGGGATCAGGAGGCGGTCGGGCGTGTCCTGCTGACCTGGCGGAAAATTGTCGATGTCGCCCCGGGCCTCCCACTGCATCAGACAGCGTCGCAGATCGCGCTCGACGCCGCCCGCGGTCTGGTATCGCTCCTCGGCTGTCTTCGCCAGAAGCTTCAGGATGATTGCCGAGACGGGGGCCGGCACGCTCGTAGACCGCTGCGCTGGCGGCACGGGCTTTCGGGCGATGTGGCTGTGGACCCACTCCATCGGATCTGCGGCACTGAACGGTAGAGCGCCCGTGAGCATCTGGTAGAGGGTGACGCCGAGGGCATAGAGGTCACTGCGGGAATCGATCGAGCGATTCATCCGGCCGGTCTGCTCGGGCGCCATGTACGGAAGCGTGCCGGCAATGACCTCCGGCGGCTCGGGCGTCTGCCGTTCGCGACGCAGGCGCGAGGCGATGCCGAACCCCGTCAGCCATACGCGGCCCGTCGCGGCGTCGACGAGGACGTTTGGCGGCTTGACGTCTTTGTGGATGATGCCGCGCGCGTGCAGCTGGCGCAGCGCCGCCGCCAGGCCGATCGCCAGGCGCAGGAAGAGCCCGACCTGCATGGGCGTTCCGATCAGCGCGTCCAGCGGTTCGCCGCCGCAGTCTTCGAGCACCAGGGTAGTCCGGCCTTCGAGCTCCGTGAGCGCGACTGGCCGAGCTGCCCATGCCGACTGGAGCTCGCCGGCGAGCGAATGCTCATGCCCGAGCCTCTTGAGGGTCGCGGGCGCAGGATGTTCGGAGACCGGTCGAACCAATAGGATCGAGGACTCGCTCGACGCCGTGGCCATTCGGCGGCGACCTCGATAGAGCGCGAGCGCCCCATCGGCATGGACCGGCTCGAGGACGTACTCGGAGAGATCCATCACGGCCACCTCATGCCCGGCCGCAGCGGTCCGGGCGCAATCTAGCTGACGCGTCGAGACCTGACCAGAGGCGGTCAGCTCATGGCGCGACTGATGCACCACAATCGTTGCGAGCTTGTTGCCGAGCGATCCGTCGTTTCCGAAGGCCCGCCTCGATTTCCCGCGAGCGAGCCATGTGATAGGAGCGGCTCGTGACGTCGTCATCCCTGCTGTTGATCGATGATGATCCGCGGATCGTACCGGAACAGGTACGTCACACGTTTCAAGCGCCGGAGTACAAGGTCGACATCGTCGCCAGCGGGAGAGACGGCGTCGATGCGGTCCGTCGCAGTCCCCCCGACGTCGTCCTGCTCGACATCCGCCTTCCCGATCAGTCCGGCATGGAGGTGTACGAACGCATCCGCGAGATCGACGCGCGCATCCCGGTCATCTTCATCACCACCACCAAAGCCGCGGAAGTCGCGATCGACGCGATGAAGCAGGGAGCGTTCGACTACCTGCAAAAGCCGCTCGACCTTTCGGAGCTCCGGCGCGTGGTGAGCGGAGCGCTCGAGGTCGTCCGGATGCGGGCCCCCGTCGCGCTTCCAGGAACGGCGCCGCAAGTCGCCACCGAGGGGATGTTCGGATCTTCGAAGGCGATGCTGGAGATCTACAAGTCGATCGGGCGGGTGGCGGCCCAGGACGTGACCGTCCTGATCACCGGGGAAAGCGGCACAGGGAAGGAGCTGGTCGCTCGGGCCATCTACCAGCACAGCGCGAGATCGAAGGAGCCGTTCCTCGCGCTCAACTGCGCGGCGATTCCCGAGAACCTGCTCGAGAGCGAGCTGTTCGGGTACGAAAAGGGCGCGTTCACGGGGGCCGATCGCCGCCGGATCGGCAAGTTCGAGCAGTGCAACGGCGGAACCATCCTGCTCGACGAGATCGGCGACATGCCGCTCCTGCTCCAGGCGAAGCTCCTCCGCTTGCTGCAGGAGAAGACATTCGAGCGCGTCGGCGGCAACGAGCCCATCCACGTGAACGTCCGGGTGCTCGCCTCCACGCATCGCGACCTGAAAGCGGGAGCCAACAAGTTCCGGCCCGACCTCTATTACCGGCTGAGCACGTTCACCATCCATCTGCCGCCGTTGCGCGAGCGAGCGGAGGACCTCCCGGCGCTCGTGCAGCATTTCGTCGACCTGTTCGGTCGCGAGATGGGACGCGACGTCCGCGAGGTGGCCCCGGAGACGATGGACCGCCTGCGGGCCTACTCGTGGCCGGGGAACATCCGCGAGTTGCAGAACGTTCTCCGTCAAGCGCTCCTGCGAGCGACCGGCAGCGTGCTGGTCCCTTCCTTCCTGCCGGAATTGTCGACCGCGTCCGCAAAGGCCGACGCTCCTGCCAGCGCGTTCGATCTGCTGGGGTTCATCCGCGAACGGCTCTTGCCGACCACGAACGACCTCATGGATCAGACCCACCGCGAGGTCGATCGGCACCTCTTGACGCTCGCGCTCGGGTTCACTAACGGGAACTACACCGAGGCGGCGAAGCTGCTCGGCATCTCCCGGCAGACCATGCGCGTGAGGCTCCGTACGCTCGGACTTTCGGTGACCCACTCGGTCGGGTCGAGCGACGACGAGAGCTGACGACATCGGACACTCCCCGACGGCAGCTTGGCCGCTACGTGCTCACCAACGCGCAAAGCAGGACGCGTGCCGAATGACGAGTGCGGGTCGCGTCCGAGTGGAGGTGCCGCATCTCGATGAAGCGGTGAACCTCTAGGTCGCGGGAAATTCCACCACCTGCTGGTGGAATCCTGACAAGACGCGGCTGAGATGGTGGCGTAGTGACAGCGTTCGCCTCGCCCCGTAGGATGCTTTCAGCCAGAGGATCCCATGTCTCTCGCCGCAACTGAGGGGACGCTGGGGCAAATCAGCCTGCGGATGGCAGGTACCCTGGAGACAGCAGAAGTCCTCTCTGAAATCAGCCGCGGACTGGTGAGGGATCTCGATGCCGCGCTCGCGCGCATCTGGATCGTCGGTCCCGGCGATCTGTGCGCGGACTGCATTCAAGCCCCGCGCTGTGAGGATCGAGCGAATTGCCTGCACCTGGTTACCAGTGCGGGTCTTTCCGAGAGCACCGACGGCGCCTACCGACGGGTTCCACTCGGTCAGCTCAAGATCGGCTGGATCGCGACCCGCCGCCAGCCGGTCTGCACGAACGATCTCCTCCACGATCCGCGCATCGTCGACAAAGAGTGGGTGCAGCGAGAAGCCCTGCGCTCGTTTGCTGGGTATCCGCTCGCGTTTCGCGATGAGCTGTTCGGCGTGCTCGCGATGTTCGCGCGCCGCTCGTTGACGACGGAAGAGTTCGAGCGGTTGGGCGCTTTCGCGGCCCAGGCAGCCATCGCGATCAAAAATGCCCGACTCTTCGACGAAGTCTCCCGGCTATCGAATCAGCTGCAGGCAGAGAACGCGTATCTCAAGCGAGAGCTGCGTCGCGACCAACCTTCGGCCATCATCGGCAGAAGCGCCGCCCTTCGTCGCGTGCTCGCCGATCTCGACCGTGTCGCGCCCACTCAGTCGACGGTGTTGCTCCTCGGCGAGACGGGTACGGGCAAGGAGCTCTTTGCGCAGCGCGTGCACGACCTCAGTCCGCGACGTGACCGCCCGCTGGTAAAGGTCAACTGTGCGGCGATCTCGCCGACGTTGATCGAGAGCGAATTGTTCGGGCACGAGAAAGGGGCCTTTACCGGTGCGCTGCAGCGGCGACTTGGTCGATTCGAGCTTGCAGATGGGGGCACGCTCTTCCTCGACGAGGTCGGGGAACTTCCCGCGGACGCGCAGGGGAAGCTGCTTCGGGTGCTGCAGGAGCGGGAGCTGGAAAGGGTAGGGGGCACCAAGCCGATTCGCGTCGACGTGCGAATCATCTGTGCGACGAACCGGGACCTGGAGGCTGACGTTGCCGCGATGCGCTTTCGCGCAGACCTGTTCTATCGTCTGAATGTCTTCCCCATTCGTATCCCGCCGCTTCGTGAGCGGCCCGAAGACCTCCCGCCCCTGATCGATTCGTTCGTCCAGGCACTCGGCACGCAGCTCGGCCGCCCGCTCCGCGGCGTCGAAGAGACGGCGGCGATGCGATTGCGAAGCTATGGCTGGCCGGGCAACGTGCGCGAACTCCATAACGTGCTCGAGCGTGCCGCCATCTTGACGCGAGATGGCGTCATCCGGCCGGAGGATTTACCGGAACTCGATTCGCCGGAGGACACCGGCGACGTTCCGAACGACGATTCGCTGAAACGGCGCGTCGATTCGTATGAACGATCGCTCATCGAGGAAGCGCTGCGATATTCGGCTGGCAACCAGTCAGAGGCCGCGCGACAACTGCACGTCAACCGCGCGACGCTCCTCTACAAGCTGAAGCTATACGGGCTGTAGCGCCTCGGATGATCGACCGGCGGCGATACTTGACCGGATCGGCCAGTCTTTGGTTGCCGGGGACACCATCCTGATTCGCCAAGTCGGCGCCGCCGACGGCTCGAGCAGCCGAAATTCAAGTCTGTTGTCCCAACCTCCGGCTGGCACGCGGCGTGCTCCTGCATGGCGGCATGAACATCTCCGTCTATTCCGATGCCGGCGCGCTGAGCCGCGCGGCCGCCGAAGAGTTCGTCCAGCTGGCGCGCGGTTCGATCCGGTCGCGCGGGCGGTTTAGCGTCGTGCTGTCCGGAGGCTCCACGCCTCGGCGGATGTACGAACTTCTGGCGGCGCGGCCGCTCAGGGAGAGTGTCGATTGGAGCCGGGTCGAAGTGTTCTGGGGCGATGAACGGGGAGTCCCGCCGGACCATCCCGACTCCAACTTCCACATGGCGTCCGCCGCTCTTCTCGAGCATGTGACGATCCCTCCAGACCGCATCCACCGCATTCGCGCCGAGGCTCCCGACCGCGCCGCCGCAGCGCGCGACTACCAGCTGGAGATCGCCCGGGCCTTCCAGGTCGACGGAGCGGGGGTTCCACCGTCGTTCGATCTCGTGCTTTTGGGGATGGGCAACGACGGGCACACGGCGTCGCTGTTTCCGAACGGCGAAGCGGTCCTCGAGGGACGGCGCTGGGCGGTGAGCGTCGAAGCGCCACAGCGGCCTCCGCCGTCGCGGATCACCCTCACCGCGCCCATCCTGAATCGCGCGCGGGACATCCGGTTGCTCGTCGCCGGTCAGGACAAAGCCGTCACGCTGCGCGCCGTGCTGCAGGGGCCGCACCAGCCCAGGCGGACGCCGGTCCAGCTGATCGAGCCGGAGAATGGCCGGATGATCTGGCTGGTCGACGAGGCCGCGGCCAGCGAGCTCGACAAGGCGGTAGTCGCATGACGGTTCTCGCTGGCGACGTAGGCGGAACCAAGACGGTGCTCGCGCTCGTCGAACCGCGCGATGGTTCGCTGGCCGTCGTCCGACAGGGCACGTTCCACAGCCGTGAGCTCCCGACGTTCGAATCGGTCGTCGAGCGCTTTCTTGCCGACGGACCCAGGGTCGGCATCGCCGCCGCTTGTTTCGGCGTCGCGGGCCCGGTGATCGACGGCCGGGTCAGGACGACGAACCTCCCCTGGCACCTCGACGAGGAGCGGCTTGCAGCGGCGATTCCGGCCGGACGCGTGCGGCTCCTGAACGATCTGGCAGCCATGGGGGAGGGCATGCTCGCCCTGTCCGCCGCGTCGTTCCAGATCCTCCAGCCGGGCGTGCCGCGCGACGGCGCCATGGCGCTCATCGCCGCCGGCACCGGGCTCGGCGAAGCCGTGCTTCATTGGGACGGAACGCGGCACGTCGTGGTGAGCTCGGAGGGTGGGCACGTCGATTTCGCGCCGCGCACCGATCTGGAAGTCGAGCTGCTCCGCTTCCTGCGGGACGAATTCGGCCACGTCAGCTACGAACGGCTGGTCTCGGGGCCCGGTCTCTTCAACATCTACCGCTTCCTGCGCAGCCGGAACAGCGCCTCGGAACCCGCCTGGCTGCGCGATCGGATCGAGAGCGGCGATCCGAGCGCCGCCATCTCCGAAGCCGGCTTGCGGGGCGAACACCCACTCTGCGTCCAGGCCCTGGACATGTTCGCCTCGATCTATGGCGCCGAAGCAGGCAACCTCGCCCTGAAGTCGCTGGCGGTCTCCGGTGTCCTCATCGGCGGCGGCATCGGGCCCAAGATCCGCACCAAGCTCGCGGACGGCGTGTTCCTGGCCGCCTTTCGGGACAAAGGCCGTTTCTCGTCGCTGATGTCATCGATCCCCGTGCGTCTCGCGCTCGAGCCGACTGCGCCGCTGCTCGGCGCCGCGAGGGTCGCGGCTTCACTGTAGACCTGCGGTCAGCCCGCGAGGGGACGATCCATCATCCCTGCATCTGCTCCAGAGTCTTGCCTCGCGTCTCGCGCACCGCGATCCACACGAAAGGCAACGAGACCGCGGCGGCCAGCGCGTAGAGCCCGTAGGTGCTCGCGAGACCGGCTGCTTTCGCCAGGGGCAGGAAGCTGACGGTGACGGCAAAGTTCGCCACCCAATTGGTCGCGCCCGATACCGCGAGGGCGGCGCCGCGCATCCGGTTGGGGAACATTTCACCGAGCAGCACCCACATCACCGGGCCCCACGAGATGGCAAAGGCGACCACGTACAGATTCGCGGCCACCAGGCCCGTCACTGCAGCGCCATGACCGAGCAGAGGCGTTCCGTCCGGTCCGATTGGGGCGGTGCCGAAGACGATCGCCATCGCCGCCAACGTCACCGCCATGCCGGCCGAGCCGACGAGCAGCAGCGGCTTCCGGCCGGCGCGGTCGACGAGCGCCATGGCCGGGATCGTCGCCAGGATGTTCACCAGGCCCGTGAGGATGTTGATGCGCAGGGCCCATTGCTCGGTGGCCCCGGCAGCCTTCCAGAGGACCTCGCCGTAATAGAAGATGATGTTGATTCCGACGAGCTGCTGGAAGACCGCCAGCCCGATTCCGGCCCAGACCACCGGGGCGACCCGTCGCGTTCCCTGCACGAACAAGTCCGACAACCGCCGGCGTTGCTCGCCCCGCAGGCTCTGCTCGATCTGGCGAGCCAGCGCTTCGGCGTTCCCGCCGATGCGAGCGAAGATCTTCAGGGCATCGCTCCGCTTGCCGTTCGCGACGAGGAACCGCGGCGACTCGGGAATGAAGTAGACGCCGACGAGAAATGCGACCGACGGGACCGCTTCCATCCAGAACATCCACCGCCAGGCGGGCTGCCCGAGCCAGAGCGTGGCGCTGGCTCCGCCCGCGAGTCTGGCGATGATGTCGTTGCTGAGAAAGGCGCAGAACAGGCCCGTGACGATGGCCATCTGCTGGAGCGACGCCAGACGGCCGCGGATCTGCGGGGGCGCCACTTCGGAGATGTACATCGGGGCTAGCACGCTCGCGGCGCCGATGGCCAGCCCTCCTGCGAGCCGCGACGCGATGAAGAACCCGGGACTGTTGGAAAAGCCGGTGCAGATCGCGCTGATGAGGAAGAGGACGGCATTCAGCAGCATCGTGGGACGGCGGCCCCGCCGGTCGGCGATCGTCCCGGCGACGAAAGCGCCGATCGCGCAGCCGATCAGCACCGAGGCGACGGCAAAGCCGGTCGTCGCGGCCCGAGTGCCGAACGTGTGGGCCAACGCGTCGACGGTCCCGTTGATGACGCCGCTGTCGAACCCGAAGAGGAAGCCGCCGATCGCGGCTACGGCGCTCAGCGCGATGACGTACGTCCACCGGTCGGGATCCGTCCTGGGCGCAGGCACCGCGCCGGCAGACTGAAAGTAGCCGATTGCGTCCGAGTGCTTCGCCGATACGAGCTCATCCACGGGCAGGCTCCTGGGAAAAAGGTGGGCGTCTCACAGGTTGATCCCTGCCTGGAGTCCGGCCACGAATGCGTCGCTCGTCTGGCCGGTGGCGCCCGGCCGGATCACGTACTGTACGTCGGGCTGCGCGAACAGCGCGCCTCCGAGGAACCACAGCCGATACGTCAGCTCGAGCGCGAGCTCGTGCTGCTGCACTCCGACCCTCGGATCCAGCAGTTGCTGGCGCCGCTGCGAGTCTCGCAGATCGTTGCTGAAGCGACCGTAGACGACACCGAGTCCGAGGACGTCGGCGGCCCGCGCCGGGAACAGGCCACGGGTGACCAAGGCGGCATTGGCGAAGACGGGCAACTGGCTGACG
>Ga0114129_10007710_pt1 | contig 15321 bp, 9 predicted proteins | sample RhiMetdeltSRZDD1_FD_80071 | JGI IMG/M metagenome (GOLD analysis project Ga0114129, IMG submission 80071) | Populus rhizosphere microbial communities from Tennessee, USA - Rhizosphere MetaG P. deltoides SRZDD1 (version 2) (version 2) | ecosystem: Host-associated > Plants > Roots > Rhizosphere >...
TGCAGGCGACCCGGGCGACGCCGACGCGCAACCTGGAGGGCTCGGGCCCCGCTACTCGTTCGACACGTTCATCGTCGGACGTTCGAATCAGTTCGCCCATGCCGCGTGCCGAGCCGTTGCCGAAGCCCCGTCGCGGTCCTACAACCCGCTGTTCATCTACGGCGGGGTGGGGCTTGGCAAGACGCACCTGATGCACGCGATTGGGCACTACGTCATCAATCACCTGCAGAGCCTGAAGCTGACGTACATCTCGTCCGAACGGTTCATGAACGAGATGATCAATGCCGTGCGTTACGACCGCATCCTCGACTTCCGCGAACGCTACCGGAGCGTGGACGTGCTGCTCGTGGACGACATCCAGTTCATCGCCGGAAAAGAGGGCACCCAGAACGAGTTCTTCCACACGTTCAACGCGCTCTACGACTCGCAGAAGCAGATCGTCATCAGCAGCGACTGTCCGCCGCATGAAATTCCGTCTCTCGAAGAGCGCCTGCGATCGCGGTTCGAATGGGGCCTGATCGCCGACATTCAGGCGCCGGATCTCGAGACCAAGGTTGCGATTCTGAAGAGAAAAGCCGAAGCGGAAGGTGTGCCGCTGCCCGACACGGTCGCGATTTTCATCGCCGGCAAGATCAAATCGAACATTCGTGAACTCGAAGGCTCGCTGATTCGGCTGATCGCGTATGCGTCACTCACGGGCCGGGAGATCTCGCTGCAACTCGCGCAGGACGTCCTGCGTAACGTGTTGCAGCACGACGACCGGGCAGTGACCATCGAAATCATCCAGAAACATGTAGCGGACTACTACCAGCTGAAGCTGGCCGAACTCAAGTCACGCAACAACTCGAAATCCGTGGCCATGCCGAGACAGATCGCGATGTATCTCTGCAAGTCGCTGACGAACGCGTCGTTGCCAGAGATCGGCAGGAGCTTTGGCGGGAAACATCACTCGACCGTCATCCACTCGATTCGCAAGGTCGAGGATCTCCGGCAGCGTGACGGAAATTTCAACAGCCTCATCAACAGCTTTATCGAGTCGTTCAGGTGAAAACTGGGCCGTTCCACGAGATTTCCACAGGGTCGAGCCTCAACGGCGGTGACGGGCTGTGGGCCGTTTGTTCACCGGATCAGGCTCGCGGTTTTGCACCGGATTCCCGCCGTAAACCCGTCCGTAGCCCCGCAGCAATCTCCACAGGCTAAGTATCAGAAATTTAAGGACTAATCGACGGAAAATCGGTTTTCAACAGCACCTATTTCTTGTTATAATCTTTTGTTCTTAGTTCTTCACATTTCTACTGAGGGGATCAGAGCGCCTCCGCAGCGTTCCCTTCGAGGTCAATGCCACCATGGAACTGGTTGTCCGCAAGACTGATCTGTTGCGTGAACTGCAGCTGTTCCAGGGCATCGTCGAGCGCAAGAACACAATCCCCATCCTCGCGAACGTGCTCATCGAGGCGAATGGCAACGAGGTCAAGCTGCTCGCGACGGATCTCGAGGTGGGGCTCCGCAGCAGGTGTACAGCCTCCGTCACGAAGGGCGGCTCGCTGACGCTGCCCGCCAAGAAGCTGTACGAAATCATCAAGGCGCTTCCTGAGACGGACGTGCGAATCGAGGAAGACCGGAACGGCGTCAAGGTTGCCGCCGACCGGTTCGATTCGCGGATGCAGACCCTTCCGCGAGAGGATTTTCCGACGCTTCCGGAGTCGACGGGCACGTCGAACGCGACGCTGCCCCGCGACGTGCTGAAGCAGATGGTCGCGAAGACGCAGTTCGCCATCACCGGTGAGGACACGCGTTATTTCCTGAACGGCGCGCTGTTCATCCTGCAGGGCGACTCGATGAGCCTCGTGTCGACCGACGGGCATCGGCTGGCGCTCGTGACCGTCGCGCGGGACAAGAGCAAAGCGAAGGGCAAGGCCGATGACGAAGTACGCGTCATCCTGCCGAGAAAGACATTGCTCGAGCTCGGCCGGTTATTGGCTGAAGGCGACGGCGATATTCAGTACGAGCGCGGCGAGAACCATCTGTTCTTCGACATCGGCGGACGGCTGCTGATCTCGCGGATGATCGATGGGCAGTTCCCCGCGTTCGAACGGGTCATTCCGAAGAGCAACGACAAGCGGGTGGAATTCGACCGCGATCGGCTGACGAGCGCGGTCAAACGCGTGGCGCTTTTGTCGAACGAGCGCTCGCGCGCGGTCAAGTTCCAGATCGACAAAGGGAAGGTGGAAATCGCATCGAGCAGTCCGGAATTCGGCGAGGCGAAGGAAGCCATCATCGTGGATTACAGCGGAGCTCCGGTGACGATCTGCTTCAACGCGCAGTACGTCCTGGACTTCCTGAGTGTGGTCGAAACAGACGTCGTGGCGCTCGAGTTCAAGGATGAGATGAGTCAGGCCGTGATGAAGCCGGTCGGCGCCGAGGGATACGACTACACCTACGTGATCATGCCGATGAGGGTCTGACGCCCGGGCCTGCTCACGCCATCATTCATGTCTCAACTAGAACCACCGAACGACGAGCCGCGTCTGCAGGCCGACGCGGAAGCTCCATCTGACGCTTCCGCGTCCGCGAGCACCAACGGAAACGGCGCCGGCGACGACTACGGTGCAGACAAAATCAAGGTCCTCGAGGGCCTCGAGGCCGTCCGCAAGCGCCCGGCAATGTACATCGGGTCCACCGGTGCGCCAGGCCTGCACCATCTGGTCTACGAAATCGTCGACAACTCGATAGACGAGGCGCTGGCGGGATTCTGCGACCAGGTCAGCGTCACCCTGCACATCGACAACTCCGTCACGGTCGTGGACAACGGCCGCGGCATCCCCGTGGACCAGCATGTAAGCGGGCGATCGGCGGCCGAGGTCGTCATGACCGTCCTGCACGCCGGCGGCAAGTTCGACAACGACAGCTACAAAGTGTCCGGCGGTCTGCACGGCGTGGGAGTATCCGTCGTCAACGCGCTGTCGGAGACGCTGGATCTCGAAATCTGGCGTAACGGGCAGGTGTACAGGCAGTCCTACGAACGCGGGACACCCTGCGCCGACCTCGAGATGACCGGCACCACGAAGAAGCGCGGCACCAAGATCACGTTCAAGCCCGACGCCCAGATCTTCGAGACGATCGAATTCAGCTTCGACATCCTGGCGCAGCGGCTGCGGGAGCTCGCGTTCCTCAACGGCGGCGTCACCATCACGATAGACGACGAGCGAGACGGCAAGAACCACAAGTTCCTGTACGAAGGCGGCATCAACGCCTTCGTCCAGTATCTGAATCAGAACAAGGCGGCGGTCAACGACAAGCCGATCTACATGCACGGCGAGAAGGACGGCATCGACGTCGAGATCGCGCTGCAGTGGAACGACGCCTATACGGAGACGGTCTACTCGTTTGCGAACAACATCAACACCCACGAAGGCGGCACGCACCTGTCGGGCTTCCGCTCGGCGCTTACCCGCACGATCAATTTTTACGTCGGCAAGAACAACCTCGCCAAGGACCTGAAGGACGCGAGCATCGGCGGCGACGATATCCGTGAAGGGTTGACGGCGGTGGTCAGCGTGAAGATTCCGCGGCCGCAGTTCGAAGGCCAGACGAAGACCAAGCTCGGGAACACCGAGGTCAAGGGGATCGTTGAAGCGATCGTCAACGACAAGCTGGGCGCATATCTCGAAGAGAACCCCGGCGTCTCCAAGCGCATCATCAGCAAGGCCGTCGACGCTGCGCGGGCGCGCGAAGCCGCGCGAGCGGCGCGCGATCTCGTGCGCCGGAAAGGCGCGCTCGACAGCAGCAGCCTCCCAGGCAAGCTGGCCGACTGCCAGGAGCGCGATCCCGCGCTCAGCGAGATCTACATCGTCGAGGGCGAGTCCGCAGGCGGATCGGCGAAGCAGGGACGCGATCGGCGCTTCCAGGCGATCCTGCCGATCAAGGGCAAGATCCTGAACGTCGAGCGGGCACGCTTCGACAAGATGCTGAGCAGCGACGAGATCAAGACGATGATCGCGGCGCTGGGCTGTGGCATCGGTACCGAGGATTTCAACGCGGCCAAGGTCCGCTACCACCGCATCATCATCATGACCGACGCGGACGTGGACGGATCGCACATCCGCACGCTCCTGCTGACGTTCTTCTACCGTCAGATGCGCGCGCTGGTCGACAGCGGATACGTGTACATCGCGCAGCCGCCGCTGTTCCGCGCGAAGCGCGGGCGCAGCGAGACGTTCATCCGCGATGAGCGGGCGCTCGAGGCCTGGCTGATCAAGCGGGCGGTCGAGTCGCGGGTCGTGGTGCTGCCGGATGGCACCGAGATCAGCGGCGATCAGCTCGAGCGGACGATCGAGAAGCTGATGGCCTTCCGCAAGTTCCTGCAGATCGTCGAGCGCCGCGGTCCGTCGCGCGATGTGGTCCTGGCGATGCTCGACCGCGACGTTCGCGACAAGACGTTCTTCAGCGAGAAGGCGCGTGTGGAGGGACTCGCAGAGGCCCTGGCCACGAAGACCAGGTCCGCGACGATCCAGGCCGACGAGGAGCATCAGGCGTTCGCGATCGACCTCGAGGACCGGAGCGGCGGGTATCCGCGCCACCATCGACTCGATCAGGACTTCATCACCACCGCGGAGTTCCGCACGCTGGCGAACAGCTACCAGGACGTCAAGGGCATGATCGGCCCGATGATCGTGAAGACGACCGGGCCGGCCGAACCTGAGGAGCCGGCGCCAGAGAGTGGCACTGCCACGGCGAATGAGACGGCGATCGGCGGCGCACCGCTGGACGCGGCCACCCGGCTGGCGGCGGAGCCGAAACCGCTCGACGCGTCCGGGTCGCCGAAGCCGGCGCCAAAGTCGGGCCGCGAGGCCGAGGTGCGCGTCGAGTCGCTCGACGAGCTCGTTGAGTTCTTCACTGCGGCCGGCAAGAAGGGCGTCGCCATCAACCGCTACAAGGGTCTCGGCGAGATGAATCCGGACACGCTCTGGGAAACGACCATGAACCCGGAGACGCGGACGCTCGCGCAGGTCCGCGCGGAAGATCACATGGAAGCCGACCTGATGTTCACCACGCTCATGGGCGATCAGGTCGAGCCACGCCGCAAGTTCATCGAAGACAACGCGCTCGATGTGAAGAATCTGGATATTTGAGCCGGGCGTCCGCGTCCCCACCGTCCATCACGACATGACCGACAGCAGCAACAAGATCCCAGTCAACATCGAAGACGAAATGAAGCGCTCGTACATGGATTACGCGATGAGCGTAATCATCGGGCGAGCGCTGCCTGACGTCCGCGATGGGCTGAAGCCCGCGCACCGCCGCGTATTGTACGCTATGCGGCACATGGGTCTGGCGTCGAACCGCGCGTATCGCAAGTGTGCGGCGGTGGTCGGCGAGGTGATCGGCAAGTTCCACCCGCACGGTGACGCCGCGGCGTACGACACGCTCGTGCGCCTCGCGCAGGATTTCAACATGCGCTATCCCCTGGTCGATGGCCAGGGGAACTTCGGCTCGATCGACGGCGATCCACCGGCGGCCATGCGCTACACGGAGTCGCGCCCGGAGCCTGCGGCCGAAGCGCTGATGGCCGATCTGGACAAGGAGACCGTCGACTTCGTTCCCAACTACGACGAGACGACCGAAGAACCAACGGTCCTCCCGGCGCCGTTCCCGAACCTGCTCGTCAATGGATCGTCGGGCATCGCCGTCGGCATGGCGACCAACATCCCGCCGCACAACATGCGGGAGGTAATCGACGGCGTCATTGCCGTGATCGAGGCGCATGGCGAGTCTGCTGACGCCAAATTCCGCGCGCTGCTCAAGGTCATACCGGGTCCCGACTTTCCATCCGCCGGCTTCATCGTCGGACGCCAGGGCATCTTCAACGCTTACCGCACCGGCCGCGGCGCCATCACCATGCGCGCCCGCGCCAAGGTCGAGGAGAGCAAGAAAGGCGACAAACTCTCGATTGTCGTCAGCGAGATCCCTTACCAGGTCAACAAGGCACGGCTGATTGAGAAGATTGCCGAGCTGACGCGCGAGAAGGCGATTGACGGCATCTCGGACATTCGCGACGAGTCGGATCGCGACGGCATGCGCATCGTGATCGAGCTGCGCCGCGGTGAGGTGGCCGAGGTCGTTCTCAACAATCTCTACAAGCACACGCAGCTGCAGACGACGTTCGGCATCATCATGCTGGCCATCGTCGGCGGCCGGCCGCGAGTGCTGCCCCTGCTCGCCATCGTCGAACACTTCATCGACTTCCGTCGCGAGATTGTCCGGCGACGCACGGAGTACGAACTTCGCAAGGCGGAGGCGCGCGCGCACATCCTGGAAGGGTTGAAGATCGCGCTCGATCACCTCGACGCGGTCATCAAACTCATTCGCGGGTCGCGCAACCCGGCCGAAGCGCGTGAAGGGCTCGTCACGCAATTCAACCTCAGCGTCGTGCAGGCGCAGGCGATTCTCGACATGCAGCTTCAGCGCCTCACCGGCCTGGAGCGTCAGAAGATCGTCGACGAGCTCGCCGAGCTGATGAAGATCATCGAGCGGCTCCGCGCGATCCTGTCGAGCGACGAGCTGCTGATGCAGGTCGTTGTCCGGGAGCTCAAGGAGGCGCGTGAGCGCTTCGGCGACGAGCGGCGGACCGAGATCATCGACGAGAGTGGCGAGTTCCGGATTGAAGACCTGATTGCCGACGAGGACATGGCGATCACGGTCACCAACACGGGTTACATCAAGCGCACCCCAATCTCGACCTATCGCATGCAGCGCCGCGGCGGCAAGGGGCGGATCGGCATGCGCACGCGTGAAGAGGACTTCGTCAGCCACCTCTTCATCGCGTCGACCCACTCGTACATCATGATCTTCTCGGACCGCGGCCGGGCGTACTGGCTGAGGGTCCACGAGGTGCCCGACGTCGGTCCCGGCGGCAAAGGCAAAGCGATCGCCAACCTCGTGTCGATGGAGGAGCGGGAGAAGATCGCCGCGCTGCTCGCGGTCAGGGAGTGGCCGGAGGCGGAGGGTCAGCAGTTCGTCGTCATGGGCACGCGCAAGGGCGTGATCAAGAAGACGGACCTCTCGTCGTTCAGCAATCCGCGCGCGGGCGGCATCATCGCCATGGGCGTCGAAGAAGGCGATTCCGTCATCGCCGTCGAAGTGTCAGACGGCACCGAGCAGATCTTCCTGGGCACGCGCGACGGCATGGCTATCCGTTTCGACGAAACGGATGTTCGGCCGATGGGCCGGACGGCCTACGGCGTCCGCGGCATCAGCCTTCGCGAGGATGACGAGGTCGTCGCAATGGATGTGGTCCGCGCCGGCGCCACGATGCTCACAGTCACGCAAAACGGTTACGGCAAACGCACTGACCTCGAGGAATATCGCGTCCAGTCCCGCGGCGGCATCGGCATCATCAACATCCAGACCAGCGATCGCAACGGGAAGGTCGTCGGCATCGCCTACGTGCACGACGACGACGAGCTGATGCTGATCAGCCAGCAGGGAAAAATCCTGCGCATGGTGTCGCGCGACGTGCGGGCGATCGGGCGCGCCACACAGGGCGTGCGGCTGCTCGGCGTCGAGGAAGGCGATCAGGTCGTATCCGTAGCCCGCCTCGCCGAACGTGAGGAAGAGGAAAACGGCAACGGCTCCTCAACATCCGAGCCGCCGGCGGGCGGTGAATCGGTCCCGCCCGACGACTCGACCGCCTGACGCGCTTCCACGCGTCTCCCTGACACGCGTTACGGCTCGCGGATGACAACGGATGCCGCGCCCCGGTCCTTGATCAACCGATCGATCGCCTGCTGCATCCGCTCGCGCCTCTGGAGAACGGCGCGGATTTCCGATTTGCCCATCCACTGGCTCAGCGTAGCCGTGAGCATCGGCTCGTCGAGCGTCTTCATGCGATCCCATAGGTCGCCGTCAATCTGGTTCATCTGGTGGTACAGGTCACGGTTCGACGTCAGCGACCGCGAGTGATCAATCAGAATCAGGTTCCAATCGTCGTCTTTCAGCCAGTTCCCGAGGTTCGGATCGAGATTCCCAATCAGGTTGTCGTACATCATCGCGCGCACCAGCTGCAGGTTCCAGCGTGACGCCTGATCGCGGGGCGCCTGGATCGTCTGGCCAAGCTCGGTGAACGTCGTGACGTTGCGCACCCACATCACGGCAGCGCCGACCTCCCCGCCAATGCGCCTCTCCACCGTCGGGGGAACCATGTCGAGACGGATCAATTTGTCGATTTCGTACGCCGCGATTTCGGCCTTGTAACTTTCGTAGAATCCCGATGGATACCATCCGGGCCTGATCGGTTTCCATGCGACCGCTTCGATGGGCCCGCCACCCGTCAGCGCCACTTTCCTCGGTCCAGTAACGCCAACCGAGATCTTTTCCTGCGGTCCGGCCGCGGTGGCTGTCCGAATCAACTCCTCGAACTCTGCGTGGCGGCCAATCCACGTTTTGGCGCCTGAGGGCGGTGAGGCCGTTTGCAGTGACGCGTGCGGAACCGCGCCGAGAACGAGGGTCACGACCGGTGCGAGGAGCCAGGCGGCGGGGCGCATGTGGGCCTCCCTCTTTCCAGTAGTGGACATTTTGACGGGGAAGACGCTCTTATACGCCCCGCGCCGTCGAAAAGCAACGGCGCCGAGGGTTCTCAGCGATAGCGATACAGCTTGATCCGCTGCATCGACGGCGCCCTGGGGGAAGACGCAGATGGCGGCCCTGATGGGTCTCGTCGCCGCTCAGCCATCGAAGCGGTGGCCGATCTCAGGCCGGCTGCAGCTTCGCGTACTTTGCCAGCAGCTTCTTTACGCCCACCGTGTTGAAGCGGACCGTGATCTTCTGATCGTCGTTGTGCTCTTCGACCGAGATCACGCTGCCCACGCCGAACTGCGCGTGGCGCACGCGCATCCCGGCGCGGAGACCGAACAGCGATTGATCTTCTTCTTCGTAGGCGTAGGCCGTTTCGGTTTCCCGCACCCTGCCGGTGCGGCCCTTGCGGCCGTACGGGTTCGTCCGAAACTCGTAGTGGCTGTGCGCGAACGTCCCCTGGTAGGGCGACGAGAACGACGGCGCGATGCGATCGACGAGCTCGGAGGGAACCTCGTCGAGGAACCGCGACGGTTCAGTGGATTGATATTCCCCAAAAACCCGCCGACGGGCCGCGCTGGTCAGCACCAGACGTGACTGTGCCCGCGTCATGCCGACGTAACACAGGCGACGTTCCTCTTCGATCTCTTCTTCGTTGTCGGCAGAGCGCGAATGCGGGAAGAGCCCTTCTTCCATCCCCGCGATGATGACGACCGGAAACTCCAGTCCCTTCGCCGCATGCATCGTCATCAGCCAGACGCGCGCGTTGCGGCTCCCGGATTCCTCGTCGGCTTCCGACAGCAGGGACAGACGATCGACAAAGCCGCCCAGCGAGGCTTCCGCCTCGCGAACCTCATAGTCGCGCGCGGCGGACACGAGCTCCATCAGGTTCTCGATTCGCTCGTTCGACTCCTCTGAGTTGTCGTCGCGAAGGTCCTTCAGGTAGCCGGTCTGATCGAGGACCTTGCCGATCGTGATCGACACCGAATCGTTCCGCGCCACATGGGCCAGCGCAACGATCAGATCGCGGAAGACCTTCAGGGCCGCGACCGCGCGGGACGTCAGCTTGCCATCATCCACGGCATACACGAGTCGCGCCCAGAGCGATCGGGCCGACGAGATCTCCTGAAGGCCGGCGGCAAGCAGCGGCGGCGCCTCAGCGATCACGGCATCGGGGTCGATCGCCTGAAGCGAATCCATCACACCCTTGCCGATTCCACGTGCCGGCACGTTAATCACCCGTCTGAGGCTCACGTCGTCGTGCGGGTTGATGATCAACTTCATGTACGCGAGCAGGTCCTTGATTTCCTTGCGCTCGTAGAAGCGAACGCCCCCGATGACCTTGTAGGGAATCGCTTCACGCATCAGCGAGTCTTCGATCGCTCTCGACTGCGCGTTGGTCCGGTACAGGATGGCGGTCGTGGCCTCGACATCCTCCGCGCGCGCCTGTTTCACGGTCCGCGTGATGAAATCCGCCTCCTCGAGCTCGTCGCCGCCGCGGAAGTTGACAATCCGCGAACCACCCTTGCGGTCGGTCCACAGGCGTTTGTCTTTACGATTCCGGTTCTGCTGGATGACGGCAGATGCGGCATCGAGGATGACCTGCGTGGAACGATAGTTCTGCTCGAGCCGCACGATACGGGTTTCCGCGAAGTCGTGCTCGAAATCGAGGATGTTCTTGAGGTCGGCGCCGCGCCACTTGTAAATGGACTGATCGGGGTCTCCGACGACGGCGAGGTTTCGATGCACTTCGGCCAGGCGCCGAATGAGCAGGTACTGCGGCCGGTTCGTATCCTGATACTCGTCGACCATCACGTATTTGAACTTCCGCGCGTAGAAATTCCGCGTCTGCTCCGACGTCTCGAACAGCTCGACCGTTTTGAGCAGCAGGTCGTCGAAGTCGAGCGCATTGCTGTCTCGCAGGGCAACCAGGTATCGCTCGTAGACCTTCGCGATCTGCTCGTCACGCAGGTTGTAGTTGCCCCTGAGCGAGTCCGGCCCCTCCATCCGGTTCTTCGCCTGACTGATCCGCGACAGCGCCATCCGCGGCGGCACCAGCTTGTCGTCGATGTTCAGATCCTTGAGCGCCTGCTTGACGACGGCGACCTGATCCGAGGAGTCGTAGATCACGAAATCTCGCGAGAGCGAAATCTTCGGCGCCTCCCTCCGCAACAACCGCGCACAGAGCGCATGAAATGTCGACAGCCAGACACCCTTGGCCTCGTCGCCAATCAGCCCCTCGACCCGCTCCCGCATCTCGCCCGCGGCCTTGTTGGTGAACGTGACCGCCAGCACTTCGCCCGGTTCTGCATGCCCGTCCCCGATGATGTACGCGATGCGATAGGTAATCACCCGCGTCTTTCCAGAGCCCGCGCCAGCTAGGATGAGGAGCGGACCGTCGATCTGCAGGACGGCTTCGCGTTGTTCGGAGTTGAGGTTGGAGAGGAAGTCCATTGGGGCAGAGTCGATTATAGCTTTGCTGAATCCGTAATCCGTGGTCCGTGTCTCGCCGAACATCAGACGGCGAATACGACGGCAGCCATCAGAGTCAGACTGACCATGCCGAGCTTTTTCAGGCGCCGGGCACGAATAGATCGCGCAAGGCCATGAAGAAGTTGATTGGTGCGATTCAACTGTAGTTGAAGCTGGTCCACGTCAGTGCGAGAAAGTAGACCGACCCGGGCCGCCAGCTCCATCTGAGTCTCCAGCTCACCAACCGAGCCGAGAGAGATGCGCACGTGTCGGGCAAACAATCCGTCGCTGCCAGTCGAGAACCCCTCCGCAACGTTTGAAGGCACAGATACTGCGGCACTGCGAATCTGAGCGCTGAGCTCGAATCGTTCCTCGCGTGGAAGTTTCTGTGCGATGCGATAACAGGCTTCGGCGAGCTTCATTGCCTCGTTCCAGGCATCAAGGTCTCTGAAGCAGCGAATGGGTTTGTTCGTTGTCCGGTTCTGCATTTTGCACAACCCGCCTCGACCCGTGAGGTGGCAGATCCTGCGATCAATCGGGCGAAGTCGTTGATGGCCGTATCAATTGTTCGAGCGAGGCAAGAAACGAACCACGGACCACGGACCACGGACTACGGACTACGATCCACGCCCCACGCCGTAGTACTATTCGTGTGAATGCCCTCAACCCTCCTGAACAAAGTTTGGAACGCTCATACGGTCCGAACTCTCCCCACCGGCCAGACGCAACTCTTCGTCGGCCTCCACCTCATTCACGAGGTCACCACTCCGCAGGCGTTCGACATGTTGCGGGCGCGGGGGTGGAGGGTGAGGTTTCCGTCACGCACGATTGCGACGGTCGATCACATCGTGCCGACGCGCGATCAGCGGCGGCCGTTTAGCGATGTGATGGCTGAAGAGATGCTCGCGGCGCTGGAGCGGAACTGCCGTGAGGCGGGCATCAGGTTGTTCGACATCAGCAGCGGCTCCCAGGGCATCGTCCACGTGATCGGACCGGAGCTGGGACTGACGCAGCCGGGGATGACGATCGCGTGCGGCGACAGTCATACGTCGACGCATGGGGCGTTCGGGGCCGTGGCGTTCGGGATAGGCACGTCGCAGGTGCGTGACGTCCTTGCGTCACAGTGTCTCGCCATGGAGCCTCTGAAGGTCCGGCGCATCGAGGTCGATGGACGGCTGTCACGCGGTGTCTATGCGAAGGACGTCATTCTCGAGATCATCCGCCGGCTCGGCGTGAACGGCGGTGTCGGTTTCGCTTACGAGTACGGGGGCCCTGCGGTCGATGCCATGACGATGGACGAGCGCATGACGATGTGCAACATGTCGATCGAGGGGGGAGCGCGGGTCGGCTATGTGAACCCCGATGAGACGACGATCGAGTATCTGAGGGGACGGACGTTTGTGCCGGCTGGTGACGCGTTTGAGCGCGCGGCGGAATGGTGGAAGAGCATGCGCTCGGATCCCGGCGCCGCCTATGACGATGAGGTCAGGATTGACGCCGGGGCGATCGCGCCGACGGTGACATGGGGGATCAACCCTGGCCAGTCTGTATACGTGGACGAACGATTGCCGAAGCCCACGGACGTCCCGCCAGGCGAACGCGCGTCGCTGGCCGAAGCGCTGGAGTTCATGGGATTCCACGGCGGCGATCCGATCAGCGGCACGCGCATCGATGTCGCGTTCGTGGGTTCCTGCACCAACGCGAGGCTCTCCGATCTCCGCGAAGCGGCGCGCATCGTCCGGGGGCGGCACGTCGCGCCGCATGTGAGGGCACTGGTCGTGCCGGGTTCGCAGAGCATTCGCGCCGCAGCGGAACGCGAAGGGCTCGATCGCATCTTTGCCGAGGCGGGTTTCGACTGGCGCGGCGCGGGGTGCTCGATGTGCCTGGCCATGAACCAGGATCGGCTCGAGGGTCGCGAGATCTGCGCGTCCTCGTCGAATCGGAACTTCAAGGGCCGCCAGGGGAGCCCGACGGGGCGCACCTTGCTGATGAGCCCGGCCATGGTGGCGGCAGCCGCGCTGGCTGGAGAAGTGGTCGACGTTCGAAACGTCGCGGTGTAGGCGGCTCAGGAGACGTTGATGGCCATTGATCGAATCACGAGCATCGAGGGGACGGGACTGCCGCTGCCAGGCAACAACATCGACACCGATCGAATCATTCCGGCGCGATTCCTCAAGTCGGTGTCGTTCGAAGGGCTCGAGACCCACCTGTTCGAAGACGATCGTTCGCAGGTCGAAGCCCAGGGTGGCACGCATCCGATTGCCGACGCGCGCTTCACCGGCGCGTCGATCGCGATCGTCAACCTGAACTTCGGATGCGGCTCGTCGCGTGAGCACGCGCCGCAGGCGATCAGGCGGCGTGGGATCCGCGTGGTGGTCGGGCAGTCCTTTTCCGAGATCTTCTTTGGGAATTCGGTCGCGCTCGGCCTTCCGTGCGTCTCAGTCGATGCAGAGACAGCTCAGGCCCTGCAGCGCATGGCGGAGGCCGATCCGTCGGCGCGGCTGGAGGTCGATCTCGCTGGTCAGCGTATCAATGCCCTCGGTTCGAGCTGGCTCTGCTCGATGCCCGCCAGCGCTCGTGATGCGTTCCTCAACGGAACCTGGGATGCCACCGGGATGCTCTTGGATAACTTCGCTGAGGTCGAAGCGGTCGCGGCGCGGCTGCCTTATGTGGGGTGGTCGGGGTTACGGTAGGTGGAGATCGTGAGGTCCGGCTGAAGGCCACAGGTGGTCCGGGGAAAGCCGGACGCCACGGAGGTCCGGCTGAAGCCGGACGCTACGAACGCGTGCGGCGGCCGGGTGAAGGGGCGCGCTCGTGGATTGCTCGGGCCGACTCCAAGAAGGCTTCGACGGCGTGTGACAGCTCACCCCGGCGACAGACCAGCCGGACCTGACGGCCGCGGCTCAGTCCAGGAATCCTTATCGCGACCAGCTGCCCGAGCGCAATCTCCGCGAGCGCGCAGCGGCGAGGCAGGACCGCAACGCCGATCCCCATTTCAACCGCCCGCTTGATGCCGTCCAGACTTGGCAGCGCAATCTGGATGTTGATCGGCGCGTGACGGCGCTCGTAGAGGCGGAGGACCCGCTCGCGCGCAGGAGAGGGGTCGTTATGGGCGATCACGGTCTGACGTCCGACCTCTTCAAGCGAGACCCGCTTGTGTCCGGCGAGCGGGTGCTTCGGGTTCGTCAGCAGCACGAGCTCGTCGTTCCCGAGCAGGATCGATTGCAGGCCCTTTTCCGACGGCTGGAAGGTGAGGACGCCGCAGTCGAGCGCTCGATTCAGGATCTCGCCCGCCACCTGCCGCGAAGGAACCCGGCGCACTTCGACGAGGACCTGCGGATGCGCCGCCGCGAACGTCTCGAGAGAGGGCAACAGTGCGTGGACGGCCGCCTCGTTCGCGCCGATGACGACCCGGCCGCGCCGTACCTGCTGCAGCTCGCGGACCGCCTGCTCGGCATCAGACGCAAGCCGCACGAGCCGCGTCGCGTAATCCCGCAACAGCACGCCGGCCTCGGTCAGCGCACCATTGCGCGACGACCGGTCGAAAAGCCGGTCGCCGATCTGATCTTCGATTCGCCGGATGGCCTGGCTGACGGCAGGCTGCGTCCGGTGGAGCTTGCTGGCGGCGGCCGAGAAGCTGCGTTCGCTGGCAACGGTGAGGAAAGTGGTCAGATCCTGCAGCTGCATACAGCATCATAAGTAGCATTTATCAAAACGGCAAAACTATAAATTGGACTCGCATGCGCCGGGAGTGTACAACCAAGACTGGGAGCATGCGATGTCTACACGACTGACGATTTTCGACACGACGCTCCGGGACGGCGAACAGGCCCCCGGGTTCTCGATGCGCACGGACGAAAAGCTGAAGATGGCGCGCCAGCTGGCGGCCCTCGGCGCAGATATCATCGAAGCAGGGTTTCCCATCGCCTCGGACGCCGACGCCGAGTCCGTCCGGATGATCGCCACGCACGTCCGCGGTCCGGTGATTGCCGCGCTTGCCCGCTGTCACCCCGCGGACATCGACCGCGCCGGATGGGCGCTCGCACCGGCGCCGCGACGCCGCATCCACGTGTTCATCGCGACCTCCGACCTGCACCTCGAACGCAAGCTCCGCATGTCCAGGGAAGCCTGCCTCGAGGCCGCGGTTGCGGCCATCCACCGCGCCCGTCGCTATGCGGACGATGTCCAGTTCTCTGCGGAGGATGCGACGCGCAGCGACATGGATTTTCTGTGCCGGCTCGTCGAAGAAGTGATTTCCGCAGGATGCACGACGATCAA
>Ga0114129_10007711_pt1 | contig 15320 bp, 12 predicted proteins | sample RhiMetdeltSRZDD1_FD_80071 | JGI IMG/M metagenome (GOLD analysis project Ga0114129, IMG submission 80071) | Populus rhizosphere microbial communities from Tennessee, USA - Rhizosphere MetaG P. deltoides SRZDD1 (version 2) (version 2) | ecosystem: Host-associated > Plants > Roots > Rhizosphere >...
AATCGTGTAGAATGAATGTCCGTTTTCGTAAAAAGGAGGGCCTGTCTACATGAGATCGACTGCCGATCGTGCTCGGGACAGGTCCGCCTCGCGGGTCTAGCGCACATCCCTCCAGGCGCGGCCGAATCTCCCCGACAACTGAATCGTTGCGCACGTCAGGAGAGTCGACGTGTCTGCCTTGGAGCGTCTCGGATGGAACGCGTTTTTTGATCAACAACGCGCGAACGTGGATCGCCGCGATCTGCGCTTCGCGCGAGTGGTGGAAGAGCAGCGCGGCGCGTACCGGGTGGCGGGGGAGCTCGACGGCTGGACGGAGGTCAGCGGTCGCTTTCGTCACGAGGCCGCATCGGCCGCGGATTACCCGGCCGTCGGCGACTGGGTCGGCGTCACCGATCACATCATCCACGTGCGGCTCGACCGGAAGAGTACCGTCTCGCGTGCAGCGGCAGGTCGCGCGGTCGGTGAGCAGGTCGTGGCGGCCAACGTCGACACGATGTTTCTCGTCACGGCATTCGGGGGCGATCTCAATCCGCGCCGCCTCGAGCGCTATCTGACGATGGTGTGGGAGTCCGGCGCCGTGCCGGTGGTGCTGTTGAACAAAGCCGATTTGTCGGCGGATCCAGTCGCGGAGCGCGAGGCGCTTCGCTCGCGATTGCCGTTCGTCGATGTCGTCATCGTCAGCGCGGTCGCCACGAGCGTCGAGCAGTCCGCGAGGGCGGGCTTCGATCCGAGCGAGGCGCTCGCGCCGTACCTGCGGCCGGCGCAGACCATCGCGCTCGTCGGCTCGTCTGGCGTCGGCAAATCGACGCTGATCAACCGGCTGCTCGGATTGGACGCACAGCGGATCGGCGATCTCGCCGGCGACGGCCGCGGCCGCCACACGACCACGGCGCGAGAGCTCGTCGAGCTGCCCGGCGGCGCGCTGCTGATCGACACACCGGGAATGCGGGAGCTGCAGCCGTGGGGCGACGAATCGGCGGTCGAGTCGGCGTTCGACGACATCGCGGCGCTCGCGGAAGGATGTCGCTTCGCCGACTGCGCGCATGCCGGCGAGCCGGGCTGTGCCGTCGCCGATGCGGTCAGCTCCGGACGCCTCTCCGCGGATCGTCTCGAGAATTACCGTCGCCTGCGGCGCGAAGCGGCGTTCGAAATGCGTAAGGTCGACAAGGCTGCAGCGGCCGAGCAGAAGCGCAAGTGGAAGCGAATCCATCAGGCGGTGAAGGCGATGTACCGCGATCGCGATCGGACGTGATGTAGCGCGGCCCGGTGAGGGCCGCGTAGAATATCGCGCACATGCGGATGCTGGCGGCGATGGCGTTGATGGCGCAGACGATCGCGCCATCGACAGTTCCATCTGTATTCAACGTCCGGCTCGATACGACCAAGGGACCGATCGTGATCGAAGTGCATCGCGACTGGGCGCCGCGCGGCGCCGATCGGTTTCGCGAGCTGGTCACGAGCGGCTACTACGACGACAATCGTTTCTTCCGGGTCGTCGCGGGCCGCTGGGCGCAGTTCGGAATCAACGGCAATCCCGCGGTCTCTGCCGCGTGGCGGACCAGGACGATTCCAGACGACGCGCGGAAGCAATCGAACGTGCGCGGCATGGTGGCATTCGCGTTCGCCGTCCCGGACGGACGCACGACGCAGATCTACATCGCGCTGACCGATCTGTCGTCTCCCCAGGACGAGCAGGGCTTCGCGCCCATCGGCCGCGTCGTAGAAGGGATGGACGTCGCCGACGCGCTCAACAGCGAGTACGGCGAGACGTCGGGCGGCGGCATCCGCGCCGGCAGGCAGCAAAAGCTGTTCGAGGAAGGCAACGTGTACTTGGATCGGGAATTCCCCAGGCTCGACCGGATTCTCAAGGCGAGGGTTGTCCCATGACCGTCCAGGATCTTCAGACGATGCTCGATTACCACTACTGGGCGCGCGACCGCCTGCTCGCCGCACTCGATCCGCTCGCGCCGGAGCAGTACACGCGCGATCTGGGCAGCAGCTTCAAATCGATTCGCGAAACCGTGACGCACATCTACGCCGCCGAGTGGGCCTGGTACGAGCGATGGCAGGGACGCCCGCCGACGGCGCTGCTGCCACCGGACCTGTTTCCGGATCTCGCCGCGCTGCGAGCGGCATGGGTCGAGCACGAAGCGAAGATGCGCGCGTTCGTCGCGGGCCTCGGCGAGGGCGGCACCGATCGAATCATCGAATACAGGCTGCTCAGCGGTCACACCGGCGCGTCGCCCGTGTGGCAGATGCTGCAGCACGTCGTGAATCACGCGAGCTACCATCGCGGCCAGGTGACGACGATGCTGCGCCAGGTCGGCGCCGAGCCGGCCAAGCCGATGGACATGATTGCGTACTACCGCGTGATGGCATCGGAGGCTCGATCATGAAGCGTCTCGCCGCCGTCCTGATTCTCCTCCTCGGCCTCGCGCCCGCCGGCCCTGGCGAGGTCGTCCCCTGGGCCGCGACGACGGCCGGGCCGACGATCGATCAGTTCCTCAGCCCGGCGTATCCGCAGGATCTCGTCTCGGCGAAGAAGGTCGATCGCATTGCGTGGTGGTCCTACGAGCGCGGCCAGCGGAACATCTTTACCGCCGCCGCGCCCGACTTTCGTCCGGTGCGACTCACGCAGTTCCTCGACGACAACGGCGTGGAGATCAGCGACGTCAACATCTCGGACGATGGGAGCGTCGTCACGTTCGTGCGCGGCGTGGGATCGAACCGCGAGGGATGGGCCGCGAATCCGACGAGCGATCCGCGCGGCGCCGATCGCACGATCTGGGCGGTGCGCACGGCCGGCGGCGCGGCGTGGAAACTCGGCGAGGGCACGACTCCGGTGCCATCACCCGACGGACGCTCCGTCCTGTACGCGAAGGACGGACAGATCCATGCGTATGTGGCGCCCGCCCTGCGAACTGAATTGAACACGCCCCTCATCAAAGCCTGGGGCACGAATGGCAACATGGAGTGGTCGCCGGACGGGACGAAGATCGCATTCGTCAGCAACCGCGTCGATCACTCGTTCGTCGGCATCTACGACGTGCGCACCCGCGCGGTGAAGTTCCTCTCTCCGGGCGTCGATCACGACACCAGCCCGACGTGGTCGCCCGACGGCACGCGCGTCGCGTTCATCCGACGGCCCGGCACGCCGTTCGGCCAGCAGGCGCATCAGGGCGCGGGCAGCATCGGCAATCCGGATGGTCCTGCGTACAACCCGCTGACCGCCCTGCGCGGCGGCCGCGGCGGTGGACGCGGAGGCCCGGGCCGGGGCGGACGCGGACAAAGCGATGAGACGGGCCGCGCGAACGACAACCGGCCGGGACTGTTCAACGCGACATTCACCGGCGGATACGTTCTGTCGTTCTGGGTTGCCGACGTCGAGACCGGCGAGGGTCGCGAGTTCTGGCGCAACACGAAGGACGATCGCAGCTTCACGGCCGTCAACACGATTGAGTGGGCCGGCAAGGATCACGTCATCTTTCAGGCCGAACCGGACGAATGGATTCGCTCTTACACGGTCCGCATCACCGAGGACGCGACGCCGAACGCGGATCCACCACTCGCACTCACACCGGGCGACGGCATGGTCGAGAACGTCGGGCTGTCGAAGGGAGGCGACTGGCTTTTCTACACGACGAATGCCGGCGACATCGATCATCGTCACGTGTGGAAAGTGCCGACGGGCGGCGGGGAGGCGGTGCAGCTCACGCGCGGCGACACGGTCGACACGTATCCGGCGCCGCTCGCGTCAGGAAAACAGGTCGCCGTGCTGACGGCCGACGTGCGGCGCCCGCAATCGATCGGCATCGTGTCCGCAGACGGCGGTGCGCCGACGATCGTGTTTCCGGCGCTGCCGAAGGATTATCCAATCGCCGAGCACGTCGTGCCGCAGAACGTGATGACGAAGGCGCCGGACGGGCTCGAGATTCACAATCAGATCTTCCTGCCGAAAGATCTCAAGCCGGGCGAGAAGCGGCCGGCGATCGTCTTCGTCCACGGCGGACCGATCCGGCAGATGCTGCTCGGCTACCACTACATGCACTTCTACCACGTCGCGTACGCGGTCAATCAGTGGCTCGCGAGCCGGGGCTACGTCGTGATGTCGGTGAACTACCGCAGCGGCATCGGTTACGGCAAGTCGTTCCGAACGGCGCCCAACACGGGCGGCCGCGGCAACGCCGAGTATCAGGACGTGCTGGCCGGCGGAACGTATCTGCAGACACGAGCCGACGTCGACCCGAATCGCATCGGCATCTGGGGACTGTCGTACGGCGGCGTGCTGACGGCGCAGGCCCTCGCGCGCAACTCCGACGTGTTCAAGGCCGGCGTCGATCTCGCCGGCGTGCATCTGTGGGGAAGCTCGCTGGATCCCGACAACGTCTCGTATCAGTCGTCGGCGATCTCGGCGATCGACACATGGAAGTCGCCGGTGCTGCTCGTCCACGGAGACGACGATCGCAACGTGCAATTCTCGCAGACGACCGGTCTCGTGCAGCTGCTCCGGGCGCACAACGTGTATCACGAGCTCATCGTGTTTCCCGACGACACGCACGAGCCGCTGCTGCACAAACGGTATCTGTACGCGTTCAATCGTCTGGAGGAATTCCTCGGCCGGTTCCTGAAAGGAGCACCGGCGAGGACGACGGCAGGCGTGCGCTGATTCAGTTCTGTGAGGGTTGGCGGCTGAGCCACGCGGCGAGCCGTCCCTGCTCGTGGCACGACTGGCACACGAGCCGGTCCTTCTTCGTCACGCTCTCGGGCGACTTGACCCACGCGTCCGCAATCTGCGCGTAGCGCGTGTTCGGCATGCCGCTGACGATCTTCTGCAGATAGGCCATCGCCGCGTCGCGACTGCCCACGCGGAACTCGGTCTCCGCGATGCCTGCGAGCGCTTCGCCTTTGAGGTGCAGCGGGAACTTGTCGAGCATCGGCTCCTGCGCTTTGTAGAGCGCCGCGTAGTGCTCGCGCGCCTTTTCGACCGCGCCCTTGTAATGCCGTTCCGGCAGTTTCGACGCGAAGAACATCAGCGTCCCGCCAGCCGTCGCCCGGATGCCGGGATTGTTCGGCTGCGCGGCGGCGGCTTTGTCCATCATCGCCATCGCGTCGCGAAACAACTGATCGCCTTTCGCAGCGTCACCCGCCTCGAACGCGCGCACCGCGCGGAACACCGCGCCGGCGCCGAGCCAGTTGACGGCGTCCATGTTGTCTGCGTTTTCGTTCAAGTACTCCTGGGTCTTCTGCATACTGCGCTCGAAGCGCGTCATGTCGTCCGCCATCCAGCCGGCGAACATATCCTCGCGGACCCAGGTGTAGAAGGGGATGCCCTTGGGCCGTTGTTCCTGCGGCGCGGCGGCGGTGAAGAGGCTGCACGCGACGAAGACGAACGAACCGGCGACGAACGCGCGCATCGAAGTCTCCCCGCAGGCCTGAAGGCCTGCGCTACGTTCATTGGCGTTCGGCCATTTTCGAGAACAGACGGACTTCGCCCGCCTTCAGCTTGGCGTGCAGACGATACGGTCCTTTGCCTCGCCAGTCGAACGAGCGGAACAGACCTTCCTTCGTGATATGGAACGGATCCGCGTGAATCTCGCCGGCCCACACCGACGCGTCGACGCTGTGATAATCCTCGGCGCGGTTCACGTCGATGTCGAGCTCGCCCGCATGCAGCTCCACGTCCTTGTTGCCTTCGACGCGCTCGAGCCGCAGCTCGCCGGCCGTGAGGCGGACGTAGAGATCGCTTCGCGTGGGGACCTGGATGTTCACGCTGAAGTGATTGCTGGGGCCGTCGGTCATGACGGTCGCATCCGACCCGCGGACGTCGACGCGGGTCTTCACCCGCCACAACTGATCGGAGTCGCGAACCTTCCAGTCCAGGCGAATCCGGTTGTCGGGACTTCCGGAGATTCGGTACTCGCCGGCCGAGAGGTCCATCCTGATCCGGCCGTTCGCGACGAACGCCCGCTCGAGCGAGTCCGATGTGCGCGACTCCTGCGTCGCCTGCAGAGCCGGCGCGGAGACGAGGGCGATTCCAAGCAGCGCGGCGTTGATGAGGGTACGCATGTGACCTACTTACGGAAACCGCTGGAGGGCGGTTCCTTGTCCATCTCGAGAATCGTCCGCAGCAGGACGTCGGCGCCGCGCGCGCAGTCGTCCCAAGGGGTGAGTTCCTTCGGAGAATGGCTGACGCCGCCGACGCTCGGGACGAAAATCATCCCCATCGGGCCGAGAACCGCCATCATCTGCGCGTCGTGGCCTGCGCCGCTCGGCAAACGGGACGATCTGAGATCGAACGACTCCGCGGCCCGCTCGATCGCCGCCTGCACCTCCGGCGATGCGACCGCGGGCGCGGCCCCCATCGTCTTCTTGAACTCGATCGTGGTCTGCGTATTCGCGGCGATTTCTCGCGCGCGCGCGCGGATGTCGTCCATCATCGCGACGAGCTTCTGCGGCGAGAGGTCGCGAAGCTCGACCGAGATTTGCGCGCGTCCGGGAATCACGTTGGGGGAGTTGGGCGTCACCTCGATGTGCCCGACGGTGCCGACCTGACGGCCGGGGAGACGGGTGACGGCGTCGCGCACGGCAACGGTGAGATGCGCGGCGGCGAGCAGCGCGTCGTGCCGTTCGGCGATCGGCGTCGTGCCGGCATGATTCGCGAAACCGGTGACGATCGCGTCGTACTTGTCGATGGCGACGATGCCCTCGACAACGCCGATCGGCGTGCCGGATCGTTCGAGCGTTCCGCCCTGTTCGATGTGCAGCTCGAGATAGCAATGGTGCGAGCCTCTGGCGCGCTTCGCGGATTCGATTCGATCGGGATTGCCGCCGATCTTCCGAATCGCGTCGGCTCGACGCATGCCGTTCCAGACTTCGTCGAGATCGGCGGGCGTGACGTCGCCAGCGGCGATGCGGCTGCACGCAAGGCCGCGGCCGAAGGCGAAGCCTTCCTCGTGCGCCCAGACGACCATCTCGAGCGGATGGCGCGTGCGGACGGCAGCCGCGTCGAGCGCTTCGATGACGCCCAGCGCCGAGAGCGAGCCAAGGTCGCCATCGAAGTTGCCGCCGTTCGGCACCGAGTCGATGTGCGATCCGAAGAGGATGGGCGGCAGCGTCGAGTCGCCGCCCGGCCGCCGCGCGAAGATGTTGCCTGCGGCATCGATGCGCGGCGTCAGGCCGGCGGCGGTCATCAACCCCGTGACGTAGCGCCGTCCTGCCACGTCCGCGTCCGAGTACGCGGTGCGGCTCACGCCGTCGGCGAACGTGCCGCCGGCCGGGCGGCCGAACACGCTCAGCGCTTCAATCCGCTCTCGAAGCTTGCGCGCGTCGATGCGGGGGCTGGCGGCGGTCCCGCGCTGCGCGCGCAGATCGAGACCCGCGGTCGCGCACAGCGACGCGGCCGACAGTCCGCGGAGGAACGTGCGCCGCGAGCATTTCAGCATCCGCGTATCTTACTCTCCATGACTCCTCACTCTTCATCGGGGGCCGCGCCGCCGCCCGCTCTGACGACGTCCTCCTGCTTCACGCGATCGACGTTGAATTTCTGCGCGCTCGCGATGATCTTGTCCAGGGCCTCGTCGAAGTCGAAGGAGGTCGCCTTCGAGAATCGCGTGTAATTCACGCGCGAGACGACGAAGGGCTTCAAGTACGGACTGGTCAACCCTTTCGCTTTCAGCTTCTCGACCGCCGCGCTGACCGCGTCGTCCAGTTTCAGAATCTTGCGGGCGCGGCGCTCGCGCTCTTTCACGGCCTTGCCGATCGGCTCGTCGAGGAACTCATCGACGCGCCGCAGGATCGACTGATACGCGCCGCCACTCAGCCGCGGACGCTCCTCGTAGCAGGGACCGAGCGTCAGGAACGCCGGCTGCTCGAACTCGAACGCGAACGTCTTCTCGCCGTCGCCGCTCGATGATTTCCGCGCGGCGAGCGCGCGCGCCATGCGAATCGTCTCGAGCGATTTCTCGCGAAGGTTGTGCGCCTTCTCGGTGTTGAGGGCGAGGATCTTGAAGGCGACCTCGGCATCCGGCACGAGCAGCGCGACCACGCTCCGGACGCCAAGCTTCTTCAGCGCCTGCAGCCGGTGATTCCCGTTCGGCGTCACGTACTGCCCGTCGTCTCGCACGACGACGATCGGATCGAGGAAGCGGCCGATCGTCTCGATGACGCCCATCAGGCGTTTGACGTGGGCGTCGGAGGCGTCGCGCTGATACGGCGTCGGCTCCACGCGATCGATCGGCAACGCGACCAGTAACAGCGGTTTGCCACCGAACGGATCGCTGTAGCGGCCGAGAACAGCGCCCGTGTCCTCTTCGACCTGTGCCGCGAGCCGATCGACTTCTGCTCCCGTGGCGTGGCGTGTCTCGGCGCTCGTCAGCCCGACCGATGCGGGCGCCGCCTTCTTGCGGCGAACGGGCTTTTTTCGTGGAGGCATGACCTCGAATGATATGGCAGCCGCGTTGCACCTGGTGTCAACCTGAGGTGAATTATGCAGAGGTTGTTTTTCGCGGTGGCCGCCCTCCTCGCGGCCGCGACGAGCGCTGGCGCAGCGATCTCGCCGAGTGAAGCCGAGCGGCTGGCAAAGGCCGCGACCGTCATTCAGGAGATGCGCGGGTCGATCCCGCAGAATCTGTGGGATCGCGCCCGCTGCGCGGTGGTGATTCCCGAGTTGAAAAAGGCGGCCTTCATCGTCGGCGGCGAGTACGGCAAGGGCGTGATGAGCTGCAAGGCCGGCGATTCGTGGAGCGCGCCGGTCTTCATGCAGCTCGCCAAGGGGAGCTGGGGCTTTCAGGCCGGCGCCGAGCAGATCGATCTCGTGATGCTCGTGATGAACGAGAGCGGCGTGCAGAAGCTTCTCAGGAACAAGGTCACGCTCGGCGCGGATGCCTCGGTCGCGGCCGGTCCCATCGGGACGGCCGGCAGCGTGGCGACCGACGCGGCGCTGACGGCGGAAATCCTGGCGTACTCGCGCGCGAAGGGCTTGTTCGCCGGCATCAACCTGTCGGGCGGAACGCTGCGTCCGGACGAGGACGCGAACGGGAGCGCGTACGGCGCGAATGCGACGCCGACGACGATTCTCGCGATGCGCGAGATCTCGGCGCCGCCTCAGGCATCCACGTTTCTTGCGGCGCTGAAATCGGTTGCTCCGGCGAACACAGCCGCGGCGAAGGCGCCGTCGCAGTCGCCGTCCGCCGCCACGCCGGCCGCGCCGCGCGGCGCGCCGATGCCGACGACCGATGACGATCTGCGCGTTCAGCTCACGAGCATGCAGCAGACGCTCGACCGGCTGATCTCGAGCGCGACGCCGTCACCGGTCGGGACCACCGGCAGTGCAACGCCCGCGGCGAGCGGCAGCGTCACGGTGGATCGCGCCGCGCTCATGCAGCTGCGCGAACAGCTCGCGGCCGCCCTCGCGGCGCTCAACCGGCGATAAGAACGCAGAGACCGCGGAGGCTTTGCGCCCTTTGCGTTCCTCGGGATTCCGTTATTTCCGAGCGGCGGGAGTCATCGTGGTCTCGCGCCGCGCGCCGCCGCGCGTGTAGACCACCTTCGTCGGCTGACCGATCTTCAGCGCGTCGAGCGCGTACATGTAGTCGTAGATGTTCGCGATCGACTGGCCACCGATCTCGACGATCACGTCGCCTTTCTGCAAGCCGGCCTGCTCGGCCGGCCCGCCGCCGATGACGCCACTGAGCAGCAGGCCTTTCACCTCGGTGCCGTAGTCGGGAATCGTTCCGGTGAAGATCCGTACGCCGGCGCGGCCGCCGCCGCCCTGAACCTGCGGCTCGACCTTGGTGAACTGGGGCGCGTCGGCCGTGTCTTCGAGGCGCCGGACGATTGCGGCGGCGAAGTCCACGACGCGATCGAGATCCTCGTAATCGATCTTGTCGGCGGTGTCGCTCGGCTTGTGATAGTCGGTGTGCGTGCCGGTGAAGAAACTCAGCGACGGGATGCTCGCGGCATTGAACGTCGACACGTCGGTCGGTTGATACGGGTCGGCCTGCAACTGCAGATCGAAACCGGCCGTGATGTTTGCCTGCTCGATCAGGCGGCCCCACGACGGGCTCGTGCCCGTCGCCTGGATACTCAACTTGTTGTCCTGCATCCGGCCGACCATGTCGAAGTTCAGGTACGCGGCGATCTGATCGAGCGGCACGGGCGGCGTCGTCGCAAACGCAATCGAGCCGATCAGACCGATCTCTTCGCCGGACCAGAGCCCCACCAGCACGTTGCGCTTTCGAGGTTGCGCCGCCAGCGTTGACGCCACCCCGAGAACCGCGGCCGAACCTGACGCGTTATCGTCCGCGCCGGAGTGAATCCTGCCCGCTTCTTCCTTGCTTGCGAGCGTGTTGCCGGCTTCGCCGCGGCCGAGATGATCGTAGTGCGCGCCGATCGCGACCCATGGCTTGGGGGTGGTCTCGACCGGCACCGTGGCCGGCAGATAGCCGACGATGTTGTTGCCGGTCTTCTTCTCGCGCTGGACTGCCGCGTGCACGCGCACGCTGACGCCGGGAATCGCGAAGCCGGCGACGTGAGGATTCGCGGAATCGAGCGCTTTCTGCGCATCTTCGACCGTCTTGTCGGGCACGCCACGGAAGATCGCTTTCGCGACGTCGCCGGCAATGCTCAGCGCGACGATGCCGGAGCCCGAGATCGCGGTGTCGAACGTCATCGGGATCAGTTCGCCGGCATTCGGCGACCGCGGGCCGGCGACGACGAGCATGGCTTTCGCACCGCGTTGTCGCGCGGCCAGCGCCTTGTAGCGGAGATCGGCGTAGCGCGCCAGGATCGATCGCGTCTTCTGATCGGCGTCTTCGGGAAAGTACCGCAGCACCAGGACGATCTTGTCCTTCACATCGAGCGTGGCGTAGCTGTCGTAGCCGAAGTCCTGGCTGTCGGGGACGACGATGCCGTAGCCGGCGAAGACCACGGGTCCCTCGACGTCGCCATTGTCCGAGAACGACAGCGCGCGCGCGCTTCCATTGGCGGCGGCGGGGCTGCGCCCCGGCAAACCGCTCTCGTCCCGGATCTCGACCGACGATCCGCCGTCTTTCGTCCCGGCGGTGAATTCGAAGGGGAGACGAAAATCGCGCTGCCCCGGCAGCGGCTTCGCGCCCGCCTTCCGCAGCTCCGCGATGATGTAGTCGCCCGCGAGGCGTTCGCCGTTCGATCCCGCGAGGCGCCCTTCGAGACGATCGGACGCCAGCGTCTGCACGTGCGCGCGCGTTTTCGACGTTTGCGCGTGCGGGGTCGCGACGAGAACAGCAACCGCCGAGAACGCAGCGATCGCCGAGAACAACACCGTCGGCGACTTCTGCGAGCTCCGCGGTTCGTCGTGGCATCTCATGATTTCTTACTCGGCTTTCTCGGAGGCGCGTTCCTGATCGCGTCGAGCGCCTTCTCGTGATTCCACTGTGCGAGGAACAATTGACCCGCCGATCCACCGGAGCGGCTCGAGGTCCACGCGAGCTGCTTGCCGTCCGGCGACGGCACGGGCAACCCGTCGAAGCCATCGGAGTAGGTGACGCGAACCGGTTCCTTGGTCCCTTTCGCGTCAACCATGAACACCTCGAAGTTCTCGAACCCGAGCTTGTTCGACGCGAAGAAGAAGTACTCGCCCGATGGATGCATGTAGGGCGCCCAGCTCATGGATCCGAAGTCGGTGATCTGTTTTTGATCCGATCCGTCGGGATTCATCGTCCAAACGTCGGCGATCAGTCCCGTTTCGTCGAATCGCCGCCAGATGATGCGCTTGCCGTCCTGGGTGAAGAACGGGCCGCCGTCGTACCCGGCGACGGTCGTCAGCCGCTTCTGACCGGAGCCGTCGGCGCGCATGATGTAGATCTCGGCGAAGTAGCTCGGATCCTCCGCGAGCTTCTTCTTCTCTTTCTCGTCGAGCGCGCGATTGTACGCGTCGCGCATCGACGAAAACACGATCCACTGGCCGTCGGGCGAATAGCTGCCTTCGGCGTCGTACCCGCGCGCGCTCGTCAGGCGTTTCAGCGCGCCGGTTTTCTCGCTGTACGCGTAGATGTCCATTTCGGGGTCGTAGTCCCACGCGTACCGCCGCTCTTTGCCGGACGCGCGGAAGGCGAGCTCCTCGTCCTGCAGCTGTTTCGACTTCGGATCGGCGTGCGTCGAGGCGAACTCGATCTCGTCGCTGCCCGGACGGAAGAACGCGCACGTCGTCTTGCCGATGCCGGGCGAGACGCGCCTGGTCTCGCCGGTGGCGAAGTCGAGTACGTAGATTTGATAGAACGGATTGCCCGGCTCGCGCTCGCTTTGGAAGACCAGCCGCTTGCCGTCGGGCGACCAGTACCCTTCCCCCGCGCGCCGGCCCTCGACCGTGAGCCGGCGGATGCGCGTCAGGAAATCGCGCTCCTGGTAGGGAGCGGCCGTCTGCATCGCCGCGAGCGGCACGAACAGTACCGCGGCGCTGATGAGGGTTCGCAGGACTTTCATTGAACACCTATTAAAGAAGGATGCGCCGATCGCGGCCGGCATTATCGCCCAGGCCGCGATGCCAGTTTCGATAGGTCTCTATATGACATAGACTGACAATGATGTCTAAATACGAGCATCGGCGTCACGAAATGGAACAAATGGCAGTAAACGTCACCAGCTACTAGGCTTAGCTCAGGATTACCAGGTTAGTTGTGCTGGACTTGAACAGACAGTATATGACAACTGCTCTTGCCCTAATCCTTGAACACGTCCTGTAAACAGCACGATTATAACCACTTACCTCATATTTGTTGGCGCTGGCTCAGGTGGCCGTCCCTTTGCTCATCTGCTCTCCCATATGAATCTATCCGTACACCCTAAGGTCAGGAAGAAAGCCGTGTGGGGGACGCGGGCCATCGCGCTCTCGCTCCTCCTGATGCTTCCGGGCACTGCGACCTCTGTCGCAGCGGCGCCGGAAAAGCATCATACGCGTCAGGGCCAGAAAGCGAAGCCCGGCGTACCCGGCGAACGCGTCAAGGCGTACAAGCTTGACGACGAGCTCTCGCGACGTTCCGGCGACACCAATCCGCGCAATACGACACGCGTCATCGTCACCCTGGTGCCGGGCGCGACGCTTCCGGCCGAATTCAAACGGTTCGGGCAGAATCGCAACCTCGACATCATCAACGGTCAGGTACTCGATCTTCCCAACAACGTGCTGCGCAAGCTGGCCGCGAACCCGAACGTGTTCCGGCTGCATTACGACCGGCCGACCCGCACGCACAACAACCGCACTGCGGTCACTGTCGGCGCGCGCGACGTGTTCTGGAATTACGGATACACGGGCGCCGGCGTCGGCGTCGCCGTGATCGACTCCGGGATCGCGAACTGGCACGACGACCTCGTCAACTACACGAAGACGCTCTTCCCGTATGGGAATCAGCGCGTCGCGAAGTTCGTCGATTTCGTGAACGGCCGCACGCTGCCGTACGACGACAACGGCCACGGCACGCACGTCTCGGGCATCATCGGCGGCGTCGGCCTGGACTCGAAGTGGTTCGAGAAGGCCGGCATCGCGCCGCAAGCCTCGCTCGTGTCGCTGAAGGTGCTCGACCAGAACGGCTATGGCACGGTCAGCAACCTGATCGCGGCGCTGAACTGGGTGGCCGTCAATTACAAGGCCTACAACATCCGTGTCGTCAACATGTCGGTCGGCGCCGGCGTGTACGAGTCGTACTGGACCGACCCGCTGACGCTGGCGGCAAAGGTCCTGACCGACAAAGGCATCACGGTCGTGGCCGCGGCCGGCAATCTCGGCAAGAACGCGGCGGGGCAGCTGCAATACGGCGCCATCTCGTCGCCCGGAAATGCGCCGTGGGTGCTGACGGTCGGCGCCTCGAGCACGATGGGGACGACGAGCCGCGCCGACGACCAGATGGCGGGCTACAGCTCTGCGGGTCCGACGGCGTTCGACTTCGCTGCCAAGCCTGACCTCGTGGCGCCGGGCACCGGGACCGTCTCGATGGCGGCCGCCGGCAGCACGTTCACGCTGACCAAAGCGCAATACCTGGTCCTCGGCACGAACGGAATGCCGTCGTATCTCACGCTCAGCGGCACGAGCATGGCGGCCCCGGTCGTCACCGGCACGGTCGCGTTGATGCTGCAGGCGAATCCGAATCTCACGCCGAACTTGATCAAGGCGATTCTGCAGTACACGGCGCAAGTGTATCCGGGCTACAGCGCGCTTCGTCAGGGCGCTGGGTTCCTCAACACGCTCGGGGCCGTCCGGCTCGCAAAGCACTACGCGACGGCGGCCCCGGGCGCCCGCATCCCGGTCGAGGCGACCTGGAGCAAGAAAATCATCTGGGGCAATCACCAGTTGACGGGCGGCTATGTCAAGGCCAATGCGAGCGCGTGGGGCCTCAACATCGTGTGGGGCACGGCGCGCACGCTCGGGGTGACTGGCCAGAACATCACCTGGGGCACCCAGATGGCGGACGAGAACATCGTCTGGGGCACGAACTGGGTCGGTGATGCTGTCGAGAACATCGTCTGGGGCACCAACCTCGCCACGGACGAAAACATCGTCTGGGGCACGGACTGCGGCGGGGCTGATTGCGAAAACATCGTGTGGGGCACGATGGACGCCCTCGAGAACATCGTCTGGGGCACCTGCGACGCGGCGGAGAACATCGTCTGGGGCACGAACGGTGTCGAGAACATCGTGTGGGGCACGTCGGGGGCTGACGTCACGTGGGCGAGCGACTCTCCTGATGCGGCGGTCTTCCCTGAGGAGGACCCGTCGGCGCCGCAGTTCGATCCGGCGCTGGTCGACGCGGTCCCGCCGGTCGTCGACCCGGTGGTCCAGCCGGTCGAGCAAGTCGTGGCTCCTGTCGTCCCGGCGCCGACACCAATCATTTCCCCGGCACCATTAGGGGTTATCTCGACCGGAGGGCTCCTCTAATGGAAAAAATGCCATATCGCGCGGACCTCGACCTGCAGGTCGTTTTTCCGCCTCCGACCGAAGAAGTCATCACGACCGACTGGCGCTCGGGCCTGCCGGTGCTGACGAACAAAGGCGTGACGCTTCGAGAGCTGCGGATCACGGACGCCGCGTCGCTCTTCACCATGCTGACGACCGAGGAAGTGTCGCGATTCATCTCGCCGCCGCCGACCACGATTGAAGGCTTCGAGCGCTTCATCGCGTGGACCATCCGGCAGCGCAACGCCGGCACCTATGCCTGCTTCGCCGTCACCGTCGAAGGATCGGATACGGCAATCGGCATCTTCCAGCTTCGCGAGCTGGAGCCCGGCTTCGGGACGGCCGAGTGGGGATTCGCGATTGGATCCCCCTATTGGGGAACCGGTGTGTTCCAGAA